>Ga0224722_1001678_pt1 | contig 12146 bp, 11 predicted proteins | sample Balambano_FR1_Me_FD_161646 | JGI IMG/M metagenome (GOLD analysis project Ga0224722, IMG submission 161646) | Freshwater sediment microbial communities from Lake Towuti, South Sulawesi, Indonesia - Balambano_FR1_MetaG | ecosystem: Environmental > Aquatic > Freshwater > Lake > Sediment | place...
CCCAGTACTAGCCAGAAACTCCAGCCGGCGCGTGCTGTGAAATATGCGGTGGCCAGAAACAGCAGCGCCGGCACAAGCCCGATGGCAAGACCCCCTACAAACCGGGTAAAGCCTTCACGGTCGTCGGGCGCGCCGGAATAGATGATGTACATTGCCAGCGGAATGTTGATCGGCATCACGGCAAGCAGTGTCGCCAGTGCGCGGGAATACGACCGGGCGATGGCGACGGCAATGATGATGACCACGCTGATCAGGACCGGGGCAACCCGCTGCCAGTCAATGGTCATGGCGTTGCGACGGTGTGCGCGGCAATGCCCGCTTCGGCTGACAGAACCAGAAATGCCAGCGCGATGATGAGTTTGGCGGCGTTGCCCGGCGTGGCATTCAGCAGGCCGCCGACTTTGAGCCTGGTATGGACGGCCAGCTCTTCCGTTGCATCACCGATGCGCTTGGCCAGCGGGATCAGGCCGATAGCAGAGAGGACGAAGATCACCACCGGGTCGAGATGCAGTACCTCGGCGATCAGGGCTGCAAACGCAATCACCAGCAGATAAAAGACCGGGCTGCTGACCTTGAACCTCATCACAATACCCCCTGTGTGACGACGCAGGAAAATGAAGCGCTATTTGAACGCAATCACTGCAAAGGCTTCAGGCCGTTTGGTTACATTTTTGAAGCCAGCCGCCTGCAGACGCTCGATTACGCCGCGAACAGTGCGTGCGCCGCTGGGGCTGTTCAGGTCGCCGATGTAGTGAAAGAGCCTCCCGCCACGCCGCAGAACCCGAAACAGATCGCGATAGTAGGAACCGGAGTACAGATCCCCGGCGAGCGCCACCGTAGGCGGGTCATGCAGGATGCGTGAGAACGCGTTTTCGGGAAACGCCTGCACGGCGTCAACGCTGTCGATGATCCGCCGCTCGATGCGCGGATTGTCAAACAGGTCGCGTGACCACGGGTTGAAACGTGCCACCGCTTCGACCGCCGGGTCCACTTCGAGCGTGATGACCTGTTCGGCACGTCGCGCAGCGCCGATCGCGGTATAGCCAAGGCCCATCGACGTATCGAGCACCACACCGTTGGGCTGGGCAGCCGATACCTTCAGCCGCGTATCCTCAAGCGGGTCGACGCCCTTGATCCGGTGCATCGGCAGGCCCGCGACCAGCAGAGCGGGTGCTCGCGGGGTAGGGTAGAGTGACACCTGCCGCCGAGTCTCTGCCGAAAAGATAAACACCTTTTCGGGTTTCAGCCGTCTGTTTTCGCGCCGAAGCAGGAAACAGGCATTGTCCGTTTCAGCCAGATCGCCAGCGTCTGTCCATGTGAGCACATCGCCGTTGTAGATGATTCCGGCTGACGTGATTTCTGCTGTGGACTGCGTCAGGTTGAGATCTGGCGAAAACGGGCCGCTGGTCTCGCCCTTTCGATGCGCACGCACCAGCGGCGCAATCTGATAGTGCGAGACGATGATTTCGGCATCCGTCATCAGGTTGGGGAGCTTTCGCCGCTCAGTGGCTCAGGATTCTCGCGGTTTCGGCATCGAAGAACACGTTGACTGGCTGATTGACCGTGAAGAACGTGTCAGAGCGCAGGCCGAAGTTCTGAATGCGCGCGACCAGCTCGTGATTTTTCGTCCCGAACTTCACCATGTAGCGGGTGTCCGTGCCGATGTAGTTGGCATACGTCACTTCGGCAGCCACCATATTGATATCGGGATCACGCAGCAGAGACGCCCTGTACGCGTCTGCCGTATCGCTCGTGCCATCGGCATATTTGACGGCGCCTTCGGTCTGGAACAGGTTGATCTTTTCAGGGCGAATCGCGATCGTCACCTGTGAGCCGGTGTTGATCGACGGGTCAGACAGCCCAGCCTTGACGAGCAGGTTCTCATCCAGCTCTACCCAGCCGAAATCGCCTTCAACACGTTTCAGTTCACCGGCGAGAAAGTTGGTTTCCCCGATGAAGTCAGCGACAAACTTGGAGTTCGGCGTCTCATAGATTTCGTCCGCCGGGCCGATCTGCAGGACTTTGCCCTTGTCCATCACGGCGATCCGGTCGGCCATCGACATGGCTTCTTCCTGATCGTGTGTGACGAAAATGAACGTGATGCCCAGTTGTTCCTGCATCTGCGCCAGTTCAAACTGCATTTCCTTGCGCAGCTTCAGGTCAAGCGCACCGAGCGGCTCGTCCAGGAGCAGCACGGCTGGTTCGTTGACGAGCGCGCGCGCCAGCGCCACGCGTTGCTGCTGGCCGCCGGAAAGCTGCCTGGGCCGCCGGTCAAACTGATTCAGGCGCACCATCTCCAGCGACTTCTGGGCACGCTTGCGCGCTTCGTTCTTCGGGACGCCTTTCATTTCAAGACCGAACATGACATTCTGGAGCACTGTCATATGAGGAAAGAGCGCGTAGTCCTGAAAGACCGTGTTCACCGGCCGGTGGAACGGCGGGACATTCTGCATCGCTTTGCCGCGCAGCAGAATATCTCCGCTGGTCGGGTCGTCAAAGCCCGCGATCATGCGCAGGGTGGTCGTTTTGCCGCAGCCGCTTGGCCCGAGCATCGCAAAGAATTCGCCGTGGTAGATGTCAAACGAAATATTATCGACAGCGCGCATGGTTTCCCCGGAGCGCGTCGGAAATTCCTTGACCACGTTGCGGATTGCGATGTCGACCTGCTGCGATGTCATGCCTGTCGTCCTTACGTCGGTTGGAGCCATCTCCGGGCGCGAGTATAGCCTGAATGTGCTGGGACAGCATCAGGGGCGCAGAACACCGCGCCCCTATGCAATCCAGTCGTTCGTTCAGCCTGCGAGGAACACCTTCAGTTCGTCCCAGGCGTCGTTGTAGTAGTTCTCGGCATCAGGCAGCGCCGAGATTGACCACAGGCGCTCTGCCAGTTCCGGCGGGGGATAGATCCCCGGGTTGTTGAGCAGTTCTTCGTCGATCAGACCCATGTTGATGGCGGTGATGTTGGGTGAGCCATAAGCAGTGTAGTTGCTGATGTCGGCGCCCACCTGCGGGTCGAGGATGTAGTCGATGAACACTTCGGCCAGAGCCTTGTTGGGCGCACCGGCAGGCACTGCCAGATTGTCGACCCAACGCTGAGCGCCCTCTTCGGGAATCACGTACGCGAAGGCGCCTTCTTCACTTTCGGCCATGATCTGGAAGATGTCACCGTTGTACTCAATCGCGATATCGACGTTGCCGCCCAGAAGCTGAGCCTGGCCGTCGTCCGCGGCGAAGTACACCACATTGCTGCCACTCTCGATCAGGTAATCCTTGGCCGCGAAGATTTCGTCCGGATTTTCGCTGTTCGGGTCAAAACCGAGCATCGACAGGCCGATGCTCATCATGCCGCGCGGGTCTTCCAGCCAGCTCACCGGCCCGTCATAGGCCCACACATCTTCCCACGACGTGATTTCGCCGACCGCAGCCACGTTGTAGCCGACGCCAATGGTGCCCCACTGATAGGGCGCGCTGTACAGATTGCCCGGGTCATAGCCCTGGTCAAGCAGCAGCGGATCGACGTTTGCTAGGTTCGGGATATTGGCCTGATCGATCGGTTCGAGCAGACCTTCGCCGATCATGATCTCGACCATGTAGTCGGTCGGGACGATGATGTCGTAACCCGGGTTGCCCTGGCGCAGCTTGGCCAGCAGTTCCTCGTTGTTGCCATACACGTCATAGTTGACTGTGACCCCGCATGCGGCTTCAAAGTTTGAGATGGTGTCTTCCGCCACGTAGGTCGACCAGTTGTAGACCGACAGCGTCTGGCCCTCGAAGCCTTCCGGACACGTCCACGGCTCCAGTTCGGGCATTTCGGTCGCGTCCTGCGCCAGTGTGAGCACCGGAACGGCGACCGCGGCTGCGATCCCCAGCGAAACAAGTACCTTGCGCATTGCTCCTCCTTAGTCGATTCTGGACTCCATGCGCCTTGTCAGCGCAACTGCTTCCAACGGCACAGCATTGTTGATGACCGCGGGGCTAGGTTCCCAGCGCCACACGGATTTCATCCCACGCATTGTTCAGAGCCACCTCATTTTCGGGGTTGGCCTGCGCGAAAAACAGATTGGCGCGCACGTCTTCCGGCGGATAAATCGCCAGGTTGTTCAGCAGCGCCTCGTCGATCAGGCCGGCATCGATTGCCGCCTGATTGGGAGAGGCATACGCCGTGTAGTTGCTGATGTCGGCGGCAACCTGCGGGTGCAGCAGATAATCGATGAACGCTTCGGCCAGCGCCTGATTGGGCGCATCGACCGGCACCGCCACGTTATCCATCCAGCGGACAGAGCCTTCTTCCGGAATCACATACGCGTAATCTTCACAGGCGCAGTCGGCCAGAAGCTGGAATGTGTTGCCGGGATAGTCAATCGCCATGTCGATGTCACCATTCTGCAGCAGCAGTTTGGAATCGGCCGCGATCACCGCCACGACGTTGTCACCGTTCTCGATGAGAAAGTCGCGGGCTGCTGCGATCTCATCGACGTCCACCGTGTTCGGGTCATAGCCGAGCAGGTTGAGGGCGATGCCCAGCATGCCGCGCACATCTTCCAGCCAGGCGACCGGGCCATCGTGCACAAACATCTGTGACCAGGACGTGATCGGTTCCTCGACGCGCGTCACGTTATAGGCGATGCCGATCGTCCCCCACTGATAGGGGACGCTGTACTGATTGCCCGGGTCGAAGACCGGATCGAGGAGGTCAGGGCTGATGTTGGCGATGTTGGGGATTCGTTCGAAATTCAGCGGACTGAGAAGCCCTTCAGCAATCATCGTCTCGACAGCATAGCCGGTCGGTACGACGATGTCATAACCCGGGTTTCCCTGTCGGAGTCGTGCGATCAGGTCTTCGTTGCTCACATACACGTCATACGTCACCGAGACGTCGCACGCCGCCTCAAAATTGCTGACCGTGTCATCGGCAATATACGACGACCAGTTGTAGACACTAAGGGTCTGCCCTTCAAAACCGCTGGGGCAGACCCAAGGTTCGATGGCGGCGGGCGTTGCTTCCTGCGCAAACAGCGGGACGGCCGTCAGCAGGGCGATCACGGGAAACAGTAGCCTGGTTCGCATTCATTCCTCTCCAGTCCGGCAGGGATGACGAGTGCCCTTTATAACCTGTAATCTGCGTCCGTCAAGCGTCTGATCAGCCTGCTTTTGGCCGCCGTTTTGCGGACAGCCGGTTTTAACCCACGGCGTCCAGCACGTCCTGCCACGCCTGCGCGAACAACGCCTGCGATTCCGGCGTTCGCTCGGTCAGAAACAGGCGCTCGCGGATCTGTACAGACGGGTAGATGATCGTGTTACCAAGCATCGACCCCGGAATGTAGCCGCGCTCAATGGCCGCTTCATTGGGAGATGCATAGGCAATCTCATTGCTGATTTCAGCGCCGACCACCGGGTCAAGGATGTAGTCGATGAAAATATTGGCCAGTTCAGGGTTCGGCGCGTCGGCAGGGATGACGAGATTGTCTGTCCACAGAAGGGCGCCCTCTTCCGGTATCGTGAAGGCGTAATCCTCGCAGCCGCATTCCTCGATGATCTGGAAGATGTCCCCGCTGTATTCGACCGCAATATCCACATAGCCGCCGGCAAGCAGCGCCTGCCCGTCGTCTTCTGCGATGGCGATGACGTTGTCGCTGTTTTGCAGCAGGAAGTCGCGGCCGGCAAGGATTTCGGCTTCGCTCTGGGAATTGGCGTCGTAGCCGAGCATCCGCAGTGCGATGCCCATCATGATGCGCTGATCATCCAGCCATGCGACGGGCCCATCGTGCCCGAAGACCTGCTGCCATGACGTGATTGCGCCGAGGGCGGTGTTGTAGCCGACGCTGATCGTGCCCCACTGGTATGCGACGCTGTAGACGTTGCCCGGGTCGAAAGGTGGATTCTTCAGCGAAGGTGACAGATTGACGAGGTTCGGGATGGCTTCGTGATCGAGCGGCTGCAGCAGCCCTTCGCTGATCAGCAGGCCCACCGCATAGTCAGAAGGGACGACTACGTCAAAGTCACCCTCCTGCAGGGCCAGTCGCTCCATCACTTCCTCGTTATTCGCAAACAGATCGTAATCCACTGTCACGCCGCACGCGTCCTCGAAATTGCGGATGGTGTTTTCAGCGATGTAAGTCGACCAGTTCCAGACCGAAAGTTCCTGCCCCTGAAAGCCGTCCGGACAGACCCAGCGGGACTCTGGCTGGGCAGCGGCAACCATCCCCGTGACCAGCAGGGCCAGCACGCTGATCACTCCTGCGCGTCTCTTCATGCAACCCTCCGTTCGTCCCATAGCAGGCACCTACGACTGTGAGGCAATCTGGCGGCCCTGAAGCGCCATCGCTATGCCAATCAGGATCGTCGACATCACCAGAATAATGGTGCTGATTGCGTTGATTTCAGGCGTGACGGACGTTCGCAGAAGCCCGAACACGAACACGGGCAGTGTGGTGGAACCCACGCCGGCCAGGAAAAACGTGACCACAAAGTCGTCCAGCGAAAGCGTGAATGCCAGCAGCGCACCCGAGATGACGCCCGGCAGGATCAGCGGAAACGTGACGCGCCAGAACGTGCGCCACGAATTGGCACCGAGATCCTGTGCTGCTTCTTCCAGACGCGGGTTCATGTCTGCAAAGCGCGCCTTGACGACGATGGCCACGAACGAGACTGTGAACACGACATGGCCGATGATGATTGTGCCGATGCCCGGCTTCGCATCGATGCCTGCTCCCGAAGCGAAGTTGAAGATCAGATTGAAGAAGATGAGCAGCGAAACGCCCTGGGTGATTTCCGGAATGATGACCGGCAGGAACAGAAGCTGGTCCACGTAGGTTTTGCCCGGGTAATTGCCGCGTGCGAGGCTCATCCCGACCATCGTCCCCAGCGTTGTCGAGATGGCTGTTGTGGCCAGCGCGATGATGAGGCTTGTCCCGAATGCTGACAGCATGACGTCGGTCGAGAAGCGCGCTTCAGAGCCCGCAATGTTGTTGAAGATGTTGCTGTACCACTGAAGTGTGAACCCCCGCCACTGGCCGACCTGTCGTGAGTCGTTGAACGAAAAGATGACCAGAACGACGATCGGGGCCCACAGGAAGAAATACGCGGCGATTGGCTGCAGCAGCATGAAGATTTTGCCGATGCGCCGGACAGCCATATCGCGGCGAATTCTGCCGCGGTCGAATTCGATGGCCTGCTGACGGGCCGGTGCGCTCAGAATGGACTGGGCCATGGCAGTTAGCGCCTCCTCGTCGATGCGAACGTGTAAATGATTAGCGCCACCATCACAATTATCATCATCACGACTGATGCGGCGGCACCCAGCGGCCAGTTGCCGGTTCCGCCAAACTGGCGCTGGACGAGCGACCCAATCATCAGGCCCTCGTTGCCACCGAGCAGTTCCGGCGTGATGAAAGAGCCGATCGCCGGGATGAACACGAGGATGCACCCCGCAATAACCCCGGGCATCGTCAGCGGCAGGACGACGCGCAGAAATGCGCGGATGTCATTCGCTCCAAGGTCAAACGCCGCTTCTACCAGCCGGAAGTCGAAGCGCTCGATCGAGGCGTAGATCGGCAGGACCATGAAAGGCAGGAAGCCGTATACCAGGCCGATCTGAACCGCAACGTCCGTAAACATGAGCTGCATGGGCTCCTGAATCAGCCCCAGGTTGAGTAAGACAGAGTTAAGGATGCCTTCACTGCCGAGGATGATGCGCCACGCGTACGTGCGCACCAGAAAGTTTGTCCAGAAGGGTAGAATCACCAGAAAAAGGGCGAAGCTGGAAGCCCAGCGCGATTTGCGCGTGGCGACAAAGAAAGCCAGCGGATAGCCTGACACCAGACAAACGATCGTTGTGATGAGCGCAATGCGCATCGAATCCAGAATGACGGAGAAGTAGACGGGGCTGAAGATGCGTTCATAATTGCCGAAAGTCAAGACGGGGCTGATGAACTCGCCGCGTGTGCCGCGCGTCATGAAGCTGATCGCGATGACGATGAACAGCGGCAGGATGAAGAAGATGCCTAGCCAGATGACGGCTGGCACTGCCAGCAGGCCGCCTTTGCGCTTTTCGCGCGGGTCGTATGCACCTGACCCACTCAAATCAAGGTTGAATGCCATTTTCCACCTGTACGTCAGATGACTGTGCTGCGACCGCCCACACGCGGCAGATTATAGCAACGATCGTGATGACGGCATGTCGAAATATCACAAATTCCCGCCGCCGAAATTGGATACCTGGGTTTAGACCGAAAAACCAGCGAAAATAGAACGAAAATCAAACGTTCACCCTCTGGTGTTTACAGCCCAATGCGAAGAAGATATTTGCAGGTAATACCGTTGTCCTACCATTGATTCGGAGGTCAGTATGCGGAATGTCAACAAGATCGTGTTTGGTCTGCTGGTTGCAGGACTCATCCTCGCCCTGACGCCGGCTCTGATGGGCAGCCATGGGCGGGTGGAAGCACAGAGCTGTGGTCCGACCACAACCCACCTCGTTACACCCGGGCAGACGATGTTCCGCATCGCGCTGCGCTACGGGACGACCGTCAGCGCGATTGCGGCGGCCAACGGGATTGCCAACCCCAACGTGATCTATGTCGGCTCGACGCTGCGGATTCCGTGCGCTGGCGGCGCGACCGGGCCGAGCGCAACGCCCGTGGCGACGGCCATTCCGCTGTTCCCGATCAACTTCCCGACCACTGCTTCGGTGACGGGCGGTAACCCTGTCTTCCAGCAGCCGGCCGCGCTGACCTGCACGAATTTCCGTGCGACGTCACCGACGGATGGCCTCGCACCCAGCATCAACACGTTCTACTGGAACCCAGCCCCTGGCGCGACCGGTTATCGCATCAGCATCTTCAATCTGGATGGCGGTGGTTTCCTGGCTGTGACCTGGGACGTGGGCCGTACGTTCACATCGATCACGACGGATGTGAGCGAAGGAATCGTCGGGCCGGGCTTCCGGTTCTCGTGGTATGTCGAGGCGCTGGTCAATGGCGCGCCGGTCTGCCGCACCCAGACAGTGACCGTGTTCCGCGCAGTCGGGACAGCCGTCCCGCCGACCGCTATTCCGACCGTGTCGCCGTAACTTCAGTCAGGCGCACTCTGCAATAAAGGACAGGGCACCGCAAAGGTGCCCTGTCTTCATGTCGAAATCATTCCCACTCAATGGTTCCCGGCGGTTTGCTGGTGATGTCGTAGACGACGCGGTTGACGCCGCGCACCTCGTTGACGATGCGGCTGCTCGCGCGGGCGAGCAGATCATTCGGCAGGCGTGCCCAGTCGGCGGTCATGAAATCATCAGTGGTGACCGCGCGCAGGGCGATGACTTCTTCGTAGGTGCGGTTATCGCCCATCACACCGACACTCTTCACCGGCAGCAGCACTGCAAAGTACTGCGACGCCAGTTCACGTCCCCCGGCGGCTTCGAGTTCGCTGGTGAAGATTGCATCCGCCTCGCGCAGGGCGCTGACGCGTTCCCACGTCAGGCTGCCGAGACAGCGAACAGCCAGTCCGGGCCCCGGAAACGGCTGGCGCCATACGATTGACGCAGGCAGGCCAAGCGCCTCGCCAACGCGTCGCACCTCGTCCTTGAACAGGTCGCGCAGGGGTTCGATCAGATCGAAATGCAGGTCTTCGGGCAGGCCGCCAACGTTGTGATGACTTTTGATGACTTTGCTGGACTTGCTGCTGGCCGCGCTCTCGATCACGTCCGGATAAATCGTTCCCTGCGCCAGAAAACGTAGGCCCTGGCTCGCCAGTCGGCGCGCCTCTGCCGCGAACACGTCGATGAACAGGCGGCCGATCAGTCTGCGCTTGGCTTCCGGCTCGGTGACGTCGACCAGTGCGTCGAGAAATATCTCGGTCGCGTCAACCGCGCGCAGATCCATTCCCTGCCGATCGCGAAAGACGCGCACCACGTTGTCGGGCTCGTCCTTGCGCAGCAGCCCTGTGTTCACGAACACGCTGGTGAGCTGGCTTCCGATGGCCCGCTGGATGAGGGCGCCTGCCACGGCAGAGTCGACGCCGCCGCTGAGCGCCAGCAGCACACGTTCGTCACCAACAGCCGCGCGAATCCGTTCGACGGCGTCATCGATGAAGCTCGCGGCCGACCATTTCGGCTCGCAACCGCAGATGGTGAAGACGAAGTTTCGCAGCAGATCCATGCCGCGCGGGGTATGCACCACTTCCGGATGAAACTGGACTCCGTAGCGCTTCCGGGCCATGTCGCCCATCGCCGCGAAGGGGGCGCTGCCAGTGGCAGCCAGCGCGACGAAGCCCGACGGCGGCGCTTCGATGCGGTCGCCATGGCTCATCCACACATCCAGCGAAGCAGGCAGCCCGTCAAACAGCGGGTTATCTGCGACGCGTTCGATGCGCGCCGACCCGTATTCGCGGGCTGCAGCCGGTGCCACGACGCCGCCCAGGGCATGCGTCAGCGCCTGCATTCCATAACAGATGCCCAGCATGGGCACCGCATCCAAAACAAAAGACGGCAGCTGGGGAGCGCCGTCTTCATAAATGCTGTTCGGCCCGCCGCTGAAGATGTAGCCGCGAGGGGCGTGTGTCAGAACCCGTTCTGCCGGCGCATCGAAGGCGAAGACTTCGGCGTAGACGCCCAGCTCACGCACGCGCCGTGCGATGAGCTGGGTGTACTGAGACCCAAAATCGAGGATTGCAATGCCACCGCGACGCGGGTCGGTCATGATGGTTTCAGCGCAGTCGCAGCACGAGCGTGATGGCCGAGCCAACGGACAGCACTACTACCGCCATGCCGAACGCGACATAGCTGAGCCGGTCTTCCAGTGGATTGGCCGGTTTGCTGGCTGCTTTGCTGGCTACCGTCGCTTCCGGCGTGATCTCGGCGATGTCCAGCGGTGCGACGGGCGCTTCAAAGCCTTCAGCGGCGCCGAACGCGATCGTGATCGTCCAGCCGGGTGCGGGCTGCACCAGAAGCTGGGTCGGCGTCGTCAGGCCGAAACCCTCTGGCGAAAATGCGCTGATGAAGTATTCGCCATCGGTCAGATCGGTGAAGCAGTGCGGCTCGTCCTGCGCGGTCGTCGTATAGGTCTCAACGAGATCATTACCGCGCATGATCATGATGGCCCCTTCAGCGAGCAGCGGTTCGCTGATTTCCTGCAGGCGGTTGACGTTCTGGTCATCGAACATCGACACGCAGATCTGCGCGGTGGCGTCAGTCAGATCGGTCGCCGGCAGCACGCTGGTGATCGAAATAAGTGGTGCAGGCGCGGCCGTGTCCGGGGTTAGGCCGGAAGGCTCGGTCACGAGCGGCGCTTCAGATGTGGTTTCGGCGGTCACTGGCGTATCGAGCGGTGCGGTTTCCCCACCCGGCGCCGGGAAGATCAGAATCTCATTGCCGACGAGAATGTCCGCTTCGGTTGAGAACCCGTTAATCGCCAGCAGATCGTCAACGGAGATGCCGTTCGTCGCGGCAATCTGCTCGGCCGTTTGACCTTCCTGCACCAGCCACGTAACTGATCCGTCGCTGCGGATGCGGAGCGACGCCAGGAGCGCCGGACTGGTTGCCGGCGTGGGCGTGGCATTGGCCTGGACGGCGCTGGCCGTCTGCGCCATCGCGACGCCTACCGAAGGGTCAGGCGTAGGCAGGCCGCTGGCTTCCTGTGTCTGCTCAGACGGATCCGGCGCTTCAGAGATGAGCAGTTGCTGGCCGACGAGCAGATAGCGGCCGTTGCTGATCCCGTTCAGATCGAGAATTTCCTGCCGGCTGACGCCATACGCAAAGGCAATTGCGTCCATGGTGTCGCCGGGCTGGACCGTGTGGATGATCGAACCATCCGCCTGCGGCGGCTGACGAACGACGAAGCTTGCCAGCGGCGGCGCCGTGGGGACAAGCGTGGCGGATGGCTGACCGGGGACGCTGCCGCCCGGCCCACCGATGGTGAGTGAAGCGGCATCCCAGTACGCGGTGTTGATCTGAGCGGGCCAGGCCTGCGTCGTGTACAGGAAAATAGTGACAGATGGGCCGGTCGCGGTTGCCGAGACAGTCATGGTGTCCCAGCGGTCATGGGGCTGCGCGTTGTTGGACCACACGATATCGCTGTCATTCGGGTTCGTGCCGCCGTTCGGATCAATGCCGACGCGCGTGAATGATCCGCTTTCCACGGCTGTACCGCACGTGGGGG
>Ga0224722_1001679_pt1 | contig 12140 bp, 13 predicted proteins | sample Balambano_FR1_Me_FD_161646 | JGI IMG/M metagenome (GOLD analysis project Ga0224722, IMG submission 161646) | Freshwater sediment microbial communities from Lake Towuti, South Sulawesi, Indonesia - Balambano_FR1_MetaG | ecosystem: Environmental > Aquatic > Freshwater > Lake > Sediment | place...
TTCTTGGCGTGCAACCGGGCGCATACCGCTACGTGAAGCGGAGGGACGTGCGGCAGTTGCCACGCCTCCCGATTTCGCAATCTCTTTAAGGCGTTCGGCGCGACGTTGGCGGCGACGACGCAGTTCTTTCTGACGAATTCTCATTATGTTGTTTTGTTCAAACCTTTCCGTTATTGATGTCGGGCTATTCTATCGCACCCGTTACGGATTTGCCGCAGTACGAATAATCGCCGCAAAATCGCTAGCTTTGAGGCTTGCTCCACCAATCAACCCACCGTCAATATCCGGTTTGCTCAAAAGTTCTCCGGCATTGTCCGGTTTCATCGAACCGCCATATTGCACTCGTACCGCTTCTGCTGTCGCACTACCATACATCTCCCCGACCAAGAAGCGCAGGTAGCCACACACACGGTCTGCCTCCGAGGCATCGCAGGAACGTCCTGTCCCAATCGCCCAGACGGGTTCATACGCCAACACGGATTCGGCTAACTGGTCGGCATTAAATCCGGCTAATGCTCCATGCAGTTGTTCACGAATCACTAAGTCGGTGTTGCCATCTTCGCGCTCTTGTAGGGTTTCGCCCACACAGATAATCGGAATCAGACCGGCTTCCAAAGCGGCGCGGGCTTTGCGGTTGACACTACTATCGGTATCTCCGAAGTGCTGAAGAATCGCTTCATCAAAGTCGGGTTCAGGGACACCAAACCGCCCGCGTGCCTCGGAATGTCCGATGATAACATACTGCACCCCGATGTCTTTGAGCATTCCCGCAGAAACCTGTCCGGTGTATGCCCCGGTTGCCTTCCAGAACACATCTTGCGCTCCGAGGGCAATTTTAGTGCTGTTTCCTAACGCGACTTTTGTTGAGGCTAAGGCAGTATAGGGCGGGCAGACAATAACCTCTACCCCTTCCAGCGATTCGATTTCCGCTAAGAGTTCCGTAATCAAGGCGGATGCTTCCGAAGCCGTCCCCTTGTTCATCTTCCAGTTTCCTGCAATTATCCGTTTCCGTGCCAAAATATCCGGTTCCTTTCATCGTCTCATGGGTCATTGTGATCTCCTTATGAACGAGGTCTAGACAAACGAGGTCTACTTTATCTCCTCTGTGATGGCTTTGCAGGTGCGTAGCCAAACATTGTTCGGCGGAGTGTCGTAGCCTTTCCAAGCGTAGGGGTCTACTCCGGCAACCGGAACGATATTGCGACGGTCTGCTATCGCTGGGTACTCTCCCTCTTGGAGGCTCCACGGCAGAAGAGACCACGCATTCATATAGTGGTTGACCAAGACACGGCGATAGATATTGCTTCGGTTTTTGCGCGAGCGGTGTAAGAGGTAGCCATTGAAAAAGACAACACTACCTGTCTTCACCTCAACAGGAACCTCCGCAGACTCGTCAAAGCCGTAACTCTCTTTTGCGAAATCAAACTCATCAGGGTTGTTATGGTCGCGTTGGGGATAGAGATAGCCCGTTCGGTGCGAGCCGGGAATCACCCAAAGGCAGCCATTTTCGATAGTCGCATCATCCAGAGCCATCCATGCCCCAATCAAAGAGCGGTCACGAGTGGGGATGTAGATTTCGTCTTGATGCCATGCCTGCCCTTGAAATCCCGGTGGTTTGACAAACAGCATGGATTGCATACACTTGACACTGCCATCCCAATGCGGTAGATGGGCGGCAGTAATCTGGCTGAGTACCCCACAAATCTTCGGGTGCTTCACATACTTCTGCATCACGGGGCTAACGTAGTGCGGTTGGTGAATACAGAGGATGTTCTTTTGCGCCTCATCATCGGAGGTATCTGCGGGTAAGGGCTTCAGACTCTCAGTAGGATAGCCCCCCTTGGCGATAAAAACAGTGTCTCGGCGAAGTTCTTCTACTTCTTCCATAGTCACCAAGTCGGGGAGAACTAAAAAGCCATCCTCGATAAACGATTTAACTTGTGTATCACTTAGGATTTTAGGGACTTCGATAACGTTTTCCATATGCGGAACAACATTGTTAGGTTCCATCTCAATTCCTCCCGGCAGAGTTTCCACACAGCAATAACTCTTCCCTGCTTAACAGCATATACAGTGCAAAACAGCCGGGAGATTCCCCCCGGCTGTTGGTGTTCTTCTATTCAGATGGCTGAACCCATAGTTACTTATTGTTCGGAACCCAGACGGTAGCCTTGCCTTGTTGGACAAAGCGACCCCCACTTTTGGTATTGGTTTCCGAACGTGTTGCGGTGGAAGAGGTTTGCTGCCGTACTTCCGACTGCGGCAACCACCAGGTAGCCTTGCCTTGGCGAACAAAGACCCCAGTGCTACGAACATTGGAAACCGCTGGCTCGCGCACAGGTTGACGTGTTGCTATCCAAGACTTTCGATGTGTGATTTTTCCTACGGTCACCAGATAGTCGCTTTTAACTTCGCGCTTCATGGTCGCCTTTTCATTCTTTTTATCTTTATTAGCGTCATTCGCTTGCACCGGTGCAGAGAATGCCAAAATGCCAGTGAGAGTACCGGCTATCATAAGAGGGGCAAGCAACCTCTTGGTTCTTGCTTGATAAAACACGGTTGTTTTATCCTTTCGTTGGTTTAGAGAGTAGGTTTGTAGAACGCACTCTCATAGAGAGATACGCTCCTGAAGCGGCAGTGTTACAAATATCACGATAAAAAAATCGCATATGAAAAATAAAAATACACCAGCATATCTAATATGCTGGTGTATCGTATAAATAGATGCCGTTGCTTAGCGGGGGGAGATACGAATACGGCGTTTGGGTTCCACTCCCACTGATTCCGACATCAAGTTGGCTTGTTCCACCATCTGGTGTTGGATGCGACGCACAAACGAGTTCTGGGGGGTCAGTTCCACGACCTCTTTGTGCGAACGAACGAAGTCAATTGCCTCTTCCGTCTCCTGAATCGCCGCTTCCTCATCCGTCGGAGGAATACCCGCATCTATACCAAAGATTTCCCGTAAACAGTTTTCAATCTGAATGTATGTGTTGCTCTTTACCACATACGCGCCGAGTGCTTTGCTACGGGCTTCTTGCAATTTACCCGGCTCACGACGGTAGGTGGCTTTTAGGGCTATCACGACATCGGCTTCATGAATCTCTTTCGAGACAACTGCCGGAACCCGCAGGTTGATAATCGCTCGCTCCAAGCGAGAGCGGGAGACTCCATAGGGGAAGATGCGAACAGTCGCCGGGAGGTTGCGCTTCCCCAGTGGTTCTAAGTCGTTGCGCTCCCCACGGTCATCGCGTGTCTCGGTACGAACACGTCCCCCACGCTCACGCCGGTCAAACGGCTCTTCTGGCAGTGGGTCGAAGGACATCCCGTAGGTCCCCCCGCTTCTCTCTCCCGGACGGTCTGGTGGGAGTTCGGCTTTCTGGACAATCTCCACCTCCCCAATAGGGTTGCGTACCCGAATTTCAGGACGCGGTTGTTGCCCGCGCAGGAACTTATCCACGACCTTAGCGACATCGTGATGGATGGCTAACTTATCTACCTCCATAATCTCCACGATAACATCGAAGGTCGGAGGGGCTTTGCGCTCCAGAACCGTCTTTTGGGTTCCACGTCGCTTTGCCTCTTCATCGCCGAGGGTAACCGATTGGATACCTCCCACCAAGTCGGAGAGCGTCGGGTTGAGCAGAAGGTTTTCCAGGCTGTTCCCGTGCGCGGTTCCCACCAGTTGAACACCCCGTTCCGCGATAGTGCGGGCAGCGAATGCTTCCTGTTCTGTCCCGATTTCATCAATGACAATGACTTGCGGCATATGGTTTTCCACTGCCTCAATCATCACCGCGTGTTGCTCTTCGGGGGCGCGAACCTGCATTCGTCGCGAACGCCCAATCGCCGGGTGGGGGATGTCACCATCTCCCGCGATTTCGTTGGACGTATCCACGATAACGACCCGTTTCTTGAACTCTTCGGAGAGAATTCGGGCGACTTCGCGCAGTTTGGTGGTTTTACCGACACCGGGACGACCTAGCATCAGGATAGACTTTCCGTCTTCCACGATGTCGCGGATAATGTCCACAGTTCCAAAGACAGCGCGACCAATGCGGCACGTCAGACCGACAATGCGACCTCGACGGTTCCGAATGGCAGAGATACGGTGCAGGGTACGCTCGATACCTGCCCGATTATCCAAGCCAAAGTCCCCAATGCGCGAGGTAACAAAGTCAATATCTTCTGTGGTCACTTCGTCCTCTAAAAATTCGCCGTGTGCCGGAAGAAGAGCCGGACCAGAGGAGAGGTCACGGTTTTCAGGACTACTTGGCGAAAGTTCAACGACGCGCCCCGGGAAACGTGCTTCAGCAGGACGACCTAAATCCATGACAATCTCTTGTAGGTCTTCTAAGCGGTCTTCGCGGTCTAAGCAGACACGGAAGCGTGGCGGAAGAACGTCCAAGAGTTGTGTGAGATTATCCGTCACACGTTGCTGATTGGCGCGAATCGGTGGGCGTTCCGGGCGATTGTGGATAGTAGCCGAGGCAGAACGAGCCAAAGGTCGTTCGCCGCTACTATCTGGGGTGATAGTTTCGCCACCCCTAATTTCTTCTGCGATAGGGTTGTGGAGGATTGGCAATTTTCGTTTTGTTGCCCCGTCACTGGGTGGGGCAAGACCACCTTTCAGGGTTATCTTCATTATACTGCTATATCGCCGTAGAATCGAACCAAACGAAAAAAAAGTTTTTTGGCACTATCGTGCTGGGGGAAGTACCCAGACAACCGTTTCGTCAGGCAGTGTCTCTGGGGTGATGGTCAAAGTCGGTGTATCCCAATGGCGGATAGAGTCTGAGGGCATTAAGTCCAGAAACTCCTGCACGGGACGTAGGGGAAGATTGATTTTCTCATTCAGAAAGTGCATAGGAATCACAATCCGTGGATTCAGAATCCGTACAAAATCGCGCAAATCCGGGAGGGCAATAGTCGGTCCGGCTCCTGCCAGTGCCAGCACAACATCTACCTTACCACATGCGGCTATCTCCGGGAGCGACAGCGCGTGTCCACAATCGCCCATGTGTAGGACAGAAACTCCCTCCATCTGAAAACCGACCATGGCAATAGGCTCTGTCCGTGTTGCATCCTCCCAAACGCGCTGTGCGGTAAAGGGGATACCATAAATAGTGACGGGTTGCGGGGTATCTAAGATTTCCAAGCCGTGAAGTACCACAGGAGACTGTCCCTCCTTTCCCCGAACGGTGTCCACGAACGAATGATACTTCTCATTGATATGAGAGAGGGCAACAATATCTGCCCAATCATCAATCGGGGCATATGTTCCCACATCCGGCGCACGATAGGGGTCTAAGACAATACGAATGGTGCTACTGGTATCGTTTTGTCCTTCTGCCAGAAACGCTGCATGACCATACCAAGTGATTTGCATTGAAGTTCCGTCCTAAAAGGTATTCTTGTCCTATAGGCTAAGAATAGCCTACAGAGTGTTCTTAGAGGATGCTGAATTTGTTTCTATTTTTATCGCTTTTGGGCGATTTTCGCGAACAGTTAGCGTATACGAGTCGTAAAGATGGGATAGAATACGGAGAAAGGCATTCGGTCTTGGGGAATCTGTGGGAAGTAAATGTAGGATGTAGAGAATGCCACTATCTCGGAATCAGGAAAGCGAACGGTATTATGACAATTCAGAAGGTTCGGCGTATTTCGCAGCAGGTTGTTGTTGCCATGGGAGCCGCTAGTATTCTCTTGCTGGCAACACAGGCTCCTGCTCAAACGCCGACACTGCCGCAAAATCAGGCGGAGTATGAAAAGATGATTGGTCTGACCGCAGACCAGAAGAAACGTATGGAAGCCATCGGTAAGAGGTACGAACCGAAGTTCCAAGCCATCCAAAAGAAGTACCAACCTCAGTTTGAAGCACTGCAAAAGCAGATGCAAGCCCTTCAGCAAAAGGCGATGAAGGAAGTGGAACCGTTGCAACAAAACTTGAAGAAGGAGTTGGACGGAGTTCTGACCGCTACACAGCGTAAAAAAGTTCAAGAAATCGAGAACGCCGCCCGAAAGCAACAGGGAGGCGGGTAGCCTAACCAAATCCCCGACCCTCTCCCTATCGAACCTCAGCCCTTCCGAACAGACAACAGTCACGACGACTCTAATCTATTGCGGGAGAGGCATTGTAGGGGTGAGGGAGGGGAGGGGGATTTCGCAGAGTCTTACAAAGAACAGACGTAGCGCGTCAGGGCAGAAACTTCATCATCACTTCGTTGGCAAGAAATAGCCCGCGCTGGGTCAGGCGGAGGTGAGTCGGTGTGAGTTCCAATAACTCCGCGTGTCTCAACTGCGCGATTTCTGCGGCATAGTGAGTTTGAATATCCACCCCAAAGCGGTTTTGCAAAGAGGCAAACTCTATCCCCTCTGTCTGGCGTAGCCCAACCATGATGGTTTCACCGAGGACTTCGGTTGCAGTCAATCGTTCGTGCCAGATGGTAAGCATCTCTCCACGCTCCACTGCCGCGATATAGTGGCTTGGCAGGTCAATATTTCGCTGACGTACTCCCTGCCGATAGCCCACTGCTCCGGCTCCAAACCCAAAATACTCCTCATTGCGCCAGTAAATCTGATTATGCTGAGACTCAAAACCGGGACGCGCAAAATTACTGACTTCGTAGTGATGCAGTCCGGCTTCGGTGGCACGCGCAATCGCCCGCTCAAACATGAGCGTTTCCGTCTGCTCGTTGGGGAGAGGGAGTTTGCCACGCTCTCGCCTTGCCCAAAAGGGTGTCCCCTCCTCCACAATCAAGGAGTACATCGAAAGGTGGGGAATCTCCAGTGCCAGTGCCGCATCCAGTGAACGCTCCCAATCGGCAAGAGTCTGTCGGGGCAGGGCAAACATCAGGTCAATCGAAAGGTTGTCAAATCTGGCTTCCTTTGCCAGAGCCACGGCTTGCCGTGCTGTCTCGCCACTATGCAATCTATCCAATGTTTTTAGGAGACGGTCATTAAATGTCTGCACCCCAAAGGAGAGACGATTAAATCCGGCACGTTTTAATGTTTGCAGGTAGGGCAAGGACGCATCGCCGGGGTTTGCCTCTACGGAGATTTCGGCGGTAGGAAGCAGAGGGAACGATTCGCGTACCGTTTCCAAAATCCGTACCAACTCCTCGGCAGGGAGTTCTGTGGGTGTGCCACCCCCAAAGAAGACCGTAGGAATTAAAACGGTGTTATCGGCACTTTGGCGTATCTCCCGGCACAAAGCGTTCACATAGCGTGCCTTTGTGCCGTCTTTGTACCCCGAATAGGCATTAAAGTCGCAGTACCCGCACTTTCGCGCACAAAAAGGGATATGAATATAGATACCGATGTGTTGCATGAAATTTATGACTGTGATTCTTCAAAAGGGATGCGCCGATAGATATTGGCTATCGGAAGGGAGAGGGAGGTATTCGATGCTCCAAAAGCAACCCAATCGGCAACGGTATACTTACCCAAACGAGTTAGCATTGGGTTCTCGGAGCGAGGTTCGTTTTTGGGAGGTAGTAGGGTGACGGACATTTTAGGTTCTCTCAGTTTGTTACTTTCTGAAGCCTTTTTCTCGAAGGAGGGCATCTGCCCATGCCATATCGTCAGGGGAAAGGGGAGGAATCGGGTCTGCTGTGTAATCCATCGCTACTGTTACCCGGTTATCGTCGAAATAGCGGTTTAAAACCGCTTGCAGGTCTACCCGAACCGGAGGAACATCGTGGGTGAGGGGGAGATGTAGGGCAGGCAGGTGGCTTTTTATATCCACCCGCCAGAATATCCATGAGGAAGGCATCGTGGCATCGTAGAGTGTTATCAGATAGTCCCACTTTCCCTGCCCACGAACCACCTCTTCAGGAACCCGAACCGTGTATGCCCCGGAACGTAACAAGTCTATCTCTAAAAGATGAATTCCACTTTCGCATATCTGCTGTTGCTTGCGTCGGTAGAGGGTATAGCCTTCGTTACGCTCGGTCTTGTTGGTGGGGCTAAGAATCTCAATAACCGCCACGACCTCCATCTCCCCCTGACGGTTATCAATGACATTCAAGAAAACTTCATTTTGTTCTTCGCCGGGAATAATCTCTGGAGCATCTACGCGCTCTGCGACCATGGCTCGTTCACCCGTGTACCGTGGTTGCCGTGCCGAAGCAGTCGCAAACACAGAAACATCGGGAAACATCGGTTGACGAGACGTGCTAATGTAGACTCGCGCCTCATTTTGCGCTAAGAAACCTTCGGGTAAGTCCCTGTTTAATACGAGCTGCAAATACAGTAGAAACGAATTATGGAAAGACCGCCAATGGGACGGGTTTTCCAAGTACGGGTCCATGCCGGGGAACGGACTGGGCATTGTGGTTACTCCTCAGTTCAACCGCAGGCGAGATATTCTGGTGTATTTTACCGCGTGCGGCTAAATGGCGGTGGGAATGGCAAAGATAGGACGGTTTCCGCCCAATCGCTCCTCCGCACGGGTGTAGTCCTCGTCGGTGAGGGGGAGGAAACGTTCCGCAAAGTCCAGTGCCATCAAGAACAGGTTCGGGTCGCCGGGAGGTACTGCCGCCGTAATCGGCAGAGAGAGTGTCCAGCGCAGAGCCAGTTCCGCGTCAACCGGGTCGGTGAGGGGTTCATACCACGTATTTTGGGCAATGGAACGGTCTGCACCCTCCTCCCACGGACGACGTGCCATCCCTTTCAGAGCCAAACGAGCAACGTTCTTCTCTTGTGCTTTTGCCAAAACCTGCGGTCCAAACTCGCCTCGGTGAAAGGTGACATAGTTAAAGGGGAACAAAATTGAGGTGAAGGGAAACTGCTCCATGAGGAGAATCGCGGCATCGGCATGATGTGCGCTAAAGCCAAGATAGCGAATCAGTCCTGCCTCTTGTGCTTCTTGAAACGTCTCCAATGCGCCCCCCGGAGCCAAGCACGCCTGTGCCTCTTCCACACTGCTGACCGCATGAAGTTGGTAGAGGTCAAAATGGTCGGTTTGTAGACGCTTCAAGGAGTCGCGCAGTTCGGTAGCGGCTTCGGCTTTGGTGCGCTTCCCCGTTTTGCAGGCAAGGAATACAGAATCGCGCAGACCGACTAATGCCGGACCCAGTTTAGACTCTGCATCGCCATAGCTGGGAGCGACATCGAAGTAGTTGATTCCACGGTCAAAGGCGGTACGTACTCGCCGATTTGCCTCCTCCTGCTCTGCACCCATCACCACAATTCCCCCAAACCCGATAATCGAAAGGGAGAGTCCTGTCTCGCCATACGGTCGTTGCTCCATGTGTTTCGCCCGCCTTTTCCAGAGTGTTTAAGTTTTCAAAATACCTTTCGCCAACCACGGCTTTCAGACCTTCCAATCTTCTGGTTGTCTCTCTGTAGGGGAGAGCCATCGTTTTAGGGGAAGATAAGAGAAATATCATGCGACTTTATCGGTGATTTTTGAGATTTAACATTCTCTTAACATTAAACGCTTGCAAATTGGGGATACTGGTAAAGTTGAGTTCCACTGAAAAGTAAAAAAACCGGGGCAAGGACCTCGGTGGTAATGCCAGAAAGGGGTATAAAAACAGTATGCCGATTGTTCGCCATTTATGCGATAAACGATTCGGGGTGAAGACACGAGTTATTGGGGGCTGTGCCGTTGTGCTTACTCTCTCTTCGTTCCCCGTACAAGCACAAGAGATTATCGCTTCTGATACTTTTGATGCCACCTTGAACCGTGTGAACTTCACGCAAAACCCCGCTCCTAGTGCCTTTAGTAGCCCCGGTGATGGCTTTGAAACCTATCAACGTGGGGTTTCCCCCTCTATCCCGTTTGCTCTACTGGATGATACTAGCTCGATTTTCCCGGCGGACGCTTTGGGGATTATCCGAGAGGATAAGACAGACCGATGGTTTGGTATCACCGACACGGTGAATGGCGACAATCCCAATGGTGGATTTGTTGCTGAATGGGTCTTTGCCATCTCAGGGTTTCAGGATATGTCGGTTTCCGTGGATATGGGAGCGATGGGTGATTTCGAGACGGTGGATGTTTTTAACTGGACATTCTCCATAGATGGTAGCTCGTTCCAACCGCTCTTTACCTCGACAGTGGATGAGAGTGCCAGCCTGACCTATACTCTCGCCAGTGGAAGTCAGTTTACACTGGATGACCCACTTTCTATGAATGGTGTAGTTCTCAACAACAATCTGGCAACCATCACCGCCCCTGTCAACGGAGTGGGCAATCAACTGACGCTACGCCTCGCCGGACAAACAGATGGCAACGAAGCGTATGCGTTCGACAACATCATCGTTCGTGGGTTCGCGGCAGGAGGGGCAGCTGCCCCGGAGCCGGGAACACTTGCTCTCTTGGGGGTCGGGACTGTGTTTGCGCTGGTGACACGCCGCCGAAAGTAAACGCTAAAGACCTAACACTATCTATGACTGTCGTGCTGTCATGCAACAACCCGATGCTTAACCCATCGGGTTGTTTTTTGACCGTGAAGCGTCATTTCAGAGAGGGGAGCTATTGCGATGGAGGGAGCGAAAGAAAAGAATCTGTTGCGCCCATCCGGCATATTCCCCAAACCTATCGTAGAAAGCCGCATTCACTCGTGCATAGTTCGCGGGAGTCAGCGATTTTTCTTGAAGTTCGGGCAGATAGTGGGTTCGCGCAATCCGCCAGATATGGGTATCCACAGGAATGGCATGGTCTTTATCCAGAGAAAAGAGCAAGATACAGTCCGCTATTTTCTCGCCGACCCCAGTGAAGCCACAGAGATAGGCTTTCGCTTCCTCGGCAGGTTTTGAGCGCAGTATTGGAAGGGGAGAGGGGGTAAGCGGGGCGAGGTGTTGTGCGGCTAACCAAACGCGCCGCGCCCGAAACCCCAAGCCTAACTCACGAAGTCGTTCCTCCGAAATAGTGGTAAGTTCGCAAGCGTTGGGAAAAGCGATACCTCCCTCGGCAAGGGGTGTTCCGGCTTCCTCTGCTACCGCGTTTAACATGCGGCGGATACGGGCAATCGGGGCAACCGACGCGCAGAGGAACGAAAAGAAGCACTCCTCCGGGTCTTGTTGGAGAAGCCGGATTCCGGGATACTGCCCCCATGCCTCTGCAAAGAGGGAGTCCTCCTTAGCCCATGTCTCGGCAAGTTGGGGCAGGTTGACCGCATCTAAGCGAAGAAATACACGAACTGCTTTCTCGGCTTCGTCCGCATAAGTACCAGTGGCTTCCCAGTGGAGTGTGTCGCCCGTTGCATTTTGCTGTAGGCGAACAAACCGATGACCAATCACCCCAGACCACACACCTTCTTCATTGCAGAACCAACGGAAAACCTGTCCACTCTGTAAGGTGGTATCTAAGTCTAAATCCTCCCGTGAGATACCTCGAATGCTTCCTGAAAACATAACTCTATAGTACCGCGTGCGACTTCCAACGCAACCATGCGATAAAAAGGTTATATTTCGATGGTTGGAACTATTATTGAAATACGATTGTCGTACAAATAGGGAGGGGGACAGTCCCCCGGCTTCTTCGGGAAGCAATGCACCTAAACAAACGAAAACTACAGATACATTGCTGTATCTCGGCGAAAGGAGAGGGCAATGGTACTGGTAGCCGGAACCGTTTTGGCGGTTCTTATTTGTGTCACTATGACGGCTATTGGAACCTGGCTCGTAAACGCCGAGAACCAATAGCCCTTTAACAGAGACACGCCCCCGGTCAAACAAGTCTGACCGGGGGCGTGGTCATTTTGTAGGTTTACTGGAAGAGGGCTTCGATGTCGGCACGGGAGAGCGATTTCAGCATACCGGCTTCGGAGGCGATCAGTTGGTTTGCCAGTGCCTTCTTCCGCTCCTGAAGTTCCAGTATCTTCTCTTCCACAGAATCACGAGCGATATATTTATAAACAAAAACGGGCTTATCTTGTCCAATACGGTGGGCGCGGTCTGTTGCCTGTTGCTCCACGGCGGGATTCCACCACGGGTCAATGTGCAGAACATAGTCTGCGGCGGTCAGGTTTAAGCCAAAGCCCCCTGCCTTCAAACTTATGAGGAAGAACGGGATTTGCGAGTTGCCCTGAAACTCGTCCACACGCTCTTCCCGGTTTCGAGTGCGTCCATCCAGATAGGTATAGGGAATGTGCTTCGCATCCAGTTCCGCTCGTAATAGCCCCAAAACC
>Ga0224722_1001680_pt1 | contig 12139 bp, 10 predicted proteins | sample Balambano_FR1_Me_FD_161646 | JGI IMG/M metagenome (GOLD analysis project Ga0224722, IMG submission 161646) | Freshwater sediment microbial communities from Lake Towuti, South Sulawesi, Indonesia - Balambano_FR1_MetaG | ecosystem: Environmental > Aquatic > Freshwater > Lake > Sediment | place...
GCACTCGCATCAGTGAGAAGCTGGCTAGCCATGCCCTTCGCCTCTTCCTCAAACGTGCGTTCAACATCGATATTCAGACCTTTCGACTCGTGCTATCACCCTGATTCCATTTCACATCAGACGTAAATGGGTACTTGCCGTGCGATTGGAAATCGCGGCTGTAGGGCTTTTAGCCAAGCGTCGGCCCCACGGGACGCAAGCGCCTGCGCCGACGCAGGCGTTGTCCGCGTAGGCGGACAATCAGCCGAAGGCTCCAAAGGCGCGGTTTTGAACCGCCTGCCTTTGGGCGAATACACCCCTCGGTTAGGCGCGCAGCTTTGATGGCCCACTCACTGACGGGTTGCCCGCGACGTAGAAACGCCACGGCATGGATTTGGCTGCTTCATCGCCGCTTACGCCGATGCGCGGCGATGCCCTGACTCGACCTCCCGGGTCTCCTGACGGTTCGATAAACAGTGCACTGCCGAGCCCGCACAGGTCGAGACCGCTGTGCGATCGGTCGAGCGCCATCGCCTTGCACAGGTTGCCCGGGCCGCGGCACAAGGCGGGGATGGGCAGCGGCGCGGCAACTGCATCCCGACGGCGGTTGGCCTGCATCACCTCCACCCCTGCCAATGGCGCCAACGCGCGCACCAGCACAGCCGCGCCGATGCCTTCGGCTTCAGTCGAGATGTTGAAGCAGGAGTGCAGGCCATAGATCAAGTAGACATAGGCAGTGCCGGGCCGCATGAACATAGGCGCGTTACGCTCGGTTTGGCCGTGATAGCTGTGCGAGGCCTGATCGCCGGGGCGATAGGCTTCCGTCTCGACGATGCACCCGCGCAGTTGCGTCCGATCTGGCAGGACGTGAACGAGGGTGCAGCCGAGCAATTCGCGCGCGACGAAGCGCGTATCGCGGGCAAAGAACGTGCGGGGCAGCCGGACCATCCTCAGCGCAGATGTTGCTCGAAGAATTCGCCGACCCGGCGCGCATATTGTCCGGGTGCGCTGATGTAGGTGCGGGCATGGTTGGCGTTGGGGATGATCCACGGCTCGACGCCGGCAGCCTCGGCCAAGCGTTCGGCGTGTGCAACGGGCACCAGCCGGTCGCGCTCGCCGTGGATGACGAAGATCGGCCGTGGGGCCATTCGACGCACGGCGTCAATCGGCGACGATGACACGATGTCCTCGCCGGTCAGCCATTGGGCCAGCAGAGAGCCGACCGGCAAGATGGACGCTGGCCCCCCGCCCATCGCGTCGGACGCACTCACGAACACCGACCGAATGTCGGCGTAGCCGCTGTCGCTGACGACTGCGCCGATGGCCGGCTCCTCGGCCGCGGCATACAGGCTGGCGGCTGCGCCCAGCGACACGCCCACCACGCCGATGCTGCCGGGCGCATAGCCCTTGGTCCGCAGCCAATCCACCGCCCCCAGCACGTCATCGCGTTCGCGAAGGCCGAAGGTGATGCGCCCGTCCTGGCTTTGGCCGTGCCCGCGCAGGTCGAGCATGAACACGCTGAAGCCGCGCTCGTGCATGGCGCGGGCAAATTGCAGCGAGCGGTTGCCGAATTCGCACGACTTGCACGCATCCTTGCCATGCACAAACACGATTGCGCACGTTGCATTTGGCGCAGGGATATACCAGGCCGCCAGCGACAAGCTCCCGCCGCGCGGCGTCAGCCGCACATCTTCAAAGTCAAGGCCGAATTGGGTCCTGGGATCGTCGGCGAAGGCGCGGCGGATGGGCGAGGTGAGCAGCCCGACGCTGAGGCCGGCGCAGGCGACGTGCGCCACGAGCAGGCTGCCCAGCGCGACAAGGAAGATGCGCAGGATGCGGCTGTTGCGAAGGCGTGCGCGCGCAGGCGTAAGGCTTGGGTTCATGCATTGGGTCGAGCGAGAGTCAGCTTGTGCCGCGCGGGATTCTATCTGGCGCATCGGGCAGCGTAGGGTACCTCAGGTGTAACTCAGTATTCCCCGCCGGGCGATAGCACGGGCAACCGCTCACGATTAGACTGTCGGAAATAGCGCGATGAGTGGTTTCATCTGCGCGGGGGTGCAAGGCGATGACGATCAGCCATCCAAATATCCCGATGCCAGGCCCGGTGCGACATGCGTTGCAATTCTTCTTCGAGCCACTAAATCTGCCCGACCTTGAGCGGCCAGATCGGCGTCTGATGTGGCTGGCTTTGCGCAGCTATCACGTCGTCACGCGCTTGCTCGTGATGGTGATCCTGATCACTGTCGGGATATACAGCCCATGGATTGCGGGCATAGGAGCCATAGCCTACATTGCACTGCTGTTGGCGTTCAAGCATTGGATGAATATAGCCAAGACGGATGCAGCTCGCGAGCGCATCGGCCTCACCCGGGCTTTGGTCTATATCTTCGGTGTTACGGTGTTCATCATCAGCTTATATGTCGGCACGGACTATGTAGTCCGTACTGGCGGCAGTGATGCCCTGTGGCTGTTCTATGTTCTGGCCGTGTTCGTCGTTTGCCAATATGGCAGCACTCGGTGGGTTGTGCAGACGATGGCGCTGTCGGCCGGGCTGATGTTCCTGACCGTCATCACGCGCGCCAGCGTCTCTGGTCAGGGTCAGTTATCCATGCTGCTCACCGGCCTCACCGAGGTGGCATGGCTTGTGTTGTTCGGCGCGACATTTCATCTGCTTATTCGTTGCAACCTGGATCGCGCGGCGAATCAAAAGCTGTTGGTGAACTTGCAGGCCGAGCTGGCCGCCAACAGCCACGCGGATGATGAAGCGATATTTCTGGCGCGAGCAGTTAACACCATCGCGCGCAATTTGTCTTGCCCGCACGTCAACGTGTTTGAACTACAGGCCGATGGCGCGCTCAAATGCGTGGCCGCCGTCACGCCAGGCGATCAAGACCTCGTGGGCAGCCTCGTCGTCGAACAGGGGCGGGGTATTGTCAGCAAGTCGCTGCATGGCACGCGCCACTACTTCTCTAACGACGTGGAGAAGTGTGAGTGCTACTACCCTCACCCCGCCTTCCCCGCGACCAAGTCGGAGCTGGCCGCGTCGTTCACTGCGGGCGACCGGGCCACATACGTGCTTGACATTCAGGTGCACCAGACGCGCTTCTTCCTGGAGTCCGATCTTGAATTCTTCCGCGCCATCGCCGATTACCTGGGCTATCAACTCGTCAACCTCAAGTTTGCGCAGACGCAGCGGCGCTTGAGCCAACTGGCCACCAAGATGGCGACGGCGGCTGCGGCAACGGCGGCGGAGCCGGATAAAGACATGCTGCAAGCTATCGCCGATACAGCCCGGTTGGAGTTCAATGCCGACATCGTCACCCTGCACGAGCGCAACCCGGTGACGAACAAGGTGGAGCGGCGGGTGTATTCGGGCGAGTTCCTTGACGAGCGATCCCGCGCAGCCATGCACCGGCTGCACAATCTGGCTGATCGTCTGGCCGGCAGCGTCAGCGGCGACTTCTTTCATGCAGACGTGGCTGCGGCTGACACCGATCCTGCCTTCAACCCACGGGCTGGCAGCTACATTGACCTGCCCAGCTTTGCCGAGCGCGAGCATATTCGTTCACGCGCGATCCTATCGCTGGGTGATGGTGGTAATGGCGTTGGCAACATTTTTATCAACTTTCGCCAACCGCGTGAATTCCCCGAGAGCGAGCGCGGCATCTTCAAGCTCATCAGCCATCTGGCCACTCTGGCCATCCAGAACTCGCAGCGCATTCAACGCGACCGGTTCATCGAGCGCGAGCGGCTCGCCGCCGACCTGCACGACAGCATCAAGAACAAGGCTTACTTCGTGCACGAATTCCTCACCCGGATCGCCGGTGATGCGCGCATGGAAGCCGATCAACGAGTCTATGTTGACAACGCTCTGTTTCACCTGAGCGACCTGCGCCACAGCGCCAGGTTGCTTGGCCGGCAGTGGAGCCGCTCGTGGACGGACGATCCACAAGAGCCACAGAACCTGCGCACAGAGATCAGCACGGTGGTGGCCGATATGAACGAAGCCTTTGGCCATCAGATGGCATTTTCACTTTCGGCGGCTGGCGCATCCGGTGTGGTCTCGTCGGCCTACGCCAGCCATGTGCGTGAGGTGCTGACGGAACTCCTGCTCAATGCCCTGCGCCACAGTGGCGCGACGCGTGTGCTGGTGGAAATGACGCTGCTGCAGGCGCACTTCTCGTTCCGCGTGACGGACGACGGCACAGGCTTCGATGTCGAGAAGGCCAGCATGAGCGGGTTGAACAGCGCACATCGGCGCATCCAACACCTGGGTGGGGGCGGGCCATGGATGGCGTCGTCGCCCGGCCTGGGAACCAGCGTGGTCTTCGAGATACCGGCCACGCCCGCTCCAATCGCGCGAAAGGAGTTGCATGACCGATTTGCCCTTGCCTGAGCCTGCGCCTGACCCTCGGCCTGAACGCGATCTCGACGATGCGGATATCCTGACCGATGAAGTGACGGTCGCGATCCTCGAAAACTCGCTCAACGACCGCGAGGGTTTTCGTCTGTTGCTCGAACACGCGACGACGCGTATTCGCGTGGTCGGCGCAACCGACTCGCCGGAGATGTGCGTCGAACTTGTGCGCACGCACCTGCCCGATGTGGCGCTGGTGGACTTGCGCATCAACGGCGACGACACGGCCGGCATTCGCGTCGTCGAACAGATCAAGCGCATCTCGCCCCAGACGCGCGTGCTGGTCTATACCGGCTTTGCGACCCTGTTGAACTTCAAGCAATCCATCGCCGCTGGAGCCGATGGCTTTCTAAACAAAGAGGGTCAGGCGATGCGGCTGGACGAGGCCGTGACGCGCGTGGCGCGGGGCGAATCGCTGTATCCGCGCGAATTGCTCAGCCAGCTCATGACGTTCGTAGAGGACCATCGCCTGCCGCGCGATGACGTGGAGGCACTGATGCGCGGCCCGTCGTATGCGCCGCCAACGGAGCGCGAGATCGAAGTGCTGCGATTGGTGCTCGCCGGCAAGAGCGTGGATGACATTGCAAGCGGCCTGTCTATTCAGCGCGATACGGTCAAGCAACACCTGAAAAATTTGCACAAGAAGTGGAACGTGCGCACCCGCGCCGATTTGCTGATTGTGGCGCGCACGCACTTCCGCCGGCAAATCGAACGCGACCGCCCAGACGAGTAGCCGTGGTACCCATTGGGGTAACACGCTGCGGGCCAAATGGATTACGCGCAGACATTACTTTGACTTACCGCTTAGAGGAATGGTCAACTCCAGCGCGCCTGGCTAAGCTGACTGCGTGAACCGAGTCGCTTTCAGGAAAGGGGGTGACCATGATTCAGCAAATCGAAAGTTCGGCAAAATGGCAGTTCTTGGCGTTCGTGGTGGTGTGCGCCATCGTCGGGTTGATCTTTGCCACGGCAACGATCACCCACGACCGCGGCACCGATGCGCAGCAGCAAGCAGCGCTGTCCGAGCAGTCTGACACGATCGGAGACCTGCGGGCGCAGTTGCAGCACTCACGCCAGTGGAATGCGCAGTTGCAGGATCAGCTTGAGCTGGCCAGGCGCGATCTGGCAACTGCCAACGCGACCATTCAGTCCCTGCGCAGCGAGGTAAATGCCCTGCGCAACAACCTGACTTCCAGCACAGATGGGAACGCCAGTGGCGTTGCGGCGCAGACGTCGGCCGACCTGGAGTTAGCGCGCGTGCGGTTGGAGGAAGCGGGTTACATGGTGTTGGCCCTGGACGATGGCTTTCTGGTGGCCGTGCTTGGGTTGACTGCGCTCATGCTCAGCGCACTGCTGTCGGTCGTGTTTGTGGCGATGAGGCGGGCGCACGACGGTTGAGGGGGACCGGGTTGGTGGTGGCATGCTCGATGTCCACCGCCAACCCGTTGCCTTTCCTACCGCACTACGAACGAGGGCGGATGAGAGTCGAACTCACCGCAGCTTGCCGTGCAACCTGCCACTGGTTTTGAAGACCAGGCCACCCACCGGAGCAGATCCACCCTCAAAACTGATTTCAGACTTCAGAACACAGACCTCAGATGCAATATGTCGCTCTGGACTCTGAATTCTGTCATCTCTCTATCTGATTTTAGTGCAGTAACATTCGTACATGGCAAAGAAGCACTCCCCCGCTGCCGGGGACGTTGCACTCGAAGACCTCACGTTTGAGCAAGCCTTCCAGCAGCTCGAAGAGATCGTCGGCCGGATGGAGCAGGGTGATCTACCCCTCGACCAATCGCTTGAGCTGCACGCGCGCGGCCAGAAGCTGGCCGAATTCTGCGCCAAGCTGCTCGACAACGCCGAGCTGAAAGTCAGAGAGATTGGGGAGTAGCCAAACTACTGGCTACTGGCACAACTTGCTCTGGTGTTCCTCGAACGTGATCGAGAACTGGTGTGTGCCGTCGCCATTGCAGGCCGCCACGAAATAGAAGAAGTTCGTCTGCGCAGGTTGCAGCGCCGCCTGCAGAGATGACAAGCCTGGACTGGCGATCGGGCCTGGCGGCAGCGATGGGTTCACATAGGTGTTGTAGCCACCAGGGTCGGCATAGCGCAAGTCGTCCAGCGTCAAGCCCCTTTTCCACCATGTGCCCTGATCCTGCTGAAAACCGAGCGCGTATTGCGTGGTCGGGTCGGCCTGCAAAGGCTGGCCGATCTGCAGGCGGTTCAGATACACGCTGGCAATGGTCGGCCGCTCGGTTGGGATGACCGCCTCGCGCTCGACGATGGACGCGATCGTCACCAGCTCACGCGGGTCGCGGCCGCCGGCGCGCGCCTGTTCCAGCAAGGGCGCGGCCTTCTCGCCAAAGTTATCCAGCATGCGCAACACCACGTCCTGCGCCGTCGGGTTTTCGGGCAGGCGATACGTGTCGGGGAATAAAAAGCCTTCAAGCGTGGCATCGCTGGGCAGGTTGCGTAGGAAGGGATAGCTGTAGGCGCTGGCGCGCGCGGTCAGGTTGCGGAATTCATCTGCGCTCACGCCCAGTTGGTTTTGCAACAGATCGGCGATCTCCTCGCGGCGCATGCCTTCGGGGATCGTGACCTGCACCTCGTTGGCCTGGCTGCGCTGCAACGCCAGTGCGATCTGCTCGATGTTCATGTTCGGCCGCAGCGTGAACGTGCCGGCATTGATGGTGCTATCCAGCCCGCGCAGCCGCACATACAGCCGAAAAAGCTCGGCGTCGTTGATCAACCCTTGCGCCTCCAGCCGATTGCCGATCTCGGCCACCGACATGCCGGACTCGACGACGAAGCGCTGCGGGGTGGGGTCGTTGCTGGCAGCCGAGGTGATGTCGTCGCTGCGGATCAGGTCGAGATATGTGCCGATCAGCCAGCGATCCAGCCCGGTCATCTGTTGTGCCGTCGGCACGTTCACACCGCGCACGCGCTGCGTCCACACCACACCGGCCGCGATCAGCGCGCCGACTGCAATCACAAACATGGCCAACTTAATTGGCGAAAATTTACTCATCGAATTCAAACTCATCGGCGGCGTTGTCATGCCGCTGTGCATCCAGGTGGCGTTGCAAGATCACTGCTGCCGCTACGGCGTCGTCGTGTTGGGGCTGCTTGCTGCGCCGCGCTTCGGCGATGATGGCTTTCGCGTCTTGCGTGGTGTAGCGCTCATCCACGAACGTGATCGGCACGGCCACGTGCGCTTGCAGCAACCCGGCAAACTGTTGCACCTGCTGCGCCTGGCTGCTCAGCTTGCCGTCGGCGTGATACGGCAGCCCGATCACAATTTCATCCACCTGCTGCTCGCGCACCCAAGCTGCGATCCGTGCCAGCGCATCTTCGTGCTTGCGGTCAATCATGCCCAGCGGCCGGGCGATCAATTTGGTCGCGTCGCTGACCGCGGCACCGATGCGCCGGTTGCCCACGTCAAGCCCAAGTGATCGTGCCATTTGCTCTTCACTCCCGCCTCACTGTCGTGTTGATCCGCAGCGTCACCCACGGCAAGCGGTTGAGATATTGCATCAACCAGTCCGGCCCGGTCGTGATCTGCGGGTTGCGCCGCAGGGCGAAGCCTTGCAGCAGGGCTGCCTGCGCCTCAGCCGGCGACTTGCCGCGCACTAGGCGTTTCACCGCGCTCTCGCTGATCTCGGCCCCGGCCGTGCCGCGCGCGTTCACGTAGAACAGCGTGTCGTTGCCCGTGCCTTCCTCGGCCACGTCGCCGCGCGCCGACTCAACCGTGAGCAATTGGAAGCCCTCCGGCACTCTGCTCCTGAGCACATCGCGCGAAATCGTTTCGAGGTCGCGCGGCGAGATGGCCAGCCCCGCCACCTGATAGCGCAGGTTCAGACTCACGTTGTCGGACTGCTCGGTGATGAAGCGGTCGTACGTCTCATCCTGCACGTCGGCGATGAATAGCGTCTCGGGCAGCACGATCAACCCGCCATTCACCACGTCGCGATCTTGCTGCATGCGCTCGGCAGCTGTCGCCAGCAACTTGGTCCGCAGCTCGGCACGCAGTCGCGCATAGTCCTCCTCGGTCACGGCGCGCACATCCACGTTGCCGCCGCCGGCGGTTGGGTTGGCGTTGATGACGTTCACCGCCAGCGAAGGCACGCCTTCGACGCGATTGATCTGATTCGCGCCGACGTTGCCGCCCGAGCCCTCGTCAATCGCCTGCACCGCCACATCGGCCCGACCGCCCGGTGGCACTTCCACGTCGCTCAGCGTGATGAAGCGGGCCGGCACGCTGGTGGCCGTGGTGCGTACGACCGTATTTCGCGGCACCACGTAGGGAGTGGTCAGGATATTGCTGAAGGTGACGAAGCCCTGCGCCTTGCCGGCCGGGATGGACTTTTTGCCGGTCGAATCGGTGGTCAGGCGGTCCTCGACGATCACGTCAATCCGTTGTGCGGGAATGGTGCGCGCCTCGGCGTTGACGTCGCTGGCCTGCGGGTCGAGCGTAACCGGCACGATGGTTGAGATCGTCTGGCTGGAGGCGGTGAGGGTGATCTCGGCATGTGGCAGCATGGCCACGACGCACGCGGCGATGACCGCGGCTGTGACCAGCGTCACCAACGCCCGCCCAGTGAACAAGAACCAGTTGCGGCGGGGGAAGAAGCGGCGCAGCGAATTGGGCTTGAACCGGCGCAAGGCAGTCTGGCGTTGCAGTGGTTGCACGTCTTCGGATGTCAGCCACTGCTTGTTGATCGCATCCTCGACGCTGCCAAACGCGACCAGCCCGACGTCGCGCGCGGCCTGACGCTGGGTCAGGCTATCGCTGATGATGGCGATCTCGACGCCGCTCTGCCTGCTGGCGCGCTGCACGTGGGCGAAGTCAATCTCGCGCCAGCGCATGCCCTGTGGCATCAACATCACCACCCGGTCGGCGTGGGCCCACTCGATGCGGTCGCACGCGCCGGGCGCGTCTTCAGCGGGGTCGAGAGTTACGATGCGTCCAAACATTCCCTATTCCAGACGACTCAAAATCTCGGCGGGCACAAGCTCACGCAATCGTGGATGCGCTTCAACCAGGCGCGCAATGTCGGCCAGATCCTTCTGCCGTTTGCTAGCGCGGCGCGTCGGGTCAAGGGCAGCCCACACCTTGCCCCGCATAAGATCATCAATCGTCGCCACCGGCAATGCCAATCCCAATACATCATGCATTTCGGCGCGTTGCACAAAGTCGGCATAGCGCTCGTCGGTCTGAATCTGCACTCTCAAATCTGACTCATCGGACGCCACGTTCAGGCTGTGTGGGAATTCGATCACCTTGAATCGCCCCCCAAGCAATTCGCGCACGCGAGTAACCTGATCAGCAGCAATAACTACGTCCAAATCAAGGCTGACCAGCGGCTCGACATAGGCGTTCACACCCTGCCCACCGATGACGCAGTAGCGGATGGCGTTCTCGTCAAGTAGCGCGATGAACTGTTCCAGAAAATTGGACTTGTCCATCGTGATCTCCTTCCAAAACGTCAGGGCTTGCATGGCATGCTATGAGACCTAGGGTCTTGACTCAAACACTCGCCAACAGCGCGCGCGCCTTGTCGAGCGCCTCGCCCAGTTTGGCCGGGTCTTTGCCGCCGGCCTGGGCCAGGTCGGGCCGGCCGCCGCCGCCGCCGCCCACCACCGGCGCGATCTCTTTGATGATCTTGCCCGCGTCAACCTTCTTCGACGACGCCAAGTCTTTTGTCGCCGCGGCCAGCAGAGACGGCTTGTCGCCGATGACTGCGCCCAGCACCAGCACGCCGGTCTTGAATTTGGTGCGATACCAATCGGCCATCTCGCGCATCAGATCGGGCGAGTCGGCCTTGACCTCGGCCACCAGCACGCGCACGCCGTCGCGCTCGACCGTCGCGTCCATCAACTCACCAAAGCGCACCTTGGCCAGGTCGCGTTGCGCTTGGGCCAGTTGCTTGTGCGTCTCCTTGAGTTGTGCCGCCAAGCGAGCCGCTTGTTCAACCACAGTGTCGGGCGTGCCGCCCAAGGCGTCGGCCGCCTCGGCCAGTTGTTGTGATTGCTTGCGCGCCTGCTCCAACACCCCGCGACCGGTCAGCACTTCGATGCGGCGCACGCCGGAACTCACCGCGCCTTCACCCGCGATCATGGCGCTGCCGATGTCACCGGTCATGCGCACATGCGTTCCGCCGCATAGCTCGGCGCTGAGCGGCTGTTCACCGTCGTCGCCGATGCTGACCACGCGCACCACGTCGCCATATTTCTCGCTGAAGAAGGCCAGCGCGCCGGCGGCGATGGCTTCGTCGTATTTCATCTGCTTCGCGCCCACGGGCAGGTTGTTCAGGATGGCGTCGTTGAGCATGTCGCCGACTTGCAGCAACTCATCCTTCGTCAGGGGCGCGCCGTGCGAGAAATCGAAGCGCAGCCGATCCGGCGCGACCAGCGAGCCTTGCTGCCCAACATGTGCGCCGAGCACCGTGCGCAGCGCCTTTTGCAACAAGTGTGTGGCGGTGTGGTTGCGCATGATGTCCCAACGCCGCGCTCCATCCACCTGGGCGGTGCAAGCGTCGCCGACCTGCGGCTCGCCCCATTCCACCACGCAAGTGTGCACGATGAAGCCGGGTGCTGGACGGTGTGTGTCTTTGACCGCCAGGCACCAGGCTGGCTCTTCGTCCGCCTGCGGGTCGCTGTATGCGCAGATCAGACCGTGATCGCTGACCTGGCCGCCGCTTGCGACGTAGAACGGCGTGGCCCGCAGCACCACCTCGATGTGTTCACCCCTGACCGCCCGCGCGGTCATCTCACCTTCGCGCAAGATGCCGACGACTTCGGTGTCAACGCGCAAGGGGCCATATGGGTCGTAGGCCACGCCGCTTTCGGGCAGCTTGCCGTCGGCCTTGAGCGACTCGAACGCGTCGCGGTAGGCCTTCTCGGCGTCGTAGTTGCCGGTGAATTTGTCCTGCCCGGCCGCGCGCGCGATCTCTTTGGCCTTCTCGCGTTCTTTATCAAAGCCAGCCTCGTCCACACCCACGCCGCGCTCCTTAGCTACGTCGCGCGTGATCTCGAACGGCAGGCCGTAGGTGTCGTATAGCTTGAAGGCCGCGTCGCCGGCGATGACCTTCGACGAGCGCGATTTCACGTCGTTGATCGCTTCGTTCAAACGGTCCAAGCCCTGATCGAGCGTGCGCTCGAAGCGCTCTTCCTCGGTGTGAATGGTGCTCAGGATGTGGTCGCGGCGGTTGACCAACTCGGTGTAATAGCCGCCCATGTTCTCGATCACCGCCTCGCCCACGCTATACAGAAACGGCTCTTCCAAGCCGAGTTCGCGGCCAAAGCGCATGGCGCGGCGCATGATCATGCGCAGCACGTAGTTGCGACCTTCGTTGCCGGGCAATACCCCATCACCGATGAGGAAAGCCGCCGAACGCGCATGGTCGGCGATGACGCGATAGGCAACCATGTGCTTTTGCTTTTCTTCATCACTCTGGCGGGCCAACTGTTGCACGCGGTCTATGAGTGGCAGGAACAGATCGGTGTCGAAGTTGCTGTCAACGCCCTGCAACAGACGCACCAGCCGCTCGAAGCCCATGCCCGTATCCACGCCCGTTTGCGGCAAAGGTGTCAACTTGCCACTCTCGTCGCGATCAAACTGCATGAACACCAGGTTCCACAACTCGGCCGTCACTTCGTTCGGGTCGTCATCGTTGTTCACCCACTTCGCGTCGTTGTCTTCCAGCTTGCCGGTGAAGATGTGAATCTCGCTGTTCGGTCCGC
>Ga0224722_1001682_pt1 | contig 12133 bp, 11 predicted proteins | sample Balambano_FR1_Me_FD_161646 | JGI IMG/M metagenome (GOLD analysis project Ga0224722, IMG submission 161646) | Freshwater sediment microbial communities from Lake Towuti, South Sulawesi, Indonesia - Balambano_FR1_MetaG | ecosystem: Environmental > Aquatic > Freshwater > Lake > Sediment | place...
CTCCAAGAGAAGCCCATAAGGAACCCCGGACGGGCAGGCGGTCTCGCAAGCACGACAACCGAGACATCGGTCTAAGTGATAGCCTACGCCACCGGGTTCGCTTGCCTCGGCAGTTGTCAGAGAGAGTTTCCCTTCGTGAACCCGACGCATCAGAACAATGCGCCCCCGAGGGCTATCCGCTTCGTCCCCGGTTTCGCGGTAGGTCGGGCAAGCATCCAAGCAAAAACCGCAGTGGACACACGCCATTAAGCCTTTTTCGAGGTCTTTTTGGTTCATAAAGGGTTACTTCTAAGCCGGAATCGTCACGACAGAGACTTACAAAACAAGTATACCATTCGGATATATCATTCCGAAGCGAACAAAAAATTCCTTCCTTTCTCCCTCCGAAACGAGTCAAGAATTTCCGATAACTATTTTTAGGGTGGTTGACAAGCGGAATCTGTATATGTTATGCTGGGAAAGATTTCTGTCCATCCTGTCAAGAATACAAGAAGACGCACGATATTAGGACAAAAAAATTGGGATAGACAGTCCGAGCAACACAAAAAGATTTTGAGAAATTGTTTCGGGAAGACAGTCCGAGTAGCAGGAAAATAACTGCATTCTCTCGAATCCAAACGAGCAAATCACAACTTCCGATTGTCGGTATTTGGCAAGCGTGCCAAAGATTAAAAACAGGGGGACCGTAATATGGCAAAAAAGCGTCGGCTGATGAAGGCCGCTGCGCTCCTCGCAGTACCCGCCGCAATGGTGGCACTTCCGAATATTGTTCACGCGCAGGTTTCTGTACCTTCCCTGCCGCAAGACCCGCAAGCACCGCAAAAAACCGGTGCTGAACTGAAACTTCTCACCCCAAAACCGGGGCAGTCTGTCGAAAATAGCGCGTTCCCGCTAGACATCTCATTTGAGAGTCGGAACGAATCCCCTGTTGTTAAAGCCGAACTGTGGGTGGATGGGGTAAAGTGGGCAAGCCGCTCGCTCGAAACTCCACAACTAAAGAACATCTTGTCATTCGATGTAGATGCCTCCACCCTGATTCCCGGCAATCATCGCTTTGTGGTCAAGGTCTTTAGTGCCGATGGTGTCGTTTCCCAAACTCAAGTAGACCTTCGTGTCACTGGCTTCGACTCGTCCGCTCCTGCCGGACCGGAGATGAAGTTCAAGGCGATTGCCGACGGACAAAAGGTTTCCGGTGTGGTCGAACTACTGATTGATGCCAAGCCCAAAGGCGGAGTCAATCCGTATGTCACTATCTACATTGACAAGCAGTTCAAAACCCTGAAGAACTACCCTCCCTACAACTATATGTGGGATACAACAACCGTTCCCAATGGCTACCACATTATCGAGGCGATGGGGTATCTGGACAACGCCAACGCGACTACGACCCGACGCATGAAAGTCTATGTGGACAATGCGGGGGGAGCCACCGAAGCGATGAAGAGCGTGCCGGACTTGGACAAGAAGGCACAACCGGTTCCTGTCACTGCCCCGGCAACGAAAATTACCACCGAAACCAAACCGTTGGTTATCCCTACACCGAAAGCCGTTGTCACCGAAACCATCAAGCCGGAAGCCATTACCAAAGCCAGCATCACTGCGGTTAAAACAGCGACCATAGATGCTCCTTTAGTAGACATCAAGACATTGGCAAATGTGGCTCTGCCCACAGGCGCAGCCGTTCCTGTTCTGCCCAGTGTCTCCTCCGTTCGCAAAGCGAATACCGTGACTACCGCCGCACCGCGTATCTCCGTGGCAGCCAAGAAGGTGGAACCGGTAAAAGCCGTCGTACCTCCCACGAAGGTAACAGCCTCTGCACCGACCCCAGCCAAGCCGATGACCCTTGTTGAGCAAACCATGAAGCCATCGGTCAAGACCAGCAAAGCCACACCGAAAGCCGTGGTTCGCCCCTCTGCACCGAGCATTCTGGAGCAGATGAACCTTGCCACCGAAAAGCAACCTCTGCAAGTTGCCTTCAATGGTCAGCAGATTGCGTTCGATGTTCAACCGCGTGTGGAAGCAGGTCTGCCTCTTGCCCCCTTCCGCCAAATCTTCGAGCATAGCGGTGGGCAAGTGATGTGGGTTCCTGAAACCAAGGTGGTTCGTGCCGTGAGTGCAGACCGCGAGGTAGTGATTGCCGTTGGCAAGAACACCGCACGGGTCAACGGTAAGAACGTCACCCTAGACAAAGCCGCATTTATTGACCGTGGGCGAACAATGGTTCCGATGTCCTTTGTTGGTCAGGCTCTGGATGTGGACATTCAGTATGACCCGGCAACCGGGCGTGTCTCTATCACCAGCAAAAACTAAATCGGCAGTTCGCGGATAGCGAGCCTCTATATAAAGCAGGGTGGCACAACTGTCACCCTGCTTTATTTAATTTTGGGAAGGGTTTTGCCAGACAATTTAATATAATACGCCTAAATATTTAACACTCTCTTAAACTTCTCTTAATAATATCCCTATACAATACAACTGTTCAAATTTATGGGGGTGCAAGCACTTCCAACACCCATCTCAATAGGAGGAAAGACGATGTTGAACCGCAACAAGCACGGTTTTACGCTCATCGAACTACTCGTTGTTATCGCTATTATTGCGATTCTCGCGGCAATCTTATTCCCTGTTTTTGCCCAAGCCCGCGAAAAAGCCCGCCAAACCAGTTGCCTTTCTAACTCCAAGCAACAAGGCTTAGCAGTCATGATGTATGCACAGGATTACGACGAAATCCTGCCACAAACCGGTTGGCAAGGTCCCTGTACCAACCCTGCGCCCTCCGACCTTGCAGCAGGTGACCAATACTTTAGTGGCGTTTTCGCCTACCCCATTGCCTCCGGTCCCTACATTAAGAACTGGCAAATTTGGCAATGCCCCTCCGACTCAAACAAAGGGGGTTGGAACAAGCAAGGCTCCTTCTGCTACGAAGAGCAACTTCGACTGATAAATATGCCCGGTTATTACGCCGGAATGCGGAATGATGTCAACGCCATGCGAAATTCGTTCCCGCTCTCCTATGCCGGTAACTACCTGCTGAACAAAATCTATACCGGACGTGGTACTCCACTGGATATGTATAACTTCGCAGGTATTGCCCGCCCCGCCAATGTCTTCTTCTCAACAGATGTTGGTTCCGCGACTGCGTCCAACGGGAACACCTTTGCGGGTTGGTATATCATTCCCGGTTATGGTCAATCCACGGGTTCCACTGTAGACCGATGGGACTTAGGTCGCCGCCACAATCAAGGACGCAACTGGATATTCTGCGATGGTCATGCGAAATGGTTCAAAGACCCTGAAGATAACACCCTGACAAGTGCTCAGTTGAACTTAGCCTACCGTGCTCGCGGTATCTACTCCGACCCGACATGGGAAACTGATATTCCTTGACAGAATATGTGATCTAAATTCTTTGCCAGTGGCTCACCTTAGTCATCGTACATGCAAGGCACCTTCCTCGGCGAGATATTAGGTATTGCCTCGAAAGGGTAACTTGGGGTTGCCCTTTCGATGGGAAGGGTGCATAGACTATAGATGATAGAGGAACTGTTGACTTTGGCAAAGGGTTTTATACTATCACTTACGACGAAGATGGAATGGGACTGGATTTCCATCTAGGCCCATTCCGCTGATTGATATTGGAATCCTCAGCCTTATTCCTAGCGAAAAAGCTCGGATACCGAATAATTAGGAAGAAAGGACTCTTTCAATTAGTCAGGCAAGAAGATTAAGAATACACATGAATCAGGAGGATTGAACCGCCTTCGGAACGAAGAGATGGTAAGTAAATTTTTCTTCAATAGAAAGACCCTGTTGTTAGCAACGTTCGGTCTCATTGCGGCAATCAACTTTTCTTTGGTGAATCGAAGCAAACGTATAGAATTGAGATATGAACCTTTCCTCATCCAAGAATTTGCCGAAGCAAATCCCGTATACATCAGTAAAATTAATAATTCGGGCACTGTTGTCGGCTATGGTCTTGCCAATCAATCTTCCTATGTCTTTCATTGGAAGAACGGCAACACACGGATTCTGTCGTCGAAAAATAATGAATGGTTTCACAGTTCGTCAATTAACAATTATAATGCCTCAATAGCTTCTCTTAGTATACCAAGTCATACAAGTACTGATAAAAATAAGAGTGTCTATTTTTCACCCGATGGAAAAGAGCAAGAAATTCTTCCTAATACCTCCCGCTCTTGTACAGTCAGTGACATCAACGATTCAGGAAATGTCGTTGGGAGTGATGAAGAGGGTATTGGCTTCATTTGGAAGGATGGTAACTTCCAATCCTTGGGATACCTCGAACCCACAGCCATTAACGCACATAATATAGTCGCTGCGACTTTTTACGACAAATATGAGGACATAGCACTCGTATGGGATAGCGGGGAAGCCATCCCACTACCGACTACTGGCATTCGAAGTGTCGCATTAGATATTAACGAGTCTGGTGAGGTTGTTGGCTATGTTGACGGAAAGGCGATAAAGTGGCAACTCTCCTTTTGGGGCAAATACCAACAAAAGATTCTTGACCGAACAGACAGCAGAATCTCGCGTGCCAATGGAATTAACAAGCAAGGTCAAATTGTTGGTACTGTTCAGGAAAGGTCAGGGCACTCATATGGTTTTCTCTGGCATCGGGGAAACTTTGTAGACTTGAACTCTCTAATTCCAACAGATTCTGGGTGCGAACTAATGGCGGCGATTGACATCAACGATAAAGGAGAGATTATTGGGGTCGGCACATATGACGGAAAAAGAGCCAACTTCCTTTTGAAGCCTGTTCAATAGTGCTGTCTACTCCGACCCGACATGGGGAACTGATATTCCCTAAGCGTCTCTGACCAACGCATCAAGATCCCCTCGCCGCTCAATAGCGAGGGGAGTTTTACTTAATTGGCTCTATCCTTCTCCTCTTTCCAGTTTAAGGCACGCTCCATTAACTTCTCAATGTTGCCGATTCCCTCAATGTTGTTCAGGTTGATAGTCGGGGCTGTCTGGATATTGTTGTTTCCTCCCTGCCCTTTGCCCGCTCCAAATCCCACCAAGCCCGTTTCCCCCTCTAAGTAGGCTTGCAGTTGGGAAGCGGCAAGCAAAGCAAGGGAAACCTTCTCGCGGTCTCCAGCAGTTTCAGGTTTTCTGAACTGCTATCATCGAGAGAGACCGCATCGAAACGCCCTCTCTCCCGCAAGATGTCGTAACTTTTGTTGCGAGCCACCCGATAGAGGAACGGAAGCAGTGCCATCTCTCGGTCAATGCGATGCAGATTCAGATAGAGTGCTAAGAACGCCTCTCGTAGAACATCCTCCTCGGCTTCATAGCCCCCCAACAACAGTAGTTCCTCCTGCAAAAGGTCAAAAGCATTGCGCTCACCGGCTTTTGCACGACAGAGAAGTATAGTCCGCCGTTTTGTGATGTCGTCGGTTGTATCTTGCTTTGTTGTCGCCATTCGAGGAGTTAGTCGAGGAAACAGGCGTTGTGTTAAACCATTTTATTAGGGGATTGCATTAGACCCATTTCCTAAGTCCGTGTCAACCCTTCCTGCCACTCCTTCGGAGTGTCATACCTCCCCTTCGTAGGGTGTTTTAACCTCCTCCCCGCGACTTCTTTTAACCCCCTCCTAACCTCCCCCTTCGCACCGCCCCGGTGAGGGATTAGGGGGAGGAAAAACCACGTAACCCGTTGCCTTAGCCTTCTCTTTGCTGTAAGCGTCGGGAGAGGGCGCGTTTCCATTCCGGGGCGAGGGGTTCGAGGGCGCGGAGTCCTTCCCTCTCTTCAAGAGTGGAATCTTCGGCGTGCATGATGCGGTTGGCACGGGCAATTGTCCAACCGGGATGCGGACGTTCGAGAAGCACAACGGATTGTCCCGCTTCTATCACTCCGGTATGTTGCACACGAGTGTAAAAGCCGGTAAAGCCCGTCTCCTCCATCAAATGGGGCATTCGGGGGCGGTTCCACAAGCGACCCGGTTTGACGCAAGGGAATCGTGGTTGAGAGACTTGGAATATCACCGTTCCCACTTGTAGCACATCCCCAATACAAAAATCCTCTTCGGTGGCGGCACTCAGCGTGATGTTCTCACCAAACGCCCCATGAGACAATTCCAAGTGAAGTGTTTCGCGCCAAAAGGGATAGTGCGCTCCGGCATACCAGCAGACGGCTTTGTGCGGTCCTCCGTGGTAACGTCGGTCTGCTTGCTCATCGCCCTCCATATTCTCCGCATGTACCGCGACCTGCCCAGAGACATTCTGCTTACCAATTGCACTGACCCACTCCTTGCCATTCGGCAGAGTGTGTGCCATTGCCTTCCCCACCTGAATCGAAGCGACCTGTGCTAAAGTGGTTTTCAGAGACATTGGATTTTTCCTTTTCCTGCAACAAAGTTTTTTTGATTATAGACCCCCTTCGGGAACTAAGAAACATCTCCCGCGATTAATCTGCGACTGAGAAACATCTCCCGCGATATGCCTGAGACCAAGAAACGCTTCCTGTCCCCCTCCGGGGACTAAACAACTCGCACAACATACTTGCACAGCACACTTGCACAACACGGTGTTGCGGGGCAGGGTCGGGCAAGCGGCACGACAATTTTCTAGGATGCGGTTCGCCGGGAGTTTGAAAAAGCCTAATGAGCGTTCCGCCATTTCTGCGGTACAATAGTCCGACATGGCTAAGGGAACTTCTTCCCGGAGGGCGGCGCGGGAGTCGGCTCTGCGGGTGTTATATACAGTTGATGTTGGTAAGCAACCGGTGGACGATGTTCTGTCCGAGGCACAAGTGGCACACGGCTTAGATGAAAAATCGGTGCTGTTTGCCCGTAACTTGGTCATGGGAACTCTGCAACACCAAAAAGAGTTGGACACTGTTTTAGACCGCATCGCAACTGGCTTCCCCACAGAGAGACAGACGGCGGTTGACCGCAACATCCTCCGCCTCGCCGCGTGTGAAATCCTTTTTGCTGTCTCCGATGCCCCTCCCGGAGCCGTCGTCAATGAAGCCGTCGAACTGGCAAAGAAATACTCCACCAACGAATCCGGGCGATTTGTGAATGGGGTTCTAGGGACATTGGTACGCGAGTATGCCCAAGCCCGTCTCGCCGAAGGAGACAGCGAGGACAGCGAGATTGTCTTCGGGCTACCCGGTGTCAACCTCTTAGTGCTACCCAAAGGCACGGAGATTGATGCTATTCTACAGGAACAATCAACCGCCGGAAAATCAACCACAGAGGAGCAGTAGGATTGTCGGAGCCACTGATTTTAGATGGAACCGCCACGGCAAAACGAATCCGTGTCGAAGTCGCTGAGCGGGTGGAACGTTTGAAGGAAAGGCATGGATTTGTCCCCGGCTTGGCGGCAGTTCTTGCCGGAGAGAACCCTGCTTCGGTGACTTATGTTCGGATGAAGCGTAAAGCCTGTGAGAAGGTCGGTATTGTCTCCACCGCCTATGAGTTTGGAGCGGATACTCCGGAACAGACCGTTTTAGACTGTGTTCGCACCCTCAATGCCGACCCGACAATCCACGGAATTCTGGTACAGCACCCCCTCCCCAAAGGGATGGAGGAGAACAAGATTCTGGCAGAGGTAGACCCCGGCAAAGATGTGGACGGTATCGGGCGCGGCAGTCTCGGTGACTTGGTGAAGGGTGAGGCGAACTTTGTTGCGTGTACCCCGGCGGGTATGATCGAACTCTTAGACCGCTACAACCTGCCCATCGAAGGCAAACGGGCGGTGGTGATTGGTCGCTCGGTGATTTTAGGCAAGCCGCTCGCCCTGCTCCTCCTCAACCGCAATGCAACCGTGACTATCTGCCACTCTAAGACACAAAATCTACGCGATATTATCAAAGAGGCGGATATTGTCTGTGCGGCGGTGGGTCGTCCTGAAATGATTACTGGCGATATGCTCAAACCGGGGGCGATTGTCTTAGATGCCGGGTACAACCGTGTCGAGGGACGTTCTCACGATGTTGGAGACTGCCACTATGAATCGTGCGCTTCCGTTGCCTCAGCAATTACTCCGGTTCCGGGAGGTGTGGGTCCGATGACGATTGCCACTCTCCTAGCCAATACGGTGAAGGCGGCAGAGTTAGTAACAGGAGAGACTCCGACGTGAGTGATTTTGACCTAAACCTGTACACCGCCGAGCGTGTTCAAATCATTCACGATGGCTTAGACCGCTTCACTCCCTCTGCCGACACTCCCCCTGTCCCCCTACATACCGCCATGCGCTACTCCCTGATGGCAGGAGGCAAGCGGATTCGCCCCCTGCTCTGTATGGCGGCGGCGGAAGCCGTCGGGGGTGATGCCGTACAAGTGCTTCCGATGGCATGCGCTTTGGAGATGCTACACACCTTCTCCCTGATTCACGATGACCTACCGGCAATGGACAACGACGACTTTCGCCGGGGTATCCCCACCTCGCACAAACAGTTCGGCGAAGCGATGGCAATTTTGGCGGGAGATGCCTTACATACCCTTGCCTTTGCGACCATTGCCCGCCATCAGAGGACAGAAAACCCGGAGCAGATAATCCGTGCCATGGCGATATTTGCCGACGCATCGGGGAGTACCGGGATGTGCGGTGGTCAGGTGGACGATATGTACTACGAAGGTAAACCCGTTACCCCGGAAATCCTGCGCCATATCCACGCCCAGAAGACAGGGGCATTACTCAATGCCTCCCTGCTTACTGGGGCGATTTTGTGCAATGCCACTGCCGAGCAAGAGGAGTGCTTACAAAAGTACGGAAGCCATGTGGGAGTTGCCTTCCAGATTGTGGACGATATTTTAGACGTGACCGGGGATGATGCCAAAATCGGGAAGCCAACAGGTTCCGACGAAAAGAACGACAAGGCGACGTACCCTAAACTCTTCGGCTTAGAAGTATCGGCGCGGATGGCACGCGAAGCCACCGACTCTGCTTTAGATGCGCTCTCCGTCTTCGACCATCACGCCGAACCCCTCCGCGCCTTCGCCCGCTTTATTGTGGAACGCGATTTGTAGACATTGGCATGGGGAAAGTGCCATAATGTGAGCATGAAGCCTTTAACTGTTTTGGTGACAGGTCCCGGCGGACGGATTGGTCCGCACATTCTCCCTTCGTTTCGGGAACGGTATACCCTGCGCCTTTTAGACCGTAAGCCGATTGAGGGCGAACCCGATACCATCGTTGCCGACCTCTCCGATATTCCCACCCTGCGTCAAGCGTTCACCGGGGTAGATGTGGTTCTGCACCTCGCCGCGACCTCGGACGAAGCCCCGTTTGTCGAAGAGTTAGTTCCGAATAATATCGTGGGGGTCTACAATGTCTACCAAGCCGCCGTGGAAGCCGGAGTACGACGTGTGGTCTTTGCCTCCACCATTCAGACCATCGGCTATTTCCCGCAAGATTACACGGTACAGACCAGCGATATTCCGCGCCCTATCACTACCTATGGTTGTACCAAAGTGTTTGGGGAGACATTAGGGCGTTGGTTCCACGATAGGCACGGGTTAGAGGTAGTCTGTATTCGTATTGGGGCGTTCCAACCGTATGACAGCCCCCACTTTCAACAGACATGGTGTCGGAATAACTGGCTCTCGCCCCGTGATGCCGTAGGGGTCTTTTCTGCCGCCATTGAGAAGGAGGGATTGGGCTACGGAATTGTCTTTGGAACCTCCCTCACCGAGTTTGAGCGCGTCAGTCGTCAGCCGATATACGACCTGTTGGGTTATGTTCCACAGGATGATGTGACGATGTTGTATCCTCAAAACCCCCTCACAGACTAAACACGGCTACAGACCGCCTTCCCAAAGGGCGACCCAAGCGACTTTGGGAAGGCGGTCTGTATTTCCCCTCGTCCTTAGGGAATCAAGACAGTATCAATCACATGGATTACACCGTTTTTAGCAGGAATATCGGTCTTAGTCACATTCGCAGTGTTGACCTTTACCCCACCCTGCGTCGAGACCGTCAATTTTGCCGCACGGTTCACTGTGGAAACCTGCTTTCCGTTGAGTTCCACCACATCGGCGGCAGTCGCAACCATCGGCACTAAGTGGTAGGTTAGAATCGCCACCAATTTACTGCGGTTCTCCGGCTTCAGTAAATCCTCCACAGTTCCCTTGGGCAGTTTTGCAAACGCGGCATTGGTAGGGGCAAAAACGGTGAACGGTCCACGCTTTGCCAAAGTTTCGTCCAATCCTGCCGCCTTCAGAGCCGCAACCAAGATAGAAAACTGTGGGTCGGAAGCGGCAATCTCGGTGATAGTTTGCGACGATTCCGGCAGTTTTGGCTTTGCCGGGGCGGGCGGCACAGTAGCAGGCTTTGCCTCCTCTGCCTTTTCCCCCAATTTTAGGTTGGACGGAATCAGTACCCCTTCGACAATGTGAATCACCCCATTGCTTGCCGACACATCGGCTTTCACCACTTTGATATTATTGACCATGATAGGGTTGATTGAGGTCAGCGTCAGGTTCTCCCCATTGAGCGAAGGACCCGATGTCCCCACAGGGGCTTGCTCCAGAGTCGCTGTGGTATACTCCTCCCCAACCACATGGAAGAGCAGTACACTTTTCAGTTTGTCCTTGTTTTCGGGCTTCAGCAGTTCCGCAACCACCTCTTTGGGCACCTTTTCAAATGCCGCATTGTTCGGCGCAAGTACCGTAAACGGTCCCTGTCCTTTCAGGGTATCTACCAACCCTGCCGCCTCTATCAGTTTAACCAGTGTGGAGAGTTCCGGGTTCTTTGCCGCAACTTCCACAATGTTTTGTGCAAAACTGGGGGCAGTTGTCAGCAAACTGACTGCCACTGCCAGTAGCATAAACCATTTCTTCATATCCGAATATCCTTCCGTCATGGCGCAGACCACCATAAAAACATCAGCACATTGTACCTGTGGAATTTCACAAAAAGGAAGTGCGAAGGAAAAGTTTCGTGCAAGGGTCTAAAATCGTAACTTTCCCTGCCCGAACACCGAAAATAGAAAGAGAAATTCCTCACAGAAACACGGTAAAACCGTTAATGAACCCGTAACTTGTTCGTAACGTCCGCGATATAATACAGTCGTATAAGGAAGGAGCGAGAATGACCAGACGATTCCTCATCAACCAATTTCCGCCCATCGGGTTTTCCCCCATTAGGAAGGGAAGTCCGTTGGTTTTTGTGTGTCTGACGCTGCTTGCGTTGGTCGCGCTCATCTTCCCCACTTCGCCAGCGTTTGCCCAACCCAGCGTCTTAGGCGAGCTCAAAGGAAACAAGTCTACCCCCAAGCCAAAACCGAGCTCGGGTTCCTCTGCACCCCGTTCACGTGCGCCCCGCAAGGTGGAGCGTTCTGCACCCAAAATCGTCTATGTTGTCAAAGAGGTTCCCGTTGAACCGGCAAAGCCGAAGTTAGACCCGAATCGTCCGCCACTGGAACCCAAGCCCAAGCAGTTGTGGAAAAACCCCAAGGACGAAGCCGAACTGATTTGGATTCCGGGAGGCGAGTTTGTCATGGGAAGCGATGAGAGCGACCCGGATGCACGTGACCACGAGAAACCGCAACACAAGGTCAAATTGGACGGCTTTTGGATGTATCGAAACTTGGTGAGTGTGGCACAGTACGAACGTTTTGCCAAAGAAACGAAGCGTCCCATGCCTCCTGCTCCTGACTTTAACCCCGGTTGGAAGTTCAAAGACCACCCCATGGTCAATGTCTCTTGGGAAGATGCGAAAGCCTACTGCGTTTGGGCAGGTGCACAGTTGCCCACCGAAGCCCAGTGGGAGGTTGCCGCTCGTGGTGGCTCCACCTTCCGCTACCCGTGGGGAAATACGTTCGACGAGTCTAAACTTTGGAGTTCTCTGCAAGAGGCACGCGATGCGAAGGGAACGGCGGCAGTGTTTCGGCAAAGCCGTGTTAGCGAAAGCCTTTTTGGAATCCGCGATATGGCAGGAAATGTCTGGCAGTGGTGCGCCGACTGGTACGACGCGGAATACTACACCAAAACCGCGAAAGAAAATCCTGAAGGTCCGGTATCCGGGGATGCACGAGTCCTGCGGGGGGGGTCATGGTTCAATCATAGTCAGGGGATGTTCCGCACCACCTATCGGCTTCGCGCTCTTCCCGTCCAACGCGAAGAGGATAGAGGATTTCGCGCTGTCATGCCGGAAACACT
>Ga0224722_1001683_pt1 | contig 12130 bp, 6 predicted proteins | sample Balambano_FR1_Me_FD_161646 | JGI IMG/M metagenome (GOLD analysis project Ga0224722, IMG submission 161646) | Freshwater sediment microbial communities from Lake Towuti, South Sulawesi, Indonesia - Balambano_FR1_MetaG | ecosystem: Environmental > Aquatic > Freshwater > Lake > Sediment | place...
ATATCGTGCTGGATGCTGCCATACCAGCGGAAACACCGCCACATTGTGCACAAACGCTAGCAGCGTCATGAGTAAGTTAACATAGCCAGCCGGGCGTGGGCCGGTGCGCCGAATCAATCCAGGGGACCAGAGTGCAGACATCACTGCCCCCGCGATCGCGTAACAAGGAATCAACCAAGCTGTGTCTAGTAAAAATTGAGCCATGCAGGTTACCTGTAGGATTATAAGAACAATTAGTTTTGCTAATATTTTCAGGCTGGATTCACAAGCTAAGCCATAAGCCTCTTTGCAGGTTGCCTCTAGGCTGAATTGGGCAATGCCAACCGTTTACCAGTAAGTGCATTCCTATGAGTAAAGGCTTCTCAGAAGCTAGTTCCCTTATCCAAGAGATAGCTCTGTAAGCCTTTGGTTTGGTGGTTAAACGCAATTTAGAATTGCTTATATAAGAAGGATACGATCGAATCCACATAGTTCAAAATCAATCTTTTCCATGAAAGCAGTAGATTAAAGTCTATCGTTAGCCCTTCAATTCCGCTCAGACTTGAATTATCTCAGGGATCAGTTTAAGGCGATCGCTTACAGGACAGCATTTCCCAAAAGGTTAAGCAGCAAGGCATTCGGCTTTGAATGTGTTCTCACTAGGATCCATCTGTTCCTGACTAAACCCGTTACACTAAAGAGACTCTTGGCGTAGATACTGGTGAGGCTATGGTCGATCAACTGCTACTTCCCGATGAAACGGCTTTCCCCGATGCCAGTCAACTGGTTACCGAGGACGATACGCCCGTGGATAATTTCGCTTCCGAAAAGCAACAACGCCTCCTAGTAAGCTCTCTCTACAGCACCTTGCAGGAACAAACCTTTTTGTCTTCGGCAAACGTGGGTATCTACCACACAGTGGGTCAGCCAGCTATAGTACCAGATGTCTTTGTTAGTTTCGATGTGCAGGTGCCCGATAACTGGTGGGAAAAGCAGCATCGTTGCTACCTGGTTTGGAACTTTGGCAAGCCACCCGAAATTGTGATTGAAATTGTTTCTAACTCGATCGGCGGTGAACTGGTAGAAAAATATCAAATCTACGAACACATGCGCGCCAGTTACTACGTGGTGTACGACCCCAGCCGCAGACTTAGCGATCGCCCCCTACAGATTTATGAACTGCGCGGACGACGCTATGTGGAACTAGAGGGACAATGGCTCGACCAAGTAGGGTTAGGGCTAACCCTTTGGCAAGGGAAATTTGAAGAACGGCAAGATACCTGGTTACGCTGGTGCAATCACAATGGCCAATTGCTGCTGACTGGCGATGAGCAGGCTGAACAAGAACGACAACGAGCCGAACAAGAACGACAACGAGCCGAACAAGAACGACAACGAGCTGAACGGGCAGAGCAGGTGCAACGAGCCGCGATCGCACAGTTATTAGCCTTAGGCATGAGTTCCAACCAAATATCAGAAACTTTAGGCTTGATGCCCCAAGATGTTGAACATCTGCTGCGTCCAGATACGCAAGCTAATCCCGATTAAAGCTGGCTGACATAGCATTGCTTGGAGAAACCTTAGCCCAATCTGAGTAGGGTTTTGAGGGTTTGCGACCAAGTATAGTTTTGTAGCAAGTCTATCGCAGCCATACTGCGGTGAATAGCTTCCTGGCGATCGCTATAGATGCGCTCCAGCGTTTCCAGAATCTCTTCTTGGTCGCTTTCTCCCCATCCTTGAGTACCCACAGTTGCCACCGGATGCAGCACAGGTCGCTGGCTTTGCAGGGGGTACCCCAGGTTTTGCTGCACCCACTCCAAATGCGCCGTATTGGCAGAAAGCAGCGTTGGTATCCCACAGGCTAGGCTTTCCATAGCCTGCTGTCCAGTGGCTGTAGCCCGATCGCACCACAAAGCCGCATCCGCCGCCTGCACCACCTGCGCCCATTGGACTTGCCCTGTCACCTCAGGGATAAGAAAAGCTTCAACTGACAGTCCATGCGCGGTCAGCAGGGTGGTCACCCACTGGGGTAGGTCAGGCGTAAAGGACTCTGGCAGAAAACCGATAGATTGCCAAACTGCCCAATCCTGGGATTTTGGTAATTGCCATGTAGCTACCAGAAGTGCATCTGGATGGCGCTGGTAAAAAGCCTTGAATGCTGCGATCGCCCGATCTGGGGCACTGGCGTAGTCAAACCGTCCGCCAACCAAGATGACGAAGCGATCGCGCAACCAGGTAGGCTTGGTTCCTGGACGAAACACTGCCGGATCAATGCCCCAGCTAATTGATTGGACTTGGGATAGACCGTGTTGCTTTAGCTGCTGGGCGCTCCAGGTTGACCAGGTAGCAATTGCCCGGTATGACTGAGCTTGGGCAATGGCCGCTGGTTCAAGATGAGTATCTTGAATCGTAGCAATGGCAAGGGTATTGGCGGAGGGTAAGGCCAGGTTGGACGGTGGTAATAAGCGATTGTCGAGTATTACCCAACTGGCTGCGGCAGCACTGCCCATCGACTGCTGTAACCGGGCTTCTGTCAAAGGGTGAAGTACCTGTGGTGCAGGCGATGCTGCTAGCTTGGGTTGCCAATTTCCAGCTTGGAGCAATTCTCCAGCCAGGTACGTGGCAGCCAATGTTTCTTCAGGCGACTCCACAGACCAGGCAATTAACAGCGTGGGTTTGCCCCGATCGCCCGTTGCTTCCAGACCCCTTGAGTGAAGTGGCTTCGCCGTTGTCACAGTCGTCTCAACCTTGGTCTGCAGCGCCTGCTGCACAGCAGCCATCACTGCCTGCCAGTCACTGGGTTGGGGTTGGCGAAACAGGCGCATGGTGGGATACCACGGGCTATCGGAGCGATCGATCATCCAGCGCCAATCAGGGGCAAAGGCCAGCAGTACCCATACCGGCTTGCCTAGGGCACCTGCAAGATGCGCCACTGCCGTATCTACGGTAATTACCAAATCTAATTGGACGATCGCCCCTGCCGTATCAGCAAAGTCGTGCAACTGCCCGCTCAGGTCAATGATGGGTAGCTCAGAGGAAAGCTCCTGGCTAGCGCTGCCCTTTTGCAAGCTGTAGCAGGTGATGCCCAATGTTTCCCACAATGGCTGAAAGTGTTTTAGTGTGCACGATCGGTAGCGATCGTTGGCATGGTCGGGATTGCCTGCCCACACTAGCCCCACTTTGAGGTGAGATGGTTTGGCCGCAGCAGGCAGGGGGGGGAGTTCGGTAGGCGGTGTCAGGTAAGGAATCGATGCTGGAATAGTGGCCAACTCAGTGCCCAGCAACCGTGGCAAACTCAGCAACGGTGCATGGCAATCGTAGGCAGGAGGGGGCGTATTTTGGGCAATCCATTGATCAACCTCAGGCACAGACGCCGCGAGTAGCCGCAGCAGTGATGCCTGACATTCCACTAACACTCGCGCTCCTTGCGCTTTGATTTGAGGAACATAGCGGATGAACTGAATTGTATCGCCAATGCCCTGTTCAGCATGGAGCAGAATCGTTTTGCCAGCCAGGTTAGTGCCATCCCAGATAGGCTGGGAGAGCGATCGCTCCCAACCCGGTTGCTGCCAGCGCCATTCGTACTCGGCAAAGCCCGATCGCAGGTCACCCAGCAACAGCAAGGCGTGCCCTAGATTCTTGTGAGCATTGACAAAGTCAGGCTGGAGTTGGATGGCTCGCCGATAGTGGTCGATCGCCGCTGGAAGTTGCCCCAATCGCCGCTGTACAAACCCCAAGTTGTAATGACCATCGGCGGAATGAGGTTGTAAGGTCAGGAACTGCTGAAAATGCTGCAAGGCGGCTTCCAAATCATCCTGATCTTGCAGCACGACACCCAAGTTGTAGTGGGCATCAGCATAGTTGGGGTCAAGGGCGATCGCTCGTTGGTAATGGGCGATCGCCTCAGCGGACTGTCCCTGCTGCTTATAGGCACTACCCAGATTGTTCAAAGCTTCGACATGATTTGGGTTTTGGGCTATGACCTGCTGAAAGTTAGCGATCGCCTGTTCCAGCCGTCCCGTTTGACATTGAATTACCCCCAGAATGTGCAATGCCGCAGGTTCGTGGGGTTGGTGTTGCAGTACTTGGCGGCAGTGTTGCTCCGCCTCAGCCAAGTTGCCCTGTTCGTAGCACTGCATCGCCGCTGCAATCCGTTTTGCCAGGTCAGCCGCCGCAACTGGAGGCTTTTTCCTACTGGATTTGTGAGAACGAGGAGATGCCGTCAATTGGGTTTGGCGATCGCCCAGGGCTTGGCGTACAGTCTCGATTACAGGTTCCCACATGCCATGATCGGGTTGCCGAAAAATTTGCACCGTTGGATACCAGGGACTATCTTCCCGTTCCAGCATCCAGCGCCAGTCAGGAGCATAGGGCAGCAGCAGCCAAGTAGGACGACCCAAGGCACCTGCCAAATGAGTTACCGCTGTATCTACACTAATGACCACATCCAGTTGATTCAGCAAATGAGCCGTATCAACAAAATCCTGCAATAGAGGACTGAGGTCATGCACGTGGGGCGTGGCATGCAGGCGATCGGCATCGTCATTGGTCAACTCCTTCTGCAAGCTATAGAAGGTGATGTTGGGCAAATCTGTTAAGCTCAGCAACTGTTCCAACGGCACAGCGCGGGTACGGTTGTAGGTGTTTTCAGGATTGCCGCTCCAGACCAAACCTACCTTTAGGTCAGAAGGAGCATTGGGTGGAGGCAGAGTGACTCTGTCAGGGGAAGGTGCCGTCAAGTAGGGCACTTGACTGGGAATGGTGTCTAGGGAAATGCCCAGCAAATGAGCCAGACTCATAAGCGGAAACTGGACATCGTAGGGGGGTGGTGGGCTGTTGTAGGGAAGCAACTGGGCAATCCCAGGAATACCTTGAAATAGCTGCATTAAGGGTGGATGGCACTCCAGAATCACACGCCCACCCAGTTCCAACACGCGTGGTACGTAGCGCACAAACTGGATAATGTCGCCCATACCTTGCTCCGCATGGAGAAAGATGGTTTTGCCTTGCAGCGGAGTGCCGTCCCAGCGGGGGCCAGGGAAGGGGCGTAGGGAACTGAAGCTGGCCAATTTTACATGCCAGCGCCATTCATATTCAGCAAAGCCCCGCTCTAAATCGCCGCCCAACAGTAGGGTCAGGGCTTTGTTCCAGTGGGCTTCGGCAAAGCTGGGGTCGATCGCCGTGGCGCGATCGTAAAATTCCACAGCGGTGGCCAGGTTGCCCATGTCACGGTAGACATTGCCCCAGTTGTTGAACGCTTTAGCGTAGTCGGGCTTGAGGGCAACAGCCTGACGGTAGTGTTCCATGGCTTCGGTGAACTGACCCAGTTCCTTAAGGGCGTTGCCTAGGTGGTTGTGTGCCTGGAAATGATCGGGGTTAAGAGCGATCGCCTGCCGATAGGCGTCGGCGGACTCCTGGTATTTGTTCTGGCTGTAGAGAACGAGTCCCAAATTATTGTGAGCATCGGCGTAGTTGGGACGCACCTGAATCGCCTGGCGGTAGTGGTGGATGGCCAGCTCCAACTGTCCCTGTTCCCGCAGGGCATTAGCGTAGTTGTTGTGAGCATCGGCATAGTCGGGCTTGAGCGCCAGTACCTTTTGATAATGGGCGATCGCCTCCTCCAGTCGTCCCTGCTCTTGTAGAATCACGGCCAAGTTGTTGTAGGTGTCGTAGTGGTGTGGATCGAGGGCGATCGTTTTGCGATAGTGCTGAATCGCTTCTTCCACACGCTTTTCCTGGTGGGCAATCAACCCCAGCAAGTGCCAGCCATTGGCATAGTCTGGTTGCTGTGCTAGGAATTGTCGGCACAGGGCTTTGGCTTCGGCCACTTGACCAGCTTGGTGCTGCCGCACTGCCGTTCTAATGGCATCTGGCAAAGTAGGCTTAGGTGTGGGGGTGGACAATGCTGGGGCGATCGGTGGCAGGCTGATAGAAATGGGTTGAGGGGTAGGCGTAGCGGGACGCTTCGCTTGAGTGGGTTGAATTGCCACGGTTCCTCCCAAAGCTGTGGCCACAGTTGCGATCACACTCTCCCAATTGCCAAAGCTGGGCTGACGAAAGAGGCGCAAGGACGGGTACCACGGGCTGTCGGGGCGATCGACCATCCAGCGCCAATCAGGGGCAAACGGCAGCAATAACCAGGTTGGCACCCCCAGCGCTCCCGCTAGATGAGTAACTGCGGTGTCTACACTAATCACTAAATCCAGTTGGGTCAGCAGGTGCGCCGTATCCACAAAGTCGTTTAGTAAAGGACGCAGGTCATGTACTTCTGGATGGGCTTGCAACAACTCTGCATCTGCCGCGGTAACGTCCTTTTGCAAGCTATAGAACGTGATGTCTGGTAGTGCCGTCAGGGATAGCAGTTGTTCTAGAGGAACGGTGCGAGCCACGTTGTAGGGATTGTCGGGGTTACCGCTCCAGACGAGGCCAATTTTGCGAGTCTTGGGTGAGGGTGGTTCTGGCAGGACAACCTGAGATGACGCAGGCAAATGGATGTAGGGAATGGACAAGGGAATTGTGTCCTGGGTTGTGCCAAAGATGAAGGGGAGACTCATCAGCGGAGCATGCACATCAAAGGGAACGGTTGTGCCATAGGGAACCACCTGGTACAGACCAGAAACCAGTTGCAGCAGATTGACCAGGGGAGGTTGAGTTTCCACAATCACGTGACCGCCGCGATCGCTGACTAGTTGGGCGTAGCGAATAAACTGGATGGTATCGCCCATGCCTTGCTCGACGTAGAGCAGAATAGTTTTGCCCTGCAAAGGGGTGCCGTCCCAGCGCGGTTGGGCATAGTTGCGCAGGGTGTTTTGCTCCTGAAATTTGCTCCAGCGAAAGCGCCACTCATAGCCAGCAAACCCCTGAGCCAAGTCACCAATCAGCAAATAGTTGAGCGCTTTGTTCCAGTGGGCTTCCACAAAGTCGGGCTTGAGTTCGATCGCCCGATCATAGGCATCAAAGGCCGCATCAATCTGGCCAGAGTTGCGTAGGGCAATACCCAGGTTGTTGTAGCCGCCAGCAAAGTCGGGTTGCAGGGCAATCGCTTGATCAAAATGGTGAAATGCTGTCTCAAATTCACCTTTCTGTTGCAGCATGTTACCCAAGTTGCTATGGACTTCGGCAATGTCTGTCTTGCACTCAAGTGCTTTTTGGTAACTGGCGATCGCGGCATCTACTTCCCCGGTTTCCTGGTAAACATTGCCCAGGTTGTTGTGGATTTCGGCTAGGTCGGGGCGTAGGGCGATCGCCTGTTGCAGGTAGGTAATGGCGCTGGCAAACTGCTTTTTATCTTTTAACAAGGCACCCAAGTTGCTCAGCGCTTCGGCAAAGTGAGGCCGCAGTTCAATGGCTTGCCGGTAGCTGTCCATAGCTGCTTCAATCTGGTCTTGCTGTTGCAGTGCATTGCCCAGGTTGTTGCACACCTCCGGGTAGTCTGGCCGCAATTCCAGCGCCTGCCGATAACTAGCGATCGCCGCTTCAGACTTGCCTTGAGCCAATAGCACATTCCCAGAATTGCTATGAGCTTCGGGATAGTTGGGACGCAGTTCCAGGGCTTTTTGATACTGAACCAGTGCTTCTTCTAACTTACCTTGATGCTGCAACACGGTTCCCAGGCTGTGATGGGTTTCTGGGGTGTTGGGTTTTAACTGCAAAACAATGTGGTACTGGTCAGCCGCCTCGTCATGCCGCTCTAGTCGCTGCAATAGGCCACCCAGGTTGCTGTGAGCTTCCAAATAGCCCGATCGCAACCTGATCGCCTGCCGAAAATAACTCTCGGCTTCCTCAAACTTGCCTTGCAGCCCCAGCACAATGCCCAGATTATTGTGGGCTTCAGCGTAATTAGGCTTGAGCGCGATCGCCTCCTCATAGTGGCGTTGGGCAGCGTCCAGATTTTCCTGGTCTTTGTAGGCTACCCCCAGATTATTGTGGGCTTCGGCGTAGTTGGGTTTAATCGCCAAAGACTTTTCATAGGTAGCGATCGCCCCCTGCAAATCCCCCATTTCCTTCAAGGCATTGCCCAAGTTATTCAGCACTTCAGGATGGTCACTCCGCCGCTCTAGCGCCTTGCGGTAATAATCCGCTGCCGCCTCTGCTTTGCCCTGCGCCTTCAGCACAACGCCCAAACTGTTGTAGGCATCCGGGCTGTCTGGCTGGAGTTTTAACACCTGCTGAAACTGGCTCAACGCCTCTTCGTAGCGATTTTCCTGATAAAGTAGCGCCCCCAGCATATTGAGCGCGTTGATGTCCTCTGGCTGCTGCTGCAAGATTTCCTGATACAGGCGCTCTGCCTGCCCTGCCCGCCCTGCCTGGTGGTGTAGCATGGCTTCCTTCAGCCCATTGGAACTGGTGACCATCGCCCTTTTTCTACCAAAACTGCATGGCTCCCTATTCTAGCGACTACGCTCTAGAGCAAACCATTGCAGTGCACAAATTAAGAAAAGGTTGCATTCTGGAGCTATCCAGCGCTGTGGACAACTGAATCAAGCCGCCATGCTTTGGGAAATAGGAATTTTGAGGCGGAACTGGGCTTCATGACCGAGCTTAGAAAAACACCCTAGAGAGCCACGGTGACGCTCGGTCACAATTTGGTAACTAATCGATAGCCCCATGCCTTTGCCGATCGGCTTGGTAGTGAAAATGGGTCAACTAAATGCTGCCGCACTTTGTCTGGAATGGCAGAGCCATTATCGATAAAGCAAATCCATCGACTCGAGTGGGTGCTCTTAATCTGCTGTAGAAACCCATCTACGTTTACGCTACGGAAGCTTGACACGTTACTGGCAAAAGTTGCTAATATATCAAAGCGATAGAATGGGGCGTCGCCAAGTGGTAAGGCAGCGGGTTTTGGTCCCGCCATTCCTAGGTTCGAATCCTAGCGCCCCAGTTGACTAGGTTAAGGCTCCTCCACAGGAGCTACCGGCTCCTGCTGTACAACCAAAGCAGTGCCGCCCTGTAAGTATGGAGCGTTGTTGCAGTTTTTTCAGTGTAACAGGGGAAAAGTCCTGAACTACAAGTGGTTCACCTGTTGGGGCTTGGATTGCTAGATTTAGCATTTGGTTAAAGTCGCAGTCAAACAATCGGCCATCCCAGGAAATAGACAGAGTGTTGCGGCACATGAGCCCGTCGATCGTGGCGGGGTTGAAGGCATTGACCAACACTTCTAGGTAGGTTTGCAGGTTACCCGATTGCTCCAGCCATTCCAGGTAGCGAGAAATGGGCATGTTATTAAGGGTAATCAGGCGATCGAAGGTAATGCCGTGATTTTTCAAGAGTCCCGTTTTCCACTCACGTTCCAGATTTGCCTGGTTACTGGCCAGAAATGCCCCCACTGGGTTGCTCATGAGAGTGAGTTGGCGGCGAGGGTTGCCTTGTCCGTACCCAGCTTGGTTCAACCGATGCAGCGCCTCGATCGACTGCTCAAAGGTACCATTGCCTCGCTGGGCATCGGTGTTGCGCTGGCGATAGTGCGGCAGGGAACAAACGACTTCGACACCGCGATCGGCTAGCCATTCGGGTAAATTTTGCATGGTGGGCAAGAGCAGCACGGTCAAATTGCAGCGATCGATGACGTGTTTACCACGGGCGACGCACTGCTCCACCAAATAGCGGAAGTGTGGGTTAAGTTCAGGGGCACCACCGGTCAAATCTACCGTGTGGGCCGTTGTCTGATCGAGCGCCCGTAGGCAGGCGTCTATTGTTTCGCGGCTCATAATCTCGCGGCGATCGGGGCCTGCATCAACATGGCAATGGCGACAGGTCATATTGCACAGCTTGCCAACGTTAATTTGAAAAATATCTAGGTTCAAGGGAGTCAAGTCAGGCCAGCCATGATCGGCTAGGGTGGCAGCAAAGTCTCCCTGGTGAGGCATTTGGGATAGATCTACCTCTTCTAGCAGGCCAATCTGATTTTTGGGGGAGGCTAGGGCAGAACCACGCCGTTGTAAGGAGAAAGTTGCGATCGGGCTGGTAGTCATGGGTTAACGAAGATTACTAAAACAACAATGACCATTGAGAAAATTTGGACGAGGCTCTTACTTCTGCTACGGAATAGCAGCCTGACTGGATGCGAGCAACCCAGATCCGATCAGCGGGAATGGTTTAACTGAGTTTGGTGAGGATGCCGAGCAAGGTCTTGGTGCGGGGCGTCAACAGGGTGCGCCGATAGCCATCGGCAGCTTTTTTAATCGCCTCGGCTTGGGTGGGATAGGGATGAATCACACTGGAAAGTTTGCTCAGCCCCAGTTTATGGACAATCGCCGTCGTCACCTCGCTGATCATTTCTCCGGCATGGCGTGCCACAATCGTCGCTCCCAAAATTTGGTCAGAACCTTTGGGATGGTGGATTTTCAAAAAGCCATTTTCTTCCCCATCGGCGATCGCCCGATCCACGCTGCTAAAGGGAATTTTGATCGTATTCACCGAGATGCCTTTAGCCTGGGCTTCCGTTTCGGACAAGCCGACGTGGGCAATTTCGGGATCCGTGTAGGTGACCCAGGGTACCACCAAACGACTGAACCGATATCGCCCAAACCCAAAAGGTGAAAACAGCGTGTTTTTGATCACGATGCGGGCGGCAGCATCCGCTGTGTGGGTAAATTTCCAGTCGAGACAAATGTCACCAGCCGCGTAGATGGCCGGATTTGTGGTTTGCAGATAGTCATTTACCACCACACCCTTGCGGGCATCATACTGAATGCCAACCTGCTCTAGGTTCAGCCCTTCTACATTAGGAGCCCGACCAGCCCCGACCAAAATTTCATCGACAATGACACTGCCCGGTTTTCCATCCCTCAAAAAGTGCAGCACTTTGCCTGTTGCCGTGGTTTCGACCCGCTGTAGCGTGCAATTCAACACCAGTTGCATGCCTTCATTCAGAAAGGTTTGTTGTACCACTTCAGCCGCATCGGCATCTTCGCGATCGAGTAGGTGACTATGCTTATGCAAAAGTACAACCTGGGAACCTAACCGATGGAACGCTTGAGCCAGTTCACAGCCGATCGGCCCACCCCCAATCACCGCAAGACAGCGTGGCTGTTCCGTGAGCGAAAACACTGTTTCATTGGTTAGAAAGCCCGCCTCGGCAAGACCAGGAATAGCTGGTTGAACCGCTCGTGCCCCCGTGGCGATGACCGCCTTCTTGAACCGCAAAATTGCTCCATCCACAGCGATCGTGTTGCTAGATCGAAATTCGCCTCGTCCGAGAAACACGTCAATGCCCAGTTTTTGGAAACGTTGTGCCGAGTCGTGATAGCTGATGCCCGCCCGCAACCGCCGCATCCGCTCCATTACTGCCGGGAAATCTACTTCTATTTCAGGAGGCGGCTTGACACCAAAGCGCTCAGTATCTCGCAAATCGGCCACGACTCGTGACGATCGGATTACGCACTTGGATGGTACACAACCAACATTAAGGCAGTCACCACCCATCAAATGACGTTCAATCAAGGCCACCTTCAGCCCTAACCCCAGTCCAGCCGCTCCTGCTGCAACTACCAGACCTGCCGTGCCCGCGCCAATCACGACCAAATCGTACACCTCCGCCGGACTAGGATTGACCCAGTTGGGTGGATGTACATGGTTAATCAAGGCCTGATTGTGGCGATCGAACGGCAACATAGTTACCGCTGGATGGGATGAATTAGCGTCCATGATCTAAGTTTCAGAAAGGGTAAAAGACTATTCTTCTGACACCTTTTCAGCGAGGGCTTTGCGTGCCACTCTGGTGACATACAGGGTAACGGCCACAGTAGCAATAAATCCCACAATCCGAATTGTCCATTGCAGGGCAGGATTGGTAGGAGCGCTGTCCGTACCAATCCGAGCCAGATCCCCTGCTAAAGAGCCGATGTAAACGTACATTAGGGTGCCAGGGAGCATGCCGATCGACGCCAGAAAATAGTCCCGTAGAGACACGCCGGTAATACCAAAAGCATAATTCAGCAGGTTAAACGGAAAAATAGGGGACAGGCGCGTCAGCAGCACAATCTTGAAGCCCTCATCGGCCACAGCCCGATCGATCGCCCGAAAGTTTTGATTACCATCAATTTTTTTGCTGACCCAATTGCGCGCCAGGTAGCGCCCCACCAAGAAAGCTGCCGTAGCCCCCAGTGTTGCACCTACAAACACGTACAGCGTTCCCCAGCCTATCCCA
>Ga0224722_1001684_pt1 | contig 12128 bp, 11 predicted proteins | sample Balambano_FR1_Me_FD_161646 | JGI IMG/M metagenome (GOLD analysis project Ga0224722, IMG submission 161646) | Freshwater sediment microbial communities from Lake Towuti, South Sulawesi, Indonesia - Balambano_FR1_MetaG | ecosystem: Environmental > Aquatic > Freshwater > Lake > Sediment | place...
GGGCGGGGGGAGGGGGTTTCCTTCTCCTCTACTGCCCTCCTGACCGACAAAGTTCGGTTCGGGAAGCCCTCAAAGACTACAAGGAACTTCCCTTTGCTTTAGAGCGCGATGGCACAAAGGTTATCTTTAATGTGCGTCGCTAAGCAGAATCGTCTTCCGCCACCGCCAGCGTCTTTGGTGGAGCGATTGCAGTTGTCACCGTTTTACCGCAAATGCTTATTGGTGGGAGAACTGCCCGTGCTTGGCTCGGAGAAAGTGACCGATGCGGCACTGTATGAAGCGGCATATCTCCTCCAGAAGATGCTACGGGGGCGCGACGACCTTGCCAAAGCCATTCCTCAAAATAAGGTTCGGGTGGCAGTGATGGCATACTCAGAGCGCACCCTAGATATACCTGAACACGCCGACCTGACTCCTCGCGACTACTGGAACCGGCGGGCGCGTGGTTTAGGGGCGACTCCGTGGCGACCTGCGGTGAGTTGTGGAGAGGAGAACCTGCTAGAGTTCCCCGGAGACCCCTATCGTGGGGAGAGTATCCTCATCCATGAGTTTGCCCATGTCATCCATCAAATGGGGTTACACACGATAGATTCCGGGTTTGAGCCACAGTTAAAAGAGTGTTATGCGTGGGCAGTGGCAAAAGGCTTCTGGCGGAACACGTATGCCGAAACTAATCTTGCGGAGTATTGGGCAGAGGGAGTGCAGTCCTACTTTGATGCCAATGCCGCGAAGAACGCGGTGCATAACGGTATCCGCACCCGAAGCGAATTGGCAAGGCATGACCCTTTGCTTTACGAACTTATCGCTAAGACCTTTCGCGGGAACCGATGGCGTTGGGTTCCTCTTTCCCAACGTTCCCGTGACGAGTGCGCCCATTTGGGTTCCTTTGACCGCTCTACCGCTCCTTCCTTTCGCTGGGAGTAGCCGTCGGTTACTGCTATGGCTTACTGCAACACCTCTTCATCGGTGACATGGCGTTGCCCACGGGGTTTTGCGGGTTCAGGGGAGGAGTGAATGACCGGGGCTTCTTCCCCGACTGAAACCATGCGGGCAATCAGGCGAGTACGCAAGTGTTCGCGAACCTTAAGATGCGACTCGTGGCTGACCAAGTTGGTTAGTTCATACGGGTCGGCGAGCAGGTCGTACAGGTACTCTTCCACATACTCTGGGGAACTGCTCTCCTTCCAACCGTTCTTATCCGGGGCAGAGACACTGTACTTCCAACGTGTGGTACGGATACATCGCCCTACCTGATTTTCCGAAATCTGTACAAACACCTCCGGGTTCCATGCTGTTTTTGCCGTCGCCTCTCCGCGCACTAGCGGCATCAGGGAACTGCCGGACATGGTTGTCGGAACAGAGATGGAGCAGGCATCCAACAAAGTGGGAGGAATATCCACCAAACTGACCAATTCGGCGACCCTGCCCCCTCCATCAAAGCCGGGACCGATAAACGCCGTGGGAGTACGGATAGAGGACTCATGGCAGGAGCGTTTGTACTCCGCGTTGCGAGTTTTGAAGTGGCAGGCATGGTCTGAGGTGTAGACAATAATCGTGTTTTTGTCTAAGCCGAGGCTCTTTAGGGCATCTTGTAACCTGCCCAATGCCTCATCCAAGCGTTGCACCATGCCTAAGTACCCGGCAAAGTGCTGGTGCGACGAACCCCCTAGTGTCGCAAGGTCGGGGGGTAGCCACTTCCCCACCAAGCGTTCCGCATACCCGGTTGGGGCAGGGTAATCGTCGCGGTGGTTCTGGTGGTGCGGTTCCAGGAACGACATAAACAGGAAGAATGGTTCCCCCTTATGCGAATCCACAAAGCGAATGGCGGCATCGGTGAGGGCATCTACACGGTAGCCGGGGAGTTTGACTGCCTCTTCATCGTTGTTATACACCACACAATCGTAGGCATCGGAGGTATGTTCGAGGGCATTGGCGGCTAACCAATACTCATAGCCTCCGCGCTCGTCTGCGGGAACCGGGTCTTTTGCGGCTAAGTGCCATTTCCCGATATATCCGGTGGTATATCCCGCCTCTCTGAAGTAGTGGGCAAGGGTCTTCAGGTCTTTACGGAGGGGGATACCATTGCGCCAACTTCCGGTTTGGGTGGCATACATCCCTGTTTGCAGGCACGAACGCGCCGGACCACAGACCGGCTGACAGGTAAAGGAGTAGGCGGCATGGGTTCCCTCCGTTGCCATTCGGTCAAAGTTCGGGGTCAGGTTCAGGGGACACCCGTGTACCCCCGTCGTATCGTGCCGTTGCTGGTCCGTAAAAAAGACAATGACATTGGGTTGTGACAATTCTTTTCTCCTTCTTACCCCTTTACTGCGCCTAATTGGATGCCACGGACTAAGAAGCGTTGGCTGGTGACAAAGAGAATGATGAGCGGGATAATGTTCATCACACTTGCCGCCATAATTAGGTTGGTCTGTCGTCCGTAGTTGGTATCGAAAAAGAGCATCCCAATCGGTAGGGTACGCAGGTGTTCACTCTTAATCAGAATCAGGGGCCAGAAGAACGACCCATAGTTCCCCATAAAAGTAAAGATGGCAAGGGTGATTAAGCCGGGACGGGCAAGCGGGAGTATCACATCCCAAAACTTCTGCCACGGGGTCGCCCCATCAATCTCTGCCGCTTCATCGAGTGCCGGAGGAATGGTCAGCATAAACTGGCGCAGGAGGAAGGTTCCAAACGCAGAGAATGCCGCCGGGACTATCAAGCCGAGGTATGAATCTAAAAGACGCAGTTGCACCATCAGGGTATAGTTCGGAATCATGGTGACAACACCCGGAATCATCATGGTGGCGAGGTAGAGTTGGAAGACCTTATCGCGCCCTACCCACTGCATACGGGAGAAGGCAAATGCTGCCATTGCGGAGGTCAGACAGGTGAGGAATGTGACCCAAGCCGCGACAAAGACGCTGTTGAAGTAGTAGCGGGCGAAGGGAACCTGCTCAAAAACCTTTGCATAGTTTTCTGGCTTCCAGACAGTAGGAAGGGGGTTCAACTGCTCCACCTCAGCGAGTGGCTTGAACGATGCTAAGACCATCCAGAGGAACGGTAGAAGCATGGTGATAGCAACTACCGAGAGCAGAAGGTAGGTCACTGCCCATTTCATTGCCGGGGTACGCATTAGTAGGCAACCTCCTTGTTCCCGAATTTCCAGTTAATCACGGTGACAACAAAGATAATGGCGAACAGCACCCATGCCACTGCCGACGCATACCCCATCTGAAACTCCTCGAACGCTTTGGTGTAGATGTAGTAGGAAAGCGTGGTGGTGGTTCCGGCGGGTCCGCCTCCGGTCATGACTCGTGCCTGCTCAAAGCCGCCTTGTAGTCCCCCGATAAAACTCATCACGACAATAAAGAAGGTGGTGGGGGCTAACTGGGGCCAGGTGACATTGAGAAAAACCTGCCACGGGTTTGCCCCATCCAACTCTGCCGCCTCTTGCAGTTCTTGAGGGACATTGGTAAGCGCGGCAAGATAGAGGAGCATATTGCTTCCCCCAATCGCTGTCCAGATACCCATGATCATAATCGCGTCGCGTGCACCCAAGCCAAACTGCTTGGGTGTCATGCCTACCTTCTCGACCTCCAAACCGAGTAGGTTATTGGTGGAGAGGAGCCATTCGGGTGCTTTCCAACCCAACTGAAGCGCGTCAGAGAGACCATTGATTGCGGCATTAATCGGTCCGAAGTCGGGGTTGTAGAGGGCTTTCCAGAGAATCATCAGGGCGACTCCGGCGGTAAACGAGGGCAAGTAGTACAACGTGCGATAGACCACAACCCCTTTGAGTTTCTGCGAGAGCATCAGAGCCAGCACCAACGACCCGGCTATCGCAAGGGGCATCCCCAAGAGGAAGTAGATGGTGTTGACAAAGTAGAGCCAGAAGTCTTTATCCGCAAAGAGAGTGACGAAGTTCTCTAAGCCCGTGAAGCGGAACGGGGTACTGCGCTGTAGATTCCAGTTGGTAAATGCCATGACCAGCGAAAAGAGAATGGGACCGGCGGTAAACACCAGAAAGCCGAGGAAGTTCGGTAGGACAAACGGCAGGGCTTGTGCCAACTGCTGTTGGGTGCGCGAGCGTGTTGCCATCAGTTCGCCTCCTTCTGCTTTGCCACCAGAGCATCATAGCGTTTTTTGAGTTCCGGGTTCTTTGCCAGAGTCTTTTGAATCTCCGCGTTCACCTCACGAGCGGCATCGCGCAGGGCATCGGCAACGGGCTTTTGGTTATTCTTGATAAGGTCGGTCTGCTTGGTGAGAATCCGGTTTGCTGCTTGTGCATTGACAAATGGGCTAACCACATTCGGCACACTGACCTCAATCACCTCGCGCCAGACATCGTTCTTATCCTCTTCGGGAAACTCCGGGTTCACCAGAAAGTTATCGGTATAGCAGAACGTCTTAAAGGGCGAAACGGCATCGGCTTGGTCGTTAATCAGGTCGTTGTAACCCTGCCCCGCCATATAGAGCAGGAACTTTAAGGCTTGTTCGCGCCGAGGGCTTTGGGCATTGATGAAGGTTGCTCGTCCGTAGGCTAAGAAAATCCGTTTGTTATGGTGCGGGGCTTCCGCAACCGTCATCTTCAGATTGGGAAACTGGTCTTTATTTCGCAGGGTGCAGAGCCACCAACGTCCGGCTAATGCCATCGCAATTTTGGAGCCTTCGCCGAACTGGGTAATTGTTCCTGACCCCCAACCGCCTTGTGTCGCCATCGCCGCTTCCTCCACGGGGCTGGGCATGACCTTATACTTGTACATCAGGTCGTGGAGAAACTGCATCCCGGCAATCGCTTCGGGGCTGTCAATTACACATCGGGTTCCATCTTCCGTGTAGACCCGTCCCCCCCACTGAATAATAAACTGCGGGTAGAGCCACCAATCCATCAGGAAGCCAAACTGCTTTGCCCGCCCCTTTTCATCGCGGAGGGTCAATTTTTGGGCAATCGGCAGGAACTCCTCCCATGTCCACGACTTATTCGGGTAGGGGACTCCGGCGTTGTCAAAAATCGTTTTGTTAATCAGGAGAGCATTAGCGGCGGCATTACTCGGAATCCCATAGACACGTCCCTCACGGGTTGAGATGTCCTGCACCCCCTGCCATGTAGTGGCTAAGACATCTACCCCGTTCTTTTTCAGTTCGTCGGTGACATCCCACGCAATCCCGGAGTCAATCAGCAGGTCTAAGTTCCCTGCTCCGGCATCGAACAGGTCGGGTCCCACACCTGCGATAGACTGCACCACAACCTTTTCCATCCCCCGGTTGTTCGGGTCTAATGTCAGATTGCAGTCTGGGTATTCTTTGTTGAACAGGTCAATCTGTTCGCGGCGAGCCGGATTATCATCACTCGCCCAAACCAGTTGTGTTTTGCCATCCTGCACTGTCTTGGGAGAGATCTGCCATGCCACCACGGAAAGCAGAGCCAAGACAAGCAAAGTTCCTGCAAAAAAGAGTTTCATCGTCGTCTTTCTTAACTTTTGGTTTCTGCGAGATACCGGGGTTTTCCTTCTTTCGTCCCATGTCTTTCCTGGTAAAGGCGTTCGCAGGAATCGAGCGCGACGGTGGCGAACGATTGCTTGTGATGCGTACTGATGAACGAGGCGGTGGAGACACATTCCGCACCTATGCCGACCTGCCCGATGAGATTTTGCAACAGGTCTTGGGACAAGCCGCCGAGGTCGCTCATGGCGTTCGTACCCTCTTTTCCCGCTTGAGCGAACGGCGCGATGCGCTTCGAGCCACTCTGGTGTTGGGAGGACATATCCACCAAACGGCAGACTTGCCTGCGCCTATCGTGGGATCGGTTGCGGCGGTAGATGGGGGCGCAGCGATTGAAAAATCGTTGGGAACCGATACCGCCTTGGCGGTTGCCGTAGGTATTGAAGGCTTAACCGAATCCCCGTTAACTTACTGGACAGGGGTTCAGTATGCGGCATGGCAACGCATTCTCCCCCATGAAGGCGACGAGACCGTAGCGACCTGCCGGGGAATGATGTCCGCTTTGGAACTTTCGGTACTGCGGGAAGCCCCGCACGACACGGTTTTTCTGGATGGTTCCCATCTGACACCGATTATCAGTCTGAATGCTCTCCTGAGTGTGCGAAATCGGGAGTTGCAGACGGAGATTGCCGAAGCCGTTGCCCTCTATGATACGGCGGAGGCACTACGAGCAGTGTTGACCAATCCCCGTATTGTTTCGCTGGTGAAGTACGATAGTTCACGGGATTTGGCGCGAACATGGCTACCCGAGGAGGCACGGGGAACCGGAACTGGCTTGGATGACCGTACCACAATGAGTCTTCTGCTGGAACCGGGCGAATACACCGACCCGCAGTCTGTTGTCCTGACCCAACAGAGCCGCTCGAACTGGCTGGCGCGACGGATTGACTCGCTTGACCCGGTGGATGTCGCCCGCGAAACGGTACGTATCGCCCTGAACGATGCGATAAACCTTGCCCGTGATAACCGCCTTTTAGTCACTTACTACAAGCCGCACGTTTGGTCCCCTGCCTATCGCATGGAGATTAAGCCGGAGACTGCAACCAATCCCCAACAGTTAGCCACGGTACTGGATGCCCTGCGCTCCCAAGTCATCTCCCCAGAAATTCGAGAACCGTACCCGCAGTGGGTGGCAGACCGGATGGCAAAGTCGGTTTCCGATGCCCTGATTGCTCTACGTGCTGCTGTCAACTACGACCTTGCCGACTCCGGTTTTGGCGAATATCTCCCGTTGATTTCCGGTTCGGTCACTTCCCCGGAGTAGACTTTTACAACATTGCGCTGTACGAGGGACTGAAGTCCCTCGCTACAAATTTGACTGTCCTACCGGACAGAATACAAAATACAGGACAGAGTTTCGTCCGCGAGGACGACCAACCTTTGGCGAGGGACTTCGCAGAGATTTATGGTAGTTCTGGCAATAGCGATGTTTAAGACGACCATCCGTTAACGAGGGACTGAAGTCCCTCGCTACAAATTTGACTGTCCTACCGGACAGAATATAGGATAAAGTTTCGTCCGCGAGGACGACTAACCTTGAGCGAGGGACTTCAGTCCCTTGCTCCCAAACGAAACTATGAGTATCACATCACTATCAATTGCAGAGTATAAAAACATCGTGATTTTGACCGGAGCCGGAATCTCGGTGGCTTCCGGGCTTTCAACCTACCGCGGACCGGGAGGACTTTGGACAAAATTAGACGTGGCGCGTATTGCCGATGGTAAGAATCTACCGGGAACCCTCCCCGAACTCTGGGAACTGTATCGGGGGCGACGGCAACAGGCACTTACCGCCCAACCCAATGCCGCGCATCGGGCTATCGCGACCTTACAGAAAAACCCTCTGCCGGGGCAGACAATCACGCTCATCACGCAGAATGTGGACGGGCTACACCGCCGAGCCGGAAGCGACGATGTGCTGGAGATGCACGGGTCTGCGTTTTACAGCCGTTGCTTTGAGCAGTGCGGTATCGAACCGTTCTATGATGAGAGTCTGCATGAGGGGGTACGTGTTCCTATCTGCCCCAACTGCGGGGGACGTTTACGCCCGAATGTGGTTCTTTTTTCCGAAAATCTTTCCCCGGAAGTGCTTTATCGTTGCATGGACGCGGTACAGCAGTGCGATTTGTTTATTGCCGTGGGAACCTCCGGGGTGGTCTATCCGGCGGCACAGTTTGTCGGTCTTGCCGCCCAACAGGGGGCATACACCGTGCATATCAATGTCGAATCGTCCCGCAACCCTGCCTTCGACGCGGAGATATTAGGTCCTGCCGAAGAACTTCTTCCTGCTCTCCTTCCTCAGTAGACTGCACCGAGCCTTGCCCCATAAACCTCAGAAGGTACAACCCTGCTTGACGATGAAGTTATAGCGATAGCAAGGGTTTGGAATAGGAGGGAACTTCTCGTGAGTGTAGTATCACCCACCGGGGCATCATCCGATGGCGCAATCGAATCGCCCCTCAAAGTTCGTGTGCTGTTAAGCATCATGATGTTCTTTCAGTATGCTGTCTGGGGGGCATGGATGGCAGTCTTTAGCGGCACACTCAGTGCGCGAGACATGGCAGGTTCTATCGGACCGATATTCGCTGGACTCTGGCTTGCCTGTGCGATTACCCCGTTTATTGGGGGGCAGTTAGCAGACCGAATTATGCCTGCCCAACGAGTTTTAGCCATCTGTCACCTGTTAGCAGCAGGAGTGGCGTTTGTCGTTGCCAATCAGAACTCCGCAGACGGCTTTCTCCTCTGGACATTTATCTGGTCTTTGCTCTTTGCCCCCTCTTTGGGCATCACCAATGCTATCGCTCTCCATCATATAGATAAACTGGGACTCTCCGCAGAGCAACGGGAGCGCGAATTTGCCCTTATCCGAACTGCGGGAACTATCGGTTGGATTGCGGCGGCATTTATGCTGGTTGGTCTGTTTCAGGTCGCGGGATTGGACAAAGAGGGCAAAACGGGTCTGGTTGCCGAATGGCTATTGGCAGGGGGCTTAGGTATCGTGATGTCGGTCTTATCGCTCTTTCTGCCCAACACCCCACCCAACCGCACGACGAATGCCGACCCCTTAGCGTTTCGGGAGGCACTGGGGCTATTCCGCACGGTTCCCGGCTTTGCTGTCTTTATGGTCATCTCGTTTATTGCCGCCACCGAGTTTCAGTTCTTCTACACCCTCTCCGCCCCGTTCCTTGCGGACATCTCTATTCCCTTAGAGTGGGTAGGGGTAGTCAAAACCATCAGTCAGTGGGCAGAGATTATCGCGCTTGCTGTCCTGCTTCCGCTTTGGCTTCCGATATTGGGGATGCGAACCTGTCTGCTCATCGGGGCGTTTGCCTGGCCCCTTCGCTACTTTATCTTTGCGGCGGGGGAACCTGTCTGGTTAGTGGTTTCTTCGTTAGCACTGCACGGCTTTGGGTATGCGTTTGTCATGGTTGTCCAGCAGTTATATGTAGACCGGGTTGCCCCCAAGGACATTCGTGCCAGCGCACAAAACCTCCTCAACCTGATAACACTGGGAGTGGGGAGTTTCCTCGGTAGCCTGATTAGCGGTGAGGTAATGAAATACTTTACCAAAGAGGGGGTAGAAGATTGGCGGATGATATTCCTTATACCTGCCGTTCTTACCACCCTCTGTGGAATCGCCTATGCTCTCACGTTCCGAAACCCAGAAGCACAAGGAGAAAGCGTGTCCGGCGAACCGTCACCCTCCTTACAACCTGCCGAACGATAGGCTTTATCCCTCTACGGTATCGGTGAGGTAGCGCGACTTATCGTGAATATTTAAGTTGGCAAGAGTGGTCGAAATCGCCCCACTCTGTGCCAACTTCACAATAGCATCATCCATTGTCTGCACTCCAATGGAGCGTTCCGCTTCAATGGCTAAGATAAAATCGTTGTAGCCGTCCCGAATCATCTGGCGGATACGGGGGGTGCCAATGAGAATCTCCTGTGCGGCAACCCGCCCAACCCCGCCTTTTCTGGGGAGCAGTTTTTGTGCAATCACTGCTGTCAGGTTGTGAGACAACAAATGTCGAATCGTCGGTTTTTGACCATCGGGAAACGAGTCAATAAGCCGATTAATCGCCCCAGAGGTCGTTTCGACGTGCATGGTGGTAAAAACAAGATGTCCTGCCTCTGCCAGTGAAAGAGTCAAATGGAAACTCTCCAAATCGCGGAGTTCACTGACATACAAAACATCTGGGTCTGAGTAAAAGGCAGCCCGAAGTGCCGCAGGGAATTCATGGGCATCCTCACCAACGTTGCGCTGTGAGATAATGCTTTTTTTGTTGGTAAACTCATACTCAATCGGGCTTTCCACGGTAACAATTCGTTCGGTCCGCGTTCGGTTAATCTCTTCCAGCATTGCCACTGCTGTCGTGGTTTTTCCATTACCGGAGGGTCCCGTCACGATAATGAGCCCGCGTTTAACTTGCGCCAGTTTTGTCAGCACCGAATCTTGAAAACCAAGTTCTTCCAATGTTGGGACACGGGGAGGAACCGCACGAAATGCCGCACACAGGAACCCCCGCTCCTTGAAAACACGTCCCCGAAACAACCCGGTTTCGTGACGTATATTCACGCCCACATCCAACGCGCCAAAGAGCATGTCTTTGGCTCTGTCGTCCAGATGGGGCTGAAGTAGGTGTTCGATAGTGGCGGCATCCAAGCGTTCTTCTCCCTGCCGTTGCAGTTCGCCGCTGATACGAAAGATAGGCGGTTCTCCAACCACCAGATGTATGTCTGAACCTTGTTGCGAGCGTAGTTCCGAAAGCAGTGTGTTTAAGTCCATTTCTTATCTCCTTATCGTCCTCCCAGTAGGTCTAATTCCACTGGGGGGGCATAGGGTAGCAAACTCATCGAATGGGTACGGCTGGATGTAGTGCGAAAGGTCTCCTGTTGGCGCAGTGCCGCGATTTCCTTCCGCAGTTCCGAAATTTCCAAACGCATCCCGCGCAGTTCGTCATAGAGCAAGGAGAGAGTCGGGGAGGGCAACTCCTTTTGGGAATCTGCGGGTAATGGCGAAATGTCCACGAGCCAAGTGTCGGCAAGAGTGCCAAGACGCGCCATTTCTTTCTGCACCATGCGACATTCCGCGCACTCAGCAAGATGGGCAGTCAGGCGGGAAGCGGCATCTTCAGGCAGTTCTCCGTCCGCTCCGGCAATCAACTGCATCTGAAGCAAGTCACACTCGTTCATACATTCTCCTCGGCTTGCAGGTACGGGCGCAGTTTATCCCGCAAGTTCTGTACCGCCATATACTTCCGCGATGCCACGGTTCCCAGCGGACATCCCAGAATTTCCGCGATTTCATGATAGCGCAAACCTTCATAGTGGCTCAGGATAAACACGGTGCGCTGTTCCTCCGAAAGTTCCGCAATCGCTTTCTGAACCTGCTGACTCACCTCATTTGCTTCCGCCACTGCGGTGGTATTGTGCCGGGAGGCAGTAAGATCGTGGCAATCCTCAAGCGAAGTCACCCAATGATTGCGTCGTCGGTAATCGGTGCAGAGGCGGCAGGTAATTGTCATTAGATAGGCGCGAAGGTTCCCCTGCTCCTGATAGCGGTCTGTGCCATTCCAAACACGCAGGAAAACCTCCTGTGCAATATCTTCTGCTATCGCCCTGTCTCCGTTCATCAGACGAATTGCCACACGAACCACCCACTCCCGGCACTCTGCCATCTGACGGGAAAAATCGGTTGCCTCATTAGGAAATGGTTCGCGGTTCATTGCGTCTCCGTTTGTCACTTGCTCTATAAACGGAGTGATTGCACATTTTATTCAATCGCCGGAGCAGATTTTTTTTCGGCGTGTGAGAGCGCAAAGCCAATGAGGAGAGCGAAGGCGGAGATATAGAGGAACAGTCCGAGGCGGAACGTGGTAGGGCGGTAGGCTTGCCCCACAGAGAGGTCAAAGTTAGTCCCTTGTGCATTTTGGTAGATGAGCATATCGCTTCCCGCATAAACTGGTGTTAGTTCCACTGAGGAGAGGTCTGGCACGGTGGGGGGGGCGAGAATATAGGTTGCCCCCAGACTCTTTGCCGCCTCCACGCTCTGCACAAAAACCAGATTGCCGTTCTCTGGCGGAGAAGGGTCTGCACCACCATTGGCTCTCTTGGCACGCTCTTTGGTGCTACCCAAAAAGAGGGAGTCATACCCAGAAACATCGTGCAGACCATAGGCGGAAAGCCCATTGGGGGGAAGAATCGCATCTCGTGGGGCTTCGCCGCTCATACTCCATCCCCGGTTGAGCGGGGCAATCAGGGCAGATTTGGCGTTTTGCCGAAGCCATGCCATCCCCGGCGTTTCTGCATAGACCTGCTTTGCGGGAACGGTGGGGTTGTAGTCACTACCCCATAGATGGAGGTCGCCCACTGTCAACAGGAGAATCAACACCACCAGCAGAGGGTGACGGTCTGCGGGGAGGCGCGGAAACACCAAGATAAGCCCAATTCCCAGCAGGAACAGTATTCCAGCAACTGTCATCCCCGGCACTGCCCGTGCGACCAGTGCGCCAAAGGGAATCCCGGCAGGTTGCAGAAACTGCGCCGTCATACTCGTGGCGAAATTTAAGCCCAATGCCAGAAGCAGCACCGCCACTCCCATAGCGACGATAGCCGCACGTTGCTTC
>Ga0224722_1001685_pt1 | contig 12122 bp, 14 predicted proteins | sample Balambano_FR1_Me_FD_161646 | JGI IMG/M metagenome (GOLD analysis project Ga0224722, IMG submission 161646) | Freshwater sediment microbial communities from Lake Towuti, South Sulawesi, Indonesia - Balambano_FR1_MetaG | ecosystem: Environmental > Aquatic > Freshwater > Lake > Sediment | place...
CTAATTGACCTTTTGTCATATTGTCACCCCTAACAAAAAATCGGTATACGTTTATCACTAAATAAAGTGAGATCGTACACCGATTTATTTCAACCTAACCATAAAGTATTGGGTTGTATTTTCACAGGGACAATGCCACATTATCCAAGTGCTAATACAGTTTCTCTTTTGTGGTTATATTGATAATCTATCATAGTCTTTTTATTGAATCTAATTCTACCTTTAAGCAGTTCGGTTGTCAAACACAAATTTATCCTTTTTACTTCCGGTAAAGGGGAAACACGAGAAAAACACTCTAGACATTAGAAATACCATCAGAAATCAAATAGGAATAGTTACCTGACACCTATTACAGTATAGTGAACATAATGAAATAAAAGAGACTAATCAACAGTATTTGACCAATTGGTGAACAGTAGCCTTTTTTTGATACAAACTATTTAGTTGTATAAGAAAAAGCCCTCGATATCAAGGGCTTTTAATGATGACCTGTGAGGGACTTGAACCCCCGACCCCCACCCTGTCAAGGTGATGCTCTCCCAGCTGAGCTAACAGATCTCTTATAAAGTACATATTTTATTATACTTGATTTAAGAGAATTGTCAATATCATCCCTCATTTATCAGGTGTCTTTATTTTCATTGAAAAATCTATTGTAACTCTGCTTTGTTACAAAATTTTCCCAACTTTCTAACTCTACAAGTCTATTGATTTTGTTTGAAAATTATTACTATACTTACCTTACAACCTCGCAGGTTGAGCCTTTAAGTCGGGAAGGAGTTCATACATGAAAAAAAGAACTTTAGGATCTGTGCTTATTAGCGCAGCAATGGGACTATCATTATTTGCGAGCGGTGCACTTGGTGCCCAGCAGGAAGGTGCTACAAAAGATACTTATCGAGTGTACATCCAGGGACATCAGAGCGAAAAGGGGAAAGCAAAACAAACGTACGGATGGCGCTGGGACTTTGGAAAAGATGGGTTTACAACAACGGTAAACGAAAGTCAATACAACGCTTTACTTAAAAACAAGAATCTTTCCATTCAATTGGTTGAAGAAGTTAGCCTCGAAGATCGTACAGAAGCAAACGCAAAACCTGGAGTATCTGCACAAGCACTTCCTAGTGACCAAACTCCTTGGGGAATTCAAGCAATCTATAATGATAGTTCTGTTCAAAAAACATCTGGTGGCACAGGAATTAAAGTTGCTGTATTAGATACCGGTGTATACACAAGCCATATTGACTTAGCAGGTTCAGCTGAACAGTGTAAAGATTTTACACAATCAAAATCTCCTCTTGTTAACGGCTCTTGTAGTGATAGAAACGGTCATGGAACACATGTCGCTGGTACAGTATTAGCACATGGTGGTAGTGACGGACTAGGAATATATGGAGTGGCTCCTGAAGCGGATCTATGGGCTTAAAAGGTACTAAATGACCGTGGTTCTGGCTATTCCGATGACATTGCTGGAGCGATTCGACACGCAGCAGACGAAGCAACAAGAACAGGTTCAAAGGTTATTATTTCCACGTCCCTTGGCTCAAGTTCAAAAGATACTATGATTGCAAACGCAGTTGATTATGCTTACAGTAAAGGTTTATTGGTAGTTGCAGCTGCCGGCAATAGCGGTTCTGCAAGCAACACGATTGGCTACCCAGGTGCATTAGTAAATGCGGTTGCCGTGGCTGCACTTGAAAACGTTCAACAAAACGGCACTTACCGTGTTGCTGATTTTTCATCAAGAGGCAATCCAAATACAGATGCTGATTTCGTGATTCAAGAGCGTGATATTGAAGTATCAGCACCTGGTGCAGCAATAGAATCAACCTGGTATAACGGTGGGTATAACACAATTAGCGGGACATCTATGCCTACTCCACATGTTTCTGGATTAGCGGCGAAAATATGGGCGGCTAACCCTTCACTTTCACATACACAGCTTAGAAGCGAACTACAAAATCGTGCAAAATCATACGATATTAACGGTGGAATTGGTGCAGCTGCTGGAGATGACTATGCTTCAGGATTCGGATTCCCACGTGTAAGATAATGCGAGATAGGAAACCAAACAGAATTTTTCTGGATGGTTTTTTCGTTCGAAATATCGTCCTTTTTTCCTGTATTCAAAAAAATCAGAAAAATAGGTTTACATTTAAACTATCGGTGATAAAGTATAAGCATTAGGAGGTGATTTCGTTGCAATTTGGACCTTTAATTAAGTATTATCGAACTCAAAAAGACCTTACCCAAAAGGAACTTGCTAATGGAATTTGTTCCGTTTCTCATTAAAGCAAAATTGAAAATAACGGAAAGGAAGCAAATGATGAAACCATTTCACTCTTGCTCGATCGATTACATATCAGCATCAACTGTGTCGAGGAACAGGAAAAAATTATCGGCGAATTACTAAAACATCTTAATGAAAAGATATATTTTTATCAAAAAAATGAGGTTGAAGATATTATCAGCCAGTTGAAGGACTATGAGGCGATCATTCCGTTTACCTCTTATTTGCATACATATGAACTGTATAAGATGTGCTACCTATTGTTTCTCGGAAATGTAAATCAAGCTGACCTACAAAAGGTAATTCTTAAGAAACTAAAGAAATCATTTTCCCAACATGAAATCTATTTATTTCATTATTGTAGTACGGTACTGTATATATTGAAGGGGCAATTTGAACAAGCGGATCAACAGTTTGACTCCTTATTCCAAATCAGTCATGACTCTTCTTCCGGCGAATTCTTATATTATCGTTCAATGGTAAAGGCAGCCTTACAGCAATCTGGTCACGCCATTCACTTTGCAAAAGCAGCCCTCCAGTCCTATATGAATGAGCATAATTTTATTCGAATCCTTCATTGCTTAATGCTGTTAGGAATTAACTACACTCATTCCGGAATCTTCGAAGAAGCAAAAAGCTGTTTTCACCATTTAGAAAGAAATGCAACATTATTAAATGAAACGAATCTCCTACCACAAATTTATCATAATATTGGGCTTCTACATAAAAAGCTCGAAGACTACGATACAGCAATGTTGTATTTAAATAAAAGCCTTTCCTTACAATTACCACCCACCACTCATTGTATAGTAACACAGTACGTAAAAGGTCAAGTTGCTTTTGAGATCCATTTACATGAAGTTGCAAAAGAAGCCTTTACCATTACATTCACGCTTTCAGAAACTCTAAATCATAAAAAGTATTCCATTCTATCAAAATATTATCTTCTTGCATTGGAGAATCATTCAAAATCAATCCAATACGTCATTTTAACCTTTATTCCATACTTAGAGAGCTCTAATGAAAATAAAGATGATCTAATTATGTTTTATAAATTACTTTCCAAGCATTATCATTCAACTGGTATGTTTGAGAAAGCAATATATTATTTGAATAAAACCATTTAGGAGGAAATTATGAAAAAATTAATCTATTCCTTTATTGCCATTGCTTTTATTCTTACAGCTTCAACAGGCACTACCTATGTTCTTTCAAGTTCTGATATACCACAAGGCCACCCAATTTTACCTCCAGTAAAAGAAGCATAAAAGTACGGCGGTCTGAGAAACTTCAGACCGCCGTTTTGTTATATTCTATTATTAACAAAGAAAAATATTTAAAAGAATTGCCTTAAGGTAATGGATTAAGCAATTATGAATTTAAAATGGAAGAACATTATCATGTGATATATCATATATGTAAAATAATCGAGGATTTCAAATATCCACTCTTAAGTGAAATAGAAGATGTAGCGAATAAGTTAACTAATTTTCGTGTTCACTCTCCTCAGCTTGAGCTTTATGGAGAATGTAAAAATTGTAGTGAAAAACAAGCAATTACTAAATAAAAAAGTAGGCGATTATTATGCATAACAGTGTATGTCCTAAGTGTCAAACTCCCATTAAGCATTTGAAACATAGTGTCATTTGTAAATGTGGTAGTAAGTTTATAATTAGAAAAAATTAACCTTTCCCTTTCAGCTAAAAAATATGTGCAGTTTTTTATTTTTTTATTTGTATGCCCTTCTCCCTTTCATCAAAAAATAAGTATGAATGTTAGTGGTAAACATGAAAGGCGGGAATGGTATGAAAAAAAACAACTCATCTAAAATTGCCGGTAAAACATTTGAATCCTCTGATTACAACAGTAAAAACCAACTCGAAATGGGATTAGCCCAAACACATGAACAAGCGAGTGATCGTTATTACGAAGGAACGATTGACCAAGAACTAGAGAAGAATGACTGAATTAAAAGTGTGGAATTTTTCCACACTTTTTTCATTCATTGAATAAAGAACATTCGTTCGCATACAATAATATCAACCTTATATTCCTAAAAAAAAGAGCCTCAAAGCTAAGGCTCTCTTGCGTCATATTACTTTCCAACTGCCGTTGTTAACTCTGGTCTTTTAATCATATATTGAAGGGCTAATAATACAGCAAAGACCACTACTCCAATTATGTCTGATATTCCCTCAGGATAAATAAGCAATATTCCTCCAACAATAGCTACAATTCGTTCAAACCAAAATAGCTTTCTCATCCAATAGCCAATGGTTCCTGCACCTACAGCAATCATACCAATAAATGCAGTAACAGACATCCAAATAACATAAGTCCATGTTGTATCTATCAATAATAATTCTGGTGAGAGGACGAACATATAAGGAATAATAAAAGCTGAAATCGCTAGCTTTGTTGAATCTATCCCCGTTTTGATTGGCTCTCCTCCTGACACACCAGCTGCAGCGAACGCAGCAAGGGCTACAGGAGGAGTGATATCGGCAATAATACCAAAATAGAATACAAACAAATGCGCTGATAAATCAGGTACACCTAATAAAATAATCGCAGGTGCTGCAATTGTAGAGGTAATAACATAATTTGCTGTTGTAGGCGAACCCATCCCCAAAATAAGTGACGCTACCATTGTTAGTAACAATGTAGGAATTAATGCTCCCCCAGCAAGATCTAATAACCCATTTGCAAGTTTCAAGCCTAACCCTGTTTTCGTTACCACGCCTACAATGATACCAGCAGCTGCTGTTGCTGCACCAACGGCAAGTGCAGTTCTTGCTCCATCAACTAAAGCGTCAATCATTCCTCTTAATCCCATGCGTGTTTCTTTATTAAATTGGCCAACTATGATAGCTAACACAATTGATAAAAGTGCCGCACGTGTAACTGTCATCCCCGAACTCATAAGAACTATTACAGCTACTATCGGTGTTAATAGGTACAACTTCTTAATAACTTCTTTGCGATCAGGGATTTCATCTTTACGTAATCCACGAAGACCAAGACGTTTCGCCTCAAAATGAGTCATAATCCAAATACCAGCAAAATACAAAATGGCTGGTATGGCAGCTGCCTTGGCAATATCCCAATATGAAATTCCTCCAATGAATTCAACCATTAAAAATGCTGCTGCACCCATTACTGGTGGCATTAACTGTCCACCCGTTGAAGAGGCAGCCTCTACCGCACCAGCAAATTCTTTTTTATAACCTAATCTCTTCATCATCGGAATGGTAAATGCTCCTGAAGTAACAACGTTAGCTACGGAGCTTCCACTTATTGTTCCTTGCAAAGCACTAGAGAAGATAGCTACCTTAGCAGGACCACCAATACTTCTTCCTGCAATCGCGATAGATAAGTCATTAAAATACTCACCTACACCCGTTTTAACTAGAAAGGCACCAAAAAGTAAAAATAAGAAAATATACGTTGCCGAAACTCCAATTGGTGTCCCTAGGATTCCTTCCGTTGTATAAAACATGGTTTGAACGAGTCGTTCAAGCGACAACCCTCTATGTGCTAAAAAGCTTGGCATGTAAGGACCATATACTGCGTAAGCAAGGAACAGTCCAGCGATAATGGTGATCGGTAAACCAACCGCTCTTCTAGTCGCCTCAAGCACGAGAATAATTGCAATTAATCCGATGTAGTAATCTACCGGTGTTAACATGCCTACTCGAAGGACTAAGTCATCAATCATTAAAGGCCAATAGGCACCTACAACTACCGAAGCAATTGCTAAAAGTGCGTCGTACCAAGCAACTTTGTGATTTTTACTCTTATTTTTCTTACTAGCTGGGAAAAGTAAAAATATAAGTGCTAAAGCAAATCCTAAATGTATAGAACGTTGCAATTGAGCAGTTAATACACCAAATATAGATGTATAAACCTGAAATAATGAAAATGAAAGCAACCCAATAAAAGCAATCCATCCAAAAACCCCTGTTAGCTTTCTAGTACCTGCTTCCGGATCGTATTTTTCTATAAGTTCATCTTGTTGTTCTTGTGACAGTGTTTCAAATTTATCCGTCAACTAAATTCACTCCTTTCCAATGTTGATAAAGGTTCATCTTAATAACCTTTATTCTAACCCAAGTACCTGGTTCTATATATTTATTTAAGGGAAACTGCTGATTTTCATATATTACTGTATGATTGGCACGAACCTTACCCGTTCGTAAATCAAAGTATGGAAAAACCTGATTCATGTTTTTTATATAATATTTCCCATTCTTATGCTCGAAAACCTCTCCATTCGATGCATTTTCCGGCATCCCAATGGAAAAATCAGAGTATTCGAGTTCAAACTGTTTAATTTCTCCAATGCTATTCACTTGATAACTCTCAATTACGTCTGATTGATGAATCGAATGTGTATATTTTATTTTAAATTCTGGATGGTCTCCGAGTGGAATATACACAAGAACCTCACCAGTATTCTCTAACTGAAAAGTTAATGCTTTTTTATATGGAATCATTGATAGAAAAATGATGAATAACAAACTGAGGACTAAACTTAGAAAGGACTTGCTTTTAACCATTTTCCCCATACGAACACGTCCATTTATTAATACATTAATCATTAATAAGCGAAACTGACCGACCAAAAATAACCCCAGCAACAGGTTATAAGTCGGCCGGTCACATTTCATCTAACAACAAGTTATTCTGCTTTGATACCTTTTTCATCATAGTACTTCTGCGCACCTGGATGAATATCAATTCCTACACCATTTACAGCATTTTCAGCTGAGATCAATTTCCCTTTAGCATGTGTAACCTTATCAAGGTTTTCAAAAATTGCCTTTGTAATATCATAAACCACATCTTCAGATAGGTCTGATTTTACGACTAACATCGCTTGAACAGCAACAGTTGCCACTTTATCAGCAAGTCCGTACGTACCAGCTGGAACCTCATCTTCAACATAGTATGGATATGCTTTTAATAATTCAGCAATTTTATCAGCAACGAGAGGTACAATGACAATCTCTTCAGTTGCAGATAAAGCTTCTACCGCTCCTGTAGGAGTGCCTGCAGTTACGAATGCCGCATCAATCGTTCCGTCTTGAATACCTGCTGTTGATTCGTCAAATGATAAGTCTTGTTTTTCAATATCATCGAATGATAAACCGTGAACCTCTAAAATTTGTTCTGCGTTAGCCGCTGTACCCGAACCAGGTGCACCTACAGAAACCTTTTTACCCTTTAAATCTTCTACAGAAGTAATTCCTGATTTAGCGGTAGTAACAATTTGAATGGTTTCAGGATATAAGGTTCCAATTGCTTGAACATTATCAACTGCATTCCCTTCAAACATTAATTTCCCGTCTTTAGCGTATGAAGCGATATCAGTTTGTGAAAAGGCAATTTCTGCATCACCAGCTTTAAGTGTGGTCATGTTTTCAGCAGAAGCACCTGATGTTTCAGCATTTGTTTCAATTCCAGTGGCATCCGAAATAATGGTTGCGAATGAACCACCTAGCGGGTAGTATGTACCACCAGTTCCACCTGTTACGATACTTATGAACTTTGGCTTTTCAGATCCTGAATCACCGCTATCCTCAGCACCATTTCCCTCGTCATTGTTTGCTCCACAAGCAGCAAGCACAAGTGACAGTACCAACATCAGAACGGTTGAGAGAAGAAAACGTTTCTTTTTCAATGGAATTCCCCCTTTAATAAATTTCCAGTTTTCCGTATCAATTTTATCATAATCCTTCATCAGTTTGTCAATAATTTGGTACAAACTAGCAAATCTGCTACATCATTTCCTATTCATTCATTCAAATACACACTCTTTATTTATGTAATTCTATACAGCATTTAAACATTTAGTAAAATAAATTTATTTCCATATCATATTTATCATTTTCCGACAGAAGACTCCCTCTTCAATCGTGTGAAGGGCTAAGCCCAACGAGGGGGAGATGAATGTCGGTTAGGTGATAGCCTAAAGGCTTTTTGTTGCCCACTTCATACCCTTATTGATATAATCAGTCTTAGATAAGTGAAAGGCTGATTTTTAAATGAAACTGGACAGTAATAATCATTCAGTATTCTTAATGTACTACCATCTTGTGCTAGTTGTAAAATATCGTAGAAAAGTCTTTGATGATAAAGTATCTGACTATGCTAAGGATATGTTTGTAAAGCTAGGCGAGAAATATAATATCTCTCTAGTAGAATGGAACCATGATAAAGACCATGTTCACATCTTGTTCAAAGCACACCCTAATACAGAATTGTCAAAGTTCATCAATGCTTATAAAAGTGCAAGTTCTCGTCTGATAAAACGTGACTTCCCACAAATAAGAAAAAAGCTATGGAAAGAAATGTTTTGGTCGAGAAGTTTTTGCTTACTAACTACTGGTGGATTTCCAATCAGCGTAGTTAAAAAGTACATTGAAAATCAAGGTCTAAAGTGAGGTGAGAACAATGTTAGTCAACAAAGCATACAAATTCCGTATCTATCCAACCAAAGAACAGGAAATCTTAATTGCTAAAACAATCGGATGTAGTCGTTTTGTATTTAATCGCTTTTTAAGACAATGGAATGATACATACAAAGAAACTGGCAAAGGATTAACCTACAATTCTTGTTCTGCTGAATTAACACAGCTAAAAAAGGAATTAGTATGGCTAAAAGAAGTTGATAGCATTGCCCTTCAATCCTCACTGAAAAACCTTGCTGATTCGTATACTCGATTCTTCAAGAAACAAAATAAAGCACCACGCTTCAAATCTAAAAAGAATAAGGTACAATCCTACACGACTAAAGAAACAAACAATAACATTGCCATTGTAGACAGCAAAATCAAATTGCCGAAACTTGGTCTTGTTCGCTTTGCAAAAAGTCGTGAAGTACATGGTCGTATCCTTAATGCTACTGTTAGACGAAATCCTAGTGGTAAATACTTTGTATCTATTCTTGCGGAAATAGAAGTACGGCCATTGGAGAAAACCGAATCTTCTATTGGTATAGACTTAGGCATCAATGACTTTGCCATTCTTTCTGATGGTCGCAAGATTGACAATAATAAATTCACATCAAAAATGCAAAAGAAACTAAAACGTGAACAGCGAAAACTTTCAAGACGTGCGTTAAATGCTAAAGACAAAGATATTAACCTTCTTGATGCAAAAAACTATCAGAAACAAAAGCGTAGAGTTGCTAGATTACACGAAAGAGTAATGAACCAACGTGACGATTTTCTTAACAAGTTAAGTACAGAAATAATCAAAAACCACGATATTGTCTGTATTGAAGACTTGAACACCAAAGGAATGTTACGCAATCATAAGTTAGCAAAATCAATCTCTGATGTATCATGGTCTGCCTTTGTAACTAAATTAGAATACAAAGCGAAATGGTACGGTAAAACAATCGTGAAAATAAGCAAATGGTTTCCCTCTAGTCAGATATGTTCCCATTGTGGACATCAAGATGGCAAGAAATCTCTTGAAATAAGGGATTGGAGTTGTCCTGTTTGCCATGAACATCACGATAGAGATATAAATGCCAGCAAAAATATCCTAGCCGAAGGCTTAAGAACCTCAGCTTTGGCATAAACAAAAATATAGAACCGTAGGAACCTACGGGGATAGCTTGGTCAATAAGAGAAACCTCTGTTGGCAAAGAAATACGCTAATAAGTACGCTCTATTCCCAAGAATCTCCCACTTCAAACAACCCGAAAGGGTGTTAAGTGGTGAGTAGTTCAATAAAGATGATTAGATAGTACCTCAACTAGATTTTCCTTAGGCTGGAATCCTATAACCTTTTCGACGACTTCCCCATTTTTAAATAGAAGCAGGGTTGGAATACTCATGACACCATATTCCGCTGTTGTGACTTGATTATCATCTACATTTAGCTTAGCAATTTTAACTTGGTCAGCCATTTCTTCATTAATTTCTTCTAGAACAGGCGCGATCATTTTACATGGTCCACACCAAGGTGCCCAGAAGTCAACAAGGACTACCCCGTTGCTTATTTCATTTTTAAACGACTCATCGGTAATGTTTACAATGCTCATTCTTATCCCTCTTTCTTTAGATGTTCTGTCTTTTTTCTATGCAATTGATCGCTGTTTTATTAATCATTTGTGCTTCTATTTTGATTGACTTAGTTAACAAGGAGGTGAGCTCCATAAACCATTCTTTGTCCTTAATCAAAAGAGCAATATCAATTAATGCAAGAATGGAATCCTTGGAATAAGTTGCCGATGTTTCTAAGCGTCTCATTTTTAGAGAATTCGCTGAGATCACCTTTCCTTCCATCTCTTCATTGTCACTCTTGATGACTCTGACTTTCATGTTCTGTGAGATAGGTTCATCGCTATGAATATAACCATGAAACAACTCCCCATAGTTTGTTTTCCCTCTTACCCAATCTCCCACTTGGAAAGGTTTCATCACTTTACACCACCTTAACTGTAATGTTTTATTTTACATTTTTACTAGTGATTAATGCTGGTGAAATCCTGTGGATGGATTTGTAATCATAAATTCTTCTTTTGGTAAATAGAAATACTGAATCCATACGCCATCTAAAAAGCTTTCACGACGATCTAACAGAATCTCAATATCTTTGTCTGTTTTTACAATTTCATCATGCTCGCTTAGTGTATCCAGTTTAAGGTCAAAGTGTGCGTGATTCACATGGTTTTCTGTCACGTATACACGTACCATCTTTCCTTGTGCCTCTTCACTTTCCAACATCCTCTTTAATACCTTTGCTGCATTACGATTGATTTTTACTTTCATGGGTAGGTCTCCTTCTACATCTGTAATGATTTTTATTACATTTATTCGAAAAAGAAACGTTCTAATTATGTTTCTTTTTGTTTCACTAATTCAACGACTTCCTTGATCGTGTACTTTTTCAAAAATTCACCTAGATGTTCTTCCGCCCCCATAAAGATGGAAAAGAGAACACTCTTCATATTCGCACCGACAATGCAATGACCGTTAGACTCTGTACATTTTGGCTGGAGAGCACCTTCAGAAGTGATTTGATAAATATTCCAAAGATTGACCTGATCCAAGTCCAAGGCAAAAATAAATCCTCCACCTGTACCTTCTTTCGATGTGATAAAGCCATTCTTCTTTAACAAGCTAAGCACTTTGCGAATACGAACGGGATGTACTCCTGCACTCTCCGCGATATACTCACTGGTTGACATTCGGTCAGGCTGCAACGCCAGAAGAGTTAAACTGTGAATCGCAAGGGTGAAATCACTATTCATGGGTCGCCTCCTTCGAAATATTTTTAAAACTTACTGTAATAATATTCGTTACAGTAAAACATGTCAAGGAAAAAAACCTATTTCTATAAAATATTTATTGCCTATCTATTTTTTAACTCCTCAAAATTCCTCCCGGTTACAAGGTAATATCCAATTAGAAAAATTAAGAAATGGATTGGAAATGAATACAGATGGTCCCAATTTAATGAATGATAAAATCCTAACCATTTAAAAAAAGGTTCAGCAATAAATGCACAAAAAAATGAATAGAGTATGGCTTTTAAAATTGGAGAGATATTGGGTTTAAATTGCACAAGAACAATAAATGTAATAGGAAGAAGACTTAAATCCCAAGGGACGAATGATGGAAGGAACGGAACAGGTTCATATCTGTAATCCCAAAAACCTAGTTCGGTTCCAAAAGAGTCTAGGAGCGTTGAAATGAACATAATAAAAAATGCCCCGAGAAATAAACGATTCGTGGACTCTTTTTTTCTATACTTCCACCATAATACCCATGGAATGATTGAAAGTATGATACAAAGCCACCATTGCCAGGATAAA
>Ga0224722_1001686_pt1 | contig 12120 bp, 12 predicted proteins | sample Balambano_FR1_Me_FD_161646 | JGI IMG/M metagenome (GOLD analysis project Ga0224722, IMG submission 161646) | Freshwater sediment microbial communities from Lake Towuti, South Sulawesi, Indonesia - Balambano_FR1_MetaG | ecosystem: Environmental > Aquatic > Freshwater > Lake > Sediment | place...
GGGGCGGTCCCGGCGGGGGACCGGCGGGCCGAGCCGGCGCGTCGGGCTCCTCATCGTTTGGCGGCGTCATCGGGTTGGGCAACGCCTTCGTCAAGGGAATCGCATACACCCGCTCGGTGCCCCCGACCTTTAAGCTGAACTCGTAGGCGCCGAACGAGGGCGTAAACGTACGGAGCGACGTAAAGTACAAATACTTGCCATTCAGGTCAAAAGTCGCGGAGCTGTCCTGGTACATGCCCGAGGTCACAGGCTTCGATTCACCCGTCGCCACCTCGTACAGCATGATGCGGGGGAACCCGGTCGAAAGTTGCAGGTACGCGAGCCAGCGCGAATCGGGCGAAATGTCGGCCAGCGCCATCCCGCTTTGGGTCATCGGTAGTTTTTTCACCGAGCCCGAAACCGCATCGATGATGGCGATTTCTCGCGCGCTGGTCGAGGCGACCAAGTACTTGCTATCCGGCGCCCAGCGTATGTCGGTAAACGCCAATCCGCTCTCGTTGGTCAGTTTTCGGGCATCGCCGCCCTGTTGGGGGCGCAGGTAGATCTCATACTCCCCGGTGGCATCGCTAACGTACGCAATCGTTTTCCCGTCCGGCGACCATCGTGGCATGCGTTCGCGGTGATCGTTGGTATCGGTGATGTTGCGCGTATCCCCTTGCCGGGCCGGAACCGAAAAAAGCTCGCCCCGCGCCTCGACCGCCAAGCGGAGCCCACTCGGCGAAAGCGAAAAATCCGTGTACTCGCGGGCAAAGTTACGCACGTACGGTCTTGACCAAATGTTCTCGCCCCGAATGTTGGGGGTCAGGCGCGAAACCTGCCCGGAATCGATGGCATAAGCGTACAGGTAGCCGTCCCGCTCGTACACGATGGTTTCGCCATCGGTGCTGGGGAACCGAATGTCGGCATCGCGAAACTCCGTGAGCCGGCGAATCTGGCGCGATCGCGGATTGTAACGGTAAAGGTTCAGCGTGCCAAAGTCCCGATCGCTGATGTAAAAGATGTCGCCTTTGGCGACCATGGGAAAGTAGTTCTGCTCGCGCCCGGTCGGAATCTCGGCGTAGGTGCCATTGCGGAAATCGAAGAAGCTGATGCGCCCCTGGGTGCCGCCCCGGTAGCGGCGCCAGTTGTAGTTGTAGCTGTTAACGCGCGTGTACGCGACTCCGGAGCCATCGGCGTAAAAGGACGCCTCGCTCACCTCGGCGATGGGGGTTGCTTCCGGCAAACCGCCCGTCGGCTTGACCAGCGCCAATCGGGCCTGCCGATTGGTGAAGCTCCCGCCGGTCGTAGCATAGGCTACTTTGCCGTCGGGGGTCCACCCCACCGAGAGGTCCGACTCCGGGTCCCACGTCAAACGGGTGGGCTCGCCACCAGCGGTGGGAATCGTGTAAACGTCGAAGTTCCCGTCGTAAGCGGCGGTAAAGGCAATGGTTTTGCCATCCGGTGAAAACTTCGGCCGAATCTCCAACCCCGGGGAGGAGGTGAGCCGGCGGGCCTCGTTGGTCGTACGGTTGGCAACCCACAGGTCCCCTGCATACGTGAAAGCGACCTGATCGCCGTGGACGGTGGGAAACCGGAGCAAGCGGGGTTCGTCGGACTGGATCGAGAGGATCGGCCCGCTGAGGGCGACGGCGGCAAAAGCACTGATCAAATAAGTTCTCCCATGCGGTACGGCGGGGTCAGACGCGGCAAAGCGCGCCCGCCGAAACGGTGCGATACGCTCAGATACGGCATTATGCGCCCTCGCGGTTCCCCGGGGAACGTGCGCTTCGGTGGCTCAATTCTCGTTGCCGAATCGGGGTCCGGTGCGGCCCGCTCGCCACGCATCGCGCCATCGGTGCACGTCGACCACGCCAATCTCGGGCCGAGGCGCTCGGTCGGCCACCGGCGGCAACTCGGCCAGGGGTGCGCCGGGCAGAGTTTGGTACCAGTACGCGACGCTCGCCAAGTCCAGCGTGAGGCAGTTGGCATGCCCGTGCTCGATGCTGGCGCGCAGGCTCTTCGTAAACCGAATCGGGTCCTCGAGATGGAAGCGGTAAACGTGCGTGCGGCCCAGCCAGCCAAAACGCGGGGAGTCGTTGAGTCGGCCCGGGGCGCGCGCGGTGCCGAAATAGGGGTGCAGGTAGTGCTCGTCGGGGCACCAACTTTGGTTGAAGTAATCCTCGGTTCCGGTTCCGTGCGCCGAACCCGGCCACGCCTCGCCATCGACCAAAAACATGTCATCCCCTTCGCCGTACCAAATGGGGCTGGGGGAGTTCACGAAGTAATTCACCCCCACAAAATGACCGCGTCCGACCGGTTCGCAGACCACGTAGTTGTGCGTGTCTTCCGGATTGGGCGCAAAGTCCGCAAAGGCCGTCCACTCGTTCTCGCGGTCGCCGGTCGCACTTTCGGGACTCGTGAGCTCTTGGCGATACTCGGCGTGAAAGTACGCGGTGTCCTCCGGAATTTCGGTGTGCTCATCGTAATCCACGTAATAGTAAATGGCGTCGGTTCGATTGGGGCCCTGGTTCTCGACTGTGATGCGCGCGCCCGCCCGAAACGGCATGGGAAAGTAGCAGACCAGCGCATTCCCGTCCTTCGGGGCGGCGGCGAGGGGTAAGGAGATGAAATTGTATTTCATCCCCCAGCCCTGACCGAAGAAATCGCCGATGGGCGACTGCACGCTGGGATGATCTTGCCCATCCCAGTACATGCGGAGCACCAGGTTTCGCCGGGCGTTGGGGTCGCCACTGGAAAGGGTGATCCAGATGTGCTTGATGATGCCCGCGCCCTCGATTTGCGCCAATGTCACCGTCTCGCCGGGCTCGATGGCAATGCAGTCGTGGTTGCCGCCGCTCCGGTCGTAGCTGCTGATGCGGCGGCTGCGCGCGTTCACCAGTTGGGCAATTCCCGAGAGCGGTCCGAGGGCCATGGCGGGCACGTTACCCGCCATACTAGCGCCACGAAAAGGTTCGCTCCGTATTGGGTTCCTGCGTTTGCCGCGGTCACGTTCGGGGCGGCACAGTTCGGTATTTTGCCAGTGGCGGCGTGGGGCATCGCCCTCGCGACCCTCGCGCTGATCGGGGCCGTGATCTTGGCCGTTCACCATGCCGAAGTGGTGGCGCACCGCGTGGGCGAGCCGTTCGGAACCCTGGTGCTGGCGGTCGCGATCACCATCATCGAGGCGGCACTGATTCTCTCACTGATGCTTTCCGGCGGCAAGGGCCAAGCCGTGTTGGCGCGGGACACGATTTTTGCCGCCCTGATGATCATCACTTCGGGCCTCATCGGCGTGTGCCTTTTTGCGGGCGGATTGCGCCACCGAGAGCAGGTGTTTCGCACCGAGGGCGCCGTCTCGGGATTGGCTGCGCTCATGACCCTGGCCGTCCTCTCGCTCATCCTGCCAAACTTTACGACCACAACCTTTGGCGGCACCTACGCCCCCGCCCAATTGATCGCCGTGGCGGTGGTTTCGCTGGCCATATGGGGGACGTACGTTGCCGTGCAAACGGGCCGGCACCGCGATTACTTTTTGCCCGTGGGTGGGCACACCGAAGACCACGCGCCTCCGCCGACGGTCTCCGCGGCCTGGGCCAGCTTTGGAGTGCTGCTGGTGTGCCTGGTTGCGGTAGTCGGGCTGGCCAAATGGTTGAGCAAGCCTCTGGAGCAAGCCGTTCAGGCGGCCGGCGCGCCTCAGGCGGTGGTTGGGCTTGCCATCGCGCTTACCGTGCTCTTGCCCGAGACCGGAGCCGCCATCCGTGCCGCACGCGCCAACCGATTTCAGACCAGCATGAACCTGGCGATGGGGTCGGCACTGGCCAGTATCGGTCTGACCATCCCCACCGTGGCCGTCGCCAGTTTGATGATGGGTCTTCCCTTGGAACTAGGACTGGAAGGAAAGCACATCGTGCTGCTGGTTTTGGCGTGTACGGTGAACGCGCTCACGCTCGGGCTCGGACGGTCGAACATCCTGCTCGGCGTGATCCACCTCTCCATCTTTGCCGCGTTTGTGGTGATTGCATTTGTGCCGTAGGTCGGGTAGAAGACAACCTATGACCATGTGGCGTTGCATCGTGCCAATCGGGAGCATCGTTCTTGCCGCGGCGGCGCACGCCCAAGAAGATTCGGCGCCCCAAGCCCGCCCCGAGTGGCGCTACCAAGTGACGCCCTACGTATGGTTTAGTGGGTTCGGCGGAACCCTGCGCCCCGGCAATAATTTGCCGACCTTGACCGTTCGCGAATCGTTCGCCGAAGTGTTAAAGAACTTGGATGCGGCGTTTTTCCTTCACGCATCGGCGCGGCTAGGTCGTAACGTTATCCTTTCCGATTTCTCGTACGTGAATTCCTCGAAGTCCGGGGTCGTTCCCCCTGGAATTCCCGCCGAAGGCAGTCTCCGGCAAACATCCTTTACGTTATTGGCCGGAGTTTCGGTGGTGGAGCAGGCGTCCAACACGGTCGATGTGGTGGGCGGTTTTCGAACGTGGTGGGTTAAGGCATCGGTGAAGTCGCCCGCTTTGCCGGCCGATGTTTCCCCGGAGCGCAACTTTTCGGATTTTTTGATCGGGGCGAGAGGCACGTTTCGCGCGGGAGAAAGGTGGACCTTGGTGGCTTACGGTGATTTGGGGTTGTTTCGACTCGGGTCCCGATCGACCTACCAATTGATGGGCACCGCGCTCTACCACGTTAATCCAAGCTTTTCGATATCGGCGGGATACCGATATCTGGATGTGGATTACCGAAGCGGTGGAGTCATTGTGGACGTCGCGCTATCCGGTCCGTTACTCGGCGCGACCTGGAGGTTTTAGACGGTGGAGGGTACCCACCGTTCGGATTCAGCCCACTCCGGGGCGGTAACCGGTGTGGTGGACACGATAACGCCTAGCGAACTAGCGGCGAGGACGGGCGATGATCTGATCCTCTTGGATGTGCGCGAGAAGTTTGAACTCGAGATAAGCCGCCTGCCGAATATCGTGCACATTCCCCTCTCGCGATTGCCGACCACTCTGGGTAGCCTGGATAAAGATGCCGAGATCATCGTCATCTGCCGCACGGGCCGGCGAAGCGGGCACGCCACCGACTACCTGCGCGACCAAGGGTTCCGTAAAGCCCGCAACTTGGTCGGCGGCATGAATGCTTGGGCAAGGGACGTAGACCCGAACACCCAAACCTACTAACCCGCTACTTTCGCAGGGCTCGCTCAATAGACGCGATTACTTCGGGCGATTCCGGCGCCGACCGGGGCGAGAGACGAGCAATCAATTTGCCCTCGCGGTCCACCACAAACTTGGCGAAGTTCCATTCGATGGCGTCTTTGGGGCGGTCGCTTTGCTCGATCAGCCACTTGTACAAGGGGGCTTGGTCGGCACCGGCAACCGATACTTTGGCGAACATGGGGAAGGTAACGCCGTAGGTGGTGGAGCAAAACTGCTTGATATCCTGGTTACTGCCCGGCTCTTGCCCACCAAAGTTGTTCGCCGGGAAACCCAGCACCACCAAGCCTTGCTCCTTGTACTTTTGGTACAGGCTCTCCAGTGACTTGTACTGCGGCGTCAACCCGCACTTGCTGGCGACATTTACAATCAGCAACGCTTTGCCGCGATACTTCTCCAGCTTGACGGCCTTTCCATCGATATCATCCACCTGAAGGTCGTACAGAGCCGAAACGGGGGCGCCGGACATGGGCGAGAGCATAACCGAAGCAAGCAGCCAAACCACGCCTATAGCTTACGGCATGCCCGCCCGCCCCGTTCCGAACGAATCTTCGGATTCCAACGCCCCCCACCGAAGCATCGTCGGCCCCGCATCTTATCTGGATTCTCCGCGCCGTACAGTAGCCCCATGAGCGACACCCAAACTGCCCTTGGTACGCGGTTCGAAACCCTCACCCTGCACGCCGGGCAAACGGTGGACCCGACCACAAAATCGCGCGCCGTCCCCATTTACCAAACCACCAGCTACGTGTTCGATGACGCCGCCCACGCCGCGCGACTGTTCGGGTTGCAAGAGTTCGGCAATATCTATACGCGCATCATGAACCCCACAACGGCGGTGTTCGAGGAGCGCATCGCCAAGCTGGAGGGCGGCAGCCATGCCGTTGCCACCGCCAGCGGGCAGGCGGCTGAGCTGTTGGCCATCACCAACATCGCCGAATCGGGCGACGAGATCGTCTCCAGCGCGTCTCTGTACGGCGGTACCTATAATCTATTTCACTACACCCTGCCAAAGCTCGGCATCAAGGTGCGGTTTGTGGACCCGCGCCACCCCGAAGAGTTCCGCAACGCGATCACCCCGAAAACCAAATTGATCTTTGGCGAAACGGTGGGCAACCCGCAGCTGGATACGTTTCCGTTCGAAGAAGTGGCGCGCATCGCCCAAGAGGCCGGTTTGCCCTTGGTGATCGACAACACCACCCCGACCCCCTACCTGGTGCGGCCGTTCGACTTGGGCGCCAACGTCATCGTGCACTCGGCCACCAAATTCATCGGCGGCCACGGCACCAGCATCGGGGGCGTGCTCATCGATGGCGGGAACTTCGATTGGGGCCAAGGGCGATTCCCGAACTTCACCGAAGCCGACCCCAGCTACCACGGCCTGAAGTTCTGGGAAACCTTCGGCAATTTTCCGGGCCTCGGCAACGTGGCTTTTGGGCTGAAGGCCCGGGTGCAGGGGCTGCGCGATATCGGCGCCTCGGTCAGCCCGTTCAACTCGTTCCTGTTCCTGCAGGGGCTGGAAACGCTGCACCTGCGGCTGGAGAGGCACAGCACCAACGCCCTGCGCGTTGCCGAATTTCTGGAAAACCACCCGAAAGTCAGTTGGGTGAATTACCCGGGTTTGCCCAGCTTCCGGGACCACGCGACCGCCCAAAAATACTGGTACCGCGGGCTGTACGGGGCGCTCGTCGGGTTTGGGGTGCAGGGCGGTTACGATGCGGCGGTGCGACTGATCGACCGGCTGCAGATCTTTTCGCTGCTGGCCAATATCGGCGACGCGAAGTCGTTGGTCATTCACCCCGCCAGCACCACGCACAGTCAGCTGACGCCTGAGGAGCAGTTGGCGACCGGCGTCACCGCCGATTTCGTGCGGCTTTCGGTCGGCCTGGAGAGCGTGGACGACCTGATCGAGGACCTGGACCAGGCGCTGCACGCGGCCTGATGAGTTTGCATCTGCGCTTCATAGGGTAACTGCGCTTGATTGTTTGATTGCCTCTCTTCGGGGGGCGGCCGGTTGGTCGTCCCTCTTTTTTTGCGTGATTCGAACGTCAGAGGGTCCGGCAAGTTTGGGTTGCATGTGGCGATTCGCGGGGGTCCACTGAATCGCCGGAGGATCCGGGCGAAAATTTTGGCAAACTTCCCGTTTGTGCAAGGTCACCGCAAAATTGACCAAGAAACCGGCTCATTCGAGCGCCGACTCGCTTAACATGATCAAGAAGCCCGGTTCGGGCGGTTGCGGTCAAGCAACAAGTGCGTGCCGAATCGTTCCGGCCACGACCGCTCCTGCCGCACCTACGCCTTGCCAACGCCTGAAAGCCGCTTTCATGGCACTACAGTACTTTCATGCGAGGGGTTTGTCCAGGTAAGTTTCGCGATCCTGCCGAAACCTTAACAAGGGAGCGTCGCCGAGTGGTGCTTCGGATTCGCGAGGTCGCGAAAGGCGAATGGTTCGGCGGACAAGCCCCCGGGCGGGCCCGGTCCCGCGACACCGCATTCGGGAGGGTGCCAAACGACTCTCATTTGCAGATCCTCTTCTTGTTTGGCCCAACTTCCGAACCGAACATATTCCACGGCGAGTACGGTCGATTTCCCGGCTTACGTGGGCGGTCGTACCGCAGTGGAGGCTAGATGGCGACCCAGTACGGCATCGCGTTTAGGTACCTGAGCCCTACGGTAAGGTCTCCCGGCAATTGGGGCATTTGCTGAGCGGTGGCCGCGCGATGACGGTCGAATAAGCATGTCGACCGTGGCGTCAGATGTTGGATGTCGGCCATTTCGGTGGCTATGCGGCAACTGGAAGGACGCCGTCGCGCGGGCAACCAGTGCAGATCGGGGTGCTTCATTCTCGATTTGGCACAGCTGGCAATCCTTTGGCGAAACCACCGTTGAGCCGGTTCGAATGGGAGATACTGATGCGATGAAGCCCTTCATCCCCATTGTCGCCGTCCTTTTCGCCCTCGGTGCCTCAAACGGGGCCTGGGCTCAAGCTCCGACCTCAGTGCCGGACTTCTACCTACAGGCGTCGAAAATTATCGGCAAAGAAGGCGTACTCAATCCCGACGGAAGCTATCGAATCAACCTGCCTCGTTACGATGTGCAATTCAAGAACGAGAACGGTTTGGAAATTCCCGCCGACATGGGCCTGGCCACCTATGCGGCGTTTACGGGTACCGAGGGGGACTCGCTGGTAGTGGGCGACGTTGCGATGCTTGCGCCAGAGATTAACGGAGTCATCGACGCCTTGCGCGCCGGAAACATCGAGGTTGTTACCCTGCACAACCATATGACGACCGAGTCGCCTCGGCTATTCTTTTTGCACTTTCAAGGAAGAGGTGCTGTCTCCGACCTCGCCTCGACCCTGAAGCGTGCAATTTCCGTGCTTGGCGCGGCGAAAGCCGCAACGAGTACGGCAAAGCCCGGTAAGCCGACCGTCGATTGGGACGCCGTTCAAGCGGTGTTCGGGATGAAGCCTCAAACCTTTCCTTCGGGCGTCGTTCGGTTCTCTACGCCGAGACGAGACATTAGAGTTAACGTCGACAACCTACCATTTCTGCCCGGGATGGGGCTTGCCTCATGGGCGGCGTTTTCCTTATGCGAGTGCGGCAAAACAATGGTCATGGGAGACACTTGCATCGGCTCCCGGGTGGAGCTCCAAGCGGTCATCGACGCCCTAAGGAAGGCCGGCATAAGCATTACGGCGATTCACAATCACATCTTCCAAGGGTCCGGCGAGGTCGCGTTTCTCCACTTCGAGGGGGAGGGGGACGCACTCCAATTGAGCAAAGGGATCAAAGCGGGATGGGATCTCCTGGGCTTATCCAACCGCTAGAAGACCCGAGCGATCCTGATACCTCTCGGCATCATAATCTAGAAGTGACCGAATCCGAACGCGAAGCGATGTGGGCGATGGTCGAGCGTCAGCGGGCCGGTTGGGATTATCTCGAAGAGGAGCGTTCGGCGCGCATCCGAGAAGCAAACACGATAGAAGCGGTCCAGCAACTCGACATAGCCTTTCGTTACACCCTGAGTTTGCCGCCGCGGACCACCAGCGGGTACATGGAGTTTTACCGGGTCTTGAGCCAGCTCCCACGCCGATGATCGATCTGGTCCGAGCCGCTTCGACTTTTCAGCAAGAGCTCGATGCGAGGGACCTTCCCAATGTAGTAATTGGCGGTCTGGCCTTGCTCGCTTGGGGTGAGCCTAGGGTCACGCGAGATATCGACCTAACCGTCCTGACCCGCTTCGTTGATGAAGAGGCGAAGGTGCGCACCATTCTCGAATTGGTTACGCCCCGAGTGAGCGATGCGCTCGCGTTCGCACTCGCGAATCGGGTGATTTTAGGGCACCTGGATGGTCAGGTACCGGTAGACGTGGGCATCGGCGGCTTTCCATTCGAGGAACTGGTGGTCCAGCGTGCGGTCGGAATGGAATTCGCGCCATCGATTCGCCTGCGAATCTGCACGGCGGAAGACCTTGTGGTGATGAAAGTGTTCGCCGGCCGCGAACGCGACTGGCTCGACGTAATAGGCGTTCTTGCGCGGCAGCCGGATTTGGAGTGGGAACAAATCGAAACCGATCTGGTTCCCTTACTGGAGTTGTCAGGGTTCCCAGAACGCTGGATGCGCATTCAAGCGCTGAAAGCGGCAATCTAGGGCCTGCCGCTGCCACACGAAAGCCCCTTCCGTCAAATTCCACGCGGTCACGGAAACATGTCGCCCTAGAAACGTTAAATGAGCTTAACAATCCTTTTCATGTTTCGCTCAAATTCACCTGTGATTCAGGAATCGCCCGGGGCGCTGAACTACGATAGATACGAGCGGTCTTTGTCTGGCCGAGCACTTTGGCCCGAGGGAGATCGCCGGAGTACCAGCATGAAACTCATTGCGATTCCGGCCCTCATGTTCGTGGCCGCGGCGTCTAACGCGGCGACCCTTTACTTCACCGCCAAGCTCGACGAGGCCCAAGAAGTCGTCGACACCGGCTCGCCCGTAACCGGCGAGATCGACTTTCGCGTCGATGAGGCAACCCTGACCATCACCATGGGTCAAGGCACCCTCAGCCAGGCGTTCGCCACCCCGATCACCCTGTTCCACATCCACCAGGCTCCGCTCGGAGTCAATGGTCCGGTCCGCGTAGACCTCGGCCCCGGATCGTTCTCGGGCCTGAACATCTCGTTCAGCGGCCAAACGCTGACGCAACCGGTGCTCGATGACATGAAGTTGGGCAACACCTACTTCAACATTCACACGCAAGCCTTTGGCGCCGGCGAAATCCGCGGCCAAATCTCGCAAACCGTTCCCGAGCCCGCCACCATGGCGCTGCTCGGCCTAGGCGCGCTCGCCCTGCGACGCCGGCGCAAGTAAGCCTCAAAACCCCGGGGTGAGCCGCGCTCACCCCGGATGGGCTCGCCTACCAGGGCAGAGGTTGGCCGAGGTGCGTAAACGTGCCGGTCGGGCCGTCCGCCGGTAGCGTGGCGAGCTCCAGAGTGGTTTTGATCCCATCCTCGATTTCCATCATCGCCATGGGGCCGCCCATGTCGGTCTTCACCCAACCCGGGTGCGCGCTGTTGACCTTGATCGGTGTATCGCGCAGTTCGTGGGCCAGGTGGATGGTGAATGAGTTCAGCGCGGCTTTCGACGCGTTGTAGGCAAACGTTTTGAACGAGTAAATCGGGCTTGTCGGGTCCGCGTGCAGGGTCAGGGAACCCAGAATGCTGCTGAGGTTCACGATGCGTCCGGCTTCGCTTTGCTTGAGCAGTGGCAACAGGCGCTGCGTCAGGTCCACCACGCCGAACAGGTTCACGTTAAAGGTGTATTCCAGCGTCTCGCGGTCGACCGTGGTGGCGGTGGGCCTTGGCGTGGGGTCTTCGCCGAGATCGAGCAAAACCCCGGCGTTGTTGATGAGCACGTCCAGGCGACCGTAGCGCGTCTCGATTTCCTGCGCCGCGGCGGCGATACTGGCCGCATCACCGGTATCCACCACGATCGGGTCCGCTTGACCACCGGCGGCCCGGATTTCGTCGACCACGCTTTGCGCCTTGGCGAGGTCTCGTGCGCCGACCAGAATATGAAAACCCCGCTGGGCAAGGGCGAGGGCGGTCGCATGTCCGAGTCCGCGGTTCGCGCCGGTGATGAGGGCAAGAGGTTGAGGCATGGCTTTTGGGTCTACGCGCTTTCGGGCAGGGTGGTGCGCTCGCGCGGCCCCCGTTGGCATAATCGAGCCGTGACCGAGCGTAGCGAGTACCGCGGCGGGGAGCTTCTCGACGCGAACTTGCCCGCGGAGCCCTGGCCCCTGTGGAACGAGTGGCTACGGGCGGCGCGCGAGGCCGGCCTCACCGAGCCCGAGGCGATGCACCTGGCCACCACCGATGCCGCCGGTCGACCGCACGGCCGCGTGGTCTTGTTGCGCGGATGGGATGAGCGGGGCCTTTGGTTTTTCTCGCACACCCACGGGCCGAAGGGACAGGAACTGGCCGACAACCCCTACGCCGCGGCGACCTTTTGGTGGCCGGCGTTGGAGCGGCAGATCCGCGTGGAAGGCGCGGTCGAGCGACTTCCGGAGGCCGAATCCGATGCATACTTTGCCGCTCGGCCCTACGAAAGCCGCCTGGCGAGCGCGGCCGTGGCCCAAAGCCGGCCGGTGCGTGATCGTAGTCAACTGGAAGAGCAGGTTGAGGCCCTGCGCTCCCGCTACCCGGTCGAATTGCCGCGCCCCGCCACGTGGGGCGGCTACCTCATCGTTCCTGATCGCATGGAATTTTGGCAGGGTCGCCCGGCGCGCCTGCACGACCGGATCGATTACCGCCGCGCGGGCTCAGGCTGGGTTCGGCAGCGGCTCTCGCCCTAGGCCAAGGGCCGGACCAACGGACGGCTGACCTCTTCGAGTTCGATGCGCCGCTCGGCGATGTCCTCTTCGCGCTCGGGCCACATTT
>Ga0224722_1001687_pt1 | contig 12114 bp, 6 predicted proteins | sample Balambano_FR1_Me_FD_161646 | JGI IMG/M metagenome (GOLD analysis project Ga0224722, IMG submission 161646) | Freshwater sediment microbial communities from Lake Towuti, South Sulawesi, Indonesia - Balambano_FR1_MetaG | ecosystem: Environmental > Aquatic > Freshwater > Lake > Sediment | place...
GGTGGGGGTGGGGGTTCGCTATAACCACCACTACTACCCTGTCCACTTGTACCTGACTGCGAGCCTGAACTTGATGTTGAGCCTGAACTGCTGCCGCCCTGGTAGGAGGAGCCTCCTTGCTGACTAGGTGCCGCATCGGAATCAACGGTGTCGCGGCTAACTCGAGGGGTGACAGGCTTGGCCTTGATGCTACCTTTGCGATCGTACAGGTCAGGCATGGGAGGAAAGTCTTTTGTGCTCATTCCCTTAACAGCCATGGCCATAAACTCACCCCATACCGCAGCTGCACGAGTGCTTCGGCTCCACGTTTGACTGTTGTCGTCGTTACCCAACCAAACGCCGGTAGCCAGTTGGGGTACAAAGCCAACAAACCACAAATCACGTTCTTCTTCTGAGGTGCCTGTTTTCCCAGCTACCGGGCGGCCTAGATAGGCATTTTGACCCGTTCCTTCATTCACCACGCTCTGGAGCATGCGTGTGATGATCTGAGTAGAGACCGGGTCGAGGACGCGTTTGGGGGTATATCCGGCATCATAAATCACTTCTCCGCGACGATCGATGACACGCCGAATACCGTGGGCTTCAAGATAGCGGCCATTATTCGCCAAAGTGGCGTAAGCATTGGTTAGTTCCAGCAAGTTGACCTCAGACGTTCCCAGTGCCAAGGAGTAGGCAGGCAAAAGCTTGGACTTAATACCCATGCTTCTGGCTAGGGCAATGACTGGGTCAAAGCCAACATCAATCAAAACTTTGATTGCAACTATGTTGACAGAGCTGGTGAGGGCATCCCACATGGAGATAGCACCTCGGTATTTGCGATCGGCATTTTTGGGCTTGTAGCCGTCAACCTCGTAGGGGGCGTCTTTATAGCTGTCGTAGGGAGAAAATCCGGCAGCGATCGCTGCTGCATACACCATCGGCTTGAAAGCTGAACCCGGTTGCCGCTGAGCCTGGGTAACTCGGTTGAACTGGCTAGCTTTGAAATTAGCCCCGCCAATCATGGCACGAATTTCCCCTGTAGCTGGGTCGATCGCCACCAAAGCCGCCTGAGAAAAGCCTTCAGCGTTACCATACTCCCTAACGACATATTTAATCGTGTTCTCGGCAATCTTTTGCCAGCGTGGATTCAACGTGGTTTCTACCGTTAAGCCGCCTTCCTGCAAATGCTGCTGAGAAACTAATTTGGGCAGTTGCTCCCGAATGTAGCTGGTGAAGTAGGGCGTCTCACTATCCAATTTTTTGGGAGCCGCGGGTTTTAACCGCAGGGGGCTAGACCGAGCCGCCTCCGCTTCTGCTTCCGAGATGAATCCTTGCTCCACCATGCGATCGAGCACGATGTCCCGGCGTTCCTGAGCTAATTCCTTACTAACTAGGGGAGAGTATTCACTGGGTGCGGGTGGCAAGCCTGCGATCGTAGCAGTTTCCCCCAGGGTTAGCTTATCCACTGGCTTACTGAAATAGACCCAGGCTGCATCGGCTACACCGTAGGCATTGGAGCCTAGATAAACCAGATTGAGATACTTTTCCAATACCTGATCTTTGGTCAATTCGCGGTTAATTTTCTGTGCCATTACAGCTTCTTTCAGCTTGCGCCAAATAGTGCGCTCTTGGTTCAGATAAACGACTCTAGCAAGCTGCTGGGTGATAGTGCTGCCTCCTTCCACAACTTCTCCAGCCCGTAGATTCTGTGCCACAGCCCGGGCAATTGACTGGTAATCAACTCCACCATGTTGATAGAACCGTCTATCTTCCGCTGCGATGAACGCCTGTACAAGTTGCTTAGGAATTTTTTCGATCGGCATGGGTTCGCGAGTTGCAGGCCCCAACTGCTGCAAGATGCTGTCATCTGATGCTTTGATCGTAAGCGTTCCAGAGCGAATAAACTTAGGAATAGAGGCTGTACTGGGCAGTTCGCGATCAGTTTTCCAGTAAAGCCAAGTCAATCCAGCTCCTGCACCAGCGACCAATAAGGCCAGCCAAAAGCGCTTGTAGGCATAGAGCGATCGTCCGCCTACTACCAGCCTCGATTGCACAGAATCCAACACACGGGTCACCGTTGCCACTGTAGCTGAAGACGCTTGAGTCAGAGGCGATCGGCGTCGCCGAGGTGCCACAGAGTCCTGAGGGGGCGCAGGCTGACCAAGGGCATCCGGATCAACCGCATCGGCCAATGGTAGCGAAGCAGAGTTACTGGTGTCCTCTGGCTGGTCTGTCAAATTTTTGAGCTTGGAGACAAAATCATCCATTGTTCAACCTCGCCACCACTGAAGACGAACCAGCGACCATTGTAAAGGATTACGAACCCTCCAGCGGTGCCATCGCAACAAGTCATTGCCGAGGTAAACCATACTGATCAAACTCCAGCTTCAGGAACTTAGGGGTAGGCAAATCCGCAAAACATTACAGCAGTGGGAGTTAGGTAGCTGCACGTCCCAATGCTAGGGCAGTGACCAGCATCCCCAGTACCAAGAAAGGTTGAGCACTAGCTTGATATTTCACATCATTCTCTAAGGGATTACGTAAAAAGTACATATCCTGAAACGTAATCTGCGGAATAATCAGCAAGATAAGCAACACGGCGTAAAGGTTTTGCCGAATGATCATCAAATAGGCTGCAACGCCACTTTGAAACACATCAATCATCAGGACGCAGATCCAGGCGGCTGTGGTGACACCAAACATTACCGGCAGAGATTTCAGGCCAAGCTGACGATCGCCTTCTACGCTTTTGAAGTCATTGATGATGGCAATACCCAATCCAGAGAGGCTATAGAACAAGGTCAACCCCATGATGGTGGGGGTCAGTTCACCAAACAAGGCATGCCCTGTCCACCATGGAAAGGCAATATAGCTCATTCCCAAGGCGTAACTACTGAGCCAGCCATTGGTTTGCTTCAGTTTCAGTGGCGGCGCTGAGTAGATGTAGGCAATGAAGGAACCCACGATCGCAATTACAGTGATCGTAGGAAAGGCGTGCCCTGCCCAACGATCGAGCCCGTAGGCTAAGGCTAGTCCTGCCAGCAGCAGCACCCAAATTTGTCCGATCGCCTGTGGCAACGAAATTGCGCCGGAGGGAATTGGACGATAGGGTTCATTGATGGCATCGACATCGCGATCGTAGTATTCGTTCAGTGTTTGGGTATAGCCCGCGAGCAAAGGACCCGACAGCAACATACAAGCTGCCGAAATCAACACATTCTCCAATGTCCAGCGATACTGCCCAGAGGAAGCGGCACCACAGATGATGCCCCACATTAGTGGAATCCAGGTAATGGGCTTCATCAACTGAAGGCGAATTTTCCAAATGGAAGTTTCTCCAGCTTGAGCCCCTTTCATGCCTAATAGCTGGCGTGCTTTGGCTGTCCGGTTTTCGCTGGGTGTCTCTGGGGTAGAAGACGGTGTTGTGTCGGTAGGTTCAGGTAAGTCAGACATAACACTCACAATGATTTAGAAGGAAATAATCAAAAACCCATCTTGAAACTTTGCGCCCGTAACAGGTTTTCCCTGAAGTTCGGCTGGCAGGAGGATGTTATGGCGCTGGTCGCCCGCTTCGATCGTCAACTCTGGCCCAGACTGGGTTAGTTTCACTTGCTTTTTATCAAACCCAGGTAGGAACAGAACCACTTTCTTCTCAGATGTGAGAATTGCGATCGGTCGAGGCGCTTGATCCGCCTGATCGAACCGAGGCAGCGCATCCATCAGCGGTTGCCAGTCTTTCACTACCTGAGTAGGAACTGGGCTAACCGGCAAGGGTGCAAACTGTTCGGCTAGGGAACCAACTTCATTAGCCTGATTTACCAACACACCGCCAACGGTCAATCCCACCTGCTGAGCGGCTCCCCATAAATACTTGGCTGTGGCAACAGCTACCTCGTCAAGAGTGGTGACTAAGTAGGCGGCAACGCGGTCGGGATTAGCGATCGCCTGCTGCCCCTGTGCTAGCAGTCCATTCATCTGCTGCGTGGCTGGTTGGTCAAACATATCCCCTGACCAGTTGAAGTTCAGCACGGCACCTGCCAATGGCTGAATCAGTGGTAGCAACGTTCTAGCCAAATCAGAATTGGCAAAAACCTGACGAAACCGCCGGGTATACCAACTCAGAGTATCAGGGATCCCCAGCGTATATAGCGTGGACTGATCGCCTGTGCCATCAAATACGATCAGGTCATACTGGCCACTAGCATCATATTCTCGTAGTGCATTCAAAACTAGTGCACCATCCATCCCTGGCAACACGGCAAGCTCTTGACCATAGATTTCCTTCAACAGGGGAGTACGCAGATATTGCGCCTCTAGCTGCTTTACCTGATCCCAACTGCGTTCTAACAGAGTTGCAGCTTGAAATTGCACCACTGACAAGTTAGCCCCCATCACCTGGGGATCTGCACCAGGAATCATTCCAAGCAGCAGACCTAACCCAGGACCAGCATCTTGGCTTGCTAAAAGAACCCGCTGTCCTTGCTGGGCAAAGCGCTTGGCTGTGGCGATCGCAAGGGTCGTGCGGCCAACACCTCCCTTACCCAAAAATGTCAGAATTCGCGCCATAACTAACTGGCCTGCTGCGATCGGGACAGCATTGCCAACTTATGAAACTTGCTCAACTTCATCTTCAAAAAACCAGGTAGAAAACTTGTCGTCAAACTGGACAAGTACCCCAACTCCACTACCATCAGTCATTTTGTAGTCATAGACGGTACCAATTTGTCCCAGCTTGTTAATGATTGCATCATTCACGCGATCGCGCAGTCGACGAACACGAACCTTTTGACCAACTTCCATTTCAACTCCCACAGGATAGGCTGTGAATCAGTGTACCAGCGTCTTGGCCTTCATTTCGCCCGTCTCCAGCAGAATTCCCCCCAAAGTCTAAGTTTCTTGTCTGCGCATCCCCGTTCCCCGCTCAGGGTAGAATTCGGAAGTTTCTTCTCAACAAGCAAGCCCTATGTTGGCAAAGCGAATCCTTCCCTGCCTAGATGTGAAGGCAGGACGTGTCGTCAAAGGTGTTAATTTCGTTAATCTGAGGGACGCGGGCGACCCAGTGGAGCTGGCTCAGGTCTACAACGAAGCTGGTGCTGACGAGTTAGTGTTTCTCGACATTACGGCTACCCACGAAGACCGCAACATTATCTTTGATGTGGTTTATCGCACTGCCGAACAGGTTTTTATTCCCCTTACAGTTGGGGGTGGGATCCAAAGCTTAGAAACCATTAAACAATTGTTAAGAGCAGGTGCAGATAAGGTTAGTCTCAATTCAGCCGCCGTGCGGGATCCAGCGTTGATTAATCGCGCTAGCGATCGCTTTGGCAATCAGTGCATTGTGATTGCGATCGATGCCCGTCGGCGTGAGGATCCAGCCAATCCAGGATGGGATGTGTATGTGCGGGGCGGACGAGAAAACACAGGGTTAGATGCCGTCGCTTGGGCTGAGGAAGTGACCCAGCGAGGAGCCGGAGAATTGCTCGTGACCAGTATGGACGCGGATGGAACCCAAACAGGGTATGACATTGCCTTAACACGGGCGATCGCTGAGCGTGTCAACATTCCTGTCATCGCCTCTGGTGGGGCAGGCACCTGTGAACATATCTACACTGCCTTGACCGAAGGCAAAGCAGAAGCGGCACTGTTGGCCTCTCTCCTGCATTACCAGCAGTTAACTGTGGCACAGATCAAAGCCTACCTGGCCGATCGAGCGATCGCCATCCGCCACTGACCTCCTGTGAAGTCAGCACCACAGGGCTAGAAGTATCAGGTAATTGAAACAGCAACTGCCTAGCTCAGATGCTATCTCTTTGTAGGCTTGAGCGTTTCTAAAGGAATTAGAAAGAGTCTAATATTTTTCTGAGGAGCTGTTACAATACGTAAAGTATGTTAGTAACCATTCTTCTCATCACTATCGCGCTTGTTGGTTGGGCTCTGCATCTGATGCAGCAAGCTGTAGATCATCGCGAGTTTTCCCTGATGCTGGCAGGTACGCTGGTGGCTTTCTCAGCAGCAGCACTGATTACCGTTTACGTGCTGATGGGCAACTGCATCAGTTACTTCACGAATTCATTGCAACAGCATCCCTCCTATCAAGTCATTTCTTCAGATTGGGATGCTATCGAGGCTTTATCACAATTTCCACCTGGTTTAGCTGCTCCTCTCCCCTACTGATTCAGCTATCCAAAATTGTAGGGTAACGCCCAATTGCACGCTGCTATGTCAAAATGAGGGCGCTTGAAATACTAGAGAGCCTGATTTTATTCCGTTTCAAGCTCTCTTCCCTATCCTGCTTATGATTTCTTGTGCATAATCCAGGTTAGGGAACAATGGTGGCAAGCAGATTACCCGTGCGCCAACTGCTTCAAGACGCGATCGCACCGCACTGCTGTCAGGTGATCAAGCAATCTGATTTGATTCGGTGGCTCATCAATTAATATTGGCGGGCGCAGGTGGGTTAAGTACGGGCAACTAACCAAGCTTGATATTAAACCTCAGTTTTTTGGCTTTGGCATCGATCGGTCTGCGATCGGCAAGGTTGGGCAAAGGTTGGGTGGTAGCCGCAGGTAGCGAAAACATTCTTCAGAGGTGAGTTGACGTAGACTGCGATCACGTGCTAGGTCAAGCAACTGCTCCCAAGTCGCAGCCCACCAATGGATCCGCCCTTCTTGATCCAGTACAGCTACGTAGTGTCCATCTGGGCTGAAGAATACCTGGGAGACTGTCTGGATCCCTTGTGCATTCACGGGCAAAATTGCTCTGTTAGTCCCTGTTTTGGCATCCCACAGACGGGCTGTCCCATCACTACTGGCTGTTACAATCACACTTCCCTCAGGAGAAAATGCCAATTTGGAAATGGCTTCTCGATGTCCGGCTAGAATGACCTGGGGTGTCCGTGTTGCTGTGTCAAACAAGGTGGCAGTGCCGTCCGGTATGGCTACTAGCACTTTCTGGCCGGTCGGATCCAGCGCAATACTAGTCGGAGCCATTGGGTGTTGAAGCAGGGTAACCAGCTTTCCTGTTGTGGCTTCCCAAATGCGAGTGGTGCGATCGATCCCGGCTGTAGCCAAAACCTGTCCATCCTGGCTAAATTGCACCTGGTTAACCAAACTGGTATGCCCAGCCAGACTGGCTAGCAACTTGCCTGAGGCAGTATCCCAAAGGTGTACCTTGTGACCTACAGCCGTGGCTAGAATTTGGCTGGTAGGACTAAATAGCCAGGGCTGCTTCGATTTAGCTGTGGCAGATAAGCCAAAGGGAGAATCTGGCAAAGAAAGTGTTAAACCAGAATTTTTTTCTGATGCCGATCGCCCAAGTCGCAGCCTGCGCAGACTAACCGTTGTAGGGCTTTCCAACTTAGCTACAAACTTGCCATCAGGACTAACGGCAACTGGTGTGTCATCCTTTGCCATAGCCAGGTTAATAGCATCAACAGGCCGTAACCCAAGAATGGTTTTAGTTGGGCGATCAGATTGAGATGGCTTAGCTGTGGCACTTGACTGGGATGGAAGTTTCAGAGTAAACCCTCCTAAATGCCCCTGCAATGGCTTCATCAAAGTTCCAACCCATCGCGAAAAGAAAGGTTGGGTTTCTGCTTTGGGGGGCTGCCCTAGTGGTGCCGCTGCAGCTACAGGGCGCTTAACCGTATCCCAACGGTGTAGCACTCCCTGGCTTGTAAGTGCTAGAAGCCCATCTGATGCGGGGTTAGAAGTAGTAGATTGGGGCAATTGTTGCCGTAGTGACAAGTCTTCTGGGCGGGTAGGGGGCTGCCACACCCCAAGCCAGCGAATTAGCTCATTTGTCGGATTTGGTGTGGACACCTCACTAGCACCTGTGGCACTCCACAAGTAGGTAGCCCCCTTGTCATCAGCAGTAGCCAATATCGAGCCATCAGGGCTAAATTGCACTGATTGAATGGCAGCTTGAGAGCCACGGATTTGGGCGATCGTTTGGCGGGTTTCTAAATCCCACAAATGAGCCACAGAACTATCGGGCGCAGTAGCCGAGTTGCGGCTTACTATGACTAACTGTTGGCTGTTGGGGCTGAAGGCAACCATTGCGGCGGCTTTAGGGGATAGCGAGGGGCGATCGACGCGGAAAGGTAGACGCTGGTGTCGCCCTGACTGAAGATGCCAAATATCTAGCTGCTGTTGCAGATTGATGCTGACTAGCCATGCCCCATCTGGACTGTAGATAACCTGACTAGCTGGTGAGTGTTGCCCAGAGTCATTATCTGTTTGAGTTTCAGCCAATTGGCCACTACTTAGTTGCCACGATCGCACCCCGTCTTGGCATGCTGCTGCAATTTGCTTACCGTCTGGACTAACTACGACATGGTTGACAGGACTGGGGGATTGTATCTGTTTGCTGACCCGATTTTTTACAGGCTGCCAAACTATGATGCTATTGCCACTGGCAATAACCAGATGTTCTCCATCGGGGCTGTCGGCGACACTCCGGATAGGCATTTTCAGGGTCGTCTGGCTCAGCAGCTTGCCCGTAGCGAGTTGCCAAACCCAGATAGTTTGGTTACCCACGGCTGCAATCCATTCACCATGACGACTTATTACCATTGTCTGCAAAGGTTGATTGGCTGTTAGGGTAAACGGCAAGGCTTCTGTATCAGTTGCCCAGACTTGGATGGCTGTAGCTTGATACCCGATCGCCGCCAATTTTTGCCCATTAGGGGTGAACGCAATTTGCCAGGATTTTGCTGTTGACCCTGAGCCAAGGGGCAGAGTAGCCTGCAAAGTCCTTTCCTCTTGTTGCGTAGCCAATGACCACAACCGAATGTTCCCATCTTGGCCAATCATCGCTAGTCGCTGCTGGGTAGGGCTAAATGCAACCTGATGAATAGCCTCGGAGTGTTTGGGTAGAGCGGCTTGCAAGCGAAACTGTCGTAGGGCAACCCGCAGGCTGGCTTGGGCTTCATCGGTAGCGCTCTGTTCAGCCGCAAGTCGACTAATTAGTAAGGCTGCGGAGGGGTCGCCTTGAGGATCTTGCAGAATTGACTGGGCGATCGCCGCCCATTGGCGCGAAGTAGCAATTTTTAGTTGCTGATCCTTTTCTAACTCGCTATTGACGGCTGCACGGTACTGATAAAACGTAATGCCCAGTGCCATAAATAGGGTACACGGGACAGCAATTTGCAGCAGGCGGAGTTCGCGATGGGCTGTACGGTATTCTTCCTGGCTCACGGCAATATATTGCTGTGCCAGTGCGGACAAATCGTGCGGATAGGCTTGTAAAAAGTCTTCTGCATCGACTAGATGGCTACCGCGTAGGAGATATTCTAGCGATCGCGGTTGCTGGGCACTATCCCACTCTCGGGCTGCGCGCTCAATCCGGCGCTGCCGCCGCAGCATTTCGCGGTTTTCATCTAGCCACGATCGCAATAGCCCCCAATGCCGAATCAAAGTTTCATGGGCAATATCTACAGTTTCCTGACTGGTAGAGGATTGTAGCGATCGCACATCATTACGTTGGGCTGATTTGGACAAGGCAGGTGATTGGCTAAATTCCTGAAGCTTGGTAAGTGGTGTGGTGGTAACCTCAGGTTGGGATCGGTTTCGCAGCAATTGTGCCAACCGTAGCGCTGTTGAGATATTGGCAAACTGCTGATGGGCTTGTTCGCGCTGGCGATCGGAAGGAGGCAACTGATTAGTCACAATCAACTTGGCCGCCACTAACTTCTCTAGCACCTGCTCTACCAGTTCCACAGGTACACGGGGACTTACCAACTCTGATTTCAAGATGCGGCGGCGAGTATCTTCGGTGCCTTCCCCAAGTTGTGTCAATGCTACGAAAATGCGCTTGGCCACTTTCTGCTCAGCAGGATCTAGACTGAAAAATACCTGATCTGCCCGTTTTTGTAGCGTGCCACGGACACCTCCTAATTCGGTGTAAGCGTCTAAGGTGAGGCGAGAGGCTCCTCCATGCAGGTCTTTTTGGCGGTGCTGCCACAGTTCCATCAAGGTGTATTGCAATAGTGGCAACTCTCCTGGTGCACCAACAATATCCATCAAAATGTTGTAAACCAGGCTAGGCTCACAAAAAAGCCCCACCTTGTCAGCAGGCTTTAGAATAGATGCCTTGATTTGCTCATACGTCAGAGGTTTGACCATCACCAAATGCTGCTCAATCTGCTCAGCCAAGCCGTTATACAGAGAGCATTTGCCAAAGAAGTCTGCTCGCAGCACAATGACAACACTGAAGCGATCGCCCAAGTCCCGAATGGCTCCTAACAGGCCATTGAAAAACCGATGGCGATCGCGCTCGGCATGGGCTCCCTGACACAGGGTAAACACCTCTTCAAACTGATCGATGATCAGCACCATACGTGAGTTGGGGTGCTGTTGGGAATGTAGACTGGCCTGCACCAAATGGGATAGCCCTGTGCCCCCATCCTTAAGAAAATGTTCGGCTCGACGTAACTGGCCAGCACGATCGATCGCTGAAGCCTCCGGGTCAATAAACGCGGCGGCCAAACTTCTTAGGGGTTGGTCAGTAGGCGTTATCAGCTTGATTTGCCAGTGATTTCGGCATGAAAAGCGTTGGTTTCGACGCAGCCGATGCATCAATCCAGCGCGGACGAGCGACGACTTACCACTACCTGATGCTCCCACTACCGCGGCAAAGTTACCTGTGCGTAGCTGATCCAATAGCTGGTCTGTCAAATCTTCGCGTCCAAAGAAGAAATCGGCATGTTCCTCATCAAAATATTCCAAACCGCGATACGGGCAAACTTCTTCATTAGCATCGGGCTGCAATAGGGTGAGTGGACTCTGGCATCGCGTCAAAATGATCTCACTTCCAGAGTTCTCAAACAAAGGCTGCTGTGTCTCTTGCTTTAGAGCTGTACTGACCCACTCACTTAGGGCGTAGTTGCTCACAATGCCATTAGACATGCGGCGTGGATCTAACCCCTCTACCAATGCCTGGGTAAAGACGCTGTAGCCGCTGTTAATGGCTTCGTAGGCAGCTTCATACTCTCGGGATGCTGCCATAAACAGGCGATCGGTTCCGGACTTGGCACCTGGGTCAGCTTCCAGAAAGTTGAGAATCTCGCCACTGTGGCAGCAGTCTAGCAGTATGATCCGCTGACGAACAGGACTTTCTTGTAGGAGCCGCCGCAGCCAAAATAGTGATAAACCATAAAAATGGGCATCTGGATTGGTTTCGCTGGTGGCAAGAAACCCTTCGCGAATACCTGCTTCTCGCTGCATGCCATGCCCAGAGAAGTAGAACAAAGCCGTTTGGGGAATGGTGTTGCCTTTAGGTTTGAATAGCCGCACTAATGCTGTTTCTAAATCGGTTAAAGAAACCGGCGTCTGGCTACCAACCTGAAGCTGGTCGTTGCTAATAATTTCTGGGAAACGAGTGACTCGGAAATCGCCATAGGTTTCCAGTTGATGGGCGATCGCTTCAGCATCCCTGGCAGGTGCTTGCAATTTTTGTAGGTACTGGTAAGTGTTAATTCCAACGACTAGAGCATCTCGTGACATTACTACAAGCTCCTCACCAGTTTTCCAATACCTCTCCTGCTTAGGGAGATAAATAACCTGCAGGATTGATTGAGTAACGACAAAAAGAAAGTAATCAGCATTGCGAGATGCTCCTAATGTCAAAGCTCCTAATGTCTTCGGAAAAAGCTTCAGAAGACCCAATCTTTTCTTGAGAGAGCTTATTTCTAAATAGAACAAGCGTTCTTAAAAGAGAGATAAGTTTGTAGATTTAAAGCTTTCTCTATTACTAATAATTAAGTAATTTATTGTTTTTGTATAAGGGGTAAAACCCCTTAGAAAGGTGACTGCACCTGGTAAGTTTCGGAGGATAACCTTATCTGAAGGCAATAACTTGGTGTCATTAAGTGTGAGTTTGGAGATGGTTTAGATAGATGGACGAGAGGTTTTTTAGTCATTGGGGAAAACGATCGCAACTAACGTCTTCCCTGGCCAGCCAAATTATTATTCTTATTGGCGGTATGAATGCTTTACAGAAAAATAATGATTACAGTCTTTCCCTTAATTATTGAGTACAGTAGCAACATCGAGTAAACCAGTGCTTCAAGAATTCAGCAGGAACTAAATTAATCGCCATTTTGATCACCCCAGTCAACGCTTCTACGGTTCTGGT
>Ga0224722_1001688_pt1 | contig 12107 bp, 7 predicted proteins | sample Balambano_FR1_Me_FD_161646 | JGI IMG/M metagenome (GOLD analysis project Ga0224722, IMG submission 161646) | Freshwater sediment microbial communities from Lake Towuti, South Sulawesi, Indonesia - Balambano_FR1_MetaG | ecosystem: Environmental > Aquatic > Freshwater > Lake > Sediment | place...
ACCGGGCTCTATCCGCGCTGCGCCCCCGCCCCCACGCCGCAGCGCGCGCAAGGCGCTGGCGGTGGCGCAGCGCGGATAGAGCCCGGTCAGCCGTCCCCACGCCCCGCCGTGGAAGGTGTCCTGCGCGAGCGCCGCGATCACCAGATCGGCCTCCGCCCGGCCCAGCGGCTGCGCCGCGCTGTCAAGCTGGCGGTCGATCGCGGTCAGTGCTTCGAGCATCTGCGCGCGGGTCATCTCCTTGCGGTTGGCCGAAAGACTGGCGGGCAGCGTCGCATAGACGATCACCCCGTAGATGCCGGTCGCGATCACCAGCAGCATCAGCACATAGGCGAGCGTGTGGACGTTCCAGCCGATCTGGAAGCCGGTGTGGAGCGTGCCGACCACCACCAGCGAGAGCCCGAGATAGACATGCGCCGAAGTCCACGCCTTGAGGCTCCATGCGCCGGTGGTGATGTTGCGTTTGCGCACGCCCAATAGCGACAGCCAGACAATCAGCGCCAGCCCGATGGTGCCGAGCGTGTAGCCATACCAGCTCCCGCCATTGGGGCGCGGTTCCTGATCGATCAGCGCATAGCCCGCGATTGTCGCGCCGCTGAGCGCCAGCGCGATCCACAGCCAGCGAAAGCCGCGGTGCCTCAGAAAGCTGACATGGTCCGAATCGCGCCGCTTCTCATCCTGACTGAAGCGGTTCTTCGCCGTGCTCGCCATTATTCGGCGTCCTCGGTGAGCTTGGTGAAGGTCAGGAACTTGTCGGGGCTGACCCGGATCGCCGCGCCGGTCGGGCAGGCGCGCACGCAGGCCGGCCCGCCGTCGATGCCCGAACACATGTCGCATTTGATCGCGAGCTTGGCTTTGGCGGTGCCATCCTTTTCGGCGGCCTTCTTGCGCCAGCTGTAGGGTGCCTCGCCCGGGCCGGGGCCGCTCCCGAACAGCATCCATTGCAGCAGGCTCGGCTTCTTGGGAGGCTTGGCGTCCATGCGGATCACGCCGTAGGGGCAATTCCTCTGGCAATTGCCGCAGCCGATGCAGGTTTCGTCGATAAATACCTCGCCGTCGGGCCCGCGCTTGATCGCATTGGGCGGGCAATCGGCCATGCAATGCGGGTGTTCGCAGTGGCGGCACGAGGTCGGCACGTGGAGGTGGGCATAGGTGCGCCCGGCCTCGCGGTCCAACCGCGAAAGCCCATCATGGCTGTCGGCGCAGGCTTTCTCGCAATTGTCGCAGCCGATGCACAGCTTCTCGTCGATCAGCAGCACGTCGGTCGCCTCGCCGATGCCGTTGTCGACCAGGAACTGGGCGGTCTGCGAATAGAGATCGACCGCGCCCGAAAACTCGTCTTTGCGGCTTTCGATGAAGGCGTTGGTGGCACGGCGGCCCGACATATCCTTGAGCGCGCGTTCGCGCAGCCGGGGGTTGCGGGCGAGCAGATCGAGAAAGGCCTCGCCCGGCAGGCGGATCACTTCCGATTTGATCGCGGCCTTGACCGTGGCAGTGCGCGTGCTGCCGTCGATAACCGCCATTTCGCCAAAATAGCTGCCGGCCGGAAGGTAGGACAGGAACACCGGACGATCGGCGATCGCCTTTTCAACAATCATCGACCCGCGCCGGATGATGAACACGTCCTTGTCGTCGGCGCCTTCGGCGATGACGATTTCGCCCGCGCGCTTTTCCTGCACCTGCGCGGCCTCGACCAGTGGGGCGACATCGGTGGCGGTCAGGCCCGATCCGAACATCTGCAGCAATTGCCGCTCGATCGAGATGCGCTGGATCGCGGCCTTGGCGCTCGGCACCTGCGATTGCAGCTTCAATGCGGCGAGACGCGAGATTTCGACCACGATGGTGTCTTCCGCCGCGCGGATCGTCGCCCCGCGGCGGCGGCCCGAGATCAGACCGACCTCGCCGAAGATCGAGCCCTGTTCGATCGGGATCGTGATCGAGGGATCGGCCGGGTTAACCTCGACCGCGACCGACCCGCTGGCAATCCCGAACAGCGATGATCCGGGCGCGTTGCGTTCGAAGATCACCTCGCCCGCACGGAAGAACCGCGCTTCGGAATCGAGCATGAATTCGCGCATCTGCAGCGGGTTCATGCCGCCAAGGATCGAGACGTTGGCGCGCAGGAACTCCAGCCAGTCCTCGGTGCTGCGATTGCCGGGAAGGCCTGCAAACTTGGCGGCGATGATCGGCTCGTCGGCGGGTTTCAGTGCGGTGTTGCCGTTGATGAACTCGATGACGTCGTGGCCCTGGTTCATGCAGTGCTTGATCAGCGGATAGCCCGCCAACGCGCCGATCACGAAGATGCCGGGCGCGGTCGTCTCGAACACCGGCGAGAGTTTGGGGAAGGCGGTGCGGTCTTCGCTCGAAAATTCGATCCCGCATTCCTCGACAAAGGCGCGCGGCGGGGCGGAGCCGATGCGCGCGATGATCCGGTCGCACGGGATGCGCAGCTCGCCGTCGCGGGTGGTCAGCGTGATGAATCCGGGTTCGATCGACGCGGTCTCGCTCTCGTTGCGGATGGTGAGCTTGCCGGCTTCGTGATCGGCCAGCAGCGCCTTGACATTGGCGTCCTTGGCGGTGGGAAAGTCGGTGCCGCGGTTGAGGATCGAGACGGTGTTGCGCTGCGCCGGGTCTTCGGCAAGCCCGCGCGCGTTCTCGATTCCCGCATCGCCGGTGCCGACGATGACGATGTGCTCGTCGACATATTCGGCCGGATCGTCGAGCTGATACTGGACGTGGGGAAGATCGGCGCCCGGGCAGCGCATCCGGTTGGGATTGCCCTGCGTGCCAATCGCGAGGACAACCGTCTCTGCCATCACCGTCTCGCCATTGGTCAGCTCGATCGCGTAGGGCGGGGCGTAGCGCTGGATTTCCTTGACCGATTTGGTGCCGTCACGCGAGCGGGTGACGATTTGCTGCACCGAACCCGGGATCGCCTCGCCGGTGCCGCGGATCGCCTTGGCTTCGGCCATGTACTTGACGTTGACCTTGTGCCCGGCGATCTGATCGTCCCAGATGCCGAGGATGGTCTCGCGCTTGCCCGCCTCGAAATCGACATCGCTGCGCAGCACCAGATTGGAGGGCGTCGCCATGACGTGCTTGCCCTTTTGGTATTTGTAGATCGTGTCCGACAGGTGATCGGTCTTTTCGAGCAACACATGGCTGATGCCAAGTGCCGCCGCGCGGGCCGCCGCGCTGAGCCCCGCGGGCCCCGATCCGATTATTGCAACCTTGAACATCCCGTCCAACTATCCTCCCCCCATGGGATAGGTCGAACCCGCCCTTACAATAATGAAAACCGTCCGGGATGCCAGAGCGAATTGCCCGATATTGCCCGTGCTGCTAGCAGTCCGAGCCATGGCAATTGGTGAACAGGGGGCGCCGGGCGCGGCGCAGCAACAAGAGACCCGCGCACGGGCTTCGGGCAGCCGCGCCGGGTGGATCGTGCTGGGGGCTGCGCTGCTGCTGGCGGCGGGCTCGATCGGCTACAACATTTACGAGGGCTGGGCGCCCGATACCCCGTCTGCCCCCGCCGCCGGGGCCGAGCCGACCATCGCCGAGCTGCGCGCCGCGGCTGAGGCCTCGCGCGGCGATGCCGGGCCGTGGTCCGATCTCGCCTTTGCCTATTTCCAAGCCGGGCAATTCGACGAGGCGGCGAAGGCGTATACCCGCGCGCTCGACATCGCGCCGGACGAAGCGGTGCTGTGGTCGGCGCTGGGGGAAAGCCTGGTGATGGCGAGCAGCCGCGACCCGCTCCCCCCGCGCGCGCTGGAGGCGTTCGAAAAGGCGCTGGGGCTCGATCCCGAAGATCCGCGCTCGCGCTATTTCATGGCGGTGAAGAAGGATATCGACAAGGATCACGAGGGCGCGATCGCGGCCTGGCTCGATCTGCTCGCCGATAGCCCGCAAGGCGCGCCGTGGGAACCCGATCTGGTGCGCACCATCGAACAGGTCGGGCAGATGAACTCGATCGAGGTGTCCGAGCGGATCGCCAAGGCGCAAGGGGAGCGCAGGCCCGCGCTGCTCGCCCCCGGATCGGGCAGCGTCGCAGGCGAGGCGGCCTCGCCCGACGTGCGCGGGCCGAGCGCCGCCGAAGTCGCCGCAGCAAGCGGCATGAAGCCTAGCGAACAGCGCGAAATGGCCGAAGGCATGGTCGCGCAGTTGGAGGCACGCTTGCAGCAAGAGCCCAAGAACCTCGATGGCTGGGTGATGCTGATGCGCAGCCGCATGACGCTGGGCGAACCGGCCAAGGCAAAGGCGGCGCTGGAAGCGGCGGTGAAAGCGAACCCCGGTCAGGCGGCGGAATTGCGCGCGCAGGCGGCGGGGTTGGGGGTGGAGTAGGGCAAAACGTCCGCTTTCAGGCGGCGCGCGATCAGCCTTGAATGACCGGGATAGGGTGGAAAGCGGAATGGCAGCTTGCCACAGCAGAAATGATAATGCGATTGACTCGCATAATTGGTATGGCTACCGGCTCTTGAGATCAATTCTCAAAAAGGGCTTCCATGACTGCTGGCCAATCTTGCTTAAGGCTTCTCCTGCTGTCGGCTGCCGCCGTTCCTGCGCCACTTCTCGCACAGGCTGCATCCGGCGAGGCTGACGCCGAACGCCCTGAGGACGCTGCTGGAAAACAGGAAGCTGACACCATCATCGTCACTGGCCGTGCCCAGAAGCTCTACCGTGTCGATGAAACCCTGTCCGGTCGTCTTCCGACTGCTCCGCTCGATTCCAGCCAGACGATCACGATCATTACCAAACAGCTGATCGAAGACCAGGGTGCACGCGATGCGCAGGATCTTTACCGCAACATTTCAGGTGTGACGCTGTTTAGCTACGCCGGGGTCACTGCACGCGGATTCCGGCAAGAGGAGACATTCTTCGACGGCCTGCGCGGCAATCCCTATATCGGGTTTGCGGTCCCGCAACTTGCCAATATCGAGCGAGTTGAGTTCCTCAAGGGACCCGCTGGTATGCTTTATGGCCAGACCGCGCCAGGAGGCTTGTTCAACTACGTCACCAAAACACCCGAAAGCGAGTTTCGCGGCGGGGTGGCTGGCATCATCGGCAACAGCGATCGCTATGGCGGATCGGGCGAGATCACCGGGCCTGTCGGCGGCGGTTTTGCGGCCCGCGCCGGCGTGTTCTACGAGGATCGCGGCGTGTTCCGCACCTTTGCCGCCTCTCGCACGCTGATCGCCGATGGCGGCCTCAGCTTCGATTTTGATGGCGGTCGGATCATTGCGCAGTTTACCCATTACGATCAGCAGCTCGATGCGCACCGGCTGCGCGGCGTCCCGACTGATCTTGATGGCAATTTCCTCACCAGCAGGCGCTGGAATCACAACGAGGAAAGTGACTTCCAGAACCTTCAGTCCAACGTCGCTCAATTGCGTGCCGAACTGAAACCTGCCGATGGGCTGACCATTTCTGCCGGTATTCGCTATTCCGACGCCCGCGAACGCCAGCAATACCACGAGCCGCGCGCCGGCTTCGACTCCGATGGCGATGGGGTGCTTGATTCGATTACCCGGCAATTTCGCGATCAGGCGCGCGGCAATGAAGACTGGTCACTTGGAATCAACGGCATCTGGGCTACCACGATTGGCGGCCTCGGTAATCGCGTGCTGGCGGGATACGACTATTTCGAGTCGGACAGCTCATTTCTGGGCCGTAGCGTGAATGGGAGGACGACAATCACGCCCGGCCTCCCCGCTCCGATCGCGATCGTCAATCCGGTCTATGGTTTGTCGAACAGCGCCGACTACATCTTTCCGGAGTTCGATTCCTTTCCCGCTGTCAACACACGGCAAGGCTTCTACCTGCTCGACGAATTGACCATTGGCCGGCTGATCCTGACCGGCGGCGTGCGTTACGACAAGTTCCGCGACCGCGAATTCGGCGACGGGTTCGACGAGACTTTCAGCGGCGATGCCTGGACCTATCGTATCGGAGCGGTCTACAAGCTGCGCGACGACGTCAGCCTGTTCGGTCAATATGCGACCAGCTTTGAGCCTCAGTCGATCTTCGATCAGGACCCGCGCGCGGGCGGGCCGTTCGATCCCACCACCGGCACGAGCTTTGAAGGTGGTATTCGTACCGCCCTGTTCGGCGGGCGCGTCCAGTCGAGCCTTGCTGCCTATCAGATCAAGCGCACCAATGTGCTGCAGAACGATCCGCGCGGCGATGTTGCCGGTGATGGCATCGACGATCTGGTCCAATTCGGCGAGGTCACCTCGGAGGGCATCGAGTTCGATCTCGCGACTGACATCACTCCCAATTGGGTGCTTACCCTCGCCTATGCGTACAACGACACCCGCATCACCGGTGACAATGGCGGCGGCGGGATCGGCAATCGCGTGGGTGACCGCTTCGTAAATGCGCCCGAGCACCAGCTCGGCTTCTGGACCCGGTACCAGTTCCCCGAACTCGGTCTCGCGGCCGCCCTTGGCGGTGACTACGTGTCAGAGCGCGTCGATTTCGGGGGCATTCCGGTGCAGCCCTATGTCGTATTCGACGCGTCGCTGATTTACGAGGTCAACGGCATCCGTGCAATCCTGCGTCTGGATAACATTTTCGACAAGACCTACGCGGTGTCTGGGTTTGGACCGCGAGCGCACTTCCCGGGCGAACCGCGCTCGGTCTTTCTTGAAGTGGGCTATGCCTTCTGATGGACATGGCGCGCGAAATCCAGATCGACGCGCGCGTTACGCGGGGTAAGCCGCTCAAGACCTCGCGCATCTGGTGGACGGTGCATCAGTGGGCCGGGCTGAAATTAAGCCTGTTCATGGCTTTCATCATGCTGACCGGGACATTGGCGGTGGTCAGCAACGAGATCGACTGGGCGCTGCAACCGAGCCTCAGGGTGGCACCCGCCAGCGCCATGGGGCCAGTCGCATGGGCCAGAATCGCAGAGAATGCCGCACGTCATCAAGGCGTGGCCGAAGTGTGGTCGATGGAGGCCCCTACCGCCGCGGCCTTCGCGGTAAAGGTGACTGTAACCGACGCAGCGGGCGAGCTGTTTTATCTGCATGCCCACCCCACGACCGGCGCTATCCAGGGCGAGGGTCCTTGGGTCGGCGCACAGCGGGTGCTGCGCAACATGCACCGGCACCTCAACCTGCCGACCAGCATTGGCGTGCCGATCGTTGCCTTCCTCGGCTTTCTGCTGCTGATCAGCCTCGTTACTTCGCTGGTGGTCTACAAGAAGTGGTGGCAAGGTTTCACCAAGCCGCTGCGCACCGGGAATGCGCGCACATGGTGGGGGGATTTCCACCGGCTCGCTGGAGTGTGGTCCTTATGGTTTGTCGGGCTGATCGCGCTTACCAGCGTATGGTATTTCGTCGAAAGCCTTGGCCTTGATGCCCCGCCTCCTCCGCGGGTGAAGCTGGAAGCGCCCGTAGCAGCCGGGTCGCAGGGCCTCGCCCCCGCCTTCGCCGCTGCCGAAGCCGCCTATCCCGGCCTTGAGGTGCGCAGGGTGTTGCTGCCCGGTGAGGAAAGCCCCGTGTTGCAACTTCACGGCGACTACCAAGCGATCCTGGTGCGATCACGCGCCAATGCCGTTTGGGTCGACCCCGCCACATCCGAAGTGCTGCTGAAAACCGATGGGCGCGACATGAATGTTCACCAGCGTATCAGCGAGATGGCCGATCCGCTGCACTTCGGCGATTTCGGCGGCTACTGGACTAAGGTGCCATGGTTCCTCTTCGGTCTGCTGCTTACCGGCCTGTCTCTGTCAGGCGCGGCGATCTATTCACTGCGCATCGCCCGCGAGCGCGGCGGCGAGGCGCGAATGGCGCAAGCCTTTGCCGGGATGTGGCGCGATCTGCCGCGCTGGCGGTGGATCTCGGCGGCACTGATCGTTGTCGGCTTCGCGCTGCTGCCAGCCTTGATCTGGCAACTCACCTAGGTTCCGCAATCGCTGCATCGACCAGAATATTCGATAGCTTTGGGAAGCGAATGGAAACATCGGGGTCGCAAGCCGAACGGCAGATCTTTCCTCCCAACACCGACACGCTGCCATCTCCCCAACCGCAATAAACCCCCGCGCTCCTGAATACGCGGGGGCTTATTCACGCTGCGACGGCGGTGTTTACACCACCCCAAACGCCAGCATCGCGTCGGCGACCTTTTTGAAGCCCGCGATATTCGCGCCCTTCACGTAGTCGATATAGCCGCCGCCCTGCGCGCCGTATTCCTCGCAGGACTTATGGATGCCGGCCATGATGTCCTTGAGCATCTGCTGAAGTTCATCCTCCTTCCACGAGCGGCGTTCGGAGTTCTGGCTCATTTCGAGGCCCGAGACCGCCACCCCGCCCGCGTTCGAGGCCTTGCCGGGCGCGTAGAGGATCTTGGCGGCCTTGAAGGTGTGCACGCCGTCAAGGTCGGTCGGCATGTTCGCGCCTTCGGACACGGCCTTGCAGCCATTGGCGACCAGCAGCTTTGCATCCTCGCCCAGCAGTTCGTTCTGGGTGGCACAGGGCAGCGCGACGTCGCAGGGCACGCCCCACGGGGTCTTGCCTTCATGGAAGGTCGCAGCCGGGAACGCCTCGACATATTCCTCGATCCGGCCGCGGCGGTGGGTCTTGTGCTCCTTGACCCAGTTGATCTTCTCCTGCGTGATCCCGTCGGGATCATGGATGAACCCGCCCGAATCCGACAGGGTCAGGACCTTGCCGCCCAATTGCACGATCTTTTCCGCCGCATGGGTGGCGACGTTGCCGCTGCCGGAAATCACCGCAGTCTTGCCGACCAGGTCTTCACCCTTGGTGGCGAGCATGTTGGCAAGGAAATAGACCGCGCCATATCCGGTCGCCTCGGTGCGGATCAGGCTGCCGCCCCATTCCAGCCCCTTGCCGGTGAGCACGCCGGTGAAGTTGTTGGTGATGCGCTTGTACTGGCCGAACATGTAGCCGATCTCGCGCCCGCCCACGCCGATGTCGCCTGCCGGTACATCGATGTCGGCGCCGATGTGGCGATAAAGCTCAGTCATGAAGGATTGGCAGAAGCGCATGATTTCACGCACGCTCTTGCCCTTGGGATTGAAGTTGGAGCCGCCCTTGCCGCCACCCATCGGCAGGCCGGTGAGCGCGTTCTTGAAGGTCTGTTCAAAGGCCAGGAACTTCAGCACGCTTTCGGTCACCGAAGGATGGAAGCGGATGCCGCCCTTGTAGGGGCCGATCGCGTTGTTGTTCTGCACCCGCCAGCCGCGTTGGACGCGGATATTGCCGGCATCGTCTTCCCAGCACACCCGGAAGCTGACCACCCGGTCAGGCTCGGCGATACGGCGCAGGATCTGCTGCGAATGGTATGCTTCCTTGTCCGCCATGAATTCGAAGATGTCCTCGGCCACTTCCTGGACCGCCTGGACGAATTCGGGCTGGTAGGGATTGCGCTTCTTCACGCCCTCCATGAAGCCATTGAGGTCGACGTGATCGGTAACTGCCATGGTATTTCCCCCCAATTGAAACACTGCGACCGATAGCGAATCCGCTTTGTATGCCGCGATGTATCCGCGCAAAGCGGCGCTCTGGCAAGCGCGATCCGGGCGGCGCCGGGGTGTGGCCCGCGCCCTTGCCCTCGCAATGTTTCACGTGAAACATTGCAGGCTTGGCCAAGCCGTGTAGCGATGGCACCGTGCACGCGAGGCACAAAGGGAGAATGGGGATGACGCACATGGTCGCGCGGCCGCAATCTGACAGGCCGACGCACTGCCGGCCCGGGCAATATGAAGAGATGTATCGCCGTTCGATCGCGACGCCCGGCGCCTTCTGGCTCGAACAGGCGGCGCGGCTCGACTGGGTGCGCGCGCCCACCATCGGCGGCGACTGGTCCTATGATCCGGTTGCGATCAGATGGTTCGAGGATGGCGCGCTCAACCTGTGCCACAATGCCGTTGATCGCCACCTGTCCGATCACGCCGGGCGCACCGCCCTGATCTTTGAGCCTGACGATCCCGCCGCGCCCTCCCGCAGCCTCACCTATGGCGAACTCCACCGCGAGGTGGTGCGGATGGCCAACGCGCTGAAGGCGCTGGGGGTGGGCAAGGGCGACCGGGTGACGATCTACATGCCGATGATCTGCGAAGGGGTGGTGGCGATGCTCGCCTGCGCGCGGCTGGGGGCGGTGCATTCGGTGGTGTTCGGCGGCTTCTCGCCCGAGGCGCTGGCAGGGCGGATCGAGGATTGCGTCAGTCGCTTCGTCATCACCGCGGACGAAGGCCTGCGCGGCGGCAAGCGGGTGCCCCTGAAGGCCAATGTCGATGCCGCGCTCGCTCTTGCCGCGCATGCTGTCGATGTCGCAGGCGTGCTGGTAATTCGCCACACCGGCGGGGACATCACCATGCACGCCGGGCGTGACCACTGGCTCTGCGATATCGCCGACGATGCCGACTGTCCCTGCGAGGTGATGGCTGCCGAAGACCCGCTGTTCATCCTCTACACGAGCGGATCGACCGGCAAGCCCAAGGGCGTGCTCCACACCACCGGAGGATATGGCGTGTGGACCGCGACGACCTTCCACTACATCTTCGACTACCAGCCGGGCGAAGTGTTCTGGTGCACCGCCGATATCGGCTGGGTCACCGGGCACAGCTACGTCGTCTACGGCCCGCTGTTCAACGCGGCGACTGCGGTGGTGTTCGAGGGCGTGCCCAACTACCCCGATCACGGGCGCTTCTGGGACGTGGTCGACAAGCACGGCGTCAACATCATCTACACCGCGCCGACCGCGATCCGCGCGCTGATGCGCGAGGGCAATCACCATGTGACCAGCCGCAGCCGCGCCTCGCTGCGGCTGCTCGGGACGGTCGGCGAACCGATCAACCCCGAGGCGTGGCGCTGGTATTTCGATGTCGTGGGCGGTGGCCGCTGCCCGGTGATCGACACCTGGTGGCAGACCGAAACCGGCGGCTGCATGATCACTACGCTGCCCGGCGTGCACAACATGAAACCGGGAAGCGCGGGTCTGCCGTTCTTCGGGGTCCGCCCGCAGCTTGTCGACAATGACGGCGTGGTGCTGGAGGGCGAAGCGCAGGGCAACCTGTGCCTGACGCACTCCTGGCCGGGGCAGGCGCGCACCGTCTACGGCGATCACGAGCGTTTCGTGCAGACCTATTTCAGCACCTATGCCGGCAAATACTTCACTGGAGACGGGTGCAGGCGCGATGCCGACGGATATTACTGGATCACCGGGCGGGTCGACGATGTCATCAACGTCTCGGGCCACCGCATGGGCACCGCGGAGGTGGAGAGCGCGCTGGTGCTCCACCCCAAGGTCGCCGAGGCTGCGGTGGTCGGCTACCCGCACGAGATCAAGGGCCAAGGCATCTATTGCTATGTGACGCTCAACGCGGGCGAGGAGGGCGGGGCGGCGCTGCTGGCCGAATTGAAGGCGCAGGTGAGGAAAGAAATCGGGCCGGTGGCAACCCCCGACCTGATCCAGTTCACCGACAGCCTGCCCAAGACCCGCTCGGGCAAGATCATGCGCCGGATTTTGCGCAAGATCGCCGAGAACGAGTTCGGATCGCTCGGCGACACCTCGACGCTCGCCGATCCCTCGCTGGTCGAGCGGCTGATCGAAGGGCGCCAGAACGGCTGATCGCGCTTTGCCGCGGTCGGCCTATTCAGTCGGGGTGAAGGTCATTCGCGTGGCCCCGGCCTCGATCGCCAGCTCGCGCCCGCCGAGCGCAATGACGAACCGCTGGGCCTCGGACAGTCCCATGCCGAGCTGATCGCCGAAACTGGGCTGCGGGCACAGCATTCGGGTGCTGGCGATCGGCCCGATCGCGATGCCGCCCGCGCCGTTGCCGGGCTGCCCGGCGCTCCAAGTCCCGCGGCCGCGGTTGCAATCGAGCTGTGCGGTCAACACCCCCTCCGCGCCGAACCGGACCGTGTGGCGGCGCTGAAGCTCGGGAGGCAGCGCGGTGGTGCTGCCTGCGGTGTCGATCGCGGCAAGCCGCCATTCGGTTCCGGTCAGTGGGTGGGGGTCAGGCACGCTCACGCATGCACTCACCAGTGCCGCCGCGCCTACACAAAGCGGCATTGGCGCGCGCATGGATCATTCCCCCGCGGCAGCGTCGGCCGGTGCGGCGGCACTGGTGAGTGCATGCGTGAGCG
>Ga0224722_1001689_pt1 | contig 12103 bp, 6 predicted proteins | sample Balambano_FR1_Me_FD_161646 | JGI IMG/M metagenome (GOLD analysis project Ga0224722, IMG submission 161646) | Freshwater sediment microbial communities from Lake Towuti, South Sulawesi, Indonesia - Balambano_FR1_MetaG | ecosystem: Environmental > Aquatic > Freshwater > Lake > Sediment | place...
GCAATGAAGACCAGGTCGAACACATGCTGCTCTTCAGCCAGCATCGGCAGGGTATCGATTGCCGGACCAACGCGAATGTCCACCAGGTCACCCAGGCCAGCGTGCACCACGTTTGCGCGGGCAACAGCCGCATAATCCGGTTGCAGTTCGAGCGTGATCAGACAGCCATCAGGCGGCAGCGCGCGCGCCATCCAGATGGTGCTGTAGCCAGCCAGGGTGCCAATCTCCAGTATACGCCGCGCCCCCACTGTATGCGCGAGCACCTGCAGCAGTTTACCCTGGTTCGGCGCCACATTGATAAGCGGCATCTGCGCCTCAACCGTTGACTGTAGTGTTAGCTCCAGGGCAGCATCCTCTGGGGCGAAAAGAGTGTTGAAATAGGCGTCTACCGTATACCAGTGATCTGCCATGTTGTCTCCTTGGGTAATCAACACGGCAGATTATACACCAGAGGCGCAAGGACAATTAATCCATAGCGCCGGCGAAGATTGTCTCTGTGCTGGCTGATTCTTCCTGCGATTTGAACGCCTCCACATTAACATGTGCCAGGCAGTACATGCCCACAAGCAGCCCCACCACGCCAATGCCAAATGTCAGGCCATACGCCAGCGGCAGCGAGTCTGTCAGCGCCAGAAGACTATCGCGCCCGATGCCACCGAATGAAGTGCCAAAGCCCCGCGAGAAAGTCACGACCAGTGTCCAGAAGCCCAGAAAAGTGCCAGCACGCCCCAGCGGGCTGAGGTCCATCATAAGGCCCAGCGTCCCTACATTCCAGATGCCCAGCCCTATGCCCAGTGTAATAAGCGCAGGGGTCACTAACTGACGGATATTGGCGATGGAAGAAAGCGCCAGGAGGGCGAAAGTGGCAGCCAGTACTGCCATACCAATCTGCGACATGAGTGTGTTGGTCAGGCGTTTGTTGCGGCGCGAATACCAGATGAAGAATATGGTGCCGAGAATAGCCATCGTGCCCCAGTAAGCGCTGAAACGGTTGGTGACGCGCGCAGGCATTTCGAATACATCACCGGCAAATGGCTCCAGGATGAGATCCTGTGAAAATGCGAAAAACATGGAAAGCGACAGGTAATAGAGGAAGTAACGCGTGGCGCTGCTGCGCCACACCAGGGCAAGATCTTCCTTTAGGCTGCGGCGCTGCTCGCCTGCCTGCGCCTGAGAACGGCGGGGCAGCGCGGCCCCGCGTTTTTCCTCACCCCACATGCTGGCCAGCCAGACAGCGGCAAAGATGAGGCCAGCCACAATGAACAGCGTCTGAAGTGATTCTACTGTGTAGGGCAGGGCCTGCGCCTGAGATCCTTCTGGCAGGCCTGGCAGCAGCACGCTGAACAGAATGCCTGCAGCGGTATAACCCAACAGCAGGAACGTCCACACCACACCCACGGCCCGGCCTCGCTGGTGTTCTGGCGACCGATCGTATATCAGGGCAAGAAATGTAGTGCCGCTGATGGCCGTGCCGAAGCTGAACATGATGAGTGCCACCGCAATCATCAGCCAGTGCCATCCATCGGCATAGCCGCGCACACCTGCCCGGGCAATATCTGCCGTCGCAAACCCCAGAATAAACGTGCTGGCAACCATCAGCGCCCGCCCAAGCCCAATCCAGAACATGCGGTGAAAGCCCAGGATCCGCCGTTCATCGCTAACCCGGCCCGCCAGTATGCCCAGGGGGGCCAGAAAGTAACGCAGTGCTACCAGCAGCGCTACAGGCGTCGCCGCAAACCCAAGATCTGTCACCATAATGCGGTTCCAGACGCCGGTTGTCAGCACATCCGCCATGCCCGAACCGAGGTGAAAGAGGCCAATTTTGAGGTTGTGGCCCAGCGTCAGATGCTCCTTGTTCTTTTCGGCAGGGAGCTCGGTGGCCGCGTTTCCTGTTAGCACCTGTGTCATGATATCCCGAATTCTGTATATTTTTGTAGATTTTGCTATACATTATAGTGGCGATGCGGAAGGCATGTCAACCGAAAACCACTGGCTGCGGCAGAATTTCTTATCCAGTGTTATAGTGGCTGTGGGGGAAATGGCACAAGGAGCAGCAAAATGAGCAGTCGTTACAGGAAGATTGTCGTACCACTGGATGGGAGCGGCTGGAGCGAAACCGCCCTGCCCCATGCCATTGATCTGGCGCGCGCTAACAACGCAGAGCTAATCCTGCTGCATATCTTCAGATCGCCGGCCCACCAGTTTACTGATCAGATCGCGCTGGCTGGCCAGGACAACCAGATTCAGGAAATGCGCGAAACCGCCAAGCAGAAGTTTATCGGCCTGCGTAACGAAGTGCGCGATCAGGGCATTAACACGCGTGTGCAGTGGATCGAAGGGTCAAATGTATCTGCGCTGATCTGCGATTATGTGCGCGATGAAGGCGCTGACCTGGTGGTGATGACCAGCCACGGTTACACCGGCATCGCCCGCATTCTGTTTGGCAGCGTGGCCAAACAGATCATTGAAGGGCTGAACGTCCCGGTGATGATTATCCGTCCTGGGAAGGAATAGCCACCAGCGCCCCAAACACCCCGGTGCGGGCCGCCACAGCCTGGGTCAGGTCGGCGCGGGCAGCCGCAACAGCTGCCTGCACAGCAGCTTCGGGCTGCATGGCAGCATATTCCGCCTCATCCAGCCACAGCATGGTGCCATCTGGGGCCACCCACAGATCCAGCGCCAGATCATCCCAGTATACAGTGTCCTGGGCAATGGTGGCTGGCAGCGCAAAATTGCAATAAAAGCCCTTCAGTGCCAGCGACGTGCCATCCTGCACCTGGAACAGGTTGTACCAGCGGTCAGCGTAGAACCATTCCGTGAAAAGGTCGCCGGGGCGAAACACTGCATAACCCAGATCACGCTCGGCGAATGTGAAGGGCGCGCGCAGGCACACCACAGTCGCTGTACGAGTGAGCAGTTCGCCCTGATACCGGTACTGTTCTATACCCTGAATGCGTTTTACCACGGTGAAAGTCATTCAGCGCGCCCTGCAAAGTGCACCAGCAGCAGCATACCCGCCGCAAAGGTGACAACCACTGCATCGCTTTCCATGACGTTGCTGACGCCGCGTGCCAACCCAAAATGCAGCGTCTCCTCGCGCAGGGGATACCTGAGCGCCTGGGTATGAACCCCGTACACATCGCCAGCAATCGGGATAAGCGAGAGCGTATCGCCCGCCGCGCCCTCTATGCGGTGGGAACCTGGCTTCAGTACGCGTATGGCCTGCCGACCCGCAACCAGTTCAGCGTCGCAGCTGTCCAGCGCGTCAAGCGTCATCAGCAGCGTGTTGGCCATCACCTGGTCAAAGCGCCCACCGATGCCGCCAATTACCCTGATCCAGCCCGCGCCTTTAGCGGCGGCATATTGCAGGCACAGCTCCAGGTCGGTCGCGTCCTTGTCAACCGGGTGACGCAGCACCAGTGCCCCACCTGCGACCAGCCTTGCCAGCTCAGCCTCTGGCAGCGAATCCATGTCGCCGATGATGACCTGGGGCACGAAACCGTAGTAGCGGGCAACACGCGCCCCACCGTCGGCGGCGATGATGGCCGCGTCGTTGGCTGCACGCAGCGCTCGCTGCACCATCGCGCCGTCGTTTGGCTCACCATTGGCAAAGATCAGTGCCTTGTGCATGGGGCTTCAGCGGCTACGACGACGCCAGCGCTCGCGCACTTCTATCTTCGAAATTTCTGGCGTTTCAAGAAAGTCGTTGGTCAGGCGGGTAAACGGCTCATATTCCAGCATAGGGAAGTGGCGAACCCCGCCGAGTGGAATGGGCACGAACACGTCGTCGCGTTCCACCGTAAGGTAGTTCCACACGTCGTCGCCGGGCACAGGAATAATGGGGTCATCCACCCCATGCACCGCTACAGTCGGCGAGGCCAGGCTGCGCACGTCGTCAAGGAATTTGCTGGCACTGTAGCCAATAACGGTGTTCAACAGCACCTTTTCGTCGGTCTTCTCCACATCCACGCGCAGCTTATCGAAGATGGGGTCGCTTTTCTTAAAGCACTTTTCCAGCAGCGCCATCAGGTTCTTGCTGGTGAATGAATCGTGCAGCGGGTTCACTGCCATACGCGATGAGATAGACGGTTCCTGGGCAGGCACCACAGTCGCCTCCGGGCCGGGGGCACCATCCCCGCTTCCAGCCGTCTTTGGGGCGCCAGCGCCCACCTGTTGCAAGCTCTGAACGACCGTATCCATTGACGACTGCGTGGTCAGCAGCACACGCGTGCCGGCAGGGGTACGCTCCTTCAGGTCGCCGGGGTCATACAGCGGCAGGCTAACCAGCAGCATACGTGCCACTTTGGCCGGGTAAGCCAGCGCGAAGCGTGTGAGCACCAGCGCCCCCAGCCCGTGCCCCACCATAGCCGCCTTTGGAATGCCCAACTGCTCCATGAACTGATTCAGCAGCAGCACCTGCTTGTCTATCGTGTATTTCGCCGGGTTTTTGGCGCTGTCGCCAAACCCTACCAGGTCAAGGGTATATACGCTGTACTTCAGATGAAGCTGCTGCATGGTTGGAATCCAGTACCGCCAGGAACCCAGCCACCCATGCACCAGAATCACCGGGCGACCACGCCCCAGTTTTTCATAGTGGACGAGGTCGCCATCTATTGTAATGGCACTCATGCGTTTATTCTTTCGTTTGCGTACAGGCCATGCTTATGCCTTTCAGCCCGGCTTATGCTCCGCCAGAATTTCTGCCACGCGCTGTTGCAGTTTGTCAGGCGCAAATGGTTTCATGATATAGTCGGTCGCGCCAGCATCCCGCCCCTGCTCTACCTCCTCATCCTGGCCTTTGGCAGACAGAATGACGATGGGGGTCTTGGCAAACTCTGGCTCGCCTCGCAGCGTTTTGCACACCTCATAACCTGTCATCTTGGGCATACGCACATCAGTCAGGATGAGGTCTGGCCTGGTTTCCTTGGCAAGCTGCACGGCTTCTTCGCCATTGGCCGCCTGGGTGATTTTGTGCCCGGCGAACATCAGCGTAAAGGTTATCAGCTCGCGAATGTCACGTTCATCTTCAGCCACGAGTATGTTCGCCATCACTCAGTCTCTTTTCTGTTCCTCGGTGCTCACCACTGGTACGCTGCCGGTGGCATAATTGGGCTGCTCTATGGGCAGCCGAACAAAAAACGTTGTGCCTTTGCCCAGTTCACTTTCAAACCACACATCGCCGCTGTGAAGCGCCACCAGTTCCTTTACCAGCGAAAGCCCCAGGCCTGTGCCAGCGACATCCAGTTCCAGGGCGTGCTTGTCGTAACGCTCGAAGCGGTTAAATGCGCGATCACGGAATTCTTCGGGGATGCCTACACCCGTGTCTTTCACCTTCAGCAGCACGTGCCGTTTGTCGGCCTCCAGGTGCGCGCTAACGGCTATCTCGCCACCAGGGGGCGTGTACTTGAAGGCGTTATCAATCAGGTTGCCCATGATCTGCACCAGTTTTTCCCGGTCTGCCCGTATACGTGGCACTTCGTTGTCTACCACAACGGAACTCCTGTAGCCACGCTTGATGTTCAGGCTGCGCCCAGCGATCTGATCCAGTACTCCTTGAAGCACTTCGCCCAGGCTGACCATTTGCATCGTCGTCGCCAGATCCCGGCTGTCAAGTTTGCTGATGTTCAGCACATCGTTGACCAGCAAAGTCAGACGTTCCACGTTCTGTTTGATCGTTTCCACCATCTGCTGCTGAGGTTCGCTGAGGTTGCCCCCTGCGCCCATCAGCAGCAGGTCGGTAAAACCCTTGATCGGCGTGAGCGGCGTGCGGAACTCGTGCGAGACGTTCGTGATGAACTGGTTCTTGGTGCGCTCTGCTTCCACGTCGCGGGTAACGTCGCGCAGCACCGCCAGCACACCCAGGAACTGATCGCCTGTTGCGATGGGCGTCAGGAAGGTATTGATGAAGAACTCATTGAGCTGAATGCGCTGCTCCTCATAGGCGCCGCCCATCATTTTCTTCTCGATATTTTCCTGCAACTGGGACAGGAAGCGGTTCCATTGGATGGCGCCTTCGCTAAAGTTCGTCGCCAGACTCAGAATAGGCTGGTTGAGGATGCTGCTGCGCGGCACCTGGAGAATACGCTCGGCAGCGTGATTAAACAGGACGACACGCCCGCTGGCATCCACCAGCATAACACCATCGTTAATGCCTTCCAGAATGGCACCCTGCTTTTGCGCTTCTTCCTGTTCGGCGCGCAGCAGCCTGCCCAGCCGCTCTGCCTGGTCGCGGATAAGCTGGTACAGATCGGCACTGTTAATAGATGCCGCTACCTGGTTGGCGGCTGGCACCAGAAGTTTAATGTGGTTCTCTGTAAACGCCCCAATGAGGCTGCTCAGCAGCACCATCACGCCGATTGGGTCTTCGTTGTTTTCCAGAATGACCGCCAGCGCACTGCGCATGCCGCTGGCAGTGTCTTCCCAGTACTGGGCATCTGCCAGATCAGAGACCATCATCACGTGGTCGTGTTCGTCAGCATTCATCAGGAACCATTCGGCAAACGAAATAGCCGGGTGAGAGACAATCTGGCCGTCGCGCCGTATAAGGTTATTGGGGTTGATCCATGCGCGCGGATAGAGCGAATCTGTCGCTGGATCGGCCAGCAGGATAACGCCATCCTCTGCGCTCACGGCCTTGCTCACCATGCTCAGCGCGCGCTCCAGAAGCTGTTCCATATCCAGTGTGCGCGCCAGTTCGGACGTGATCTGGTAGAGGGTGTCCAGGCGGTCGCGCTCTTCTTCCAGTTCGTCAGTGCGCACTTTCACCAGTTCGTTCAGTTCATCGGCGAACTTACTCACCCGTTCAAACAGACGGGCGTTCTGGATTGCCGCGCTGAGCTGTGAACCGACCGTTGTCAGAATGCGATCATCGTTAAGGGTGAATGCCCTGGACCGGGTCATACTGCGGATCGCCAGCACACCCAGCACGTCGTCACCGCTAATCAGCGGCACGCCGAGGTAACTCTTGACATCGCCTTCACCATTCACGATGCCCAGTGAGCGGCGCAGTTCATCAATGCCGAAGTAATCTGCTCCAAGGTTAAGCGTGCGCTTGCGCCTGATGATATAGGACACCTCATCATTGCCCAGCGGGCGCGGCGGCATCTCGAACGTGCGGCGGCTGCGCACGGCCAGCGGAAACGTAATAAGCGACGCTTCCGGGTCGTAAAGCGCCAGATACATTTCCTCCGCTTTGGTCACGATGGGCACCTGGTCGCGGATGATCGGCAGCATATCTTCCAGCCGCAGGGTGGAGGAAATCGCCTGTGACAGCGTGTTGATGGTAATCAGTTCCTCAAAACGGACGTTTGTTTCCTGGGACAGGCGTGCGTTCTCAATGGCAACTGCCACCTGCGCCCCCAGCGCCTTAGCCAGGCGAACCTTCTGCTGCGTCAGCGAGCGCTCGTCATTGCTGGTCTGCTCAAGCTGGATGAGACCAATCGCCTGATCGCTGACCACCAGCGGCACCAGCAGGCGCGCTCCTCGCTGAAGCACGCGCAGTTCCTCAATTTCAGCGGCATAATCGGCCGGGTTTTCAGCATGTGATTGGTCAATGATGACGATCACGTCACGCTTTTGCAGGGCGCGCAGTTTGGCCGGGAACTGGCGCAAATCATAGCGCTGCCCCTTGATGATGAGCGGGTTCGGGTTGCCGCTGCGGTTAATGGTGAATTCGACCTCAAGGTCGTTTTCCACCTCGTGCCATATCATGATGGTCGCATCTTCCTGTTCCAGGGCGCTGAACATCAGGTCCGCCACGGTGCGGAAAACCTCGTTCACATTGCGCGACATAGAAGTCGCCTGGGCAGCTTCCAGCAGGGTACCCAGTTCGTTGGTGCGTTCGAACGTCTGCTCAAAGAGGTCGGCGTTAGCCAGCGCGATTGCAACCTGCGACGCAAAAGCAAAAGCCACGTGCTGCTCCTCGCGGGTAGCATAGGCGCCGGCTGAACGACGCGTGAGCATCATCATGCCTACCACATGCCCCTGGTTCACCAGCGGCACGCCCAGCCAGCTCTTGATAATCTCGCCAGGTGGCAGGCCCAGCGTCGCATCCATCTTATCCAGGTCAAGGTGCAGCGCGCGCTGCGAGTCCACCATCGCCTGCACATGCTCACTGTCGCCAATTTTAAGGCGCGTGCTCAGCAGGGCGCGGTTATCAGCGAAGCCGCTGGCACCCTCCAGCACCATGAACGACCCGTTGCGGCGCCATATGCTCATGGTGTCATAGGGGATAATCCAGCCCATTTCCTCAATTGCCAGGCTGATAATCTCTTCACGTTCCAGCAGCGATGTGATGCGTGTCGACACTTCAGTCAGCGCGGCAAGCTGGTTGGCGCGGGTTTCAATTGCCTGTTCCAGCCGGGTGCGGTCCGTCACATCGTCTACCAGCAGCACAGCGCCGCGCACTGCTTCACCAGCCCGCAGCGCGTAAATGTAAAAGTTCCGCACGATAAACTGCCCGTCAGGGTCAATGCTGGTGTACCCCAACCGTTCCCGCTGTGCGCCTGTTTCCAGCACGTCGCGCAGCTCATTGCTGAGCACTTCATACAATTCTGGCTGGTAGGTAAACAGGTCCTGGCGCAGGGCGCGGTTGTCCCAGCCGTAGCGCTGGCGCATGAATTCATTCACATTGATGATGTGGCCGCTGCTGTCCAGCACCACGATGCCCTGCTGAATGGATTCAACCACGCTGCGATTGAGCACCTGTAAGTTGACAGCCTGGGTGAAAAGGCGGGCGTTCTGCAGCGCGCCCGCCACAAGCTGGGCTACACGTTCCATTACCGGCCTAATCGCCCCATCCGTCACGCTGCCGACAGCATCGCCGCCCACATGCATAGAGCCGAGGCACTCGCCACCTGCCACCAGCGGCAGAATCAGAGACGATTTTTCACCTGTACTCTGCCAGAATTTCAGATCCTCATAATTGCGGGAGTCGCCAATCCCCAGGTCATAGCCGTAGATGCGGCGCTGCGCAAAGGTGCGGCCCAGGGCCGTGCGTTCCAGCGACAGCCGTTCTTCCTGCACCACATGCAGGTCACCGTCGTCCTGCACCATCACGCGAAGATAGTCAAAAGCCTCGGTTTGCGGGTTGGCCACTGCCAGCGTAAGACGGCTGAAAGGCACCAGCGCCCGCAGCCCTTTGGCAATAGCCATGGAAATCTCGTTCAGGTCGAGCGTACTGGCAACCGCGTTCATGATGGCGCTTAGCTGCGCTTCCTGTTCAGCGCTGCGCTGGCTTTCCATGAAGAGCCGCGTGTTTTCGATCATGGTTGCTGCCTGATGGGCGAAAATCTCCAGCACTTCAATACGCCCGCGATCAGGGCGCTGGTTGTCATAGGGTCTGTCCAGCACCATGATGCCCAACAGGTTGCCGCCCTGCCCGCTGATATTAACCATGAGCAGATCGCCGTCATGCCACTCGCTGGCTGTTCTGGGCGCCAGAGTGCGGTTGTTGGGGAAGGCGGTGCTAAGGGTGCTGGCTCCTTCCAGGCGCCACTCGGCAGCGCGCTCTGCCGGGAAGAAGTATGTCTCGCTGGTGCGAAACTCTGGTTTCAGGAATTCCGCCAGCGTTTCCAGTGAGGTCACGCTGTTTTTGCTCTCTTCAAACGTCGAAAGCGGCATGCCGGCCTGCGCGACGCGGCGCAGCACGCCCTCACGCTCGTCTACCAGCAGCATCAGCACCGTATCATAGCCAATACTCTGCTGCACACTGTAGGCAACAGCCTCCAGAATGCTGTCGATATCTGCGTTGGATTGCAGCATCTGGCCCAGCTCAAAGATGCGGTTGAGCTGATCCACGCGACGGCGAAGATTCTCGCCACGCGCAACCTGCTGCTGGTAATAGCTGGCGTTCTGGTAGCCGAGAGCCGCCTTGGTAGCCACCGTGAGCATGAAGCCCGCCGAGCGCTCGTCGAAGTGGCCTACCGTGCCCGACCACGCGTGAATAATGCCGACGATCTGATCAACATACAGCACGGCAATCGCAACGGCAGAGCGCGCATCCTCAGGCAGCGGCTGCAATGAAGCGATGCTGTAATCCGCGATCACCACCGGCTCTGCGCCGCGCTGCACAGCTTCCAGTTCGATGGGTGCCAGATGAGGCAGCGCAGCCGGCCCCAGGCGGCGCTCTACTTCGGGTTCATCAGCAATCTGCCACTGCCCCGATGGGCGCAGCACCGTAAACACCGTGCTGTCGGCGCCAAGCGTTGTCTGAACCTCGCGGCGAATGGTCTCAAGCACCTGGTTAAGGTCGAGAGTGAGCGCCAGTTCGTTGCTGATGCGCGCAATCGCGTCCAGTTCCTGCATGCGCCGGCGCAGGTTCTCGCCCGTCGCCTCGTACAGCAGCAGGCGTTCCATAGCGGCAGCAATCTGCGAGGCAACCGTGCTAAGCAGATCAACGTCCTCCTGGGTGTAGGGCCGCCTGCGGTTGCCAACGCCCAATTCCCCAATGCTGCGCTCACCAATAATCAGCGGCACCAGCACAGCGCTGGTGATGCCGTACTTCTGCGTGCTGAGGCGGTAGGCACTCAGCAGCCGGCTATCGTTCTTCAGGTCATTGCTGAAGAAAGTGCGTCCGCTGATCGCCACGCTGGCCTTCAACTCGCGATTGCTCAGGTCAATGATGTAGACCTCAGCGTTGGGAATACCGTAAGCGTAACGGGGGTAGCTGATTAGACTGTTGGTGTTATGATCCAGCACGGAAATGAACACCATCGGGCTGTCCATAATGCCTGAAATTTCTTCCAGAACCGAGGTGAACGGCTGTTCCGGCGTCATCACTGCTGACGACAGTTCAGCCACCCGCCGCAAGCGATCCGCCTGGCTGGCCCGAAGCTGCACCTCGCGGTACAGGCGCGCGTTTTCAATGATCGCGGCGGCCTGGGTTGCGAAGATCATCAGCAGGCGCTCGTCCTTGTCAGAGAAGTCACGACCATCTTCAGGGTTAGAGACCTGCACCACACCAATGCGGCGGCCACCAGCCGCCATCACCGCGAAGAGTGTTTTGACCACCCCAGCCGTTTCCGCCAGCGCATCCAGCCCGGCTTCAAAGACCAGCGTGTCGGTCTGCACGTGGTTGCTGTACCAGGCTTCCTCATCCTGCCACAGTTCATCCATCACACTGCCGGATGGCAGCGCGATGCTGTACTCCTGAATCAGCTCTGTAGCGATACCATAAAATGGCGGCTGGGCTATCAGACGACGGTTCGACTGGTCATAAAGCAAAATACCAACCATGCTGCATCGCATCAGGCGGGCAATGCGTTCTGAAATATTGGCGTAAAAATGATCGCCCTGTTCCAGCGAGCCAATCGCTTCTGTCATCTCCTGCAAGCCGACCAGCTCGCTGTCGATGAGCTTTTCGCGCTGGTACAGGCGAAGATTTTCCACGATGATGCCTGCCTGTGTCGCCAGCACGCGCAGGCTTTGAATATCGGCTGGCATAAACCCTGCGCGGCCACGCTTGTTGCTGACGGCGACAAACCCAATGCGCTCGCCCGCAATGCTCATGGGGACAAGGGCTGTGCTGCGAATGCCTGCCACCTGCAGAATGCCCTGGAGGCCAAGCGCCTCTACCAAGGGTTCATCCGCCAAATGGTTGGAAACCCAGTAGGGCTGCGATTCCCAGATGTCACGCTGAGGGCTGTTGGGGGGCACCGGGATCTGAATGCGGTTGACAACATTGTCGTTAAGACCATGGAACGGCAGTTGTGGCAGCAGCGCGCTGCGTTCCTCGTCATACAGGAACACACCACTCATTTCTGCGTCGATCAACTGGGCAATGCGCTCGTTAAGGCGCTGGAAGATAACGGCGCTGTCACGGTCAGAGGCAGTCTCTTCAGTCAGTTCCTGCAGCCGGGCAATGTCGTTCAGGCGCTGCTCCTGCTGGGTGTACAGCATGGCGTTCTGGATAGACGTGGTCACGGCGCTGGCTACCGCACCCAGCAGCGCGGTATGCCCTTCGTGATAGGTATCACCCTGAAGGCTGAAAAACGCCAGCGTCCCCACGAACTGATCGCCGCTGCGCAGGGGTGTGCCCACCGCGCTGCGATAGGGACTGGCGGCCAGAATATCGCGTATATCGACACTGCTGCGCCCAAATGAC
>Ga0224722_1001690_pt1 | contig 12102 bp, 11 predicted proteins | sample Balambano_FR1_Me_FD_161646 | JGI IMG/M metagenome (GOLD analysis project Ga0224722, IMG submission 161646) | Freshwater sediment microbial communities from Lake Towuti, South Sulawesi, Indonesia - Balambano_FR1_MetaG | ecosystem: Environmental > Aquatic > Freshwater > Lake > Sediment | place...
AACAGGGCCGCAGCAAGCAACATGAAGGGCGTGGTCGGCAACAGGGGCAGCACGATACCGATGATGCCGGTCACGAATGCCAGCCAGCCCAACCCCATCAAACACCAACGTTTCATAGCCACTCCTCCTCCATCCAGCTCTGCTTAGCCTAACAGAGTTGACCCGAAAGCCGACAGCCTGGCCCACGGGGACGGCAGCCGATTGGGTTCATCGAGTGGGCAGATGGCTGACAACGCCGGCCATTACCACTACAATCTGCGCTCTTTTTTCTCTGTTTGCCCTTCGGAACCGGTTATGCGCGTTATTTTGGCCCCCATGCAGGGGGTGCTGGATCACTTGATGCGGGAGGTGCTCACCTCCGTCAACGATTACGACCTCTGCGTCAGCGAATTCATCCGGGTGGTCGATCAGCTGCTGCCGGCCAAGGTGTTCCATCGCCTCTGCCCCGAGCTCAAACAGGACGGCAAGACCCGGGCCGGCACCCCGGTGCGGGTACAACTGCTGGGCCAACACCCCGAATGGCTGGCCGAAAACGCGCTGCGGGCCATCGAACTCGGCTCCCCTGGCGTCGATCTCAACTTCGGCTGCCCTGCCCCCACGGTCAACAAGAGCAAGGGGGGCGCCGTGCTGCTCAAAGAGCCCGACACCATCTATCGCATCGTCAAGGCGGTGCGCGAAGCAGTGCCTGCCCATCTGCCGGTGAGCGCCAAGATCCGCCTCGGCTACGATGACAAGGAGCTCTATCTGGAGAACGCTCATGCCGTTCATCAAGGCGGCGCCAACGAGCTGGCCGTGCACGCCCGCACCAAACGCGAAGGCTACAAGGCGCCGGCTCACTGGGAGTATGTGGACGCCATTCGCCGTGCCCTGCCCATTCCCGTCACCGCCAACGGCGAGATCTGGGATCATGCGGATGCCCTCGCCTGCGCCCAGGTCTCCGGCTGCGACACCCTGATGGTGGGCCGCGGCGCCATCTCCCTGCCCAATCTGGCCAACGTGATGAAGACCGGCTGTGCCCACATGAGCTGGGCCGAGGTGCTGCAGCTGATGGTGAGCTACACCGAGCAGGACTTGGCAAGCGAGAAGGCGGACTACTACCCGAGCCGGATCAAGCAGTGGTTCAGCTATCTCAAGCGGGAGTATCCCGAGGCGGATCGGCTGTTTGGGGAAATACGGGTACTCAAGGAGACCCATCCCATCCGGGATGCCTTGCTGCAGGCGTCGAAAACTGTGATCTAACCGTCCTTTACTTGACGCATATCATCTTGATAATCCTGTCGCTTCCCTATACTGCCCCAGATTCGTAATTCGTCTGTTGGGGGCTAGTGTGTGTGAAATGACGCAAGCTCAGTTGGCCGTGTGGCGTGATCGCCTGCTGACTGACTGGGCGCAAGTAAGAGAAGAGCTGATCGGTCAGCTCAAAGCCTGTCGGCGTGACGAGTGGGCAGAGAAGGTGGATCACTGCGAGCGGGATCAGCTGGTTGATCTGACCAGCCGCCTCGATTTGCCCAAGGTGGAGCAGAGCGTGGCTCGCCTCAAGCGCATCGATGCCGCCCTCTGTCAGATGGATCTGGGCCTCTATGGCCTCTGTTCCGACTGCGAGGAGCCGCTGGCCATCGAACAGCTGGAACAGGACCCGACCCTGCAACGCTGCCCGCGCTGCGAAGCCCGTTATCGCAAGGGATTCCACGCCCACGAACTCTGAGGGATGCACGTCCGTGCATCCTCTCCTGCGGGCTGGTCAGCCCGACATTTCTATTCAATAATCAACAACAACCACGCTGAACAGGGACATCTCCGTGTACAGAGTCTTGTTGTTATGGTGTTTGTGCTGCTCCGCCTGGGCGCAAGAGTCGTTGCTGGTGGGCTGGTCAAGCTGGCACCCGTTCAGCTTTCGCGACGAACAGCAGCAACTGCAGGGGCTGGATATCGACCTGCTGGAAGCCATCTTCAACCGGGCTGGGTTTCACGCCAACTACAGCGAGATGCCCTGGGCCCGCGTGCTGCGCGAGCTGGAGTTCGGCACCATCCAACTGACCATGTCCGCCAACCAGACCGCCGAGCGCGACCTGTATGCCCGCTTTACCCTGCCCTATCGCAATGAAGAGACAGTGCTACTCATCCGCCGTCAGGACAAGGAGCGCTGGCAGGAGATAACCCAGCTCTCCGACTTGCTCTCCCGGCCGGACTTCACCATCGGCCTGCTGCGTGATTTTGATTACGGCACCGATTTTCGCACCTTCATGCAGTCACCCCAGATGCAGCAGCGACTGCTGGTGAGGCTGAAAATGGAACCGCTGATCAAACTGCTGCTGGCCGGCCGGATCCAGGGGGTTGTCATGGACCCCATGGGGTTGCAGCAGCTCAATCTGGCCGGGATCCCCCTCGATCAATTGACCACCCTGCTCGACATCCAGCAGACCCCGGTCCACCTGATGTTGAGTCGCCGCACCACCACGCCACAACAGCTGCAACGGCTTGATGAGGCGATCCGGGCCCTGCTGCAGAGCCCGGAGTACGGGCAGATCCTGGCTCGCTACCGCTATCCGCTACAGTAACGCCGACAAAAAAAGGGGCCCGAGGGCCCCTTTTTTTGTTTTGTGATCATTGTGCCAGCAAGTGGCCAACCAGTTCATGGCGCCAGCCCTGCAGCAGCATCGGCTTGTCGGCCCGGGCGCGCTCTTCGTCGCTCATGCGCCAGCTCCAGGTGAAGTACTGGTGAATGATCTTCTTGCTGGCCACCAGCTCGGGCGGAATGTTGCTGGCCTTGGCCTTCTCTTCCACCATCCCCTTGATGCGCTTGAGCTCGGCCTTGTACTGGGGGTAGTCCACCAACCGGCGAATGGGCTCGGGCCAGCTGTCGGGATCGCTCTGCTGGGCTGCGGCCACGATATCCAGCATCCGCTTGCCGTGGATCTTGATCTCGATGGGGGCCAGCCCCAGCTCGTTGAGATCGCGCAGCGAGGTGGGTCTGCGCTCCGCCACCTTGAACAGGTGCAGCTCTTTGACCACGAAGTTGAGGGCCAGATCCCGGCGCACTGCCTCCTGCTGACGCCAGGCGGCCAGCTCACGCAGGATCGCCAGCTCGCGGCGCCCCAGTTGCCAGGCATTGACGATGTCGAGATAGGCCTGGCGGGGATCACTGGTCTGGGTCTTGCGGGCGGAGTGGTTCTGGCACTCCTGCTCGAACCAGGCGAACTTGCCGCTCTCATGCAGCTTGGCCATCACCCTCTCGTAGAGCGGCAGCAGATAAAATACGTCGGCCGCTGCGTACTCGAGCTGGCGAGGTGTGAGCGGGCGCGCCAGCCAGTCGGTGCGGGCCTGATCCTTCTCCAGCTCCACCGCGAGAAACTCGTTGACCAGGGCGCCAAAACCGACCGATACCCCGTAACCCAGGAAGGCGGCTGCCAGCTGGGTGTCGTGCATCTGGTTGGGCAGATGGCCTGCCTGATGCTGGATAAGCTCCAGATCTTCACCGGAGGCGTGCAAGATGGCGATCTGCCCTGCCCGGCCGAGCCGTTGCCAGAGGGAGGAGAGATCCAGCGTCAGCGGATCCAGCAGTGCCAGATGCTCACCGTCATAGATCTGGAACAGGCCCAGCTGGGGATAGTAGGTGCGGGTGCGAACGAATTCAGTATCGATGGCCAGGGGAACGTCGGCCAGGGAGGCGAGATACTGATCCAGTTCGGCTTGCTGTGAAATGAGTTGATAGTGCATCTGTGCCTGCGCGTTGATCAGGGCCAAAAGAAAAAACCGTGGGCTGACCCACGGTTTTGCATAACGACGGCAGGCTGCTTGGCAGCGCCACGCCGGTTACTGCTTGGCAATCTCCTCGTCGCGCAGCACGCGGCGCAGGATCTTGCCCACATTGGTCTTGGGAAGTTCGTCACGAAATTCTACCAGTTTCGGTACCTTATAGGCAGTCAGATGTTTGCGGCAGTGAGCAATAATCTCGTCTTCCTGCAGCTTTGCATCTTTCTTGACCACGAAGATCTTCACCAGCTCGCCGGAGACCTTATGCGGCACGCCGACGGCAGCCACCTCCAGCACTTTCGGGTGCAGCGCCACCACGTCTTCAATTTCGTTCGGATAGACGTTGAAGCCGGAGACCAGGATCATGTCCTTCTTGCGATCGACGATCTTGAAGAAGCCCTGCTCGTCGCACACTGCGATGTCACCGGTACAGAGCCAGCCATCCTGCATCACCTCGGCGGTGGCTTCCGGCCGCTGCCAGTAACCGCTCATCACCTGCGGGCCGCGCACCTGCATCTCGCCGGGTTTGCCAAGCTCGTGGATCACCTGACCTGCATCATCCACCAGACGAATGTCGGTAGAGCAGACCGGCAGACCGATGGAGCCGTTGTAGTCGAGCAGATCATAGGGGCAGACGCTCACCAGCGGCGAACACTCGGTCAGGCCGTAACCTTCCAGCAGCGGCGTATCGGTCAGCCCTTTCCACTGTTCGGCCACCGCCCGCTGCACCGCCATGCCACCACCTATGGTCAGCTTCAAGCGGGAGAAGTCCATCGACTGGAACTCACCGTTGTTGACCAGCGCATTGAACAGGGTGTTGACCCCGGTGATGCAGGTAAACGGGTACTTTCTGATCTCTTTGACAAAGCCCGGGATGTCGCGCGGGTTGCTGATGAGCAGGTTGTAACCGCCGATGCGCATGAACAGCAGGCAGTTCACGGTCAATGCAAACACGTGATAGAGCGGCAGCGCGGTGACCACGAACTCCTTGCCCCGTTCCAGCATGGGGCCGTATACCCCGAGGCACTGCTCGACGTTGGCGATGAGATTGCGGTGAGTCAGCATGGCCCCCTTGGAGAGGCCGGTGGTACCGCCGGTGTACTGCAGGAAGGCCAGATCGTCGTTGTTGATCTCGGGCTTGATGTACTGCAGATAGCGGCCCTTGGCCAGCGCCTGGCGCATGGTGCTGGCGTGGGGCAGATTGTATTTGGGCACCAGCTTCTTGACGTATTTCACCACGAAGTTGACCAGGGTGCCCTTGGCCAGACCCAGGTTGTCGCCCATGCGGGTCAGGATCACGTGCTTGACCGGGGTGTCGTAGACCACTTTTTCCAGGGTATGGGCAAAGTTGGAAACGATGACGATGGCCTTGGCACCGGAGTCCTTGAGCTGATGTTCCAGCTCGCGCGGGGTGTAGAGCGGGTTGACGTTGACCACTATCATGCCGGCACGCAGGATGCCGAACACCGCGATGGGGTACTGCAGCAGGTTGGGCATCATCACGGCGACCCTGTCACCCTGACTGAGCTTGAGCTCGTTTTGCAGGTAGGCGGCAAAGGCGCGGGACTGCTCTTCTAGGCGACGGTAGGTAATGGTCTGCCCCATGTTGACGAAGGCAGGCTGGTCGGCGAATTCGTTCACCGACTCTTCAAACATTTCGACCAGGGAGCTGTATTGGTCTGGATTGATCTCGGCGGGCACCCCTTCTGGATAACGCTTCAGCCAGACTTTTTCCACGAACTTCTCCTGCATAACTAGCACCTGTGCGCTCACTGTGTTGCCTCCGTCCCTGTTCACATCCATTTCAAGCAGTTGTTTTAAGCTCATACTCTAATGCCGCCCATATTTACATAGGGCAACATCAATTAACAGCAAATTAACAACAGAAAAATGTGAGGGAGAAGACAAACCTGGAATTATTGAAAGCCGTCGATTCTACCGAATTTGACAAAATTTTTCGATACAAACCGCGGTCTCTGCCGAATTTTCCATATGAAAATGATGGTTTCCCGCCAAAACGACCCGCTCTATCTGGGCAAACGCGGCATGACGCTGTCGCCACTGTGCCTGCAGGCTGGCAAAACCCTCTGCGCCGGCGATAAACAGCACCGGGCAACGGATGGCCCGGATAAGCGCCTGGGCCTGCCCTTCGCTCATGCGCATGGGGGAGAGATCCCGCAGACGAGGATCGCTGCGCCAGTGCCAGCGCCCTGCCCGCGCTGCCAGCTGTCGCTCGCAGATGAGGCGGGCCGAATTCGGGCCAATATCGGCCACCTTGCAGCGCGCCGCCACCGCTTCATCGATGGACGCAAAGCCCTGGGAGGCTCGCTCGCGGGTACGACTGCGATTCAGGATGGCGCGGCGCAGCTGCTCCGGCACCGCTTCATCCGGCTGGCTGAGAGGCCCGAGCCCCTCCAGCAGGATGAGTCGCTCCACCTGCTCGGGGAAGACCCCGGCATAGGCGGAGGCGATCAAGGCCCCGAGGGAGTGTCCAAGCAGCGTAAATGCCGTCCAGCCCGCCGCCTGGGCGATCTGGTAGAGATCGTCCAGCCAGTCGACGAACACATAGGGCGTGCTCTTGTGATCCGAGTGACCGTGCCCCGGCAGATCGATGCAGACCAGCTGAAAGTGGGTCAGATAGGGGGCAAGGGGCACAAAGCTCGCACTGTTGTCGAGCCAGCCGTGCAGCGCAACCAGCAAGGGTTTGCTGGTCTGCTCACCAGGCGCTGGCTGGCTCTCAAGCAAGGCCACCCGGCGGCCATCGGCCAGGGTCAGGAAGCGCTCCTGCAGCACGTTGTTCACTCCCGGTCCTAGCGGCGCAGCGGCCGTCTCGGCCAGTAGGGATCATAGAAGGGGTCGTAGAAGTAGGGATCCACGTAGCGAACCTCTACCTCCTTGACCGGCGGCCACAGCTTGCTGCCCGTTACCTTGAGCACCGAGAAGCGGTATTTGTGCTCGCCTATCTGGCTGTCGAGCGGCTTGTCGATGGTGCCGAGCACCGTCAGGCTGCGCCCCTTGGCATAGAGGGTCGGGTCGACAAAACCCTGCATGATGGCCAGAAAACGGCCGGGGCTCTGTTCGGTCTGCTCCGGCACCCCGTTGGACTTGAGCGGCAGATAGACCACCTCGATGACGCTCTGATCCGCCTTGTTGTGTACCGCCGAGATGACCCCGCTCCAGCGGGCCGGTTTGCCCTCCAGGCCGGCAAGGGCCGGCTGGTAGGCCACCAGCTGGTTGGCGGGCTCATAGGCCAGCTCTTTCGGGACCGAGCTGCAGGCTCCGAGCAAGAGCCCTGCGGCCCCCATCACCATTGCACGCTTCAACATGTCACGCTCCTCTGGCCGGATGAAACCGGCTGTCAACCACCCGCAATGGGGCATGTTCCGATCGGTGTGAGCGACATGCCTGCCACTCCCGCCCTTATTCGCGACCCGGCAGCTTCTTCCAGGTCACCTTGTCACGCAAATAGACCGGGGTCGCCTGCTCCACCGCCACCGCCTCGCCCGCCAGCCAGGCGCTGCGCGCCAGCGGCAGCATGTCCAGCGCCGCCGGGAAACGTACCTGACTCGCCACCAGCTCATCGGCAAGACCACTCAAAATCTCGCCATATGTCTCAAAACCGGTGCCGACGCAGGTCACTCGACCCGCCAGCTTGCCACGGACGTCAACCAGTGCCTCGGGATCGCTCACCACCTCGTCACCCACCAGCTGCATGCGGCCGTCGATCAGCTCATAACGGCCGAAATAGACCTCGTTCATCCGCGCATCGATGGCGGTCAGCACCTGCTCGGCGCCATCCAGTCGATGGACACCTTGCGCCATGGCGGCCAGGGTGGAGATGCCGATCAGCGGCACGCCGGCCCCAAATGCCAGGCCCTGCGCCACACCGATGCCGATGCGCACCCCGGTAAAGGAGCCGGGACCACGACCAAAGGCGATGGCATCGAGCTCATCCAAGGTTATCCCGGCGTCGTCCAACACAGCCTGAACCATGGGCAGGATCTTGCGGGTGTGATCCCGCGGCGCCTCCTCCCAGCGGGAGAACACCTGCTCCCCCACCAGCAAGGCGGCGGAGCAGGCTTCGGTGGCGGTATCAACGGCCAGGATCTTCAACTCGTTCATGCTTTCCAATCTCTATAAAATCAGTCAATTACATAATCTGCAAGCAGACAGTGCCAGCAGTTTTTCAAAATGTTGCAAGGCTTGGCGGCCGCGCCAGCGCCAGCGCAAACACGATCACCGCCCGGCGAGCGCCTGCTGCTCGAAGAAATTCCCCAGCATCGCCAGCTCCCGGGTCCGTGGAATGGCGGGCAGACTCTTGATGAAGGTGGCGCCGTAGGGCTTGTTGACCATGCGGGGATCACAGATGACCAGTACTCCGTGATCACCGCGATCACGGATGAGCCGCCCCACCCCCTGTTTCAAGGCGATTACCGCCTTGGGCAGCTGGATATCGGCGAAAGGATCGCCGCCCCTGAGCTTGCAGTCATCCACTCGCGCTTTAAGCTGAGGATCATCGGGACTGGCAAACGGCAGCTTGTCGATGATAACACAGGAGAGCGCCGCCCCGCGCACGTCGATCCCCTCCCAGAAGCTGCTGGTCGCCACCAGCACGGCGCGGCCATTCTCGACGAACTCCTTGAGCAGCCGCTGCTTGTTGTCCTCTCCCTGCAACAGGACGGTACGGCCGATCTCCCGGCGCAGCACCTCGGCCACCTGGCGCATCACCTGATGGCTGGTACAAAGAAAGAAACAGCCCCCCGGCGTCTTGTTGATGAGCGGGATCATCAAATTGGCCAGCTGCTCGCCACGGCCAAAGGCATTGGGCTCAGGCAGAAAGCGCGGCACGCACAGCCGTGCTTGCTCGCCATAGTCGAACGGGCTGTCGAGAATAAGCTCGGCACTGCCCGCCAGCCCCAGCTCGGCTTTGAAGTGATCAAAGCGCATATCCACCGTCAGGGTGGCCGAGGTAAACACCCAGGCGACCTCTGGGCGCAGCACCTCGGCACCAAAGCGCTCAGCCACCGACAGCGGGGTCAGGTTGAGGGTAAAGTGCAGCCGCGAGCAGTCGTACCAGTAGGAGAAACCGGTCTGGTTGATGGCTAGCACTTCGCCAAGGCGGGTGCGCAGCTCACTGATGCGCTCGAAACAGTGGTCCAGCTGCTCGCCACGCCCGAGCGCCAGTTTCAGCACCTCGTAGCAGAGTCCGAGGGCATCGTTGAGGCGGGCCAATGCCTGGCCCCAGAGCGGCTGGCGCAGCATGTCGCGGGTGTTGCCGCGACCTCCGTCCACCCCGAAGGCGAGCCGCAGATCCTGGCTGGCGATGGCGAGCCGGTCGGCCGCCTTGCCGAGCTGGGCCATGTCGTGAGCCTCGGCCCGATAGGCGAGCTGGATATCCTGCGCCAGATCCAGGATGGTGCGGCTGCCCACCGATTTGCCGAAGTAGTTGGTGGCGATCTCGGGCAGCTGGTGCGCTTCGTCAAACACGTAGACCTGCGCTTCGGGCACCAGCTCGCCAAATCCGGTGTCTTTGACCGCCATGTCGGCGAAGAAGAGGTGGTGGTTGATCACCACCACCTGGGCATCCATGGCACGGCGGCGAGCCACCACCAGATGGCAGTCGTCGTAATAGGGGCAGTCGCGACCGAGGCAATTTTCATTGGTGCTGGTGACGTGCGCGAGGATCTCGGCGTTCTCCTGCAGCCCCGGAATATCCCCGACGTCGCCGTTGTCGGTAGCGGTGGACCAAGACTTCACCTTGACCAGGTCATTGAGCACTTCCGGTTTTTGCAGGTGGGATTCGCTGAGCAGTCGGTTCATCCGCTCGATGCACAGATAGTTGCTGCGCCCCTTGAGCAGGGCCACCGGCGGGGTATAGGAGAGCGCCCCCGTGATAGTAGGGAGATCCCGGTAGAAAAGCTGCCCCTGCAGATTCTTGGAGCCAGTGCTGATCACCACCCGTTTGCCGGATTCCAGCGCCGGCACCAGGTAGGCGTAGGTTTTGCCGGTACCGGTGCCCGCCTCCACCAGCAAGCGACCATGCTCCTTGATGGCACGCGCCACCGCCTCGGCCATCTCCAGTTGCGGGGCACGGGCTTTGAATCCGTCGATATGGCTGGCCAGAGGGCCGTCTGGCTTGAACAGGGTCTGGATGGTCAAAAGGGCGTCCCGCAGCAAAAGGGGGCATTATGCCAAAAGTGTGGCAAAAGCGGGACTGATTCTGCGCCTAGACGAAGAGATCGATCTGGTGATCGGGATCCGGCTTGTGATCGTCCTCTTCAGGTGCCGGCTGATCACGCTTGGCCGATGGATAGGGCTGCTGGCGCTGCTGGGAGTCACCGTTGTCGGTACTGGTCTTGCGCAGCTGATGCTTCTGGCTGATCTGGGTCACTTCCCGCTTGATGTCGTCACTGCTCGGGGCGGCCGGTGCCCGGGGCAGAATGGGGAATAACAGGTCCTGACTGGGCATGATGTCGCCTCCTCTGGCTCACCTTGTCTAGTTATCGACCAGAAAACCGTTTTCTCAACTTTAATCGACCAAATCACATTTTCAGGTTGCTTTTTCCGTCAAGGCAGGTAGTTTAAATCGGGCGTCAACTACGACATCTTATTTGTAAAGGATTGATTACATGCAGTTCACCAGCCTGAAGACTCATCACCACCATCATCATCCCGAATAGTCTTTCAGGAGGTTGACTGCTGGAAGACACTTAACTGGTGACTTCCAAAAGGACCGCAAGATTCATAAGCCCTCGGAAGCACTGACTTCCGAGGGCTTTTTCGTTTTTGACTAGAAGGAAATCGAGCAATGGAAACACAACGTCTGCGCATCGCCATGCAAAAATCCGGTCGCCTGAGCCAGGACTCCCAGGCCCTGTTCAAGAGCTGCGGCCTCAAGATCAACCTGCGCGAACAGCGCCTCATCGCCCATGTCGAGAACATGCCCATCGACATCCTGCGGGTGCGCGATGACGACATCCCGGGACTGGTGATGGAAGGGGTGGTCGACCTTGGCATCATCGGTGAAAACGTGCTGGAAGAGGTGCAGCTCATCCGCGCCTCCCAAGGCCAGCCCTTTGCGGTCAAGACCCTCAAGCAGCTCGACTTCGGCGGCTGCCGCCTCTCCCTGGCGGTGCCGGACGACGTCACCTACACCGGGCCACAGAGCCTCGCCGGCAAGCGCATCGCCACCTCCTACCCGGGGCTGCTCAAGCGTTTCTTCGACGAAAAGGGGCTCGGCTTCAAGAGCGTGATGCTGGGAGGTTCGGTGGAAGTGGCCCCCCGCGCGGGCCTGGCCGATGCCATCTGCGATCTGGTCTCCACCGGCGCTACTCTTGAGGCCAACGGCCTCAAAGAGGTGGAAGTGATCTACCGCTCCAAGGCGGTACTGGTGCAGGCCCCCAACCCCTTGTCCGATGCCAAGCAGAAGATCATCGACACCCTGCTGCCCCGCATTCAGGGGATGCAGCAGGCGCGCGAGAGCAAGTACATCATGCTGCACGCGCCCAAGGACAAGCTCGATGCCATCACCGATCTGCTGCCGGGCGCCGAGCGTCCCACCATCATGCAGCTGGCGGGCGAGACCAATCAGGTGGCGCTGCACGTCGTCTCCAGCGAGACCCTGTTCTGGGAGACCATGGAACAGCTCAAGGCCCTCGGCGCCAGCTCCATTCTGGTGCTGCCCATCGAAAAAATGATGGAATAAGGGAGGGACATCATGCAGACCCTGATCTGGAAAACCCTCTCCCCCGCCCAGCAGGCCGACGTGCTGACCAGGCCGGCCCTGAGTGACGAAGCCGACATCGGCGCCGTGGTGCGGGAGATCATCGCTGCGGTGCGCAGCCGGGGCGACGAGGCCCTGCGCGAGCTAAGCCAGCGCTTCGAGCGCACCCCCCGTCAGCAACTGCAGGTGAGCAACGCCGAAATCGAGGCCGCCTGCACCCGCTTGGGTGACGACATCAAGGGCGCCATCGAGGCGGCCATCGCCAACATTCGCACCTTTCACGCCGCGCAACTGCAACCCGTGGTGCGGGTGGAGACCCAGCCCGGAGTGGTGTGCGAGCTGCGCACCCAGCCTATCAGCCGGGTCGGCCTCTATGTGCCGGGGGGCAGCGCGCCGCTCCCCTCCACCGTGATGATGCTGGCCATTCCGGCCGCCATCGCCGGTTGCCGCGAAGTGGTGCTCTGCACCCCGTCCCCGGCGAGCGACGAGATCCTGTTCGCCGCCCGCGCCTGCGGGGTCGAGAAGGTGTTCGCCATCGGCGGCGCCCAGGCCATCGCCGCCATGGCCTATGGCACCGAGACCATCCCCAAGGTGGACAAGATCTTCGGCCCGGGCAACGCCTATGT
>Ga0224722_1001691_pt1 | contig 12100 bp, 3 predicted proteins | sample Balambano_FR1_Me_FD_161646 | JGI IMG/M metagenome (GOLD analysis project Ga0224722, IMG submission 161646) | Freshwater sediment microbial communities from Lake Towuti, South Sulawesi, Indonesia - Balambano_FR1_MetaG | ecosystem: Environmental > Aquatic > Freshwater > Lake > Sediment | place...
TTTTCTGATGGCTTTAGGTACGGTAAAAGGCGCGTTTGTAAAGCTGCGACCTGTTGATCTTTTGGATTAAATGGCTTCTGTTGATCTACATCTTGAACCAATAAACGGGTTGGTTCTCCAACCACAACTTGCTCAGATACAGGCTCAGCAAATGTAAAACTACTCATCATAAGCAGACAAGCAGATGCTCCAATATAAAAAGGAGAACACATTCTATATACATCATTTTGAAGATATTTCATATTTATGGTTCTCTTGAAGCATTCACTGTAGCATTATTATTAGCGAATAGATTCTCATCAAACTTGAATCTAAAACGAACATAAGCACCCTGAATTGTAGTATCACTATCTGCTAAATCATCATCTTTATAGCCTGAGAAATTATAACCACCAGACAACCATAAGTTTGCTGCAACAAGATATCCAACCTCACCACCAACAAGAACTCGGCGTCCTGAACTCATATCAGACCATAATACGCCAGTATGAACACCCGCATCCCATCGTTCATTGATGTCATACATTGCTCTTGCACTGAACATATGGGTCATACCACTAGACTCTAAACCAGAGAACGTAGCATCTACATTTTTCACAGCATATTGACCAGACAGCGTAAGATCTCGTGTTGGGTGATAATTTAAATGATTCGAGAAAATATAAACATGTTTAAGATAAGGGTTACTTAAATCTGTTTTATTATCATCATAACGATATTCAACTTTAGCCAAAGCATCGAAACGATTGTGTTCCGTATCGCGATAAGCAAGACCCAACTGGAAACGATCTACTAAACGATCACCACTATTCTGATTTTTGCTATCTGTAAGACTCACGACATTTTTTGCTAATAATGTCACATCATCTGAATATTTATAAGCAACACCTAAGTTATTTAGAATCGTATCAGACTGATCTGACCACCGCGCCTCAATACGAGCAACTGCTTTCCAGTTTGGATTCTTTAAATATTCCAAACCTAAAGATGCGGCTGTACTATCAGAACTTCGATTATTATTATCCGATAAAGATTTGGTTTGTTCAAAACTCGTATTGGCATAAAAACCCTTTTCAAGCTCCCAACGATTACGTAAACCAATTGCGGCTTCTGCCTCTCTTGCACTTATGCCATCACGAATACGATATTCGCTGAATGCTGTGCCATTATTGTTGTACTTACTATCAAGACCAAATACAGTCACATTTCGGCGTTGATTGCTATTCAAATCATAAAGACCACTAATACTCGAAACCAACTCATGGCGACCATAAGCACGAAGTTTTGAATTAATTTGATAATTCGCACCTAATGCAAAAATACGACGATCTGCTTCTGAGATATCTTGTTCATATTCAGCAAATACGTTCGAACCTTGCCAAGGAAGTTGGCTTGTTAATTTAGATCGAACAGTCACACCATGATACGGGGTCACTTGTGTGGTATTCAGTGTTGCTGGGTTTGATGATTCATCATAATATTTCAAACCGAGCTCTACAGCCAAAATGCGATTTATTGCACGCTCAATGCTTGCCGATACACCTTGGTTAACACCACTTAATTGATCTTCGGTACGAATTGCTTCTAATTTAGCCAAACCAATTTTGTTTAATTGAATACGCCCTTTAATTCCGCTTTCTTTACGACCTGCTGTAATTGGTGCAGCTGTATTATAGAAACCCGTATCTGCTTGGTTATGATAAACTTTCATTTCCAAGTCTTTGTACGAATAATTTAATTCAACTCGTGCAGCATCACCTGATAATTTACCAGTTGCATCTGGTTGTACATTAATTTGTGTTAATGAACTCAGACCATCATTAATATTCTCAGATCGTGCAAATTCAGCAACCAATTTACCTTTGTCATTGGCAAATTTAACGACTGTATTCACACTTGCTAACTGATCTTTAGTCAGTGGGTTATTGCTCTTGACATAAGAAGCACCGACTTTAACTTGATCTGTAACTTTTACAGAACCAGATACACCACCCACTGTGTACTCTTCGCCACCTTGATCAGATTCAACTGTAATGCGTAAATATACTGGGTTTAAATCAGCATCAACACTTGAAACTGGATCTTTCAGATAAATACTGTTGCTGAAAGTATCTACTTCATAATCAGTAAAACGAGTTAATGTTGTCTGTGCAATAATTAAACCTGGATTATTACGATCACGGGTAATAACTTCTACTTTTTCACTATTATCTCGAACATCTTGTGCATTAACACCACCTAAGCTATATGGGCCAGAAATCCCCATAGCACGTTGTTCATTCACAACCTGTTGCGTATTGGTTTGTGCAGCAAATGCGGTTACTTTATATTTATCAATTTCTACAGTGCTGCGAACACCCGTTAATGAACGGTTATATTGCCCTAAAGAGATACCTTCATCATTTTCAGTACGCGTTACATAGTCGCCATACATTGCATATGAACGTCCTTTATCAACACGGACATATAATTTGCTAGTTGATTGAGCATCAAAACCTTTTGCTGCCGAATCACCATAAACGGGATAATACTCATCAGGACGAATATCACGGAATAATCGTTGTTTTTTGTCTTTATCTGAATCATAAGCAAGTGTCAGGAGGTATTCACCTTTAACCTTACCTTTCAAAAATAATGCAGCTCGACCCGTTACATTACGTTTGCCATCATTTGAAGCAGAAATTTCATTTAGTTCTTCTTCAAAACCATCATTTGAATGAATTCCACTCAGTTCTTTAGGATCAAACTTTTTAAAGTTAAATGAACCCTCAACCATACCAACCGCAATAATTGGTCGTAAATCAGGTAAGAAACGAATCGGCGTGCTTGAATGGAAAATACCACTTTCAACCGACAACGTTCCTTCCCCAGCTTCAATTGGTGCTTGAATTGGAACCGTTAATGTCCCACCCTCAACAAATACTTGAATACCAGGTTGTTTTGGGTCTAAATCCACTAAATCAATTTTACCAATTGAACTATCTAAAGTAATTGGTGTACGACTTGATACCTGTGTGCCATGTCGATCAACAATTTTTAAATTAACATTAAAACGATCACGACCATTTGCTTGTGGAATTGTTTTACTTGGCTCGAGTTGTAGTTTATCCAACTGATCTGGTGCAATCACATCAATACGTTTGATATCACGTGTATTACCCATCATATCAACTTGACGTACTTCAATCGTGTTATGACCTGCATTTAAGTCAACACCAATAAAGTCTAAACCTGAAACTTGCATATTTGGTAATACAGCACGTTTACCAATACGCTTTTCAGGCACTTGTGTGCCATTTACCCAAAGCTCAAGTTGAGTACCAGCAACACCTTTAACTTGAACAGAAGTTTGGGGGTACGCTAATACTTGACCATCTTTCAGATTCAAAATTTCTAATTGATTATTAGAAGCTGTTTCTAAAGCAGTTTCCAGATTAATCATTTTAGCTGCATTCACTAACTCAGCCTGTGCTTCGTCAGGTAAAACCAAACTTGAAGAAGCTGGTAAGGCAACTGAAGGTTTTACACCTGATTTTTCTGGTTCAAATTGAACTTCTTTAAGTTCTTTAATCTGCTCTTTAGAAAAATCAAGATTACAGTTAGCTTGTACACCTAGTACTGAAATACAACCACTCGCGGGCTGCCCACGCACATCTGTGACTTTAGAAAAAATTGGATCAACAGTTAAATCCGAACGTAATACTTGCTCGAGGTTAGTATTATTTTGTTCAATATGCTTTTTCCGCTCTAAGACACGTTCAATCAGAGATTGTGAACATTGCCCTACACCTTCCGCAATTGCAAAATCAGCACGATGTAATTCACCGCGTTTTAAATCAACAAAACGGCTATTTGGGTCACCTGCTTGACGATTACTAATTAATACTAATTCTGAACCAATCGGTAAACTTGTACGGTCAACTTTTAAAACATGCGTTTTCGCACTAATGCCGTAGAAGTCATATTTCCCTTCACTATCCGTGATAACATAACTACCATCTTCTAGATAAATACGTACTCCAGGAACACCAATCTCACCAGAATCTTGCACACCATTACGATTACAATCTGTAAAGATTTTACCTACAATAAAACCATCAGAAATCATTGCACCTGGCGTAACTTCAACTTTTGCAGCAGCCTCATTCGACTCTGTACCCTTCGCATCTTTAGCACGAACACGGTTGATACCATCGCCATTAAGCGCATTTGGCCCAATATAAACTCGATATTGAACTTTAACTTCTTTATTCGGATTAAGTGTGCCTAGTCCAAGCTTTAAATAAGGTCCTTTGCCTCCCTGTGGATCTTCAACTTTAGTTCCATCAACACGCATTGAACCTTGCACATAAATGAAGCCTCTCGGTAGAGTATCTGTAATTGAAACATTGGTTGAATCTACAGTGCCACGATTGGCAACAGTGACCGTATATTCTTCAAACTCACCAATTTCAGCGGTTTTATTAGACGCAACTTTTTTAACAAATAAAGATGAACTAATAGCTGGAGTTTCAGGATCAATCGGAATATCAATATTGAGTGCCGGATCACCATTATTTAAAGTAAATTGACCTGCATATGACCAACTTAAATCAACCGCTTTATCTGCTGGAAAACTTGGATATACAGATTTATCACTTATAAATGTATAACGCATATTACCAGGAATCGTTTTTGTATCGACTACTAGGCTATACGTACCCGCTTTCACAAGTGGATAAATAAATTCACCAGCGCTATTTGTTACTTGCGCCGCAGGTAAAGAAATCAAATCTCCCGATTGGGTATCTATTTCAAATGCAATATCACTACCAATCGGTTGACCATTTTGGTCTAAAAGGGTAACAGTAGCTCCTGCAACTGGTAATCCTGTTTTCGCATCAAATACAATCCCATATGGATCCATTAGTACATTGGTATTAATGTCCGTAATTGTTTCTGTAGATTGACCTTGTGCATCTAAACAATCAGTTAAACTAACTTCAACTTTATCACGTTTAAGTGTTTGTAATACCGAATCAAACGGAATGCCTTTGTCTGAAAGCGTTGTAGGTAACGTATAATGAAATACCCCTGTATTTGTACCAGTTTCAACCCCAACAACTTCTTCTAAATCACCTGTTTTTGTTGATTTGATTCGAATTTTTACTCGATCTGAAATATAACGATCAGCATTACAACTTGCATTTTTAGCTTCAATATTCAGTGGTTTATTCACACTACCCGTTGCTAAAATAGTTTTAAAATCACTAGTATTATTTGTGATATTAGAAGAACCGCTGACCAAAGTAGATGCAACATTCGATAGAATAACTTTTTGGCTATCAGTCACTGCATAAGATACTTGATAAGTATTTTTAACCGTTGTTTTTGCAATATTACGATTCATGCTAACAACAAGATCAACTTGTTCTGATGTATTTGCCTCAATCTGAGGAAAACCAACCACTAATTGATTTATTTGAGTTACATCATTAGGCGCAATTGTCGTATAACGATCATTTGAAAGCTTATAGAGAATCTTAGCTTGAGCATTCTTTGCTAAAGCAGATTTAAAAATTGTATTTGCAGGTAAATCATCAACCAATAAAACCATTTTCTGTGATTGACCATCAATGATGACATCAATTGGTCTCGCAGGTTTCTTACCTTGATTACTAATATTTAATGTGTAATTTAAATCATAATTTGCTGTCGCAGAAGGTTCGAATGTTTTTTGTAATACATCCTTGGTCGCGACTAATTTGGCACCATAACTAATCGCACTATCTATCGCGGTTGTAGTCGCATTATTATCTTCAACAACCGTTGCCTTGATTGGCAAGTTAAATTGTTGACCTTCTGTTAAATTTGCGCTTGTTGTTGCAACAACCCATAAATTAACACTTTGACCGATTTGTAAAGGTACAGATGTCGTTACTTGCTGATCATTCGTATCAAACTGACCATCTTTGTTGGTATCGATATAGATTTTAATATTACTTAATTCATTAATTGTTGCAGCTTCTAGCTGAACATTTACTGGTGCATTACTATTATTCGATAATGTATTTGCCCATATGACTCTTACACTCGACTCAACATCAAGTACAGGAGGTGTTGTCAAAGTAATCGCATATAATGCCGAAACACTTACTTCAACAGTATTTGAAACCGATTGTTGCTCTTTACCATTTGCGGCAATAAAAGTGGCATAAGCAGTATTTTGGATGATACTACCAACTTCAGGAACATTCGCGGCATGACCATACTGCGCCGACAATATAGCTATTGTCAACGTTGAGAACATGAAAGTCATGTTTTGACATACTCGAATTTGCTTCTGTCGTAGCACAGTGCTCTACCCTTCAACTAAATAGTCTAAATAAATTTTTTTAAAATTATTGTATGTGAGCACCTACACTAGGCAAATGCTCACATATTTAATCAATTCATTATCAATAAATAAAGATTATTGAATGAATATTAATTATTAACTTGGATTACAAACTCTAATACGGCACTTGTGCTTGGTACTAAAGGTGTTTTTTCTGCAGAAACTGTGCCCGTAGAACCATCAGTTAATGCAGCAGTTGAAGTACTTAATGTTGCATTAGTTGCAACTGGAGATGCACTTGCAATCACTTTCAATGTTGTATAAGCAGGTGTAGCATCACTAATAACGACATTAGTCACATCTGCATTACCTTCATTTGTTGCAGTAATCTTATACTTCACACACTCGCCTGGTTTAGCAGATATAGTATTTTGACTATAAGTACCTGTAGCAGCACCTGTAGAACAGTTCGCTAGAGACTGCTCTTTTACTAAACGTACTTGACCATTTGTAACAGTCGTTAAGTCTGTGTTAACCAAATTAGCAACTGCTTGACCACCAACAACTGTAGGTTGAATCGTTAATACAACTGCACTTGGTGTGCCAGCTGTCGCATTTGTTGGTGCTTGAACTTTGATGAGTAGGTTAACCGAAGCACCACGAGCAATACTTCCAGTTACTACAGCTAAATCATTACCTGTAACCAATTCATTTGCATCAGCAATGCCATCGTTGTTCAAATCAACGAATAAACTTGTTACCCAACCATTTGCAGCTTGGTCATTTGTAAGTGTGAATGGTAGGCTACCAGCTGTAGCACCCTCAACAATGTTACCGTTGTTTGTCAAAGTGTGCTTGTAAACAACGGTACCACCAGGTGCAACTTGACCAGTGCGGTCATTTTGCAAGCTAAGTACACGATTTGTTTCTACAGTGACACGATCAGACATTACATCAGTTAAACCAGTCGCAGGGGATGCAACTTTGAAGATAACTTCTTGATCACCAGCAGGAGCATTTGCAGGAGGTGTTACAACCGCAACAAGTTTAACACTAGCACCACTTGGAATATTACCTGTATTGGTAATTGGAGCACCTGTTGGATTACCAGCAACATCTGCTAAGAAATACTGAACTGTCCAACCTGCAGGTAACGCAGGTGATGTAGATAAATTATAGTTATCTCCTGTCGCACCGTTGTTTTCAACAGTTAATGGGAAGTTTGTAGCTTGACCAGGTTTAGTTGACTTAGTATCAATATATTGACCTGTATCTTGACCAGATGCGCCAGCAACTGCACCCGTACTATCCGTTGCATCACCATTATGTAAATCAACTGTTGACGCTGTTACTTCACTAATTGTTAAAGTAATGCGATCTGGCGTTGCAGTTGGATTAGTTACTGGGGTCGTAGCCAAGATTGTATTAATTGCTGTTGCTGTAGAATAACCAGAAGGTAGAGTTACCTTCGCAACAACTTGATATGTTGCACCGCTTGCAACTGGTCCGGTATCTGCAACACCATCGCCATTTGTATCAGTTAATGGTGTTACGCCATCAGCTTTGAATAATTCAACAATACTACCAGATGGTAAACCTAGCTTATCAACTGAAATATTAAATGCTTCAGTTACATTACCCGTATTATGGATAACGATTGGTTCCCCAGTAACACCAAAAACAACTGGCGTACCTTGAGTTGTTGCTTTAGTAATGACATCTGGCGTTGGGGTTGCTGTAGGTTGCCCATCAGCAAAGGCATCTGTAGTACTATCGTTAATTGTACCTTTTTTAACACCTACGACTGTAATATCATTTTGGTTAGATGGCGTTTTACCTTCAGTACCTGGACCATCTGGATCTACTTCTGCAATGTTGGTAATAGTACCTGCAGGTGTATTTTGATCTACTTGAACTTTAAACTTCAATACACCACTGCTGTTTGCAACTACAGTAGGAACAACTAACTTAACAGTACCTGTTGTAAAGTCATAGCCATCAGAATCAGCTGTGCCATCATTTAATGCAGAGCCATTTACTGTTGCAGAACCAGGAACGTAAGTTAATCCAGCTGGAAGTATATCTGTAATCGTTACGTTAGTTGCCGTCGTATTACCTGTATTTTGGTAAACTAAGCTATATTCAACTTCACGTGCCGTTGGGCTTACTAAAGTTGCATCTATATTATTTACACTTGCAGACTTAACTAGACTAATTACAGCGCCATTAGTAATTCTAACAGTATCAACATTTTTAGCAGTTACACTTGCATCAAAACCACTAATCGCTGAAACAGTCAACTTACCAAGATCACCAGCAGTAACACTACTACTTGCTGTTGTCGCTTGTACGATTAAGTTAACAGACTCGCCCGCTGCTAAAGTAATGCTAGTAACAGGTGTTTGGCTATCTGGAACACCATCTTTATTAGCATCAAGATAAACATTAAGACCACTAAAGTCATACTGATCTGATGTGCTGTCACGTGTATCGTTATTCACAACACCTACGTTAAAGGTATCACTACCATTACCCGTGTTTGTTAATGTATGAGATAAAGAAACCTGACCATTTGCGTTAGCCGTTTTGGTTTGATCTGAAATCAAAGTAAAACTAGCCACTTGTAAAACTGTAGTTGTTACTACATTTGATGTAACGGTTTTACTAGAACCATTGCTGTCCGTATAGCTTGCAGATGCAATGTTACTAATGTTAGTGCCGGCACTAGGAGCTGCTGCGTGCGCTGAAGGAACGAAAGCAGCACCACCTGCGACAAATGCAATAGACGCTGCTAATTGCGTGAGTCTTAAACGTTGAGTTTGATTTGACATTCGGAACTTACCCCTGTTGAATATTCAATGTCAGTTGCTTAATTTTTGGTTTTGTCACTACTGACTCGTGTTTGCGCTGAAACGATTACAGATTTTCCGGCTGGAAGTTCTGCAATTGTCCAACGCAATGCACGATAGTCTTTAAGTGGAACATTCACCATTTGATTACCCTCTTTGCGTTTTAAAGGCATCGGGGCGAAATTTGTACCGTCTGTACTTGCTTGCGCATTTTCTGGCTGAGACTTAGCCAAAAACTGGGTTTCTGCTGGTATTGGTAAAGTCGCAGCTAAATTTTTGATCTTGCCTGATGTATTATTTGTGTACGTTGCACGATACTCAATTATATCATTTGGCTTTACTTTAGTGACTAACTTAGCAGAAGGTTTCCCATCAGGATTTACACTAATGAGATAGGTTTTTAATTCTACAGAAACAGGATCTTTTGCAGCTTTAGTTTCAGCAGAAACATTGACTGCTAAAATTAAAGTAGCTGCACCAAGTAAACCTCTTTTCCACTTGTCTTTTAAATGCATCTTTATGTTCCCAAATCCAATATTTTAAATTCTTTGAATCATTAGCCATAAACTTTATTCAAGGAATTTTTACTGTCACAAAAATACAGTATTTTTATGTATTTTTGTTGAAAAAAATCACTATATTGTAAAAAAAACATCTACCAGTTCAAATAATGCAACATCTATACCATTTTCTTATTTCAGGTATTTCCAATTACAATTATTTTCACATTACTTTAAACGTCTTAATTACTGAACCACACAGAATCGTAAAGACCCTGTTGCAGCCGAATTTAATAACCCTGTTAAGTTCCATTCTAAATAATCACCAGAATGACTTGTATTACAAGTATTTCCACTTGGTGTAGAATTACAACTCATACTGCCAAAATTAGTACCAATCGGTAAACTATCTTTAACCTTTACGTTTTGTAGTTTTTTGACACTATTATTTTTATATGTGATCTCATACTCCAAATTATCCTGTTTATTTACTTGATTTGTCGTAACAAACGTATTTGTATCAGACCCTGTTGATGGACAACTTGCAACAGCACGGACTTTCTTTGTCAATATTAGTCCAGCACTGCCAATAAGTGTCACATCTTGACGTTTAACAGTTTGACCCGTAAGTGTTTGTGCAGGATTAGCCAACGCAAATTCATATGTTGCTTGCAATGTTCCTAGATGTTGTGAACCTGCGGCCACATTCGTTGGTACATGTACACGCTGTACTAAGCAAATATCTGTACTTGGCTGTAATAAAGTAGGACTAGATGCAGTCGGATTAAATACTGTTTCACCCATATCTACTTGACCATTACAATTCGTATCTCTATAAATTACAGCTTGCCATGGTTGATCCGCACTAGAATTCGGCTGTTGAACTTGCGTTTGTAACAACTGAGTTAATTGAACTGGTATCTGTGTCGTTAAACGATGAGGATAATCCGTAACATCACCCGCAGTTACTGTATGCTGCCCATCTTCCTTTAACACAATATTAGCAATAACATCACCAAAATTATTTGCTGTATAACTCGTTGCACTTGTTTTTGTTAAAGCAATCGTATCTGTTGATCGAGTATATCCATTGGTACCACTTACTGAAATATACTCAGGTAAATTCTGTTGAACAATACAGAATGATGATGGCAATAAACTTTGTTCAATTGAGAAAGCATAATCACCATTTGCACTTGTTACAGTTGAGGCTAATTGTGTTGTACTACAATTATTTAAACGAATCGTACTATTCGCAATTCCAACTTCACCAGTATCTTGAATAGCATTATATGCCTTACTTACATCAAGTGTTGTTCCACTATTATCAACAAATACTCGCCCTGTAATATCCACATAAATAAGCTTGGTATTGGTAAAGGTACACGTAATATTTGCACCTTCTTTAATGCGTGCAGCTGGTATTGTCAGGGCATTATTTACGATAGTCCAAAAAGTACCCGTATTACCTGTTGAGGCGCTATTCGAATCTGTACAACTCACGCCAGATAAAATATATCCAGCCAAAGCACTCTCAGTAATTGAAACATCTGTATTTAGTGTTTGAGCCCACAACTGTTGCGTTGATATCGCAGTTGTTCCGGCTGTTACCGTTGTTACAGAGTCTGTAGTTACAGCAGTTGTATTATTTACTAAATTTAAAAGGTTAATATAGTTAAATGTTCCCGTTCCATTAACAGAGTTTTTAGCAATCTTAATTTTTGCGCCATCAATAATATTAATACTTACTGGAACACCACTATTTGTCGCATTATCATAATTCGTAGTTGAACACCCACCACTAAGCGATAAGCCAATTGATCCATAACCACCTGGTGATCGCTCACTCGTAGCACCATAAGTATTACGGTTAACGATACGATACGTAATACGATGATAACCGATACTTAGAGCTGCCGAAGTTGTTGCTGTTATACCGCCAGACATCCAACCATTCACACTTGTCACAGTGGTGCCATCGACCATAATATATGCACCATCATCCACCCCAAGACCAGTATTCCCAATACAGAAGGTAACTGCTTGAGATGTTGGAATGTATACCCCTGTCGTAAACTCCCACGCCCTACGGTTATCACCTAGATCGGGATTACTAATTAGATTCAGCTGTACAGTAGCATTTGCATCTGAGGCCATCGTAGAAATAATTCTCTGAATCATTGCTGAAGCATTCGTACTTGATGCTGCATAAGTAGAATCATTTGTCGCATTATTACCCGAAACCAAGTATCCACCAGTAGGACTTGCTTGATTAGTTGGCCATGGACCTAAAATTGATGTGTTTTCGTCAGCATACGTCCCAACTTTTGCAGTACCACCTGTACCCTCATAACCCACCCAGAATGCACCATTCGCTCGATATTCATTTTGCGCATTCGTTCCCCAAACCTTATAGAGTGTTTCACCGACACCAC
>Ga0224722_1001692_pt1 | contig 12097 bp, 11 predicted proteins | sample Balambano_FR1_Me_FD_161646 | JGI IMG/M metagenome (GOLD analysis project Ga0224722, IMG submission 161646) | Freshwater sediment microbial communities from Lake Towuti, South Sulawesi, Indonesia - Balambano_FR1_MetaG | ecosystem: Environmental > Aquatic > Freshwater > Lake > Sediment | place...
CCATTGCATACTTGCTACCCCCTTAACGCAATTGCTACTACCCCATGAAAAAACGCTGTCTACCTTGTCACCTTATTATCGGAAACGTGTGTTTAGTGCTAGCGGCCATTGCCAGCACTGTAGTTTTAGCGGCTGAGCTTCAAGCTTCAGCCAACTCGCAGCAACCTACTACCCTGGCCCTTCGACGGCTGTTTGCCTACCAGGTTATGCTCAACGCTGACGAAGAATAAGCGTAGCTACCTTCTCCATTACCCCGTTAATTCAGCTTTGGCAGGGCTATGCAGTATCCTGTTCGCCCCACACCACGGGATTACTGAAGCAATCTCGCCCACTAGCCTTAGCGCTCGATAAACGCATCCTTCCGTCCTTGACCTTCAACGGTTAACGAGAGCGTTCCTTAACTGGAAGATAAACTTTAGTATCATCCGTAGGCAGAGGCCCTACAAGGCGCTATTCTTAATAGCAAGAGGTGAGTTAACCCTCCCTTTAAATCGAAGAGTTCAGTTCTCGTTAAATAGGAGGTTGCTATCTCGTTAACGTCTGAACCTATCTCGAAAATACCAACAGCACTTCCCTTCGGTTGTTGATATTTCCTTACTAGCTAATTGAGAGCTCTGCATTAGATACCCAGAGACGCAACAACCCTATACGACGGTATCGACGCATCTCTAATCCCTCTTGTCTCCTTATTAGGAATGTCCTCACAAGCCTGGTAGGAGTGCTGGTTTTGCATGGATTCTCAAAAAGAGATGGGTTTTTATCAGTCAGATCGTTTGTCTGTCATGGTTGAATGATTCGGTCTTCCTTTATAGGAGGGTGTTATTTCGTTAACGTCTAAATCGGTTTTTCCAACAGTCGGCTTTGTCCACTTAAGTATTGACATTTCCTCACCTTAATTCTGATTGAGAGCTCTGCCCAAATACTTGCAGTGAGACGTGAGTTTCTAAGAGTATTAATGCATCTCTAAATAATTTCAACTCACATGAGGAAGTCACTTACTATGGGTGGTTTGGGCATTGCTGTTAATCATGGGATAACCCCGGTGGCCTGTTGCTGCCGGGGTTGTCTTTGGAAGGAGTAAAATTGGTGCAGGGCGGCCCAGCGGCTTGCCTATGTATTAGGTCAAGTCAATGAGTCAGGATAAATCATTGCTTCGGCCCGCTGACTGTTTAGCTTGTCAAATCTTGGCAGGAGTTAAACAGGTACCTGGTGGCGTCATAGCCGAAAATCCTTGGTGGGTGGCCGATCATTGTCTCGGCCCCTATGGTTTAGGGTCAGTGGTAATTAAAACTAGAGCTCACCGCGAAAATCTTTGGGATTTGTCTGTAGCTGAGGCAACTTCCCTGGGGCCTTTTATGCAGCAAATGTCTGAGGCCATCGCTCAAGCGATGCAGGCTGAGCGCGTCTACGTTAGCCTCTGGGTTGATCAGCCGCCTTACCACGTTCATTTTGTGCTACAGCCTCGCTACCCCAATAATTCTCAAGAATTGGGGCTAAAGGGGTTGGAGCTACAGGTATTTCGCACCTTAGGTGCGCCTCCTGGCGAGGCTGAGATGGCCGCCGCGGCAGCTTGCATTCGGGCGTACTGGCAAGCAAATTTTTCGTCACCATCTCCTGAGTCATCACCTCAGGTAGACCCAGAATGCCAGTCTTAGGGCCACAGTTCGGTAACACTGTGGTGGCGGCAGGAGGCCAGCGATCAGAGCGCTTCCACCAGCTACTCAGTGACTTGGACACGGCGAGTTTCCACCACTAAGCCGTCTTCTCGAATAATTACGGCAGAAATCCAGCGCTGGTCTGGAGCATCGGGAGCTTTGCCAAGCTTATATAAACCGCCCGCACTGAGGACATCAAACACAACCGGCCGCGGCTCAAAGAAGTCCGCCGCAGTTACCCCTTCGTCAACAGCTACGCCCATCAATGAGCGGCCTTCCAAAGGCTCTAAAACCACTGTATCAAAGGTAAAGGTTTGCCCTGCTGTCAGGGTGGTGGGCAACTGAACTTGCAGCGTCGGCGGAGATATACCTGAAACCAGCCGATTGGTTTCGCTCAACACTTCCTGAAAGGCAATTTGGCCATTCTCCAGCCGCTGCCGAGACGTAATCTCAGAACTAAGGTTGAGGCGGCGCTCTGGTCTAGTCTGCACACCATCAACGCGAGTGAGAGTCTCAATGGTGTAGCCGCCAGCGCCCACAGCTTCCCAAGAGAGTAGTTCAATTTCATAGGTGAGGGTGCCATACCGCTGCCAGAGAGTGTCTAGGGTTTGGCGCAGTTGGTTATGATCAAAGCCTGTATCGCTAGTAAACGCCTCGCTGTAGTAACCCATAACGGCATTCAAATCCCGCGCATTAGCTGCCGCTTCGATATTGTCTAAGGTTTGCACCAAATCAGCCGGAGCCGTTTCTGCTGGAGCCGCCTCAACCCTGGTTTCCCCGGACATTAGCCCCAGGGTTGCAACAAGCACTGACACAGATAACTGGGTATAACGCCCCATAGGGTTCCTCACCGTACCAAAAATCAACACCTCAAGCTTATAGCAATGGCTTAGGAGTTGGTATAGTTAAAGGCGTTTTCACTGTTAGGGATGGGTTGTGGCCCAAGCATCTACCAAATTACTTGTGGCAGCCAGTGGCACTGGTGGGCATTTATTTCCGGCGCTTGCCACCGCCGAAGAGCTACGCCAAATGCATTACAGCTTGGAGTGGTTAGGGGTGCCAGACCGGTTAGAAACTACCTTGGTGCCAGCTCATTTTCCCCTCCACACAGTGGATATGGCTGGGCTTCAGGGGCGGCCTAGGCTGAATACTGTCAAATTATTAAGCCAGTTCAGTCAGGCCACCCTCAAAGTACGGCGGCTCCTCAAGCAGGGCTATTTCAGTGGTGTGTTGACAACTGGCGGGTACATTGCGGCTCCAGCCATTCTAGCGGCGCGATCGCTAGGGCTACCCACCATCCTCCATGAATCCAATGCGTTGCCGGGTAAAGTCACTCGCTGGCTAAGCCCCTGGTGTACGACAGTGGCTCTAGGGTTTGGAGCCGCTCAAGCCTATTTACCCAAAGCTCGTGCTGTAGTGGTTGGCACGCCGGTACGAGCCGACTTCCTAACCCCAGAGCCACCGATTTTGGTGGAACCTGCCATTCCTAATGGGGTACCTCTGATTTTAGTAGTGGGTGGCAGTCAGGGAGCGGTGGCTGTTAATCAGCTAGTGCGAGCTGCCGCCCCAGCCTGGTTTGAGGCTGGAGCTTGGGTGGTGCATCAAACTGGCAACAACGACCCTGATGCCGATGGTCTTAACCATCCTCAGTACATTCATCAACCCTTCTTCGACAATATGGCCGCCTTGCTCTATCGAGCAGATTTGGCCATTGGTCGCTCTGGATCTGGCACCCTGACTGAGCTGGCTGTTACTCAAACGCCCTCGCTTTTAGTTCCTTACCCTTTCGCTGCCGACGACCATCAAACCTTTAATGCCAGAATTTTCAGTGATGTCGGGGCAGCACTGCTCTTGCCACAGTCAACCCTAAGGGCAGAAGGTCTGCAAGATCAGGTGCTTGAGCTGCTTAATCAGCCAGAGCGACTGGCTCAAATGAAAGCGGCGGCGGGTCGCTTAGCCACCCAAGATAGCGCCAAGCGTTTGGCTAGCCTGGTTCAGAAAATTATTGAGGAATAGTCACTGCTTGGGTTGTGGCCACAGCATCAGCCGTAGCTTCTATTGGCTCTAGACGAAACCCAACCACCTGTATGCCTCGGCAGAAAAAGCCTAACTTAGACCGCAGCTCAAACGCGGGGGTTTGAGCTATTTGCCATTCTTGCTCGGTGTAAAGCTGATAACCTTTTGGGCTAGCCACTAGCTGTACAGGGGTTTGCTTAGTACGAGAAATCAACACATGGGTAGGTGAAAACATCAGACAGACTCCTTAAACTTAAATCATCACAATTGTTAATTACTTTATGTAACTGCCTTCTCAGGTTTAAACCCAGCGGAGAAAGCCGAATAATGAGGGGAGGTTTTCCTCCCAATGTTCTGCTTTTCCTTGAAACATCAACGGCTCCTCTCAGAGCGGTTGCAAACATTCCACGATCCAGGCAAAGCATATTAAATTGTTAAACATGGGTTACAAAACTTCATCTGCCGCAGGGTGTACCCCGTTTTCAGGTAGCTTCCCTATATGTACGACTTTCACGCTAGCCAAGCCCTTAACCTACAGGTGCCCAACGAGGTTATCCCGATTGAGCACTATTTGCGCCAACCTCAACGTTTGGTGCAGGCCATTACCGATCCCCGGCGCATAGAACCTCTAGAGCCGGAGGTCTATCGCCTTAGCCTGCGTCCCCTACAATTTCTAAGCATTAGTGTTGAGCCTACAGCTGACCTACGGGTTTGGGTCTTAAACGACGGCACCCTGTGTTTAGAAGCTATCCGCTGCGAAGTTCGCGCCCCTGACTACCTGAGCTATGTCAATGACTCATTTTCGATGGGTTTAAAGGGTGCTCTTAAGCCCTCTCGCCACCAAAACTACACCGAACTTTTGGGAGAAGCCAATCTAACTATTCAGCTAGAACTACCGCCGCCCCTGAAGTTTATGCCTGCCCCTGTGCTAGATGCGGCTGGTCGAACGTTTTTAGCCGGTATTTTGATGACCATGAAAAGTCGCATTGAGCGAAACCTCGTCAGCGACTACCGGGCCTGGGTAGAACAAAACTATACTCGCCTAAGTCCAGTGGAGCCAGGTAGTTTACAGGGACATTTAGCCCAGTAGCTTGGCGTGGATACTTGATAAAAGCGAGTTCGTGGATGACTTACTGAACCACCAGGCGAGAAAGACTGGTGCCCGGATAGTAGCTGCCCAGAATTTCGGTATAACTATACCCCTGAGAGGCCATTTCCATAGCGCCAGTTTGGCTCATACCATTGCCACCATGAGCCGCTTCCACAATGGCATCGGAAGCGGCATAAAGCGATTCCACAATGCCACCGTCATAGCTAATAAACTCCCCTGTCGTAGCGGCTACGGCAGCCTGGGTAGTATTGGTTTCTTTGGCAATTCCCAAATAGGCTTGATAGCGCTGAGTATTGTCTAAATCATAGGAACGGTTGGCGTGACGGACATGGTGAACCAGCGCGTAGGAACGGGCCGCCACTGCTTGGGCCTTGAGGGACTCTAGCGGCCAGTTGACGTACATCTCGCTGCCAACCACACTACTGAGATAATCGTGCAACAGCACAAAATTAACCGCGGTAATGACATTGCCGCTTTGCAGCAACAGCACCCGCCCCTTGTACCACTTGTCACCGATGTAAACGTACCCTCCTTCCCCGGCCTCTAGCCAAACCGTGTTAGTGAGTTGGCAACTACCAAAGGCCATACCGCTACCCTGAGGACGCAAGATAAAGCTTTTTTGAGCGGACATATTGCAGTAATTCTGACCGTTCAAGTCCATTAAGTAGCCGTCAGCAGAGGTTGCTACCTCCAGCGCACTGACGTTTTTGGCAATAGCGACCCGCATTTCCAAATTAGTGTCAATGGTCTTGCTTGGATCAAAAGAGGCCGCAACAGCAGAACTTGGGGGTGCCTGAGGCTGAGGTACTGTTGTACTTCCAGCACTGGTTGCGTTGTCCCCTTGAGCAGGGTTCGCAGTTCCAGGTGATGCTTTCGAGGGTTGCGCTGGCTTGGAGGTTACGGCCTCTGATGATTCTGGGTCAGGAGAAGTTGCGACTGCGCCAGACTGAATCAACAACCGCCGCGCCCGGTATAAATCGACAATGGATTGCCTTACCAAACCGGTAGACTCCCATAGCGAGGAGTCTAGAGAACTGGCGGAAGATGGCGATTTCAGCAACGACAGCGGCGAGCCTGGCACCTGAGTTAACACTAGACCTACCAAAGTAACTCCTGCCACCTGCAAACGGCTAACCGGGCTAGACTTTTCCCACAAGAGGCGCCAGGAGCTAAAACCTAATGCCTGATTTTCGAACGGCTTTGAGCGAGCGAGTTGACGCTTAACGTATGGCCAGGGGTTTTTCATCGTGGCTTACCAGCGTCCGCCAAGGCGGACTCAATATATCGACACAAACATCTCCTTATTTAAACCTAAACATTAAAAACTGCGTCAATCAGGACACATTCTTTACCTTGGGCAACTGGTAAGCAAGTTGCTTAGCCAGGAGCGCTCAAGCTCTTTCTGAGTCGGTTGAGACCATGCCAACTGCCGATTCTGAGATCAGACTGCCTAAAGTCCTTCAGCAACTGAGTTAAGGCCGACAATATCTTCATAGGCAGCAGCTAAGACGCAGGCTGCCAAGGGAACTGTCACCAAAACCCCAATCCCAAAAACCAGAACGCCAGCTAGCACCAGCAAAAGCAGAAGAATGCCTAATCCCAAGAAGGCAAACCACTTCTTTGTAATCAGTTTGCGGCTGGTCTCCATAGCTGGCCAAAAGTCCATATTCTTATCAATCACAAAAAGCTGAGCAAACATGTAGCTAACGGCTAGATAAATGCCAGGTACAATCAGCAAAAGCAAGCCCAGCCCAATCAGCAAACCAGACACCAGAGATGTCAGAAACAAGGGCAGGAACTTTTTGAAGCCGTTAAAGAAGTCGCTGAAGCTCTTGGGACGGTTACGGGCAATTTGAAAAGCCACACAGTAGTAGCCAGCCCCTAAAACTGGGGTAAGAATATTGGCTATTAAGTTAATGCCACCGCCAAGAGCGCCATCCGACGTTCTCATACCCAATGGATGAGGCAACTGAGCTAAGACAGCATTAATCAGAACAAACACCAATGTGAACAAGATAAACCCCCAGGCATATTCTTTGAAGATTGCCCAGCCGCGACCAAAGTAGTCGCCAATTTTAACCTCATAGTCTTGATTACTTAGATCAGCACTAAAGTTGCTCATAGCAATCTCCTAAAATCCAAAGGGCAAGTACAAATTTATTGGTCAAGGTAGTCTGAGTAAACCCTTTTACCTTGTAGGCTAGAAGCCCTCTAAAGCCATGATCAATCCAGGTTGATAGCTTCATAGCGTTATGGCTATAGCCTATCTATTGGAGGCTAGCTAAGGTTGAAGCAGCAGAAAAAATTTACCCTTTCTCCTGCTCTGATTAACCTCTCAACTCAAGTTATCTTGCTGTGGATCCCACTGTGGATGTGAGGAGTAAGCGCAGAGAACGAGTTAATCTACCACCGGGCTACCGTGATGATGAGTCATATACCACTTGCCAACCATTCGTTCAAAACCATTAGTGGCCATAGAACGAGCTTCCAGACGGCGACCGTTGCTGATTTGCAACACATTTTCTACTAAAACAACATAGGCTAGATCGCCACTGACCTCTACTGTCAAGATGTCGATATCAATCTCTAAGTAGCTGGTATTGTTGAAAATACGCTCCCAAGAGTCACGAATCTCACTCCAGCCCTTAAGTGCATCACGACCTGGATGAATACAGAGACACCCCATTCCCTTAGACCACACAGCTTCCATCGCCTCCAAGTCTTTTTTCTCAAAACAGCGATAAAAGGCTTCATTTGCGGCTAAGACAAGTTCACGATCACCGGTCATAGGGTCCTCACTGATAAGATACAAGGGCTTTTCCTTGCCTCCTGACTTGAGCATAGCTAACCATAGGGGAGTCTAACCACCTCTATTCAGGAGATTTCCTACCGAAGATATAAACAGAATGCTGATACTGGATAATCTCTGTAAGCGCTATGGCTCTAAGCCTGTTCTGCAACGGCTATGTCTGACTTTATATCCAGGAGAAATTTATGGCCTTCTAGGGCCTAATGGGGCTGGGAAAACAACCACCATCAACATTATCTGTGGCCTGCTCAAGGCTGACACCGGAGTCGTGTTGATTGGTGGCCAACCCGCTAGCCACAGCACCAAGCACTGGATAGGGGTTGTTCCTCAAAACAACTTGCTGTACAGTGGCCTCACTTGTCAGCATAACCTGTTCTTTTTAGGTCGCCTCTATGGGCTTTCTCGTCACGAATGCCGACAGCGCATCGAAGTCTGCCTGGAAGCTGTTGATCTTTTAGAGCAAAGACATACCCGTGTAGAGTGCTTGAGTGGAGGCATGCAACGGCGACTTAGCCTGGCGGCGGCTCTTTTGCACCGTCCTAAGCTTATTATTCTGGACGAACCCACCACCGGACTAGACATTGAGGCCCGTCACGAAGTTTGGCAACTAATCCGCCAACTTAAAGCGATGGGCGTTACTATCCTCCTGACCAGTCACCTGTTTGATGAGGTAGAGCGGCTGTGCCAGCGAGTTGGCATTCTCAAACAGGGGCAAATTGTTGCCGAAGGAACACTTAAAGAATTGCAGGCTCGCATCCCAGCCTACGAAATCATTACTGTAGAAACCGATACCCCTGAGTTGGCGATTGCTCGGGCTCAGCAGCTTGGCTACCCCTATCGCTACTACAGCGGTGACTTAGCCTTTTGGGTACCCGATAAGCTCGACCTCAAAGAGCTAATTGCCCGTTTTGATGGCGTGCCTCTAGACTCCGTTGCCCGCCAGCCGGTCAGGCTAGAACATATTTACCTGGAAGTAACTCGCCCAGGTAAAGCCAACGATCTGTTCAGCCCAGAGTTCACGCCCTCACCAGATGGAGTGCGATAAAGAGATGCTAGTGTCGGCCTGCTAGCAAAGTTTCAATGGAAAATGACAGCCGCCGAAATGGTCTAATCAATCCACAATTTCTAGCATTCAAACCTCGGCGCGCTAGGATACGGATAGTGCTTACTGTAAATTATGCTGTCGTGCCCTCGTTGTCAGGCTAGCCTTGAACCCACGGCTATTCGGTGTCCTCGCTGCCAACTTACGCTCAAGGCTCATGGACATCCTGGCATTCCCCTCCATCGAGCCGAAGGAGAAGAGTCGCTCTGCATTACCTGTCGTTATAATGCCGATGACACCTGCAACTTTCCTCAACGCCCCCACGCTCAGACCTGCACACTCTATCGTTCCCTTGACCAAACCTTAACTGCTGACTTATCCCCCTTAACGACAGGAGAACGATTTGGCCTGTGGCTGCGCTCCCATCGAAGTGCTGTAGCAGTCGCAGGCTTACTATTGATTAGTCTACTAATTGTGCTGCTTCAAAGATGATTAATTGTGCTGCTTCAAAGATGATCATTAGCAGCTTTTGTGCCAACTGTAGACGACTCAGCCAGTCTCGTGGTCTAAATTAAGCAAGTAGGCGACTTCAGAGATAGAAGCCGCCTACTTGACGCTGGATTAAATTTGGTTAACTTAGGGCGGCTACAAGCCAGAGTACCTCTGGCTCAACCGCTATTTCCTAATTAGCCAGTTACACCACCCTCGGCATTGCGTTGCCGCTTAGCAACTAGCACACCACCAACTACCAGCAAGCTCAGAACCATGCCTGGTTCGGGAACAGACTCAGGAGCTTCGTTAAAGCCCTTAGAACTTGCTTGGAAGGTATGGTTATCGGTTTCAAAGCCGCCACCGCCCTTTTGGGAGATGACGATGCGATTAAACAGGTCAGTCTTAGAGTCAGCAAAGAAATTCATGTAGGCGTTGTACTCACTGCCATTGCCTACGGTTCCGTAGGTTTTCAAAGCTGAGGCAACGTTAGTAGTTTTTTCAGAGGCGGCAAAGGTACGGTTGTCATTGAAATAGACAAATTTGTGAACTAGAGCGTCACCATTATAGAAGGAGAACTCATTACCATCGTGGGCAGACCCCCAGTTAATGCCGAAATAATTGTGAGTCTTGTCCAGATCAATTTGAACATTCGTGCCGTTGAAGGCGGTTAGATACTTGGACTTGTTGTCGCGAGCAGAGGCAAAGGTTGGTGCCCATTCGTCTTTGATGATCTTAGCGTTGCTAGTTGTGTTACCGACGTAAGAATACCGAATACCGGCATCAGTAACGGCCTGATTTTTTGAATTAACCACCGTAAAATCACCTTTATTGAAATTCACGGTATTAAACCCATCTTGTTGGGAATAGATGGAGTAGGCTCCCTGGTTGGTTTCACCATTAAAACCAGCAATGCCCTTCATGGATGTTTTGATAGCATTGGTATCACCCAGCGCAAAGGAAATTGCTTCAGCAGGTTGAGAGAAGCCGACGATGGTAGCCATGCTTGCTAGCACGCCTAGCGCATAAACTTGGTTGAATTTCATTGAAAATCTCCTAACTGGTCTGATTCATTGTGGAATTTGAGCAAGGAGAAAGAATCGGCGCTTTCACTGAATCGCCAATCAAGTTTCTATGAAGTTAGAAGCATTAACTTAAATGCATTGAGCTTTTAGAAGTTGTGATACTTCCCCAGACTGCGTCATCGGCCCTGCGGTTCAAAAGCCATTTTAGCTGTGCTGTCAGGAACTATTTTCAGGATCAGGTTGACATGTAGCCTGTGCACAATGGTACAAATAGGCCAACTGTCACTCCTGGTCGCTAGGCTTGATCTAGCAACCGGTGATGCACAATAAGTAGGGTTTTGTAGTTGGATCACAGAAATCTATGGTTTCTTCTGCGTCTTGGTTTCGGCTTCAGGTCTCAACTGTCCGCTGGGTCTTCCGTCGTTGGCGGCGGGTCATTCAGTTTGTAGGATTGTTTGGCCTTTGTTTAGGAATAGCGTTGGGGTGTGCGGGCAACAACCAACCTGCCACCGAGACGTCTACGGAAGGAGCGGGAAATGGGCGCATCACCATTGGCACTACGTTAACGGCTCGTACTCTAGACCCTGCCGACGCCTACGAAACCTTTCCGGGGATTTTGCTCTATAACTTGGGTGATCGCCTTTATACCTACACGCCAGGTACAACGCAGCTAGTACCTCAACTGGCAACGGAGATGCCCACCATTAGCCAGGATGGCCTCACTTATACCATTCCTTTGCGGAATGATGTGACCCTTCATGACGGGACTCCTTTTAACGCCGAAGTAATGGCATTCTCAATTCAACGATTTATGGAAAATGGGGGGCGGCCTGCTTACCTTTTGTCAGAGAAAATTAAATCTGTGGAAGCCATAGGGGAGCACGAACTGACCATTACTCTCAGTGCGCCTTTCTCTGCGTTTCCGGCGCTATTAAGTTTTTCTGGCATTACTCCGGTGTCTCCAGCCAGTTATGAGGTTGGTGCGGGCAAGTTCAAGCCTGATAGCTTTATCGGCAGTGGCCCTTATAAGCTAGCTAGCTTTGCTAGCGATGCCATCAAGCTAGATGTTAACGAGAACTATTGGGGTGAGGCTCCAGCTAACCAGGGGATTGACATTCAAATTTTTACCAGTCCGGCCAATCTCTATAACACTTTTAAGACCGGCGGTTTGGATGTGGCTTACCAAACCCTAGACCCAGAACAAGTTGCCAGCCTGGAGCGAGAAGCACAGGCTGGTGGGTGGCAGGTTATCGAAGCGGGTACGAATGTGATTAATTACATGGTGCTAAACCAGCGCATTGAGCCCTTGAATGATGTCAGAGTGCGACAGGCGATCGCGGCGATGATAGACCGGCCTCTGCTCAATGAGCGAGTTTTTCAGGGGCAGGCAGAGCCCTTGTACAGCCTAATTCCCCCCAGCTTTGATGTGGCTAAACCTGTGTTCAAAGATGCTTTTGGCGACGGTAATTTTGCCAAGGCCAAGACTTTACTAACGGAGGCAGGTTTTTCTGAAGCTAATCCCTTAACTGTCGAAATTTGGTATCCTTCAGCCTCCACAACGCGCAGTATCGTGGCCAGTACCTTGAAGGAATCCATTGAAACGGCGCTGCCAGGGTTGGTGACGGTAAATATTCAGAATACAGAAGGAGCCACGCTCTGGCAGAATGTTGGCGATGGAATTTACCCTATTGTTCTGTCTAATTGGTACCCGGACTATTACGACCCTGATACGTTTATTCAGCCTTTTTTGGGATGCAGCAAGGGCGATCCGGCCAAGGGCTGTGAGGAGGGATCTTCCCAGGGCAATGGCTCATTTTTTTATAACCCCAAAGCTAATGAACTAATTGCTAAACAGCGGGCTGAGCAAGATATGGCGGCTCGACAACCGGCCATTGAGGAATTGCAGACCATGATGGTGATGGAGGTACCTTATGTGCCACTGTGGCAGAA
>Ga0224722_1001693_pt1 | contig 12094 bp, 9 predicted proteins | sample Balambano_FR1_Me_FD_161646 | JGI IMG/M metagenome (GOLD analysis project Ga0224722, IMG submission 161646) | Freshwater sediment microbial communities from Lake Towuti, South Sulawesi, Indonesia - Balambano_FR1_MetaG | ecosystem: Environmental > Aquatic > Freshwater > Lake > Sediment | place...
GTCTTTATTCTGTCGAAACCCGATGATTGGGACCCCTCCTAGCTGAGCGATCCATCGAACCATGGTTCGGCCGAGATCGCTGGTTCCCCCTGTGACCACCACAACTCGCCCGAGAAGGTTAAGGTTCATCGTCAAAATCATGATGCGAAACAGCGCAGATTTGCCAGTATTCTTGCGTCATGCAGGGCTTTCCATTCGATCCGAACCCATACCTCTATCGCGGAGAGCGACTCCGAGAGATCGCTTTTCCATTGGGCGGAATTGGCACCGGTTGTGTAAGCCTTGAAGGCAGGGGAGCACTTCGAGATTGGGAACTCTTCGGTCGCCCGAATAAGGGCTCCTTTCTCTATCAAACGTTTCCCGTGCTTTGGTGCCGTGTCGATGGAGAGTCCCCGGATTGTCGAGTGGTGCAAGGCCCTCGGTTGAAGGATTGGGCGGGGGCCGGCCTCGGCAGTTACGGGTTGGGAACAGGGGTGTTTTCTCAAGGAGACGGACTTCCCGCGTTCGACGAAACTACATTTGTCGGGACCTTTCCAAGCGCTTCCATTCAGTTTCAGCGGGCTTCACATCCTGTCGAGGTTCAGCTGACGGCGTGGAGTTCCTTTGAACCGCTTGAGGATCGCTCTAGTTCGATGCCGATAGCAGTTTTGGACTACGAGGTGCTGAATGTCACCGCCAAGCCCGTGGAGTTGGTGTTGGCTTGGAATCTCATGAATCCGATTGGTGCGTTCAGTTCGGAACCAGAACCGGCAAACGATGGCGCATGGTGCGAATGGCGTGAATCTGGTCATTTTCGAGGATTGGTCTTTGGCAATGACCGAATTCTGGAAGGGGATGAGCACGCGGGCACTTTTGCACTAACCACCGATCATCCAGACATCGAGTATTCGCCACGATGGTACGAGGGAACATGGTTTGATGCACTGCAAGATTTTTGGAACCGATTCTCCCATGACGGATCGTTGAACTCTAACGCGAGAAATGAGACTGGACACCGAATGCCGGGCTCACTTGGTTTGCGGGCTCGCCTAGATCCCAACGAACGAAGGCGACTTCGCTTCTTGTTTAGCTGGGTTATCCCATTTTCCAGACGATATTGGGATACAAAATTTGAACCACAGGCAGGATATTGGCGGAAATACTATGCAACCGTTTGGAGTGACGCTTGGGCGGTTGCCGACGAATTCCATCGCAACAGTCCACAGTTAGAAGCAAGGACATTTAGTTTTCGAGATCACTTGTTCTTGAGCACCCTACCCTGCGAAGTGATCGAATCCGTTGCGGCAACCGCAACAACCTTGCGAACTCCGACTGTGGAAAGGCTAGAAGACGGCACTTTGTGGGCATGGGAAGGCTGCAACGGACAATCGGGATGTTGCCATGGATCTTGCTCCCACGTTTGGAACTATGCCTTGACCCATGCGATGTGGTTTCCTGAACTCGCTAAATCGATGCTACGCAGCCATTTTCGGACGGGATTTGACTGTGGACCAGCTGGCGAATTGGGTGCCATGAACTTTCGAGTGATGTTGCCGCTGAGCACGGGATCTCCGCTTTGGCATGCGGCCATCGACGGACAGATGGGATTGATTCTCCAACTGCATCGAACGTGGAAACAAACTGGGGACCGATCATTCTTACAAGAGCTTTATCCCTCAGCCAAGAAAGCGATGGGTTATGCCAAAACTCAATGGGATCGCGATGAAGACGGGCTCGTTGATGGGGATATGCATAATACCTATGATATCAACTTTCAGGGTCCGAATCCGCTCGGGCAGTTCTTTTACCTCTCTGCTCTTAAAGCACTTGGAAACATGGCTATTGAGATGGGAGAACCGGAAGTTTATGAACGTTGCACCAAGCTAGTTTCAGAAGGCATTGCAAAAGCTATCGAATATCTTTGGAACGGAGAGTTCTTTGTACAGCGCCTGGATATGGTAGAAGGCGAAGTGCCGAAGTATCAGCATGGTATTGGATGTTTAAGCGATCAGGTGTTCGGTGTACTTTGCGCGAAATGGGCAGGAATTGATGGCTTAATTGATCCTGAAATCGAGAGAAAGGCCATTCTTTCCGTGTATTCAAACAATTTTCGAGATCCGCTTGGTGACTATCCAAATATGCAACGTGTTTACGCGGTTGGTGATGAGGCAGGATTGTTACTGTGCTCCTGGCCAAATGGCGGGAGACCAGAGTTTCCTTTTGTTTACAGCGATGAGGTGTGGACCGGAATTGAGTATCAGGTTGCGGCACATTTGATGGAAGTAGGTTGTGTTGAAGAGGGATTGAAGATTCTTCGGGCAGTAAGAAAGCGCTACGATGGAAGCCGTCGGAATCCATACAATGAGTTTGAATGTGGCTCTCACTATGCGCGAGCTCTGGCAAGCTATGCTACTTGGTTAGCTCTTACCGGTTTGCAAGTAGACGGCGTTCGAAATGAGCTCTCCGGAAAGCCCTGGCGGTTTCAGGACGGCTTTCGGGCACTTTATGTGAGTTCGAAAGAGTGGGGCTCGATGATGGTAGAAGGTTCACAGCTTCGCTTTATTTCAGCCTGACGGGACCGATTCAAAAAAACATTTGCATCTTTTGAAAAGCTGAGGCATAGTATAGATGTAGATTCGCTCGGTTCTTGCCGCGACCTCTTTCGCGGGAGACCATCTGTCTGAGCGGGCAGGTTCTAAAGGACCTGTGAGTGTGGGCGGAAGTTCTCTGAAGAGGTGAAATATGTCTCAAACGTCAGTTTTGGCGTCAGGGCGGCAGATTACCAATCAGGATCGAGCCGCCTTTGAAGAGTTGGGTTATCACATTATTCGTGAAGCTCTAACTCAAGCGGAAGTGCGGGTTTACCGATCGGCATTGGTTCGGATGCTGCAAGTGCCCGAAGACCATCCATATGTGAATCGCTTGATGTCCGCGAACATTGCGGGCGCACCGCCTACCCCAATCAATCCAAGATGTATTTGGGCTGGATTTGATCTTCCCCTATTCGACGATATCTTTTATGACTTTGCCTTTCATGCGCCGATAGTCGAAGTTGTTGCTGCGCTCATTGGACCTGACGTTAACCTTTATGAGACGAGCTCTGTGCACAAGGTTCCCGGATTTCCCGGCAATTACCGGGATTGGCATCAGGATACAGAGTATAGCGATCCGCAAAGCAATGATTCCATCGTAACCGTCATCACTTATCTTGATGATCAAGACGGATACTCGGGTGGAACATGGGTTGCAGATGGAACGCATCGTCTTGGCGCGATACCCCATCAAGTACCCGAAGAAGCGGTGACCAGCGGTGCTCGAGAAGTTATCGATAAGAAGATTTACGACTTATCGGGACACTGTCCAAGTTATTCGGCAGGTGATACTCTCATTTTCAAGAGTCGGTTGATTCACAAATCTGGTGCAAACCAATCGGATCGGGATCGACTGAGTTTGGCCTATAACTATGTCGCTGCCGATACCTTGGATCTTAAAGAGATCAATCGCTATATAGGAAGTGCGACTCCAGTTGCACGATCGGGTCGCGTTTATCGACCCGGACAAAAGGTTTCTGAGCTCCTTGCTCATTCTTGACGCTACTAATCAATCTCAATCTGGAGCAAATCAACCAAAGGAGGTTACTGTGCTCTCATTCACAAAAACTCGGAAGGGCTTTACGCTCATCGAACTCTTAGTCGTCATTGCGATCATTGCGATTCTTGCTGCGATCCTTTTCCCAGTCTTTGCGCAAGCAAAATTATCTGCCAAAAAGGCTTCGTCCGTTAGCAACTCGAAGCAAATCACATTGGGGATACTTCAATACATTGCTGATGTGGACGATCAACTACCTATGGTCGAACATGGCGCGCCATTTTCGTTCCGGGCCACTTGGCCGGTATTGGTGCAACCCTATATTAAGAATTGGCAAATTTTCCGCGATCCAACTGATGGTTCGGCCAGCGATAGCACTTACGCGAGCAACTGGGGATTGCCAAATCCGCCTTCACAATCCGATCTTGATATTGCCAGAGGTTACGGTTCTAGCTACGGCTACAATTACAGCTTTTTGGCTCCGGGTGCCGGCACTCCTGGCAATGAATATTTTAATGGTGGAGTCTCGCAGACCGTCGCCGCAAACATTGCTGAAACCGTGTTGCTTGTTGACGGTACTGCTTGGTCTGCCAGTGGTTCTCCTCCCAATTGTTCAAGTACTGGCGGCGGCTGGTATCAGGTGGATGCCCCCGCGATTTTAGACGCAAACGGCAACAACTATTCAACGACGACTCTCTGGAACCAGGGTTGGTATTTCGCCGACGGGTTGCCGTGTCAATGGAACCGATATGGGGGTGCGCTGCCAAGGTACAACGGCAAATTCAACGTTGCATGGTTGGATGGGCATGTTTCAACACGAGCTCCCCTAAGCATGATTGCAGGTGTGCAATACAATGCTGCCACTCCTAGCCAAAGTCGCGTCATTGACCCATCGGTTTATGTCTGGGACCTGAACTAGCATGAGAAGAGTGTGGATTGGATTTGCGCTGCTTTTGGCGAGCCTTCTTGGATGTGGAGAACCAACGGAGCCACCGTTGACTCAAGATCAGTTGAAGCCGGAACAAAAGGTGACACCTGGGAATGAGCCGCCACCCGGCAATGTACCGCCACCTCCCGCTGCAAATCCCAATGCACCCTACCAACCACGTCGATAACGAGCGTTCGGGGGGTTGAGCTTATCCGGTTGGAAACTGCTCTACTCCCGAACCGTTCCCAAGCCAGCATTCCATGAGTTGCTACTATCGCTGAGCAATTCCTTAGGAATGTAGTTATCATAGTAGGGAGCAATCTCGATGAAGGCAATTTCTCCCGGATAAAGTGTAAATTTAACACAACTTGAGTCAATAACCGTTGAATCTGGATAGCAGCTACTTTCAATTGCAAGCCTTTGCACTTGAGTCGGGTTTTGAGGCCTTCCCATCTGCTCCCAAGTTTCAAATCCGCTACCGTGGAGTGGTCTTACGGTCATCATTGAACCCAATATAGTTTCGCTTGTCTTGAAGGTAATGGTATCGGACCAAGACGAATCTTCGAATTCTTTTGGCGTGTCATTCCAGAGGATTACGCGGGTTGACTGTGCTTCTTTAGTGGCGCAGTAACCGCAATATCGATTGATGATCTGCTTGTCAAGAATAGGACCCGACAGCATTTTAAGAAATTTAAACGCCCAGTAGCTTGCTTTAGGCTTACCAGTGCGATTTAGAAAGCCATAAGTTCCGGAATAGAGACTTTGAGGTATACCAGCTTCTTCAAACACATCGGTGATCACCCACCAAAAGAGTCCATCTGCATGGTGATCTAACTTAATCATGTTCCTAACAATGCAAGCAGCAGACTCAATGGAATCGATTGAATGATTAGCGAACCAGTCAACATGTTCCGGATTTGTTGCAGATAAGGAATTCCATTCTGTCAAGAACATACTCGCGGATGGGTAATAGGAGTTCTTAAGATTCCGATTCGTATCAATGATACGTTCCGAGAAAAACTCACCTCTCGAATAGGGGTTTGTTCCAGGTTCGGGGTAAACCAACCACTCGTTTTGTGGATATAGATGAGTACTGACAAAGTCGACTGGCAGCGAACGAATATGGCAAGCTTCTAAGAACTCATCAATCCAACCAGTTTCAGCGGTCGCCGGTCCACCGACTTTTAGGTTCAAGGAGTGCGATTTGATGGTATTGCAGCTGATTTCGTACAATCGCATGTAATCGTGGAAAGATCCTGTCCAAAATGCAGATAAATTTGGCTCATTCCACACTTCAAAGCACCATTCTTGGATTTCGTCATGTCCATATTCCGATATGATGAATTTCATAAAAGCATCTATCAGCAGTTCCCATTCTTCCCACCTTTCAGGAGGAGTAACGTTCATATGCCAATAAAAGAATGTAGTGGTTCCGCTTGCCATTGTTTGTGGCATGGGTCCTAGTTCGACGAAGGGCTTGATGCCGACAGACAGAAGAAAGTCAAAGATCTGGGCAACATGATGAAATTGAAATCGTACAGATCCATCAGCCATTCGAATGGCGACCTTCATATCATCGTGAAATAGCCCATGAAATCTGAGATAACGATATTGAAATTGTGATTGTGCAAATCGTACATGGTCTTGGACATCTTGTCGCAATAGTTCATAGGCTCTCCCGACGCAAGATCCCAGTCTCCACGGCATGTTAAGGCGCTCCGAGGTAGGGCAATTGTCGATCTTTATCATGGGTTTACCTTACCCATCTCCATGTCAAAAGTCGGTAGAATCGGTATGTGCTTTCGGATCTTTCCTATGAGTTCTGGTGTGAAGAATCCCTAACATGGAAAGATATGAAGGGCTTACAAGTTAGACATGTAAGCCACAGGATCGATTCTTTGTTTGCATCCGAGATTTCTAACTCGATACTGCGGTATCGAGTGTGCTATCAATCTCAGTTAACAAAGGAAACTGAAGGATATTGGCATCATCCAATATTGCCTCGGATGTGCCTTCGAATGATTCAACCTCTTTCCGACCCATCTCTGCATGGTCCTTTTAGTCCTTTATCAGTTGAATGTCATCACTTAGATCGCATTGGAAGGCAGCCGTTTGGCATGCCAAGTGTCTTAGTAGTATTTTCACCTGAGAATGCGGGATTTGTTTTTGGCAGTCTTTCTGAAGACCAGTTTCGAAGTAATTTCCATTGGCGGTTGGTCGACAATCAATGGCAGTTTGTCCTCGAGTTTGAGCGAAATGATGTTAGCCAGCAAGGTCAGAAGCCACTGGAGTTGGAATCCATTTTTTTTAGAAGATTTGGTCCTGCCAGTGAGCTTTCCTGTGAAATGTTTCACGCATTTTTTGAACAGTTTAAAGAAGAAGTGTCTGCAAAAAGAGCATCAGGACTCTTTTGGGGTACTTGGAATGATGGTGTCTTTCGCGATATTGATGAAGCACGGATTCTTGATTGCGCGAGTTTTCTTAAAGCTGAATTTCCGAGGGTGCAATGGATCGAGGTCGATGATGGCTGGGCCAATGCAAAAGCAGTCGGGACAGATGTTGATGGATGTTTACGAATGTCCACAATGGATTGTTTTTATCAGAACTCCTTGTTAGAAGAAGATCATCGCTTTCCATCAGGTTTGGATGGGTTGGTGCAACGAATCAAAAATCTCGGGTTGCGATCGATGATTTGGCTGACACCAGCAGTTCAAAGTGATTCTGCTCTGCACACGGACTATCCACATTGGTTTCAACGTGATTGCAGATTGCACTTTATGCCAGAGCTTAGATTTTTTGACTTCGGGTTAGATGAGGTGCGCGACTATCTACGTCATGCGTTTGAAGTTTGCTTTTTGAAATGGGGATTTGAAGGTTGCAAATTGGACTTTTGGTCAATGGCATTTGAGCAGCCTGACAGTAGGCAAACTGGTAGCAATCTAGAAAACATGGCATGGTTTCTTGATACCTTGCGATCCTATCTGCCGGAGGATGGCCTCCTAGTTCATTGCATTGATCTACCCTTTGGTTCACCTTATAGAGCTAAGTGGTTCAATCAGTTTCGATACTATTCCGATAGTGAAGGTAGCATAGCTAACTTCGAAATGATGAAAGAGCAAGCGAGTTGGGCTGCAATTCTTGGCGGTCTTTATGGAGTAGATCAACTATGGGAACTGAATGGGGATGGGTTAGGCACTTTCCCACACCAAAAAGTCTCTGACCCCCAGTTTCGACTATGGTGTTCTTTTCTGGTTGGATCAAACTCCTTTCGAGAACTTGCTGGGTGGCTTCACAAAGCAGATGGAAAGCGAGTCGAAATTCTAAAAAAGATAGCCAACCTTGCACCTGTTTTAGGTTCGTTGCCGCTTGAGCGTTCAGATATTGTCGGTCTACCAAATCCACCAAACCGATGGATAAGACTGGATGGATTGATTTGCTTCACGAATTGGTCTGAGGTCGACCGAGAGTTTCCAATTGACTCTCCCATGATGGATCTATTGTCGAATCACCAATTTGAAGACTGGGTTCCAGTCGGAGCGATGGACGGAAGGATCCTAACCCCAATTACTTGCCACCAGTCATAACAATTCCTGACACGAAAAACTTTTGGAATGCGATAAAAATGATGGCAATTGGCACCATTACAAGCACTGAAGCTGCCATGACTAAATGCCATTCTGTGCTTTGGACTGAGCGATAACTCGCTAGACCAACTTCTAGGGTCTGAAGCGATGGGGAGTTAAGATACAAAAGCGGTCCGAGGAAGTCTCGCCAGCTACCCACGAATGCAAAAACTGCTACGGTCGCTAGACCAGGACCGCTAAGTGGCAGAATGATTCTGGAAAAGATGGTGACATGCGTAGCACCATCTAAGATGGCTGCTTCGTCAAGTTCTTTCGGTATTCCGAAAAAGAACTGACGTAGAAGAAAAATGTTAAATGCACCAGCAAATAAAAAGCTAGGTACCCAAAGTGGATAACTGCTGTTGATCCATCCTATCGATGCGAACAACATATATGATGGAATGGTGGTAACGATTCCAGGCAACATCATGGTCGCAACGATCATGATGAAAAGCCTGTCTCGTCCCCTAAATTCAAGCCTTGCAAAGGCGTAAGCCGCCATTGCGCTACTCAGTACTGTTCCAATCATCGAGAGAATCGAGATGGTCAGTGTATTGTTGAGTAATCGAAAAAAACTTAGGGTTGGATCGGAAAGAACGGTTTGGTAATTTGCGAGCTGTGGTGTTTGTGGCCATGACCAAGGAGAAGTCGATTCAATTTCTGCCGGTGTCTTAAGAGAGAGTGAAACCATCAGATAGAGGGGAAGCATAAAGAGGACTGACAATGAAGACAGCATGCCATGTTGCAACAGTGGACGTAATCTTTTCATCAGGAACCTTCGTAGTGCACCCATTTTTTGGCATAGCGAAACTGAAAAATGGTGAGCAACAAAAGAATGACAAACAAAATCCATGCAAGTGCAGATGCATACCCTAGTTTGAGCGAGCGGAAACCTTGAATGTACACATTTAGGAGATAAAACATGGTGGCGTTGTTTGGCCCCCCTTGCGTCATGATATAACTCTGAGTAAAGATTTGGAATGATCCAATACAACCAGTTATTAATGAGAAGAATATGGACGGTGATAATAAGGGAATTGTTATGCGATAGAACTTTCGCAGATTGCTCGCACCATCAATTGAGGCTGCTTCATAGTAGGTTGTTGAAATCGCTTGTAAGCCAGCGAGGAATATGATGGTTCCGCCCCCAGCGCCCCAAAGACCCATGATGACGAAAGCTGGCAACACTGTATTCTCATTGGAAAGCCAGTTAACGGGTTCAACGGGATTTCCGGCTAGCTGACTCAACCAGCTCCCGAACTTGCCAATCCCAAATTCAGATCCAAATCCATAAATCGCTTGGTTGAGGAGACCTTGTTCTGGGTGAAAAATCCTCATCCAGACCAGAGAACTCGCTACTCCGCTAGCTAAAGAAGGCAAGTAGAAGAGAGCACGATAGACTGGTATACCGTAGCATTTAAGATTTAGAAACATGGCAAGAACTAGGGAGAAGGCCACGTTTAGAGGAACACTTAATAGTGCATAGACAAATGTCACTTGTAAAGATTTCCAGAACAGCGGATCGTATGTAATTGCGTCGACGTAGTTGCCGATTCCATACCACTTTGTTGGTCGAATCATATCGCTTTGACCAAAGCTCAACATAAGCGCGTACAGCATTGGACCTAGCGTGAAACAGGTCAGCCCCACAAGCGTTGGGAGCAAGAACCAAATTGTAGTGCGGCTCTGATCTTTCAGATGTGATCGGTGGTTAGACCTGGGATGAACGATCCATATTGCAAGGAACACACAACCGATGGCTCCTAGAGCGATGGCTAATACCCATGGATATGGTCTTGTTGGCTGCCTACGCAATGCGCTGTCCAACCTCAGTTGGCTTTGTTCTGTTACGGTTGCCAGTGTTTGTCTAACGGGACGTGTCCCATTTAGTATATCGAATACGGAGTTATCCAGATGGATTCGTGTGTCTTCGAAGTATTCGGGGGTTTGTCGATACTCCATTTCGTTCGCTGCTACATTTGTGACTGCTAGGTTGGTAGGTTTGCTGTTTGGTAACAGCCATACCGACGAGGATTCGGACAAACTGCGAATTGCTGGTTGGAGATTGTTGCGTTTTGCGAGGACCGATTGTGCAAACTTTCCACTGATAAAGCGACTAAAGCGCCAAGCTTGCTCTGGGTAACGTGTTTTCCTAAAAACTACTGATCCTGAAGCATCTGCTGAAAAGCGTCGAGGTTGATTTTTGAAACTAGGAAAAAGTGCGATGTCCCAGTCGAAATCGTTGGCATCAATTCCTGTGCGGAGTTGATCTAAATAGCTAGCAAATGTCGTGTACATTGCAATCCGTCCTTTTTTGAATTCGGCGAGTGGACTGGATTGGAGACCAGCAGAAATCTGGTCATAAGTTGGGATGACTCGCTCTTCATTGACAAGCCGATTGGCAAAAACCATAAGCTCGACAACATCCTGGTTATCTGCAGTAATTTGGGTAGGTGCTTCATCGCTATTCCATAGCGACAAACCTCTTGAGTTCAGTAGAAGATTGAACCAAAGTTGCGGCCATTCTGGCGCAAAACCCCATTGAATGACTTTTCCAGATTCGTCGCGGACAGTTAGTTGTTGCATAACCCAAACGAAGTCTTTTTCCTTCAGCTCGGGTCTGACAACTAGGTCCCAAGTCCAATCTTCCGGCGGCTCGCTAATACCGGCTTTCTTGAATAGCTTCTTATTGTAGAAAATTAGTCCAAAGGGACTTACACTACTGGGTATCGCCCATGTTCGACCGTTTGTTGTAAAAAACTGAACAGATTTCGGAAATCGATCTTTTAGGTTTTCGTTGGTCCGAAAGCGATCATTCAACTCTTGAATGGAAATCAAGGTTCCACGGGTTGCAAATGCCTGATAATGATTTACGCTCATTTGAGCCACGTCAGGAGCTACGTTAGCCGCTACTTGAGTAAGAATCTTTTGAACAAACTCAGTTGGAACACTTTCAAGGCTGATACGAATATCAGGGTTTTGTTTTTCGAACTCTTTACAAACATCCTGGATTGATGCTAAAGAGCGACCTGATTCCATAACCACATATCGAAGGGTCACCGGGTTCGCAACACATATCGTTCCGTTTGCGATAGCTAGGGCAAGTAAAAAATTTTTCATTCCAGAGTCGCAACGATAGGAAAGTGATCGGAAGGAAATCGGTTATCCAGTGAAAACCGATCGATTACGGCTCTTCTGATCTTCCAGTTTGGGCTGACTAGAATATGATCAATGAGCCCCCCCGATCCTTGCCCAGTAAATCCATGATAGCTACCTGCAATGGGTTCATAAGGATAGAGTGCTCGAAAGGCTGATATCAGCTTTGGTTTACCTCTAATCAAGGATTGGTAAGCAGGGTTCTCTTCATTTGCATTCAGATCTCCCATAAGAACGATCGAATTGATTTTGGAGTGCGAGTTAAGCAGTGAACGAATCATGTCCGCGCTTCTAGCACGTGAATTTTGTGATTGGTGATCCCAATGTGTGTTCAAAACAATCATGCGTCTGTTCGTTAAGCTATCTTGCAGAATCGCCCATGTGCAGATCCTAGTGATCGTGTTTCCCCAGTGGTATGAGTTTGGAAGTCGGGGAGTGTCGCTTAGCCAAATCGTGTCGCTACTCAGATGCTTGAAGCGTTGGAAGTCATAGAAAATTGCGCTGAACTCACCCTTACGCTTTCCATCTTCTCGACCAACTCCAATGAGTTTGTATTGTGGAAAGCGCACACGTAGTGCATCTATCTGGAAATCGTAAGCTTCTTGGATACCTAGTATTGCAGGTTGGTGTTTTTCAATAACAGCGAATGCAATTGACGAGCGATGCTGCCACGAGTTCTCGCCATCATTGGCAACGCCCAAACGGATATTGAAGCACATGACATTAAACATGGTACTATCGGATGAGTTTGAGATCGTGCATGCCAAAACTGCTAAAGCGCTAAGACCCACCATGCATTCAGTGTGTCACGAGCTAGTAG
>Ga0224722_1001694_pt1 | contig 12089 bp, 9 predicted proteins | sample Balambano_FR1_Me_FD_161646 | JGI IMG/M metagenome (GOLD analysis project Ga0224722, IMG submission 161646) | Freshwater sediment microbial communities from Lake Towuti, South Sulawesi, Indonesia - Balambano_FR1_MetaG | ecosystem: Environmental > Aquatic > Freshwater > Lake > Sediment | place...
GGCCTATTGCAGGTCAGCGGCTGTCAGCGCGGTTTTGCCGGTGATCGCCGCGGCGCTCTTGGTCTGCGCCTCGGCGCTCGCCGGGACCAGCCCGATCGCCGCCAGAGGGCCGTTCGCCGCCCAGCTCTTGCTCCACTGCGCCAGGTATTGCTCCAGCCCCGGCTTGACCCCGATGCGGGCCTTCCTGACGTAGATGTAGAGCGGGCGCGAGGCAGGATAGGACCCGTCGGCGATCGTCTCCGCGCTTGGCACCACGCCGCTGATCGGCAGCGCCTTAACGAGGTTGGTGTTCGCCTGAAGGTAGGAATAACCGAAAATACCGACCGCGCGGGGGTTGCCCGCCACCTTGCGCACGATCAGGTCGTCCTGTTCGCCCTGCGCGATATAGGCTGTATCCGATCGCAGCGCATGGCAATCGCGGCTGAAGGCGGCCGGATCGCTTTCCTTGAGCGCGGCCATTTCGCCGTTGGCGGCGCAGGCCGGTTCAAGCACGAGATCGAGGAGCGCATCGCGGGTGCCCGAGCTTGGCGGCGGGCCATAGACGATGATCGGCTCGGCCGGCAGCGAGCCGTCGACATCCGACCAGTTCTGCGCGTCCTGCGGCTGACCGAAGGGCGACACTGCCAGCGCGCGGTAGATGATCGCGGGGGAGAGATTGAGCTCGATCCCCTCGTCGGCCGAGGAGACGAAGGCGATGCCGTCGCGCCCGATTTCGACCTCGATGATTTCGGCCACCCCGTTGCTGGCGCAGCGCGCGAATTCCTCGGCGGTCATCCGGCGCGAGGCGTTGACGATATCGGGCGCTTGCGGGGTGTCGCCTGCGCAGAATGCCGCAATCCCCTCCGATGTGCCGGTCGATTCGATGCGCGGCGCGTCGATCCCGGAATTGGCGGCGAGGAAATCCTCGGCCACCTTCTGCGCGAAGGGATAGACGGTCGAGGAACCGGTGATCGCCAGCGCGTCGTCAGCGGTGGTTTCGGCCTCGCCCCCGCAGGCGGACAGCAACAGCAAAGCGCCGCCGGCAAGCGCCATCGCGCCCGCCCCGGTGCGGGCGCGAACGGCAAGACCTGCAAACGGCAATATCGGCTTGGCAGACATAGGACCCCTCCCTTGCTCGCCCGTGATCGGGCACGTAATGCTACTTGGCGGCAAGCTCCGACGCGCTCACGACCGTCAGGTCGCGCACCTTGGCGGCGTTGGCGGCCATCACCGCCTCGGGCATCACCACCATGCCGATACGCGCCAGCGGGCCGTCCTCGCCCCAGTTCTTGACCCATTCCTGAAGGTAATTCTCAAGCCCCGGGATCGCGCGCATGTGCGCCTTCTTGACGTAGATGTAGAGCGGCCGCGCGCCAGGGTAGGCAAAGCTCGAGATGTTCTCGTAGGTCGGGGCCACGTCGTTCATCGGCAGGCCCTGCACACGGTCGGCGTTTTCTTCCATGTACGAATAGCCGAAGATCCCGATCGCGCGCGGGTTGCCGACGATCTTCTGGACGATCAGGTTGTCCTGTTCGCCCTGGTCGACATAGCCGCCATCGTTCCGCACTTCGGTGCAGACCTGCTTGTAGCGGTTCTCGTCACTATCCTTTAGCGCCGCCATCGCCGGATTGGTGGCGCAGCCGACTTCGAGCACCAGTTCCTTGAGCGCATCACGGGTGCCCGAGGTGCTGGGCGGACCATAGACGATGATCGGATCGCCGGGCAGCGAGGGATCGACATCAGCCCAGGTCTTGGCGGTCTGCGGCTTGCCATAGGGGCTGGCCGCCAGCGCCTCGTACACGATCTTGGGCGAGAGGTTGAGCATGATCCCCTCGCGTGCCGAGGCGAAGGCGATCCCGTCGAGCCCGACCTGGAGTTCGATCACATCGTCGACCTTGTTCGACAGGCAGCGTTCGAACTCGGCGGGCTTCATCCGGCGCGAGGCGTTGACCATGTCGGGCGTGTTCGATCCGAGGCCCGAACAGAACAGCTGGATGCCGTTGCCGGTGCCGGTCGATTCGATCAGCGGCGAACGGAAATCGGGGTTCGAGCGGGCGAAATTCTCGGCCACCAGCTTGGCAAAGGGATAGACCGTCGAAGAACCGACCGCATGCAGCGAAGTGCGCGCCCCCCCGCCCCCGGCATCGCAGCCGGCGAGCGCAAACGCAGCCAGTCCGATAGCGCCGACAGAGAAAAAGCGGGTGAGCGTGCGATGCGGCATGGCGGCCCCTTGTTGACCTTTGTCCGGCGGCTAATCCCGCTTCGTGACAGCGACGTGACGGGGGCGCAGGTTGCGGCGAAGAAAGCGCGGGCCGGGCCCGGCCGCAATCGCCGCGAGCCGCGCACAACGGTATGACTTTGCAACGGAATTGCTCCATTATGGAGGTATTGCGCTTAACAGCATCGTAAGGGCTTTGGTGATAGCACGGCGCGGATGGAAAGACTGCGCGTCCTGATCCGCCTGTGCCTTGGCGCTGCGCTGCTGGCGCTCTTCGGCGCGTGCCCGGCGGCGGCCGATACCCATGAGGTGCCGGTGTTCGCGCCCACGTGCCATGCCGCTGGCGACGCCGGCCGCAGCCCCGAAGCGATGCTGCCGCGCGCGCAGTGGACCTGTGCGGACCGCGGCTGGCGATCGGACCGCCCCGCAGTGTGGCTGCGGTTCGAGGCAGCCCGCTGGCAGGGCGAGGCAGCGCCCCGGCAATTCTTTACCCGGATCGCGCGGTTCCAGACCATCGCTTTCCATGCGGTCGATGCCGACGGAACGATCCGTTCGGCCGTGCATGACGAAGGCGATGCGCGGGCCTTCGCCGCGGGTCCGATATTCCGGCTGCCGCTGCCTGCGATCACCCCGGATACCCGCCTGCTGCTGGTCGAGATCGCCGCCCCGCATTCGGTCCCGCTGCTGACCGAGGCGCGGCTGACCCATGATATCGATCGTGCGCAATGGCCGCGCGTCGAACTGCTGCTGCTTGCCTTCGTGCTCGGGATGCTGGTGCTGCCGCTGCTGTTCGACATCAGTTTCTACCTGGTGCTGCGCGAGAAATTCGTGGTGCTGCACGCAGGGCTGGTGGCCACGATGATGGTCTATGTGCTCAGCGCCGGGGGTCTGATCTCGGCCTTCATGCGCCTGCCGGTGGCGGCGATGGCGGTGATCGCGCCGCTGTCCTACGCGATCGGGGCGGGGCTATCAGCGCTGTTTCTCGCCCGCTTTCTCGAACGCGGCGGGCAGTCGCCGATCATGCGCCGGGCGACGGTGGGGGTAGGCTATTTCACCATGGCCGTGCCCGGATTGTTTGCCTTGCAGCTCGATGCAACCCAGCCGATCGACGACCGGGGCTATTTCATCACCTTCGTGCCGTTCATCGTGATCATCACCGCCGCGGTGATCGAAGCGATGCTGCGCGGCAGCCGCTCGGCGCGGTTCATCGCGGTTGCCTGGGCGCCGATCATCATTGCCTCGTGCGAACGGCTGCTGCGCGGGCTGGGGTCGCACACCGGCCCGGCGAGTCTCGACCAGATGCTCTACCTCGCGATCGGCACCGAGGTGGTGGTGATCAGCCTAGCGATCGCCGACCGGTTCCTGGCCTTGCGGCGCGAACGCGACGCGGCGCTGACCGAGGCGCGGATGCTCGAACAGATATCGACCCGCGATTCGCTTACCGGGCTGATGAACCGGCGGGCGATCGAGGCGCGGTTCGAGGAGCTGCTGGAGCAGGGCTTCGACACCTTCGCGCTGGTCGATCTCGACCGGTTCAAGGCGATCAACGACCTGCACGGCCACCAGGTCGGCGATGCCGCGCTTATCGCCTGTGCGAGCGCGATCCGTTCGAGCGGCGACCGCGATGCGATTGCGGTGCGGCTGGGGGGCGAGGAATTCGTGGTGCTGCTGCGCGGCGAACGCACGCTCGAACGCGCCGAGGCGCTGCGGCAGGCGATCCCGCTGCGGATCGCCAAGGAAGTGCCCGGGCTCGAACTGCCGGTGACCGCGAGCATGGGGGTGATCATGCTCGCCGATGCGGGCCGTCACCGGATGGCCTTTGCCGAATTCTACGCCCGCGCCGATGCGCTGATGTACGAGGCCAAGGCTTCGGGCCGCAACCGGCTCGCCTATGAACGGCTGACGGTCTTCAACCCTGCCCCCGGCGAGCGCCGCCGCACGAGCGCCGCCTGATCACCCGAGGAACGCGGCGAGCACTTCGGGCCGCACCCGCGCCGGGCGCCCGGTGACACGGTCCAGCATCGCCCAGGTGGTCGCCGCGCTGACCAGGCGCCTGCCCGATGCGTCGGCAAACTCCACCCGGCGCAGCGACTTTGCGCCCTGCGCCGGGCCGTCGATCCAGGTGACGGCATGCGCGCTCTCGCCCACCCCGATATTGCCGCGATAGTCGATCTCGTGCCGCACCACGACCCAGACAAACGCCGCGCGGTCTTGCGGGCGCGCCGCCGCGTCCCAGTGCGCAGTCGCCATGTCCTGGATCCACCCCGCCCACACGGTGTTGTTGACATGGCCGAGTTCGTCGATGTGTGCGGGCTCGGCAAGATAGGTGCGGGTGAAACGCGGCGCGGAGATCACTGCTCGCCGCTCTCTCCCGCCATCCCCATCTGCCACAGGATGAAGGCAAACTCCTCGGCCGTTTCCTTCAGCGAGTTCCAGCGGCCCGATTGCCCGCCGTGGCCTGCGCCCATGTTGGTCTTCAACAGCAGCAGGTTGTCGTCGGTCTTCAGTTCGCGCAGTTTGGCGACCCACTTGGCCGGCTCCCAATAGGTCACCCGCGGGTCATTGAGCCCGGCGGTCACCAGCAGCGGGGGATAGGCCTGCGCCGAAACCTGATCATAGGGCGAATAGGAGAGAATATACTCGAACGCCTCCTTGCTCTCGATCGGATTGCCCCATTCCTGCCATTCGCCCGGGGTCAGCGGCAGCTCGGCATTGAGCATGGTATTGAGCACATCGACGAACGGCACATGCGCGACCACCGCGCCGTATTGGGCCGGGTCCTGATTGATCACCGCCCCCATCAGCTCCCCGCCCGCCGAACCGCCGCTCGCCGTCACCATTCCTTCGGCGGTATAGCCCTTGGCGATCAGGCCCCTGCCTGCATCGACGAAATCGTTGAAGGTGTTGGTGCGTTCGAACAGCTTGCCTTCCAGATACCAGCGCCGCCCGAGATCATCGCCGCCGCGGATATGCGCGATCGCATAGGCAAAGCCGCGATCGACGAGGCTCAACCGCGTGGTCGAGAACCCCGGCGGAACCGCATAGCCATAGGCGCCGTAGGCATAGAGGTGGAGCGGCCCCGGACCCTCGATCCCGGCCTGCTTGAGGATGTCGGCGCGATCCTTGCGCATCACCACGCTGACCGGCACCATCGTCCCGTCGCGCGCGGCGATGCTGACCCGCTCGGTGACGTAGAGCGCAGGGTCATAGCCGCTCGGGATTTCCTGCGTCTTGCGGGTTTCGAGCGTGCCGGTCGCCACGTCGTAATCCATAACCGTGCTCGGCGTGACCATGCTCTGATAGGCGAGCCGCAGTGTGGTCACGTCATATTCAGGATTGTCCGAAAGCCCGGCGGTATAGCTCGCCTCGGGGAACATGAGCGGCGTGGTGCGTTCGGGGTCGTCGTAATATCTGAGCTCGATCTGATCGAGCCCGTTCTCGCGCCCCTCGATCACGTAGAAATCCTTGAACAGGTCGAACCCGGTCAGATAGAACTCATCGGCCCCGCCGATCAGCGTCCGCCACTCGCCCGGGGCCTCCAGCGTCGCCGTGGCGAGGCGGAAGTTGATGTGATCATCATTGGTCCACACCCACAATTGGCCATCGCGGACATCGACGCTGTATTCGGTGCCCTTGCTGCGCGGCTTGACCAGAATCGGGGCGGCGGTGGGATCGCTGGCCGGGACCAGCCGCACCTCGCTCGTCTCGTTGTCGCCGGTGGCGATGATCAGCCAGTCGTCCTGCGCCGACAGCCCGGCGTTGACGCGGAAGCTTTCATCGCTTTCGGCGTAGAGCACCACGTCCTCGGCCACCGGGGTGCCGATCACGTGCATGCGTGCATCGAGCACGCGCCAGTTTTCGTTGGCGACGCCGTAGACCAGCGCGGTGTCGTCCTTGACCCAGGTAAGCGCGGTTGCGGTCTGCTCGATCACGTCGGGCAGCAGCGCCCCGGTTTCGAGGTCCTTGATCCGGACGGTGTAGCGTTCCGACCCGTTGGTGTCGGTCGAATAGGCGAGATAGCGCCCGTTCTGGCTGACCGATGCCGCACCGAGGCGGAAATATTCGAGGCCCTCGGCAAGGCTGTTCTCATCGAGCAGCAGCTCGTCCGCGCCGCCCGCCACCGGCTTCCTGTAATGCTTGCGGTATTGCGCGCCTTCCTCGAACTCGGACCAGTAGAGATGCTCCCCATCCTTCTGCGGAACGGTGCTGTCATCCTCCTTGATGCGCGCGCGCATTTCGGTGAACAGCGCCTCGGTCAGCCCGGCCTGATCGGCCATCTTCGCCTCGAAATAGGCGTTCTCGGCCTTGAGGTGATCGAGCACGTCCTTGTCGTCCACGGTGGGATAGGACTTGTCGTAGAGCCAGTCATAGGGATCGGCGATGGTGATCCCGTGATGGGTGAAGCTGTGCGGCCGCTTTGCGGCGACGGGGGGCGCGGTCTCGGTGGCGGCGGCTGTCGAAGCGGCGGAAGTGGTGGTCACGGGTGATCGATCCTCGCTCGGGGCCGCAGCGGCGGCGGAAGGCATAAAGGTGGTGGCGGCAAGCGCCGTCGCAAGAGCGCGCGTGCTGATCCAGGTGTTCATGGGATGCAGTCCCCGTCTGTTGGTCTGGGTGGAAAGTCAGGCTTACCGGGCCTATGATGGTTTTGTAACATCGCAAAGATGCGCGGCAAGTGCCCGCGCTGCCACCCGAGGATCGACCAGATGCTGATGCACACCCACGAGGCCCGTCTTGCGGCCCTGCGCGAAGAGCTGCGGCGGCGCGGGCTGGGTGGGTTCGTCATTCCGATCTCGGATGAACACATGAGCGAATATGTCGGTGACTATGCGCAGCGGCTCGGCTGGCTGACCGGGTTCGGCGGTTCGGCCGGGTTTGCTGCGGTGACGCTCACCGATGCCGCGATCTTCGTTGACGGGCGTTACACCGTGCAGGTGCGGGAGCAGGTCGATGGCAGCCTGTTCGCCCACAAGAGCGTGCCTGCCGACACGCTTGGCACCTGGCTCGGCGAGGTGTGCGACGCAGGCACGCGGATTGCCTATGATCCATGGCTTCACACCTTGGGGTGGGTCGATACGCTCGAGACGCAGCTGCGCCCGGCTGGCATTGCGCTGGTTGCCGCGCCCGCCAACCCCATCGACGCGGTGTGGGCCGATCGCCCGGCGCCCTCTGCGGCTGCCGCGATCCCTCTTGCCGACGATCTCGCCGGGCGCTCCTCGGCGGAAAAGCGCGCCGCGGTGGCCGACTGGCTGGCACGCGAAGGCCTCGATGCAGCGGTGATCCCGGCACTCGATTCGGTCGCCTGGCTGCTCAACATCCGGGGGAGCGACGTCGCCCACACCCCGGTGGCGCTATCCTACGTGATCGCCCATAAGGACGGCAGCGCGGAGCTGTTCATCGCGCCCGAAAAGGTCACGGCCGAACTCGCCCGTCACCTCGGCAATGCGGTGACGATCCGCGAACGGGCGGCGTTCGAGAGCGCATTGGCAGGCGAATTTGCCGGTCGGCGCGTCGCGCTCGATCCCGATTTCGCGGTCGCTGGCATCGCGCAGGCGCTGGCGAGCGGCGGGGCGCTGGTCAGCTTTGCACCCGACCCGACGATCCTCGCCAAGGCAATCAAGAACCCCGCCGAACAGCACGGACAGCGCAGCGCGCAGGCGCGCGACGGCGCGGCGGTGGTGCGGTTCCTGCGCTGGCTGGAGATCGAAGCCCCCAAGGGCGGGGTCGATGAACTTGCCGCCGCCGCGCGCCTCGCCGCGCTGCGCGCCGAGGACCCGGGGCTGCGGGATCTCAGCTTCGACACCATCTCCGCTGCTGCCGGGCATGCCGCGCTGCCGCATTACAAGGTCGACGAGGACAGCAACATCGCGATCCCGCCGGGTTCGATCTACCTTGTCGATTCGGGCGGGCAATATGCCGATACCGAGGGTAGCGGCACCACCGACATCACCCGCACCGTGTGGATCGGACCCGGCGCGCCGAGCGCCGAGATGCGCGACCGCTTCACTCGGGTGCTCAAGGGCCACATCCAGCTGGCCCTCGCGGTGTTTCCGCAAGGCACCTGCGGGGCCCAGCTCGATGTCCTGGCGAGGCAATATCTGTGGGAGGCAGGCGTCGATTACGCCCACGGCACCGGGCACGGGGTCGGCAGCTTCCTGTCGGTCCACGAAGGCCCGCAGCGGATCGCCAAGCCCGGCGGCGGGCAGGCGGGCACGGGCCAGGAACTGCACGCGGGCATGATCCTCTCGAACGAGCCGGGTTACTACAAGCCGGGTGCCTACGGCATCCGGATCGAGAACCTGGTGCTGATCGAGGAACGGCAGATTGCCGGGGCCGAGGGGCGCTGGCTGGGGTTTGAGACGCTGACCTTCGTCCCGCTCGATCGCAGCCTGATCGAGGCGAGCCTGCTGACGGCGGCGGAGATCGCGTGGATCGATGACTACCACGCCAGGGTGCGCGCGCTGCTGTCGCCACGGCTTTCGGGTGCGGATCTGGCTTGGCTTGAGCGGGAAACCGCGCCGCTGTAGGCGATGCGGTGCCTCGCCTTCGGGGGGCGGGGGAAATCTCGTGGCCCGCTTGTTGGATCGACGCTGTTCCTGTAATGTTCTCCTACAGCGATTCGGGAAATCAGGGAGAACCGCGCATGATCGGCTATGTGACCCTCGGCACCAACGACCTGCCGCGCGCGGCGGCGTTTTATGATGCCATCGCCGCCCAGTTCGGGGTTGGTCGGATGATGGATACCGAAGCTTTCATCGCCTGGGGCGCGTGGGGCGGCCCCCCGGGGATCGGGCTGACCAAGCCCTTCGATGGGCAGGCGGCGAGCGTCGGCAACGGGGTGATGGTCGCGCTCGAGGTCAAGACAACCGGTGAGGTTGACGCGCTCCACGCCGCCGCGCTCGCCCATGGCGGCAGCTGCGAAGGCGCGCCCGGCCCGCGCGGCGAGGATGGTTTCTACGCGGGCTATTTCCGCGATCCCGATGGCAACAAATTGAACGCCTATTGCATGATCCCCGCCGCCGAGACTCCGGCATGAGCGCGCCCCGGCTGGAGGAACGGTTCGTGCATCTGGGGCTGGGGGCGACCGCCACCGGACAGCCGCCCTTCACTGGGATGGACTGGTATGAAGCCTATGGCGCACGTCACGGCGATGACGGGGCCGAAGGGCGGCTGGTATCGCAATACACCTTCACGCAGAGCTGGGACTCGTGGGAAATGCATCCGCTCGGGGCCGAGGTGGTGATCTGCACGCACGGCACCATGGTGCTGGTGCAGGAACTGGCCGACGGGCAGCGCTGCGAGGTGGCGCTCAAGGCCGGGGACTATGCGATCAATCCGCCCGGGGTGTGGCACACCGCCAACGTCGCCGAGACCGCGACCGCGATCTTCATCACCGCAGGCGAGGGGACGCAGCACCGCCCCCGCGATGACAGCGCCTGATTGGGCGAGGCCCAGGTACGAAGCCGGTGTGCGGCTGGGCCACGCGTTCCAATGTTTCACGTGAAACATTGGCGGCGGGCGGCGCTGGGCGCGCTCAGCGCATCAGTCCGCCGATCAGGTTCCTGACGAAGCGCCCGGCGATCGGCCCGGCCAGATCGGTCGCCAACGATCCGGCGGCCGACGACAGCCCCGAGGCGACCGGGTTGGCGCGGCTTTTCTTGCCCAGCACCTTGGCCGCGGCCACCCCTGCCGCCCCGCCGAGCGCGACCTTGGCCCCGCGCGAGGCCGCCTTGCCCCACAGGCTGGTGCTCTTGCGCGGCCGGTCGCGCACCGCGGCCTCGCCCTCGGCCTCGACCTCCTCGGCGGTGGCGGCGGCGTCCTCGGCCTTGGCGGCGAGCACTTCGGCGGCGCTGATCCGGTCGACGCGGGTGTCGTACTTGCCCGCGATCGGGCTCACCGACTGGAAGATCGCGCGCTCTTTGGGCGTGACCGGGCCGAGCCGCGAGCGCGGCGGGCGGATCAGGGTGCGCTCGACCACCCCCGGCGTGCCCTCGCCATCGAGCGTCGAGACCAGTGCCTCACCGACCTTCAATTCGGTGATCGCGGTTTCGACATCGAGATCGGGGTTGATCCGGAAGGTCTCCGCCGCCGCCCGGATCGCGCGCTGATCGCGCGGGGTGAAGGCGCGCAGGGCATGTTGCACCCGGTTGCCCAGTTGGCCTGCGACCTTCTCGGGAATGTCGATCGGGTTCTGGGTGACGAAATAGACCCCCACCCCCTTAGACCGGATCAGCCGCACCACCTGTTCGATCTTGTCCTGCAGCGCATTGGGCGCATCATCGAACAGGAGGTGCGCCTCATCGAAAAAGAACACCAACCTCGGCTTGTCCGGATCGCCAACCTCGGGCAGGCTTTCGAACAGTTCGGCGAGCAGCCACAACAGGAAGGTTGCGTAGAGCTTGGGGCTCCTCATCAGCTTGTCGGCAGCAAGCACGTTGACGAACCCGCGCCCCTCCCCGTCTACCCCAAGGAAATCGTCGATTTCGAGCGCGGGCTCGCCGAAGAAATGCGCCGCCCCCTGCGCCTCGAAGCTCAGCAGCTGCCGCTGGATCGCCCCGACCGAGGGTTTGGAGACATTGCCATAGGTGCCCGACAGCTCCGCCGCATTGGCATTGGCCCATTGCAGCAGCGCGGTAAGGTCGGCAAGGTCGAGCAGCAGCAGCCCGTTGTCGTCGGCATGGCGGAAGATGATCTGGAGCACCCCTTCCTGGGTCTCGTTGAGATCGAGCAGCCGGGCCAGGAGCAGCGGGCCCATCTCGCTGATGGTGGTGCGGATCGGGTGGCCCTGCTCGCCGAACAGGTCCCAGAACACCACCGGATTGTCGCTGTAGGCATAATCCGCAATCCCCAACTCGCGGGCCCGCGCTTCAAGGCTGGCGGCGTGCTTGAAGGTGGGCGAGCCCGGCATCGCGATGCCCGAAAGATCGCCCTTCACGTCGGCGACGAACACCGGCACCCCGGCAGCCGAAAAGCTTTCGGCGATGCCCTGGAGGGTCACGGTCTTGCCGGTCCCGGTCGCCCCGGCGATCAGCCCGTGGCGATTGGCGCGCGCAAGGTTCAGCCATTGGCGCTCGCCATTGGCGCCCAGCCCGAGATAGATCGCCGTGCCCGATTCGGTATCCTTATCCGCCATGAAGCCCTCTCGCGCCTGCGCCGCCCGGTTCCTGTGCAGGCGCGCGGCGCGGCGGTCAAGTTCTCGACTTGACCGGGAATTGGGCTAAGGCTGCCGCCATGGCCACGCCTGCGCCTTTCGTTTTGCTCGATGATGCCCGCACCGGCGCAGCCGCAGCCGATGCGCGGCTCTACGAAGTGCCGCAAGCCGTGTTCGCGGCAACCCGTCCGGACGAGGTCGAAGCGGTGCTGGCTGCCGCGCAAGCGGCCCAGCAGGCCGATGGCGGCGCGCTGGCGGGCTATCTCGCCTACGAGGCCGGGCTGGCGCTCGAGCCGCGGCTTGCAGGGCTTGCCGCGGCGCGGGCGGGGGCGGCGGGACCGCTGGTGTGGCTGGGGCTGTTCGCGCGGCCGACCCTGATCGCCGCCGCCGAGGTGCCCGGCTGGCTCGCCGCGCGCACGCCCGGCCCGGCCAGCATCGGGCCGATGGAGCCGCAGCTTTCGCCCGGCGGCTATGCCGAAGCCTTCGCCGCCCTGCGCGATGCGATCGCGGCGGGCGACATCTATCAGGCAAACCTCACGTACAGCCTTGCGGGCTCCTATCGCGGAGACCCTGTCGCGCTCTACGCGGCGCTGCGCGGTGCGGCCTGCGCGGGCTATGGCGGGCTGGTCTTCGACGGGTCGCACTGGCTGGCGAGCTTTTCGCCCGAACTCTTCGTGGCGCTCGGCAGCGGGGAAGCCAAGGTCAAGCCGATGAAGGGCACCCGCGCGCGCCCTGCCGATCCCG
>Ga0224722_1001695_pt1 | contig 12086 bp, 12 predicted proteins | sample Balambano_FR1_Me_FD_161646 | JGI IMG/M metagenome (GOLD analysis project Ga0224722, IMG submission 161646) | Freshwater sediment microbial communities from Lake Towuti, South Sulawesi, Indonesia - Balambano_FR1_MetaG | ecosystem: Environmental > Aquatic > Freshwater > Lake > Sediment | place...
GCTACAACCCCAGAACAGTCAACATTCTACACCGACTGGCTGGGGGTGAGGGAGAAGACAGTACACTATCTGGCATGAAGGCTGGGGCCGATATCATGGCTTTCGACAGAGCAGCAACCCAAACCAGTGATTTTCGTCGGTGAAGACCTCTTGAACAGGTAAGTTCACGGCGGCCAGTTCCTGAGCTAGGGTGGATAGCTTGAACTTCCGAGAAATTTCACTCAGCAGAGGTTCATCTTGGGCAAAGTCCACCACCAGCTTGAGCCGCCGGAGCGTAACGGTTTGGGCTTGCAGACTATCAATATAGATTTCAATTTGGCTGTTGGCAGGGTTATAAATAGCCCGGTGCTGAAACTGCTGAAGCTGAAAGTTGCCCTGAAAGCGCCAGTTCAGATGGTTGAGCATATTCAGGTTGAAGGCGGCTGTCACCCCCTGACTATCGTTATAGGCAAGCTCAAGAATCGTTGGGTCTTTTTCCAGATCAACACCCAGTAGAAAGTAGTCGCCCGGTTGCAGGGTGGCGCTAATTTGAGTCAACAACGCTTGGCACTCCGTTGGAGCCAAATTTCCTAACGTGCTGCCAATGAAGGCAATCAGTCGCGGATAGGGATAGGTTGGCAGGGGGTGGCTCAAGGCTGCATCGTAGGTACCCACGACCCCGTGAACGACCAGGGAAGGATACTCGATCAACAATTGTTGGGCTGTAGCTTCCAACATGCCGCTACTCACATCAATCGGAATGTACCGCAGAGAGTAACCAGCCTGCCGAAAGGCATTCAGCAGATACCGTGTTTTAGTCGAACTGCCGCTACCCAGTTCTAACAGCTCGCAGGGGCCAACAATATGGGCAATGTCATCAGCGTGGGATTTGAGAATGGCGGTTTCGGTGCGAGTGAGGTAGTACTCTGGCAATGTTGTAATTTGTTCAAACAGGTTAGAGCCGCGGTTATCGTAGAAGTACTTTGGGGGTAGAGATTTGGGTTGGGTGGTTAAGCCAGTAGCCACGTCAGCGCCGTCTTCGTTAGCCTCGATAGTGGTATCCGTTAAGAGATAGTCAATAGTGAGGCGATCGCTACCAGCGCCCTGAACCTGAGAACCAGTGATTTGGGAACGGGTTGCGGAGGGGTTAAACGGGGGCATAGAAGAACCTCAATGGCAATAAAACTACTGTCGGGCTGGCTACCTATTTAGGCATTGTGTCACCGGATGATTAAAATTTCCGGAGTACAGCAAAGGATCTAGCAAAATCAGACAATCTTGACCAAGCTGGGCATGAACTGCCCTGTAGACTCGTAGAGGCTTATGGATAGGCATCTTGAGCACAGCGAAACCCTGCAAAAATTTCTCTGACGTGGGGGTGGTACCAATTTCGCAATGTACCGCGCAGTGCCCAGGGCCGAGTTGCCCAGCTACCGCCTCGAAGTACCCGATGTTGCCCGTCAAAGTAAACCTCCGAATAACCCCGATAGGGAAATGCGTGAAAACCGGGATAGCCTTCAAACCAGGAGGAAGTCCATTCCCAAACATTGCCAATTAGGTCGGCCAAGCCAGATTTAGAGCAGCCAGCAGCAAAGCTATCTATAGCTTTAGGGCAACCCACATGACCCCCAAAGTTTCCCAGCGCGGGCTGAGGCCAGTCATCTCCCCAGGGATACAGACCTTGATAATGTCCATCCAATGTCCAGCACGCGGCTCGTTCCCACTCGGTTTCGGTGGGTAAGCGCTTGCCGACGAAGGCTGCATAGGCTTCCGCTTCGTAGTAACTGACTCCACAAACGGGGTGGCTATCCCAAGCCGGATCCTCCGACCAGTAGCGAGGTTGGTTGACCTGGGCTTCTTGCTGCCAGGCCCAGCCCTGAGGCGACCAGTAAGCTGACGTGTGATATCCCCCAGCCTCCATGAAGGCGCGAAATTCCGCCTGAGTGACAGGGTGCGGATCCAGCCAAAAGCCGCTGACCAGCACTTGATGAGCCGGTTGCTCATTGTCAACCCCATCTAGCCCCTCGTAACCGAGTTTGATGGTAGCCGGGGGCAAATAAACAGCCTTTGTTTGAACTGAGTCCTGATCTATCTTTGATGACACTATCCCATCCCCGGCAAAATCCAGGGAGCCTAATCTTCTGGACATAGGCGTGTGGCGGTGCAGAGCCAGCAAAATAGACACCGTTTCTGCGTGTTGGCTCTCGTGCTGCAAAAGCCAGAGCCAAAGGCGGAATTGTTGGTCAAGGGGAGCGCTGGCTAGATACTCCCAAACTCTGTTACGCACTGTTTCCAGCATCTCCAACACGCAGGAGAAGGAAGGCAACTGCTGCCGAGCCGCCTTGGGTAGTCCATCTGCGGCAAAAAGCTGGTGATAGGGCACTAGAGGACAATCCTGCCTAGCCAAGTGGCGTAAAATCCACAGCGATTCTGTAAACGCAATATGTCCCAAGTGCCAGCCCACCGGACTGAAATCGGGATGAGCCTGTTGGTAATACTCATCCTGAGTTAATGATTCTACAAGCTTTAGGGTGCTGGCACGGCAAGCATGTAGATGGTATCTAAGCTGCTGGCGCTGTTCGACTATCGGGAGCGAGGGAATCTGGGCTGGGGGCAGCCGTGATGGGAGAAACAATGAGGTCACAATAGGGGGTCACAGTAATCAATACATTCTCGGGGCAGCTTACCCAACTGCCTTCAAAAAGCGGTTCAGAAGCCAGCAATACAGAGTCTGGGAACTCTGGATGAGCTTGCAACCAGTAAAGCGATGGAGACTTGCTGGTAGTGTCGTAGCGGCAGGCCACCAGTTGTGTCCCATCGCTTATCACAACATTGGCAGCCACCCGTACACCCCAATGTTCGGCATGGTTGGCTAAGTCTAAAATGACGCGATGCAGAGCTTCGGTTAAATTTGGTACGCCCATTTCTAGATGGTGCACCACCATGGCAAAAATGTGCTCAGAGTCGGTTAAGCCGTGGATAGTTTGGTAAATATGATCTGGCAAACTATCGCGAATGGCTCGATACAAGGTATGACGAAAGTTTTCGATAAATCCATTGTGGATAAAACTCAGCCGTCCGGCTGCAAAAGGTTGGCAATTGTGCAAATCCACCGCTAGCCCAGGCGTGGCACTTCGCACATGGGCCAGCACATGACCCGCTTCAATGTAGCGACACAGGTGAGGCAGGTTAATGTCGTTCCAGGCTGGCAGGGTATTGCGGTAAATGTAGGGAGCCTCTTGCCGTTTGGGATGATACCAGCCTAGCCCCACACCATCGCCATTGAGGATGGCCAACTCCATTTCCTTAGGCTGGTAGCTTTGCACAATCAGCGAGTGCTCTGGCGCGTAAATTAATCGATCAAGCTGGATAGGTGGCCCGGCGTAGGCCAAAAGTCGGCACATGGGTGAGTCCTTAAACTACAGTCTGCACAGATACCTATTGTGTCTCAGGTCAAACCAGTCCGCAGATCTTAACCTCTTCGCTCTTCCCTCTTCACCCCCTTCCCCCTTCACGTCTATAGTTTTGATATCTTCAATCAAGTAAGCGCCATGTCTAGCCGCGATGTCTGGCCGCCTATTCCTGACTCTGCTGATCCTATGCCGCCTTCCCTTAGCCTGGCTACGATGCTGAGGTTAGGGGTGTTTAACATGGGGCTTGGCATTATGTCGCTATTAACCCTGGGCGTGCTTAACCGAGTCATGATCGAGGAACTAAGAGTACCAGCGCTCATTGCGGCAGGCGCGATCGCGGTTCACCAGTTCATGGCTCCGGCACGGGTCTGGTTTGGTCAAATGTCAGACTCCAAGCCCATCCTGGGCTACCACCGCAGCGGCTACATCTGGTTAGGGATTTTAACGGTTGCTATCACGTCATTTTTAGCATTGCAGGTGGTCTGGCAGTTAGGCCGTAGCATTACAGAAGTTGGCTGGGGGTCGCAAGCATATCCCTGGGTAGGATTGCTGGGGTTGTTGTTTGCTTTCTACGGATTGGCCCTAAGCGCTACATCTACCCCATTTACGGCCCTACTGGTGGATGTCTCGGATGAAGACAGCCGTTCTCGCCTGGTCGGTATTGGCTGGGCCATGTTAATGGTAGGCATCATCACGGGGGTCATTATCACGTCTATTGTGCTGAAGCCGCTTGAGCTCAATGCTCCCATTGACCAAGTACAGCGTGCGGTCAATCGGCTGTTTATCATTGCTCCAGCAGTAGTCTGTGTGCTGGCTATCCTCAGTACCTTTGGGATTGAGCGCAAGTATTCACGATTGAGGCAGCGATCCTCTTTGCGAAATCGGGAAGACAGCCTCACCCTACGGCAGGCCCTCAAAATCCTCACAGCTAGTCGCCAAACTGGGCTGTTTTTTACCTTTTTGCTGGTGGTCAGCCTCAGCTTATTCATGCAGGATGCCATCCTCGAACCCTACGGCGGCGAAGTGTTTGGCATGACTATTGCTGAAACCACTCAGCTCAACGCGGCCTATGGCATGGGTACGTTGCTCGGTATTATTGTCACGGGTTGGTTGGTCGTACCCAGAATTGGCAAAAAGCGCACGGTGGCTCTAGGCTGTAGCTGGGCGGCTGTCTGCCTATTGGGGATTATGCTATCTGGACTAACACGATCTCCTCAGGTGTTACTGACAGCAGTATTTTTATTTGGCATTGCCTCAGGCATTCTTACCCTAGGAGCAATTGTGCTGATGTTAGATCTAACGGTGGCCGAAACTGCAGGCACCTTTATTGGCGCTTGGGGATTAGCCCAGGCGATGGCACGGGGCAGCGCCACAGTGTTAGGTGGGGGTGTTCTAGACTTAGGACGAATTATTTTTGTAGGTTTAAACAATGCTACTGGCGTAGATCAGTCTCAGGTTTTTCTCGCCTACGGATTGGTGTTTATCCTACAAGCTGTAGGGATGATAGTAGCCATTCTGTTGCTCAATCGGGTGGATATCAAAGAGTTTCAGGCCAATGCCAAAGCCGCTATCACAGCGACTTTGCAAAGCGAGATGGATTAACGAATGAATATTTTTTGGCATACCGTATTGGCCTTTGCCCAAGCTACCACCAAATCCGTTGGCCAAAAGTTACTAGATGACTTCGGCCATGCCCAGGCCGACCTCAAGGCCGATGGTAGTTTGGTTACAGCTTCTGACCGCTGGGCCGACAAAGCCTTACGTACAGCTATTAAGACCCAATTTCCTGAACATGGCGTACTAAGTGAAGAGGTTGAGCATATCTTTCCCAATACCGATTGGTGCTGGATTATTGACCCCATTGACGGCACTACTAACTTCACACGGGGCATTCCTATCTGGGGCATTTCCCTGGGATTGCTCTATCAAGGGGTGCCGGTATTTGGCTACATAGCTATGCCCCCACTGAGGCAAGCTTTCCACGGCTATTGGCCAGGAAAAAGTGGTCTCACAATGCCTACCGGAGCCTACCTCAATGGACGACCGATTCAAACCAGCGAAGCGGCTCCTGGCAAAACGCAGTTCTTTAGTCTTTGTGCTCGCAGTACTCAGGTTATGGCTCAGCCTTTTCCTTGCAAAATTCGCATGCTAGGGTCTGCCTCTTACAATCTGCTGATTGTGGGAGCAGGATGGGCAATTGGGGCCGTGGAAGCTACCCCAAAAATTTGGGATATTGCTGCAGTCTGGGCCATTCTCCAGGCGGCTGGCGGTACCTGGGTCGCGCTGGATGTGGTGGATCCGTTTCCACTGGTAGCTGGTAAAGATTACAGTAGACAGTCCTATCCCACCCTGGCAACAGCCCAAAAAGCGTGGGTAGGTGTATTTCAACCTCTAGTTGAAACAGTAACCAGGAAGGACGGCGAGAGTTCCAAAGTCTAGGCCACGTTTTGCTGCGCAGTCGCCAGTAGCGGAAATCCCAGGGCCTCTCGCTGTTCCAAATAAAGCTGTGCCACTCGCCGCGCTAACCCTCTAACCTGACGAATGTAGCGGGTTCGCTCCGTGACAGAAATTACTCCACGCGCGTCCAGTAAATTAAAAGTGTGAGAGCATTTCAAGACATAGTCATAGCTGGGAAGCACCAGTTTTCTATCCATCAGTTGTTCTGCCTCTTGCTGGTACAACTCAAACAGCTTAAAGAGCAATTCGGGATTAGATGCCTCAAAGTTATAGGTCGAGTTCTCAATCTCCATCTGCATGTAAATGTCGCCGTAGGTAAGCTGCTCATTCCACTGAATTTTGGCAATGGCATCCACCTCTTGCAGGTACATCGTTAACCGTTCTAGTCCATAAGTTAGTTCAATCGAAACAGGCCGACAATCAATCCCACCACACTGTTGAAAATAGGTGAACTGGGTAATTTCCATGCCGTCTAGCCACACTTCCCAGCCCACGCCCCATGCCCCTACCGCCGCGTCTTCCCAGTTATCCTCCACAAAACGGATATCGTGATCTTCTGGTTTAATACCTAAAGCTCGCAAGGACTCTATATAAGTCTCCTGAATGTTACTAGGAGAAGGCTTAATCAGTACCTGATATTGAAAGTAGTGCTGATAGCGGTTTGGGTTCTCTCCATAACGCCCATCGGCAGGGCGGCGGCAGGGTTCTACATAAGCCACCGACCAAGGCTCTGGCCCCAGTGCCCGCAGAAACGTATGAGGACTCTTAGTCCCTGCCCCCTTCTCGGTGTCATAGGGTTGCATAATCAAGCAGCCCTGCTTGGCCCAAAAATCGTTCAGCGTTGCAATCACTGACTGAAAGTTCATACCCCATCCCTTGCTTCGAGTCTTGCCCTACCCTACCTCACTACTTAGATAACTAGCATTGGGGCGGTTCACGCTTCAGAGCCATAACACCTTAATGCCGCCTTAATTCCCTTAATCCTTGTCATAGGGCTGGGTTCACTACGCTAGATCTACCTCCTACTAGCAGACGTTACCCCCTAGATACGGGGTAACAGAAAAAATTTTTCCAACAAAAAATTCACCTTAATCAGATATAAATCTACTTTAAAGCGCTGAAGCCCTTAATCATTAAGGGCTTCAGCATCAAAAAAAAACTTGGTTAAGGTGTTGACACCCGCTTACAGCTTCGCTATAGTGATAAAGCGGCTGAGGGAAACGCTTGAATTAACGAGCGAGACCTGAAGGCGAGAACCTCGACAAGTGCATAGTCTAGAAACAAAGCCAAGGTTCCTGTCAAGGATTAAATTGCTAGTACCATAGCACGAGTGCAGTGGGAAGGCAAGCAAGACAGAAAACGGATACTGAGGTATTCGGGACAAACGGCGTGTTTTGCGAAGTCTGTAGAGATTAGCGAGACACGAGAGGTTATTGATTGAAAGATTAATAACTAACATGGAGAGTTTGATCCTGGCTCAGGATGAACGCTGGCGGCGTGCTTAACACATGCAAGTCGAACGAACTCTTCGGAGTGAGTGGCGGACGGGTGAGTAACGCGTGAGGATCTGGCCCTAGGAGGGGGACAACAGTTGGAAACGACTGCTAATACCCCATATGCCGAGAGGTGAAAGTTTTATCGCCTGGGGATGAACTCGCGTCTGATTAGCTAGTTGGTTAGGTAAAGGCTGACCAAGGCGACGATCAGTAGCTGGTCTGAGAGGATGATCAGCCACACTGGGACTGAGACACGGCCCAGACTCCTACGGGAGGCAGCAGTGGGGAATTTTCCGCAATGGGGGCAACCCTGACGGAGCAACGCCGCGTGTGGGAGGACGGCCTTAGGGTTGTAAACCACTTTTCTCAAGGAAGAAGCTCTGACGGTACTTGAGGAATAAGCCTCGGCTAACTCCGTGCCAGCAGCCGCGGTAAGACGGAGGAGGCAAGCGTTATCCGGAATTATTGGGCGTAAAGCGTCCGCAGGCGGTCGATTAAGTCTGTTGTCAAAGGCCACAGCTCAACTGTGGGAGGGCAATGGAAACTGATGGACTGGAGTGTGGTAGGGGTAGAGGGAATTCCCGGTGTAGCGGTGAAATGCGTAGATATCGGGAAGAACACCAGTGGCGAAGGCGCTCTACTGGGCCATGACTGACGCTGAGGGACGAAAGCTAGGGGAGCGAAAGGGATTAGATACCCCTGTAGTCCTAGCTGTAAACGATGGATACTAGGTGTTGCGCGTATCGACCCGAGCAGTACCGTAGCTAACGCGTTAAGTATCCCGCCTGGGGAGTACGCACGCAAGTGTGAAACTCAAAGGAATTGACGGGGGCCCGCACAAGCGGTGGAGGATGTGGTTTAATTCGATGCAACGCGAAGAACCTTACCAAGGCTTGACATCCTGCGAATCTTTCAGAGATGAGAGAGTGCCTTCGGGAACGCAGAGACAGGTGGTGCATGGCTGTCGTCAGCTCGTGTCGTGAGATGTTGGGTTAAGTCCCGCAACGAGCGCAACCCTCGTCCTTAGTTGCCAGCATTGAGTTGGGCACTCTGGGGAGACTGCCGGGGACAACTCGGAGGAAGGTGGGGATGACGTCAAGTCATCATGCCCCTTACGTCTTGGGCTACACACGTCCTACAATGCTACAGACAGAGGGCAGCGAGCGTGCGAGCGCAAGCAAATCCCATAAACTGTGGCTCAGTTCAGATTGCAGGCTGCAACTCGCCTGCATGAAGGCGGAATCGCTAGTAATCGCCGGTCAGCATACGGCGGTGAATACGTTCCCGGGCCTTGTACACACCGCCCGTCACACCATGGGAGTTGGCCACGCCCGAAGTCGTTACTCTAACCGTTCGCGGAGGAGGGCGCCGAAGGCAGGGCTGATGACTGGGGTGAAGTCGTAACAAGGTAGCCGTACCGGAAGGTGTGGCTGGATCACCTCCTTTTAGGGAGACCTGCCCTTGATTACTCCGAACTCTATTGTATTAGGAGGATTAAGCGGTCACTCTAGGTCGGTCAGGGCTTTGGTTAGAGTTTCTAGACTATGGTTGAGGGGACAATGGTGAGCAAACTGGGGCTATTAGCTCAGGTGGTTAGAGCGCACCCCTGATAAGGGTGAGGTCCCTGGTTCGAGTCCAGGATGGCCCACTGTGTGGGGGTTTAGCTCAGTTGGTAGAGCGCCTGCTTTGCAAGCAGGATGTCAGCGGTTCGAGTCCGCTAACCTCCACCACGATAGAGTCGTCATGCCAGTGGGTGTGACGGGGAGCAAGATGAGGGCTATTCAGCAGAGTGTGAGCTAGCGAAAGCTGGGTCATAGTGTGCTGGGTGAGTAGCTCAGCGACAGAACCTTGACAAGTGCATAGTGAGAGAAGTGTAAGGTAGTACACACAGATATTGAGTGGAGAGAGCATGGCCCCTTTTCCGAGAGATGGTTCTTAAATGAGACCGTTGAATAGGGAAGGGAATGGTCAAGCTAGAACGGGCTCACGGTGGATACCTAGGCACGCAGAGGCGAAGAAGGACGTGGTTACCGACGATACGCTTCGGGGAGCTGGAAGCAAGCTGAGATCCGAAGATTTCCGAATGGGGCAACCCTAGATACGGCTACCTGAATCCATAGGGTAGCGCGAGCGAACCCGGCGAACTGAAACATCTTAGTAGCCGGAGGAAGAGAAAGAAAACTCGATTCCCGTAGTAGCGGCGAGCGAACTGGGAAGAGCCTAAACCAGAGGTTTTCACCTCTGGGGTTGTGGGACAGCGAGATGGATTCGAGCGGCTAGACGAAGCATTGGAATGATGCACCAGAGGAGGTAAAAGTCCTGTAGTCGAAAGCTTAACGATACTAGCTGACTCCCGAGTAGCCCGGGGCACGAGAAATCCCGGGTGAATCTGCGAGGACCACCTCGTAAGGCTAAATACTCCTGCGTGACCGATAGTGAACCAGTACCGCGAGGGAAGGGTGAAAAGAACCCCGGGAGGGGAGTGAAATAGACCATGAAACCGTGAGCCTACAAGCAGTTAGAGCCCGATTAAACGGGTGATAGCGTGCCTGTTGAAGAATGAGCCGGCGACTTATAAGGTCTGGCAGGTTAAGGCGGGAATGCCGAAGCCAAAGCGAAAGCGAGTCTGAATAGGGCGATAGTCAGATGTTATAGACCCGAACCCGGGTGATCTAACCATGGCCAGGATGAAGCTTGGGTGATACCACGTGGAGGTCCGAACCGACCACCGTTGAAAAGGTGGCGGATGAGCTGTGGTTAGGGGTGAAATGCCAATCGAACCCGGAGCTAGCTGGTTCTCCTCGAAATGTGTTGAGGCACAGCGGTTGTGATTATAGCTGGGGGGTAAAGCCCTGATTCGGTGCGGGCTGCGAGAGCGGTACCAAATCGAGTCAAACTCAGAATACCCAGTGGACACACAACCAGTCAGACGGTGGGGGATAAGCTTCATCGTCGAAAGGGAAACAGCCCAGACCACCAGCTAAGGTCCCGAAATGGATGCTCAGTGATAAAGGAGGTGGGAATGCAGAGACAACCAGGAGGTTTGCCTAGAAGCAGCCATCCTTAAAAGAGTGCGTAATAGCTCACTGGTCAAGCGTTCCTGCGCCGAAAATGAACGGGGCTAAGCATCCTACCGAAGCTGTGGACTTGTGTTAACAAGTGGTAGAGGAGCGTTCTGTATGAGTTGAAGCATTAGCGAGAGCAGGTGTGGATTGTACAGAAGTGAGAATGTCGGCTTAAGTAGCGAAAATGTAGGTGAGAATCCTACACCCCGAAACCCCAAGGGTTCCTCCGGAAGGCTCGTCCGCGGAGGGTTAGTCGGGACCTAAGGCGAGGCCGAAAGGCGTAGTCGATGGACAACGGATTAATATTTCCGTACCTAGTTTGGATTGTGGCGGGGGACGGAGACGGCTAGGACAGCCGGGTGATGGACGTCCCGGTTTAAGCATCCGAGGTGATGAGAGACGGTGAAAACGTCTTGAGCTGAGGTGTGAGTACGACCCGTTACGACGGGGAAGTGTCTGAAGTCAGGCTTCCAAGAAAAGCCCGAACCACGGTAATCCAAATTGGCCCGTACCCGAAACCGACACAGGTGGGGAGGTAGAGTATACCCAGGGGCGCGAGATAACTCTCTCTAAGGAACTCGGCAAAATGGCCCCGTAACTTCGGGAGAAGGGGTGCCTGCGTGAGCAGGTCGCAGTGAAGAGTCCCAGGCGACTGTTTACCAAAAACACAGGTCTCCGCTAAGTCGCAAGACGATGTATGGGGGCTGACGCCTGCCCAGTGCCGGAAGGTTAAGGAAGTTGGTTAGCTTTGGCGAAGCTGGCGACCGAAGCCCCGGTGAACGGCGGCCGTAACTATAACGGTCCTAAGGTAGCGAAATTCCTTGTCGGGTAAGTTCCGACCCGCACGAAAGGCGTAACGATCTGGGAGCTGTCTCGGAGAGAGGCTCGGCGAAATAGGAATGTCTGTGAAGATACGGACTACCTGCACCCGGACAGAAAGACCCTATGAAGCTTTACTGTAGCTTGGTATTGGGTTCGGGCTTGGCATGCGCAGGATAGGTGGGAGACTGTGAAGTCCTCCTTGTGGGGGGGATGGAGTCGCTGGTGAGATACCACTCTTGTCAGGCTAGAATTCTAACTTTGACCCGTTATCCGGGCAGAGAACAGTATCAGGTGGGCAGTTTGACTGGGGCGGTCGCCTCCTAAATGGTAACGGAGGCGCGCAAAGGTTCCCTCAGGCTGGTTGGAAATCAGCCATTGAGTGTAAAGGCATAAGGGAGCTTGACTGCAAGACTGACAAGTCGAGCAGAGACGAAAGTCGGCCTTAGTGATCCGACGGTTCCGCGTGGAAGGGCCGTCGCTCAACGGATAAAAGTTACTCTAGGGATAACAGGCTGATCTCCCCCAAGAGTTCACATCGACGGGGAGGTTTGGCACCTCGATGTCGGCTCATCGCAACCTGGGGCTGTAGTAGGTCCCAAGGGTTGGGCTGTTCGCCCATTAAAGCGGTACGTGAGCTGGGTTCAGAACGTCGTGAGACAGTTCGGTCCATATCCGGTGCAGGCGTAGGAACATTGAGAGGCGTCCTCCTTAGTACGAGAGGACCGGGAGGAACGCACCGCTGGTGTACCTGTTATCGTGCCAACGGTAGACGCAGGGTAGCCAAGTGCGGAGTGGATAACCGCTGAAAGCATCTAAGTGGGAAGCCCACCTCAAGATGAGTGTTCCCTTGGCAT
>Ga0224722_1001696_pt1 | contig 12083 bp, 6 predicted proteins | sample Balambano_FR1_Me_FD_161646 | JGI IMG/M metagenome (GOLD analysis project Ga0224722, IMG submission 161646) | Freshwater sediment microbial communities from Lake Towuti, South Sulawesi, Indonesia - Balambano_FR1_MetaG | ecosystem: Environmental > Aquatic > Freshwater > Lake > Sediment | place...
GCACGGGTATCCAGGCTCAAATTACGGTTACCAATACCACTTTCCCAAGACTGGGCGATACGCTTTTTTTCGCTTTTGATGTGAACCCGAACGTTAATGCCTTTACGCCTCCGGGTGGTGACCAAACCTGGGATTTCAGCAGCTTAAAACCGACTTTTACGCAGCAACAGATTTTTAAAAGTCCTGCTACGGGTACCGCCGCCGCTGCTTTTCCGGGAGCTAATTTATTGTATGTAAATAATAATATTGAAAATTATTTTAATGTTACAAACCAAACCGTGCAGGCGGTCGGGTATTTTGGGGTAGACCCAATCGGAATCGGAATCAAACTGGCAGCACCTTACAGCCCGCCCATCATAGAAAGGCGTGCCCCGCTTAATTTTTTTGACATCTATCAAATATCATCCGGGCTGTTGCTTCCTCTTAGTATCAATGTAGTGCCCGACAGTATTGTAAGGCGGCTGCCGGTGCGCCCCGATTCACTGCGAATCAGAATTGCCCTCAACCGACTCGACGTGGTGGATGCCTGGGGGAGCGTGAGAATTCCCGGCGGAACGTATCCGGTATTGCGCGAAAAGCGAACCCAATATACCGAAACCCGACTGGATGCGAAGGTGCCGCCCCTGGGCTGGCTCGATATCACGGATGTAGCAATTCAGACATTGCGATTGAGCAATTTGGGGGTTGACACGACGGTGGCGTATCACTTTTGGAACAACACCTCCAAAGAACCCATCGCTGTGGTGACCCTCAACGAGGATCAGGCAACGTCCAGACTGGTGCAATACAAATTGAATCGAATGACAACGGATGTAAACTCGTTGAATCAGGCAAGCCTTCAATGGTCGGTTTTCCCCAATCCGGCGACTGACAGAGTGCAGCTTCGCTTTAGCAACCTGGAAGCCGGACAATATCAGCTAAAAATCTATGATGTATCGGGCGCAGCAGTGGGGCAGGCATCCTACCGGGTTTTCGGAAAAACGTTGGAGGCGTACCTGGAGGTCACTTCTTTCAAATCAGGGATGTATTTATTGCAATTGTTTGATAATCAGGGTTATATATTAGGATTTCATCAAATTGTAATTGCGAAATGACGCTTGTGTTTTTGTAAACTTCCGAAGCCTGCAAGGCTTTGGAAGTTTAACCAAGCCCTTCAGCCTCGATCCATGCGCACCACTTTTGGTAAAAACGAGCCGATTACTTCCACCAAATCCTGCTGAAACGCCATCACCTGCTCGATGTTTTTGTAGGCAAACGGGGCTTCGTCCAAGCCGCCGCCGAGGAGGTCCACGCCATGTACTTGCAAATATTTTTTCATTTGTTCAGGACGGAACGACTCCTGCGCCTGTCGCCGCGACATCTTTCGACCCGCTCCGTGCGAAGCCGAGTTCAGCGAAATAGGCTTTCCCTTGCCGCGCACGATGAAGCCCGGTGCGGTCATCGAACCCGGAATGATGCCCAGCACGCCCGCACCCGCCGGGGTTGCGCCCTTGCGGTGCACGATGGCTTCCCGACCGTTGACCGGCTCTTTCCAGGCAAAGTTGTGGTGATTTTCCACTTTGGCAATCGGTTGTTCGCCGAGGGCTTTTGCCAGGCGGTGGTGGATGTGGGCGTGGTTCGCAGAAGCGTAATCGCCTGCGAGGTTCATCGCCAGCCAGTATTCCATGCCAGCTTCATCGTCCAACGAGAGCCAGGCTAAATGTTTCGCTTCGCGTTGCAAGGGCGTTTTGTCCATCGCCACTTTCGTGAAATGTTGGGCGATATTTGCACCAAAACCGCGCGAACCGGAGTGCGACAAAATGCCCAGATATTCACCAGGTGGTAAATGGAATTCGTTACTTTCGTCGGAGATATGTACAATGCCAAATTCTACAAAATGATTGCCCGAACCGGAAGAGCCAATCTGGTCAGCCGCTTTCGATTTCAACTTTTTCAAAAAAGGAATTTCTTTGAATTCCGGGCGGTGCAGCACCTCGTCGTCCATCGGTTTTTCAAATCCGGCTTGCCCGAAACGGGTGTTTTCCAACAGCAAATCTTTGAGTTGCGTGCGGTTTTTTTCTAAAAAATCCGGTTTCAAATCATACACCGTGAGGCACATTCGGCAGCCAATGTCCATGCCAACACCATACGGAATCACCGCGTTATCGGTTGCCAGCACCCCGCCAATCGGCAATCCGTAGCCCTCGTGCGCGTCGGGCATCAGCGCACCCGCTACCGTGACGGGCAGGCGCATGGCGGTTTCCATCTGAGCAATCGCGCCGCGTTCGATACCTTCTACACCAAAAGATTCGTAGGATTGGGGCGTTTCGGCTAAAGCAAGGGCGGCAGCCGTTTGTTCTTTTTCGGTTTTTTGCAATAACAGTCGGCTTACAGGAGCGAGTTTATCATCTTGTAAATAAGCTTCCGGTTTTTCTAAAATATTTTTCAAAATTTCTATCGCCTCATCAAAGCTTTTGCGCTTGTAATGTTGGTGCATAATGCTGATGGCAGTGCCTACGGCGGGTCCTTCCTGGTAGCCGAGGGCGAGTAAATCTTTGCCGCGTAGTTTCAACTTAGGCATAAAAGGTGGTATTTGGAGTAATGTAATTTGGATGATTGAACAGTGAAAGGAAAGAAATAATTCCACAAAGTTTGAGAAGTTGACCGGTTGAACAGGACGCTGGTTTTTGCCAAAGGCACCTTCGGAATAAGATAAATCAGGATTTCTAAAAACACGCTTAACCAATAGATTGAAGAAAAAATAGCATAACATTAAAGATGCTTCATTCTAACTCGGCGATTTTTTCAAGGAGCCAGGGTTGACTGGCGATTGGATTTTTGGTATTTTCCAATTCCTGCCGAAATTTTTCCAGCTTTTGCTTGTCCCCTGGAATTAACTTAGTCAGCTTTTTAGTGTACTTGATCAGGTCTGAATAACTTTGTCGGCGGGATGCCGGAATATCTTTGTGCCGGTTTAAATAAGTTCTGAAACTGTCAAATAAAGAATGTAACGGTTCTATCTCTTGTAATTCATAATATGCTGACAATAACATGGCTTTGGAATTTAGATTGTATGTAAAATCTTCGTATTCCACTTTTTGTAATAAACTAATTACCTTTTCATAATTTTTTTGATAAAAATAAAGTTGAGCCAAATTGAAGGACACAGCGTTGTCACGCATTTCACTCGGCAATTTGTCTTTAAACTGGGAAATGAACTGTTCTGCCCAAGCCAATTCTCCAAGACGGAGGGCAACTACGATAATATTTCTAAAATCCCAGGGGGAAAGCACATCGTCCACCACCAAAATATCCTTTCTGATCATATCCTTATAAAGTTCCAAATACTCTTTAAGAAACTTTTGGTTTCCTTGATTGAGTTTACGCACACAGTAGTTCTGGGCAGATGCGTAAAACTGATTCAGTGCCTCACTCACCGGAAAAAGATGCGTATATTTTTCCAGCAATTCTCTTAACTTGTAGTAATGGTCTTCTTCTTCCGGCTCCAAATATGTCAGGCAAATTTGATAATATAAAGATACCGGCGGGATAGTTTCATATTGGGTTGGATTACTTTTAACCGCTTGCAACAATTCCTGTCTAAAATGAACTACATAATCATACGAAGATACACTTTGCCTACTAAGAATACCAAGCAGTATCCTGAGTTTTTCGGCAATATAAAAATAATCCAAATTAGTAGATAGCTCTTCAAAATTAGAACGTTCTGTTCTTTTAATTTCATATTCCATCAGACGATAATAATTAGACTCTATGTTGTACTGATAGTAATAAAAATTTGCGGAGCGATACGGATACTTCTGGATTAAATTTTTAGAGTCTCTGATAATACCATTAAATAGTTTTTCTATTTTTCGGTCATATACCGACTGCATCAAATAATTGATCCGATCCAGCGGACTTTTTTCGTAAACCTGTTGACACAAAAAATCCTCTACTAATTTGGTCAAATCGGAAAGATACTTCCGAAAACGGACATCGTCAAAATCGTCCGGCGCGTTTAGTTGTTGCCAGAGCGTTTCTTTTTCAAAGCACTCTTTTTTTTCGCTATTAATAGCTGCCACCAGTAAATCAAAAATATGTGTAATCGTCTGATCTCGATTGAAATACGGTGATTGCAAAAACTTTCGGCAGCGATTTTGCTCGTATTTGTCAAATTGTTCTAAAATTGAATATATTTTGGTATTGCGCATTTCAAACCTTTTTTTGTATCTTAGCGGCATGAAACCGGATGGGTTTCCCAAAGATAACGAACAATTTTTCACATTTGTGTTTTTTGTTTTTAGAAAAAACGCAGTATTTTAAGGAAAGCAGGTGCAAGCAAAGCAATGGAAAAATTCACAAACGTGAAAAAAAACTAACAAATTGCCACAAACGTTTTAGGAAAGTCCACGATTTTTTTTGGTTTTTATAGCAATGACAAAATCCACGAACCATGAATGTATTTCTACGAAAGCAATTGTTACTGTGTTGTTTGTTGATGTTGTTTTCAGGAATTTCCTACGGACAACTGGTAACCTATTATTACAATTTGCAGACCAGTCAGGGGCAGTCGGTAACCAAATCTATTACTGCTATCTCTAATCCTGCAAACCAGGCTCCTTATCTAGCACCAACACCAAAAAATGGCTCCGTTCAACTCAACCGTATTAATTCCTCACAGTATGAGGTAGTTTATACCCCTAATGTTGGTTTTACGGGAATAGATACGTTTAAGGTAGCTTTCTTTGAATGTCCAGGTTTTTGTCCTCGAGCAGGGGAATTCAAAGTTACCGTACAGTCTTCTGCATCAATCCTTGCCAACCACGACTATACTTTCACCACAAAAAATAGTGCCACTTCTGTCAATGTCTTAGCCAACGACACCAGCAGCAACGGCGTGTTGAAACTCACCGCCATCCCACTTGCCAACAACGGTACTGCCACGATTAACGGCAACGCCATTCAGTTTACACCCAATCCGAATTTTGAAGGGATCGCTTACTTCAACTATGTAGTGTGCAACGGCAGCGGCTTATGCGATAACGGGACGGTGACGGTGCAGGTGCTGGGCGACAATGCGCGCAAAAGCGACACGCTGCGGGTGTTTACGAAGAAAAATCAGTCGCAGGTCATTTTGATTCCGAATACCTTTAGTATAACCGCTAACCCGACGAACGGAACATACAGTACGAGCGGCGATGCGCCGGTGTATCAGCCCAATGCCAACTTTGTGGGCACGGATTTGCTGCGTTTCCAAAGCGGCAACACGAGCAAATGGGTAGAAGTAGTGGTGCTGGATGTGGAAGCGAACACGCTGGCTTTTGATGATGATATTTACACCTCGCCCGGCGAGCCGATTGAAGTGAACGTGCTGGCAAATGATCTTCACAAAGAACAATCGGGCTGTTTTGCCATCCAGGATCAGCCGCAGGCGGGTACGATTGAATTTGACAATAATGGTTTGGTGACTTACTATCCGGCAGCGGGTTTTACCGGGGTGGATTGGTTTACTTATACGGTGCAAGCCCCCGGCTGTACGGGTGCGGTGGAAATGGCAACGGCGTATGTGTATGTGAGCAATTTTGAACCGGCTTACACCAAGTTTCGGATGTACACGCCACAGGGTACGCCGCTGGTAATCGGTAATGATGTGCCGATTGAAAACTTTAAATATCAGGTAAAAGCGCAGGGTACGCTTGGCAAGGTGATTATCCTGGAAGGACGGCGGGATACCCTGATTCAGGGACAGCGCATTTCCGGTAACAACATTATATTGTATCAGCCTTTGCTGGGTATTCTGGATGGTACGGACGAGTTTGAATTGACGTACTGCGTATTGGGCGGGCAAAACGGATGTGCCTACGAGAAATCCATCAAGGTAGAAGTAGAAATTCTGAATATCATCAACCTGGGCTCGGCTACCTGTCTGGACGACTGTGTATGGCCCGGCGACACAAATCAGGATGGCATTGTAAATATTGAAGATATTCTGCCCATTGGGGTAGAAATGGGTGAAGTAGGCGTGCCGCGTTCGGAGCAGCACCCGCAATGGTTTGGTCGGAGCAGCAACGACTGGAATGGCAACCCTAAACTGAAACACATTGACACCAACGGCGATAGCATTATCAGCGCGCTGGATACCGCTGCCATCAGCACCCACTACGGTAAAACACATGGCATTAAATCTACCCGCCCGGTTTTCTACAAATACAACCTGGAATTGCAGGGCGATGTGTTTATCAATCCGGGCGATGTGGTGGAACTGAACCTGGTACTGGGTAGCGAAGAACAGCCGATTGCCGATTTGTATGGCTTTACCTTCCCGTTTGAATACAATCCGCTGGTGTTTGATCCGGCAAGTGTGCGAATTGATTTTTCTAATGCAAGCTGGTTCGGTTATAACTCGCCGGTGTTGTATATGTCTAGGAATAATGATGCAGGTTTGGTAGAGGCAGGGGCAACGCGGACGAGCGGCGTGGCAGCAAAGGGCTTTGGTGAAGTTGGAACGGTGAAGTTCGTGGTTAGAGATGACGTTTTAGGGATCCGTTTAGGCGATGAGGAAACAGTGATTGAAGTGGGCGGTGGCATCTCTACCGTTTCTAACAGTGCCGGTCAGCGTTTCGGGGTGAATGTGAAGCCTGCGCAACTGCACATCGTGCGTAAAACGGAAGCAGAGATCAAAAATACGCCGCTGACAGATGATTTGTTGAAAGTGTATCCCAATCCGGCGCAGGATTTGCTGAATGTGCATCTGAACGGCGGGCAGGAATTTGAAACGCTGCTGGTGTATAATCTGACCGGTCAGGTAGTGTATCAAATGACAGGTTTGAAAACCAATCGGGCACAAATCAACGTAAGTAATTTACAGGATGGGTTGTATATTGTTAGTATCAAGGCGGCAAAGGGCGTAGTGAAAAAGAAATTTGAGGTGATCCGGTAGGAGTGTGCCGATTTGCCAATGTGCTAATATGCTAATAGCACTTGTCACTTACATAAGATTTTTGACATTATTTCTAAACGCCATACTTTTTTGAAAATCTAAATCGTTTTTAATGAACTGAATTTTATTGCTTTATTTATATTCGTGGAATTATAATCATTGCTAGTGAGTCGTCCCGCCCGTGTGGCGGGGACGGCTTTTTTGATCAGAATTCACAGGATTATAGAATCTACAGAATTTAGACACTCACCTGTACAACTGCAAATCGCTCGTTTTCACTTTAAGCACGATTAAATAACCTTTCAACTTTAGTGTGTGTCTGGCATCCGGTATCTTCTAATCTGGCATCATGCTAATGCTTGCTCCAAATCTGCAATAATATCCTCCACATTTTCGATGCCGATGGAGAGTCTTATCAATCCATCGGTGATGCCGTTTTGCAAGCGGATTTCCTTTGGAATGTTGATGTGCGAACTCGAAGCGGGGTGCAGCACCAGGGTGTCCACGTCGCCGAGGGTGGGGGCGAGGGTGCAGAATCGGATGCGGTTCATCAACTGAATGCCTGCCTGCAAGCCATCTTTGAGTTCAAAACTGAGCATTCCGCCGAATTGGCGCATCTGGCGTTGGGCGAGCGCGTGGTCGGGGTGGGAAGGAAGTCCATTGTAATTGACCTTTTCTACTTTGGAGTGTTTTTCCAGAAACTGGGCGACAGCGAGGGCGTTCGAGCAATGGCGGTCCATGCGGAGTTCGAGGGTTTTCAAGCCGTTGTTCAAGAGCCAGGCTTCCCAGGGGCTGCAATTGGTGCCGGCGAGCTTGAGGGTTTGCCAGATTTTGCCGCTCATTAAATCCAAGTCGCGCCCGACGAGCGCACCTGCGATGGAATTGCCGTGTCCGTTGAGGAATTTAGTGGTGGAGTGGATGATAAAATCCACGCCGAAGCGGAATGGTTGTTGTAAATAGGGGGTACAAAACGTATTGTCAATGGCACTGAGGCGGTGGTTTCGTTTTGCAATATCGGCTAAAGCGGCGATGTCCACACAGGCGAGGGTCGGGTTGGCGGGGGTTTCAAAATAAAGCAGTCGAATTTTTGGATCGTTTTTAACCAGTTCTTCTACCTGATTCAGATTTTTCAAATCGGTCAGGACGGTTTCGATGCCGAGTGGGTGGAAGACTTTGGTGAACAATTCGGTGGTGCCGCCGTAGAGGTTGCCTTGCGCCAGAATTTTGTCGCCACTTTGCAAAGTTGCCATCACGAGGGTAGCGATGGCGGACATGCCGGAACTGAACAGCAGGGCTTTGGCTTCGAGGTTGAGACCGTGTGTTTCTAATAGGGCGATTTTTGCGGCGACAGTTTCAACGGTGGGGTTGCCGTAGCGGGCATAGACGTGTCCTTTTTCTTTGCCGGAGAAGATGTCAATGCCCTGGTCAATTGAATCGAAAACGAACGACGAGGTGGCGTACAGCGGCAGGATATGTGGGTCGGTGGTTTTTTGGAAGAGGTGTTCGTGGACGCACAGGGAGCCGAAATTCATGTGTTGATATGTTTGTGTTTTATGGGGGTAAAGGTAGGGGAAATTTTGTTATTGATTACTGGTTGTTTTGCAGCCCCCTAAATCCCCCCAAAGGGGACTTTGCTCGTACCACACTTTGGATCAGGATTCACAGGATTTTGGAATTTGCAGGATTTTTGTAATGTGTGATCTTGATAATCTTTCAATCTTGTGAATCCTGATTCTGACGGGTTTCGGAGGGAAAGGATCGTTTTTGGAAATGATTTTTTAACAAGCATACAAGCATAAATTCAGAGACGTGGGACCGCGCAAGGGATAGGAGCGGTATGCCAAAGCGTTGGGATGGGCGTTGGCTGGCATAGGAGCGGATAGCCTGGTGCCGCCAGCCCCCTAACCCCCCGAGGGGGAACCCCACCTGCAATGATAATGGCTGGCGGCATGCGCCCCAATTGTCGGAACGATGATCTTTTTGATGGGTTGATTTTGTAGAAGGTCGCAAGTTGCAAACTTGCGACAGCGGAGGACTTGAACCAGTGTGTGAGTGAACCGATTTTTGTATTTTTGTTTATATTTGAATGGATTTTTGAAAACAAAGCCCTGCAGGTTTAGACATGGAAGAGCCGTTACACAGCGAGGAACTGAGTGAGAACAACTCGGATGAGTTTTTTGATCATATTGAAATTCGGATTGATGCGAAGCAGTCGCCGATTCGGATTGACAAGTTTTTGATGGATCGGATGGAGCGCGCGACGCGCAATCGCTTGCAGAATGCGATTCGGGCGGGTTCGATTCGGGTGAATGGGGAGGAGGTGAAGCCGAATTTTAAGGTGAAACCAGGGCAGGTGATTTCAGCGGTGGTGCCGCGTCCGCCAGGGGAAGGCGTGGGAGTGGTGCCGCAGCGCATTCCGCTGGATATCCGGTACGAGGATGAGGATTTGTTGGTGTTGTACAAGCCGGCGGGGCTGGTGGTGCATCCCGGAGTGGGGCATTTCCGGGGGACGCTGGTGAATGGGTTGGCGTATCATTTTGGGAAATATACCTTGCCGGTGATTGACGGAAATTATCAGGACAGGCTGGGGCTGGTGCATCGGATTGATAAAAATACCTCGGGGCTGCTGGTGGTGGCGAAGTCGGAGTACGCAATGACGCACCTGGCGAAGCAGTTTTTTAATCATACCATTGAGCGCACGTACTATGCGCTGGTATGGGGCGAGCCGGCGCAGGACAGCAGCACGATCACGGCGAATGTGGGGCGGCACCCCAGGTTTCGGCATCAGTTTGCGGTGTTTCCGGAGGGCGACCAGGGGAAGTGGGCGGTGACGCATTATAAAGTGTTGGAGCGGTTGTACTACGTGAGTCTGGTGCAATGCAACTTAGAAACAGGGCGGACGCATCAGATTCGGGTGCATATGCAGCACCTGGGGCATCCTTTGTTTAACGACGAGCGGTACGGGGGCGACCGGATTGTGAAGGGAACGATTTTTTCGAAATACCGGGAGTTTGTGGAGCACTGTTTTACGGTTTTGCCGCGGCACGCACTGCACGCCAAGTCGCTGGGTTTTGTGCACCCGACGACGGGGAAGGAGATGCACTTTGAAACGGAGTTGCCGGAGGATTTTCAGATGGCACTCGATGAATGGAGGAGTTATGTGGCGAGTCGGAAATCTTTATTGGGAAATTGAGAAATTGGGAAATTTTTTATTTTTCGTTTGAAGTTTGACGTTGCACACTTGACGTTGACGATTGTTTATTTTTTGTGTTAAACCTCAAATAAAAAATATCAAATGAAAAATGCTGGGTCTGGCATCCTTTGGTCTCCATAGGCTGCGCCACCGCTAAAGCTAAGGCGACACGCGGTTGCCGAAGGCGAAGCTGCATCTCTAAATCTGGCATCTTAATATGGTACAAACGGAAATTGTGACAATGACATTGATAGAACGCTTGGAGGTGTTGGGGAAGTTGGGAACACATCTGAAAGAAGAAGATGATTATCTGGAGGCGGTGATGCAGCGCACGGCGTATGAAAATCCCTGGTTTACGGTGGAAAATCAAAAGCGGGCGGTAGCAGCGATAGCGGAAGAAATGCTGAATTTGGAAAAATTGAAGGCGTGGACGATGCCGTACTTTATTCCGGATGCGCCGCCGGAGCGCAAAGTGGTAGGGCTGGTGCTGGCGGGAAATATTCCGTTGGTGGGCTTTCATGATGTGTTGTGTGTGTTTGTGAGTGGGCACGTGGCGCAGGTGAAATTGTCGGATAAAGACCTGTATTTATTGCCCTATCTGTTAAAATTATTACAAAAGTATGATTCCCGGACGACGGATTATTTTCAAATTGTAGAAAAGTTACAAGATTTTGATGCGACCATTGCAACCGGAAGCAATAATTCTGCACGGTATTTTGAAGCGTATTTTCGGAATGTGCCACATATCATCAGAAAAAACCGGAATGGTGTGGCGGTGCTGACGGGCGCGGAGACGCGGGCGGAGTTGCAACAATTAGGGGAGGATATTTTTCAATATTTTGGCTTGGGCTGTCGGAATGTGGCGAAGTTGTACGTGCCGCAGGGCTATGATTTTCAAGCTTTATTAGAGGTGTTGGAAGCGTTTCGGGCAGTAGCGAACCATACGAAGTACCGCAATAACTTTGATTATAATTATTCACTTTATATTTTAAACAAAGAGCCGCATTTATCAAATGGAGTGATTATTTTGTTGGAGAATCCGGCGTTTCAATCGCGGATTGCGACCTTGCATTATGAATTTTATAATGATTTGCAGGAAGTAGAACAAGCGATTCGACAACATCAGGAGGAGATTCAGTGTATCACTTCGAAGGTTAATTTATTGAATATCAAAACATTGAAATTTGGACAGGCGCAGCAGCCGGGTTTGGCGGATTATGCGGACGAGGTGGATACGATGCAGTTTTTGTTATCTCTTTCTTAAGATGCCGGATGGGTGACTTAAAGATTTGGTGACCGAGTGTATAAGTGCCGGTTGCTACGCATTGATTTTTCTGTTATTTGTTAATTGTTATCCGGGGCATTCGTGTAAGTAACTGATATTACGCAGCACGTATGACAACAATGGCAAGGCGGATGACGCGGAGCACACGGACGCTCGCCGACTTTTTACAAAAACGAACAAATTGCCCGGTAAAAAATCCGCGTCAATCGGTGTCGTCCGTGTCGTCCGCGTTCCTATTACTGTAGAAAGGGTGCGTAATACGAGTAAGTGATACGTGCCAAATAACTAATAACTAATAACGAATAACAAATAATAATATTTAGTTTATTCAAAGATGAGTTTGGTCTTTATTATACATTTATTTTTCACGTGTTACATGACCGGCGTGATTTGGTTTGTGCAGGTGGTGCATTATCCCTTAATGGGAAAAATTGGGGCGGAGGCGTTTTTGGAGTATGAGCGGCACCACCAGCAGCGCACGTTTTGGGTAGTGGGTTTTCAGATGGTGATGGAATTGGCGACCGGAATCTGGCTGTTATGGCAACAAAGCTATAATTCTTTGCAATGGTGGAATGTAGTTTTACTTGTAATTATCTGGATTTCGACTTTTTTATTACAATCGCCATTGCATACGAAATTGGAGAAGGAATATCGCCAGGAGTGGCAGCGGCAGTTGGTGCGGG
>Ga0224722_1001697_pt1 | contig 12076 bp, 12 predicted proteins | sample Balambano_FR1_Me_FD_161646 | JGI IMG/M metagenome (GOLD analysis project Ga0224722, IMG submission 161646) | Freshwater sediment microbial communities from Lake Towuti, South Sulawesi, Indonesia - Balambano_FR1_MetaG | ecosystem: Environmental > Aquatic > Freshwater > Lake > Sediment | place...
GAGCGGTGGATGATATCGCAGTTGTTAACCTCGGCTCAACTGTATCTGTCGGGAAGTGACACTTGAGTAGCATTTTTTAATTTGTGCATGGTACTTTATCAAAGAACTGCCTAAAAAAGGATTTGACCATACAATGTCTACAGAGTTTTTACCCACGACGGAACTGCCAAACCCCAACACAGAGAATTTAGACCGCCTATCCACAGTGGAGATGCTCTCCCGAATCAATGCGGAAGATGCATCGGTGGCTTTAGTGGTGCAGAAAGTGTTACCGCAAATTGCGCGGGCAGTAGATGCAATCGCAGAAAAGTTTCGTGGAGGAGGGCGGCTGATTTATGTTGGTGCAGGGACTTCGGGACGGTTAGGGGTTTTAGATGCGGCAGAGTGCCTTCCCACATTTGGAGTATCCCCGGAGCAGGTTTTTGGAATAATCGCAGGTGGAGAGAGGGCAATGACACGAGCGGTGGAAGGCGCGGAAGATGACCGAGATGCAGGAATTGCCGCGATGGACTTAGCAAAGGTGTCAGGGAGTGATGCCGTGGTTGGGATTTCCGCATCGGGCGGTGCACCGTTTGTGCGCGGTGCAGTGCTACGGGCGAAAGAGTTAGGAGCAGTCACCATTTCCGTAACAAACTCCTTAAATTCGCCGTTATCGTCCGATGTCGAGATACCCATTGAGGTGGTGACAGGTCCCGAAGTGATAGCAGGTTCGACACGATTAAAAGCAGGAACCGCGCAGAAGATGGTTTTGAATATGCTCTCCACAGGTGCGATGGTGCGCGTGGGGAAGACATACGGAAACCGTATGGTAGATGTGCAGGCAACCAACGCCAAGTTAGTGCAACGTTCCCGGCGTTTGGTGCGGGAGATAGGCGAAGTGACGACAGACACAGAGGCGGATAGACTATTGTCCGCGGCAAAGGGTTCGGTAAAGACAGCGATAGTGATGGCGCGTCTGGGGGTTTCTGGGGTGGAAGCGGAGGAGCGGCTGTTGGCAGCAGAGGGTTTTCTGTCGGTAGTTTTAGAGGGAGGGTAGGGAGCGGAGATGCCACCGAGTGCAACCTTATCGAATTTGCCGTGGGCGGTGTTAGCGTCCGCATTGGGCGTGTTGTGTGGGGTCTTGGTGCTGTCAAATCTGTGGTTAGCGTGGCGAGTGCGGCGGCTATCGCAGGAGTTGGAGGAGGAGACTTTCCAGCGACGCTCGCTCTCCACAACATATGGGCGCATAACCGAGCAATGGTTTCCTCTGATGCCGGACTATCCCTACAACCCGCAGGATTTTCGGTTTTTAGGCACACCAATAGATGGGGTGCAGTTTGAGGAAGACCGTATCGTCTTTGTGGAGTTCAAGACCAACCGCTCAAAACTGTCCCGGAACCAACGCGATATTCGGCGGATTGTGGAATCGGGGGAGATTTACTGGGAAGAGTTCCGCTTCGACAGCGAGCGTGGCGAAGCAGAAGACGTAGAACAAGCACCGTTAGCCCGTTAGTTCGACCAAGCACGGGTGGTTCCCAGAGCGGGCAGTGTCCCGATTTGTCTGTAAAAGTGAACTTCCACGAGAGGTAGCAACCCCTATTTTACAGACGATTTGTTACACTGCCTAATAAAGATAAGGAGGAACTGATGCCAAAACCAGAGTTAAAGGGTTCGCCTGAGCCGTTTGGTTTGCTCAACAAGGTTCCGATTCACGAGTGTGGGGAACCGTTGGTAGATATTCGGGATGCCTGCCCCACGGTGTTGCTACGCCCCGGTTGCCTGCCGTACCTGCGTCGCACGGTTGCTGCGATGCTTAATCGAGCGCAGGATTCCCTGCCGTTGGGCTATCGCTTCACGGTCTCCACCGCACTTCGCACTCTGGAGATGCAAGCCAGTATGTATTGGCGCAACTACAATCGGCTTAAAGAGGAGAAACCGCACCTGCCCACCTCTGCTCTGCGCCGGATGACGAACAAGTATTTTGCCGCCCCAGACTATAAAGCACCGCCCGGTCACACCACGGGGGGCGCAATTGATGTGGGACTTGTCAATGACCAGTTTATTCCGATGGATATGATTGCCCCAACAACGGGTTGGGAAGCCGCCTATACGTGGTCTGACAGTATCGGTGAGGAGGCAAAGCGGAATCGTACTCTGATTATCGAAGCCCTCTTGGGAGCAGGCTTCTCCAACTGCCGGGATGAGTGGTGGCACTGGAGTTATGGAGACAGTGCTTGGTCGGTACGCACGGGTTGTTCTGTGGCTATCTATGGACTCATCGAACCCCCAGAGGGTTACACCTTTGTCGGTAAGCCTCTCAACCAAACAACTCGCCTCGGCTACCGCACTATCGGGCAACGCTCAGTACGTCGCCAGTAGTCGCAAAACGGGGTAAAGTAGGGTATGGAAACAACGATGTCCCCACCCCACGATGGAACCGGCTTACTGGTGCATGACCCATGGCTTGCTCCCTATACAGACGCACTTCGCGCCCGGTATGCCCACTATCACTACCGCCGCACGGCAATTGACCAGCAAGGGGGACTGCTCGGTAGTATCAGTCAAGGGCATACATACTTCGGTTTCACGCGGGGGATAGATCACGGTGAAACGGGGATATGGTATCGTGAGTGGGCTCCGGGGGCGACGGCACTCTGTCTTATTGGGGATTTCAACGATTGGGACAGAACTACCCATCCGCTTAGTCGTGATTCGTGGGGCATTTGGTCGCTCTTTCTCCCAGACCGTCTCTACAAAGACCGCCTGACACACCAAAGCCGGGTCAAGGTTCATGTGGTTTCCGCAAGTGGGGAGCTAGACCGGATTCCTGCCTATATCCGACGTGTCGTACAAGAGGGGGACACCAGCCATTTTGTGGGGCAAGTCTGGCTTCCCGAAACAACCTACACTTGGAGACAGCCAGTTCCACACCTCACGGGGGGCTTGCGTATCTACGAAAGCCATGTGGGGATGGCGCAGGAGGAGGGTAGAGTCGGTACTTTTCGTGAGTTCACCGAAACGGTTCTGCCGCGAATCGCCCGTCTCGGCTATAACGCTATCCAACTGATGGCGGTTATGGAGCATCCTTACTATGGTTCCTTTGGCTACCATGTCTCTAACTTCTTTGCAGTATCGTCGCGATTTGGTGAACCCGATGACCTCAAACACCTAATTGATTCCGCGCATGGATTGGGCTTGCGGGTCATTATGGATTTGGTTCATTCCCATGCGGTGAAGAATATCTACGAGGGCTTAAACCGCTTTGATGGAACCGATTTTCAGTATTTTCACAGTGGCGCACGGGGGGAGCATCCGGCATGGGATTCGCTCTGTTTTGACTATGCCCGCCCCGAAGTTCTTCGGTTTCTGCTCTCCAATATTCGCTTCTGGTTGGAGGAGTATCGCTTTGATGGGTTCCGCTTCGACGGCGTTACCAGTATGCTCTACTTAGACCACGGCTTAGCGCATGACTTTACATCCTACGACGACTATTTTGGTAACAACGTGGATGAAGATGCCGTCACTTACCTGATGTTAGCGAATGAACTCACCCATATGGTTCGCTCGGAGGCGATTTCGATTGCGGAGGATGTTTCGGGGATGGTCGGAATCGCTCGCCCGGTGGCGGAGGGAGGCTTAGGCTTCGATTATCGCTTGGCGATGGGGGTTCCCGACTTCTGGATTAAACTTATCAAGGAGCAGCGCGATGAGGATTGGGATTTAGGGAAAATCTACTATACGCTAATGAATCGTCGTCCTGCCGAGAAGCATATCGGGTATGTGGAGTCGCACGACCAAGCCTTAGTGGGAGATAAGACTATCGCCTTTCGCTTGATGGATGCCGAGATGTATAGTCACATGAGCAAAGACACCCCCAGTCTGGTGGTTGACCGAGGGCTTGCTCTGCACAAAATGATTCGTCTCCTGACCTTCACATTGGCAGGGGACGGCTATTTGAACTTTATGGGAAATGAGTTTGGGCACCCCGAATGGATAGATTTCCCTCGTCCTGAGAACGGTTTCTCGTACCAGTATGCGCGTCGGCAGTGGTCACTCGCAGATAACGAAGGTTTGCGCTATTTTGGACTCCTCCGCTTTGACCATGCTCTACAAGAGTTGGACATTACCTACCGCCTTCTGCCCGACCCGTTTATCGAACCGCTTTGGATAGATAATGGGCTACGCCTTTTGCTCTATCGGCGTGGGGCATTGGTCTTTGCGTTTAACTTTCACCCCACCGAATCGTACACCGACCTGCAAATACCAGTTCCCGACCCCACCGACTACCGTCTTGTGTTAACAACCGATGCAGTAGAGTATGAGGGGTATGGGTTTGTGCGGAAGGATACCCGCTACATTTGGCATCCCGAACCGCAGCAGGGACGCGCCCAAAGCACCCTTGTTTACCTTCCCGCCCGAACCGCCATCGTGCTTGCCCCCGTCTAAGCTCCTCAGTAGGGGAGGAGATTTACCCCTCCCCCTATGAGCAGAGCAATAAATCTACTTTTGCACGATTTTCACGAGCGAGTTCCTGCTCCCATCGGGATTGGATTCGGCTAATTCGCGTTTGGTACGGGTGTTTTTCGGCAATCCCGCTTGTCCCTTAAACGTAAATGTCCATGACCGGGGACTGTCCTGATAGCCCACCATATCCAGTGTCGGAACTTTCTCAATTACCCCATCCGACCAGAGAACGACATAGTAGCCCATGGGTTCCAATTTGGTCGTATGGTCTCGGTAAACTCTCGTTCCCGTGCGGGCATAGGTCTCGCAGTAGAGCCAGACATCACGTTCTCCATCTTTGGGGAAGGCAGGGCGGGGTTGTCCATTGGGACGAGGGGTTAAGTAGGTCAGTGCATACTCGGAGAAGGACTGGTCGCCCTTCGTATAACCATCGGCTAAATGGGCATCTGGTGTTCTCAGGTCTTCTTCTTTCAGTTGGATTCCCGGTGCTATCGGGCGCGAAAAATCAAACAGGTCTTTGGGTTCGGGGAGTTTGCCCTTCTCCTGCCGATATGCGATGAATGCGGTGTAGAGTTTGGTCAAATCCTGTATGGCGTTGTCAGGGTTCCCCAGTTCTCTACTTCCCTTTTCATTGATAGTTAATCCCCACGGGGGAATCCATTTGCCGTTGAACGCCCGGAACTGCATTTCACTGCGCCACACCATCCCGCCGATAACGACGCTTGCGAGTAGTACCATGACCGACAAAAGGAACTTGGTTCTCATTGTAATACCCTTTCCGAAATTTATGAATTGTGGGACGAGTTATGCGGTGAGGCACTCCCACAATACCACCGAACCAAAAAACGGGTGATTTCACGAGAAGAAATTGCCTTACAGATGCTTAGAGCGGCAAAAGAGAATTCAGTTTCCTGCTTTCTCCAGAGAGATGGTCTTGATTTGCGTGTAGAACTCTTTTGCCCCTTGCCCCTGCTCACGGGAGAAGGACGAGGAGGCTTTCATCCCTCCGAACGGAGCCTGCGGTTCCACACCTGCTGTCTCCCCGTTGATACGCACTAAGCCTGCTTCAATCTCACGGGCAAAGCGGAGAGCCTTTCCGATGTCACGGGTAAAGACAGAAGCCGAGAGACCAAAAGCCACCCCATTCGCTACCGCGAGGGCAGCATCAAAGTCGGGGACACGCAGGATACTCAGGACGGGACCAAAGACCTCCTCTTGGGCTATTTCCATCTCTGGGGTCACGTTGTCTAGCACGGCGGGCCACACATAATGCCCATGGGCTAAGTCCGGGCGATGCCCCTCAATTCCGCCACAAAGTAGGTCTGCGCCCTGCTTTTTTGCTCTGTCTACAAACCCCAGAATCCGCTCCTTTGCCTCGGCAGAAATCACGGGACCCAAGTACGCATGGGTGTCTGTCCCCGGACCCAGTTCCAGATGGCGCACGCGCTCTACCACACGTCGGGTAAACTCATCCGCAACTGCCTCTACCGCAATCGCTCGTGAGGTCGCGGTACATTTCTCTCCGGCAGATTTCATCGCCCCCTGCACCGTCAGTTCCACTGCTTGGTCAAGGTCCGCATCCTCCAATACAATCACGGGGTTCTTGCCCCCCATCTCCAACTGGTACTTTGTCCCATTCTCCAAGCACGCGGTGGCAATCGCTTTTCCTGTCCGTACCGAACCTGTGAAGGACAACCCGTGAATCTCCGAGGAGTTTGCCAGAGCCGCTCCTGCCACCCCTTTTCCCTGTACCAGATTAAAGACTCCTGCCGGGAGTCCTGCTTCTTGGAAAACTTCGGCAAGCATTTGGGCAGTCATTGGGGAGAGTTCGGACGGCTTGAGTACCACTGTATTTCCATAGACCAACGCCGGAGCCGCCTTCCAAATCGGAATCGCCACGGGGAAGTTCCACGGTGTAATCAGTCCGACGACTCCCAGAGGAACCCGCTCGGTGTAGAGCAGGATATTCGGGTTCACGCTCGGCAGTACATCGCCTCCAACACGAAGCCCTTCTCCAGCAAAGTAGCGAAGAAGTACCACCCCGCGCCCCGTTTCCCCGGTGGCTTCAGGCAGCGACTTTCCCTCTTCGCGGGTGAGTGCCGCCGCTACCTCGCTTTTGCGACGCTCCAGAATATCTGCCGCTTTGTAGAGATACTGCGCTCGTGCATCGGGGGCAAGTTTACGCCATGCAGGCAGGGCAGTTCGTGCCGCTGTCACCGCAACTTGCACATCCTCTGCCTCAGATTCGGGGAATATTCCCACGATGTCGCGTGTATCTGCTGGATTTTCCCGCGTAAACGTCTTCCCGCTCTTTCCCGTCACCCATTCCCCATGGATAAAGTTCCCAGAAGCCATCTTGCCTGCTCCTTAGTCTGTTATGCTGTCCTCATTATCAACAGCAGAGATACTTGTGTCAACCGTGCCACAGAACCGTGCCACAAACAGGTAGCCGGAGGTTTTAACCTCCGGCACAACCAACAGCAAACTACCTTCAGGCGAAGGAGGGAATTTGAAATACTATTTCCCACCGTAATGTTCGCGCCACCATGCCCGCAGAGGAACATCGTCATCGGTGGGTAAGTAGATACCCATCGGGGTGGGGACATCACCCAAGAGTTGGCGTTGAATGGGAGTCGCCTTTGCTACTACCGCCGGGTCAGGGATTAGGTAGTCCATTGCCCGTACCCAACGAAATCCATAGCCCATAAAAAGGGTTTTCCGGGTGATGTCGGAGTAGTTGGGACCGACGGCGTGCCAACAACGCTGTTCAAAGAGGAAGAAATCGCCCGGCTTGCCGGTAATCTCAATCGCGCCATACGGATGCGGCTCTCCGTCGGCTTGTGCCAGTGGTCCCGTGAGGCGATTGCTCCCCGGAACCACCATAGTATTGCCGCACCCGGTCTGCGATTGGTCGGAGAGGAAAATGGCAACTTTCAGGAAAAGACGGGGGTGTGGCTCGGTCATCTCCCACGGGGATTGCCCTCCATCGCGATGCCAACCCTCCCCCTTGAAGTTTTTGTCGGTTCCCGGAGGAGAGGGGGGACGTACTATCAGGTGGGAGGTAATCATGTGGATGTCCCAACCCAAAATTCCCGCCACTAACGGAAGAACGGCGGGGTGGTCCAAGACCTCCAGAAACACCGGGTCGGACGGCAGACAGTTTCGCATCTGCCAGTGATGTCGTGCCGAAAGTCCATCCTTAGCGATACCACTTTCAAACAGGCGGTCTGCGGTGGTAATCAACCGCTCCACCAGTTCCATCGGAAGGGCATTTTCGACCTTCAAGAAGCCGTCCCTATCGAACTTCTTGCGTTGCTCATCAGTGAGTAGGGTGGGAGTCATGGTCTATTTTCCTCCTAAAGCCAAATTTACGGCTAAAGCCAAATTTATGGGTGTGTTACGGGTTGTTTCGCCTTATATTGTGCTAATCCCTGCCAAATCAGAAAGGGAAGAGATAAACCTAAGACGGCTCCGCAGGCAACTTCCGGCATATCGTGTGCGCCGTGGAGCATGAGAGCGGAGGGCATGAACGAAGCCAGCCAAAAGCCGATAAGACCCCAGAAGCCGGGGCGACACAGCCACAGGCAACTGGCTACTGCAAACGCCATTGTGGAATGACCGGACGGAAACCCCGGATGCCCCTGCCAAATCTCCACTGCCTTTCCCCCTTCTGCCAGCAGCACTGGAACACTAATCAGGAGAATGGCTTTCCCCCAGAAGTGAGCAAAAAGGCGAAAACGAGTCTTCAGAGGGTTGCCCTGGGTGGTACTCCAAGAGATAAGGAGGAGGAGTGCAAGAAGAACCGGAACCAGATAGTCACAAAGGAGGCGGATGGCAGTTTCAGGTCTCACGCCTTCCTTGACGCGAATCGGGAACGGGAAAGTTCCATAACGGACGATTCGGTTAGGAGAATAGTGCCATGCAGTATGTCAATTTGGGGCGAACCGCGCTGAAAGTATCTCGCCTGTGTTTGGGAACGGTTAATTTCGGTCCGCATACGACGGAAGCGGATTCCTTTGCCATTATGGATAGGGCATTAGAACTCGGTATCAACTTCTGGGATACGGCGAATGTGTATGGGGGTAAAAAGGGAGAAGGGGTCACTGAGGCAATTCTGGGACGGTTCTTCGCGCAGGGCGGCGGACGACGCGAAAAGGTTGTTCTGGCAACAAAGGTCTATGGAGATATGGGGGATTGGCCCAATACCGCACGGCTCTCCGCACTACATATCCGCCATGCCTGTGATGCCAGTTTGAAGCGGCTACAAACCGACTATATTGACCTCTATCAGATGCACCATGTCTGGCGAGATGCGCCGTGGGACGAAATCTGGCAAGCGATGGAACTGCTGATACAGCAGGGCAAGGTGCTATATATTGGCTCCTCCAACTTCGCCGGATGGCATATTGTCAAGGCGAATGAGGCGGCAAAGCGGCGGAATTTCCTCGGTCTTGTCTCTGAGCAAAGTCTGTATAACCTAAATGCTCGTGTGGTCGAGCGCGATTTAATTCCGGCGTGCGAGGATTATGGGGTTGCTGTCTTACCGTGGTCGCCGTTGGGAGGAGGCTTGTTAGCAGGGGTTCTGAGTGGGGCAGATGAAGGTTCGCGCCGTGCCGCCGAAGGGATACAGAAAGCATTGGAGAACAATCGCGAAAAAATCGAGCGATGGGAAGGTCTCTGTAAAGACCTCGGTGAACATCCCGCCGATGTCGCACTGGCGTGGGTGTTACACCAAAAAGCGGTGACGGCTCCTGTCATCGGACCACGGACCATCGCACAGTTAGAGGGGGCACTACACGCGATGGAGATACAACTTTCCGAAGAGATACTGAAATCGCTCGATGACATCTTCCCCGGCTATCGCCCCTCTCCCGAAGGCTATGCATGGTAGGGAGATGCCCAACCATATAGGACTTTTTACAGTATTTACTTGTAAAAATAGGTCGAAAGTCCTGATGCAATATAACTCCTCCGAGTTTAGAAAAGATGTCAGTAACTTTTCTCAATTCGGAGGAATCGTTTTATGGAACCCAGTATCAACCGTCAATCGCCTGCGTGGCTTGCTTTTGTCCAGATTTCGTTTGTGATTTCGTTGCTACTTATGGTAGTGGGTATCTGCTACCTACCTGTCGAACTGTGGATTCGTGGCTACTTGGGAATGGGGCTGTTCTTTGTGGTAAGTTCTACTATCACACTCTCCAAAACCATGCGCGATGAGCATGAGGCGAAAAAGATTGTCAATAAAATTAACGAAGTTAAAACAGAGCGCATCCTGAAAGAGTTTGAAATGCCGCGATAACAGGAACGGCTTGTTCTTCTCCTGTTCTTCCCTTGCTTTACTCGGTTTTGTTGCTCTCTGCGAGAGCCTAACCAATAGAGCAGGGGAAAAGACTCCCCATTCAACCGGGGTAGGGAAGGAAGTGTATGCTATATCCTCTCTACAAGATGACGATAGGAGGGGAAGAGAATGAGCGATAACAATGAATTGGTGCGACTTTCGGAGGGGTTAGCAACCGCTGTCGCGCAAGTGACAACAGCATTGGTGCGTGTGGATGATGGCTCTATGCTCACGGCAACCGGATTGATATGGGACAGTGAAGGGGTGATAGTCTCCGCTTCCCATGCTGTCGAGCGGGACGATGAGGTGTCTGTAGTGCTGTACGATGGTTCGCGCTACCCGGCGAATCTGGTCGGGCGTGACACCGATACCGATATCGCTGTCCTAAAGGTGGAAGGGGTGAGTGGACTTTCTCCAATTGCACGGCAGGATGATGCCAACGCGGTGCAGGTGGGCAATATTGCAGTCGCCGTGGCGGTTCCCGGAGAAGCCGGAGTAGTAGCCACACTCGGTTTGGTCAGTCGAAAGCAGGAGACACAGACCGATAACTACCCGGAGTATATTTTGAATACCGATGCGGTTTTCTATCCCGGATTTTCGGGGGGCGCACTGATTGATGTGCAGGGGCGCATGGTGGGAATGTTAAACCGTCTCTTCGGGCGAGGAATGGGGGTGGCACTGGGAACCCCTATGGTGGATAGGGTTGTTTCCACTTTATTCCAATACGGGAAGATGCCACGCGGTTATTTGGGGGTGCGAACGCAACTCGTGGAACTCCCGGAGAACTTGCGCGTGGGATTAGCCATCGCGCAAGAGCATGGCTTATTAGTATTGCATACGGAACCGGGCAGCGCCGCAGATAGTGCCGGAATGCTTATTGGAGATATTCTTCTACAACTGGGCGAAGAGCCATTGGAAGATGTCAGTGTGCTACGTCGGAACCTTCGGGCGGGTCAGGTGGTATCTGTAACACTGCTCCGAGGCGGACAGATGCAAACGGTTTCGGTGACAGTGGGTGTTGCGAAGGAGTAGCAGAGCCTACCCACTCCCCAGTCCCTCTCTCGAAGAAGGGAGAGGGAGTTATAGCGAATGGCAGAAAAAACACGAGTCTGTATAGTGGCGGGGTATGCATCGGTGCGAGCAGGGCTTCATGCCCTGCTTGCCGATGTCCCTGAGATAGAACCCGTCGGCGCGGTGGAAGGGGTCGGCGATGTTTTGGCACGTCTTCTTCCTGAATGGCGACCAGAGGTGATTCTGCTGGACACCACGGGCGATAGCCGGGGGCAGAACTTAGCCGACCTGATTGACCTTCTGCAAGTGACCCATCGTTCTGTGGCTATCAGTGTGATAGGGGAGGAGGCGGAACGGGAACTTCCCTGCCTGACACGTGCGGAACTGTTGGGGTGGTCATACCTGTTGCGGGAGGCGGACGGACCCCAGATTGTACAGGCGGTTTTGGCGGCGGCAAGCGGGTTGATAGTCTTGGATAGAACACTAGCGGGAGATATGGCGATAGGGGAGGCGAGACGCACGAACGCAGAGCGCAAACCGATAGACCGTAGCGACGAACTTCCCGGCGAGGCATTAACCCCCCGTGAAATTGAGGTTTTAGAACTGATGGCAGAAGGACTCCCCAATAAAATCATCGCAACACGCCTGAATATCAGCCTGCATACCGCCAAGTTCCATGTCGCACAGATCTTAGGGAAACTCGATGCCGGAAGCCGCACTGAAGCGGTGACCATAGGAGCGCGGCGCGGCTATGTGATGTTGTAAAACCCGTCCCGCACACTCTCAAATTTTGCGAACCTTTCCCTATGGGGTACTGTATAGGCATTGGACTATCCGAAAGTAACCATGCCTGACCAAAACTCTCCTCCTGCGGCGACCCGGTGGACATTGCTGATTGCTAGTAGCCTAACGGTGATGGCAGGGGCGATTATCACCACTGCCCTACCCATCATGCAGAAGCACTTTGCCGAGGTTCCGCATGTCGCGGTTTGGGTGCGGCTAGTGCTGACCATGCCTGCTCTATTTATTGTGCTTGGCGCACCGATTGCCGGGTTTATTGTTGACCGTTTTGGGCGAAAACCGCTTTTGTTAGCCGGATTAGTTCTCTATGGGGTGGCAGGAACCGCCGGGTACTTTCTGGAATCGCTGACTCATATTCTTATCAGCCGTGCAGTCTTAGGAATCGCGGTTGCCGGGATAATGACCAGTGTAACTACCCTCCTCGCCGACTACTTCGCGGGGGCAGAGCGGGGAAAGGTCTTGGGGCAACAGGCGGCATTTATG
>Ga0224722_1001698_pt1 | contig 12069 bp, 5 predicted proteins | sample Balambano_FR1_Me_FD_161646 | JGI IMG/M metagenome (GOLD analysis project Ga0224722, IMG submission 161646) | Freshwater sediment microbial communities from Lake Towuti, South Sulawesi, Indonesia - Balambano_FR1_MetaG | ecosystem: Environmental > Aquatic > Freshwater > Lake > Sediment | place...
GGCTTGAACAGGTGCAACACATCGGGTCGCTCGGCCAGCGCCGCGCGCAGGAGCAGCCAGGCTTGCTCCGGGGCACCGGCAATCCCTGCGGCGCGTGGCAGCCGGGTATGAATCACCGTCACGCCGTCGAGCACAACGCGCGTGCCGGCGTCCTGCGGGTTCTGCACCGGCGGCGCAACGATCCACACGCTATGCCCGCGCCGCACGAGTGCCTGCGCCAGCGGCAGCATGCGCGCCAGCAGCGTGCCCTTGGGGCGAATACCAAATGGTGCCAGCATCACGATCTTCAAATTGGCATGCCTCTTTGGAAAGACGCGGCTTCCCCTGAAACTCGCCATTCGCCACGGGAGGGCTTGCCTCCCTGAAACTCGCTCGTCGCCAGGGGAGGGCCAGGGAGGGCTTGCCCTCCCTGAAAAACTTTCTTTTGGCAACAAGCGTCAGCGAAGTTGCCTGAAACAACACCATTATGCTCTCATATCGCCGCTTGCGCCACCAGCCCATGAGCGGTTAATATTCCGTTGACGGGGACGCGCTGCCAGTACTAGCTCGACTCCCCCCGGAAGTCCTTACTGACGCTGTTGACGCACTATAACCCTTCGTGTACAATGGACCGAGCCTAGTAGGCCGATTCCATCTGCCTTCTACCTCCTAGACCCGTAAGGAGCCGGGCAATGCCTGATGAGCGTGGCAACGCGAACGAGCTAGAGCCTCGATACTACCCGAACCTGATCGCACGTCTCTATCTCATAAGTCTCGAAGATGTGATGGGCCGCAACGGTGTCAACGCGCTGTTGAACCTCGCCGCTACCCGCCACCTGGTCAATAACTACCCGGCGAACAACCTGAAGCGCGAATTCCCGTTCTCGGATATGGCGGCAATCTCGAAGTCTACTGAGACGATGTATGGTGCGCGTGGTGCACGCGGCATGGAGCTGCGCGCTGGCCGCTACGCCTTCAACCTTGGCTTGAAGGAATTCGGCCCACTGCTGGGCATGGCGGATCTGGCGCTCAAACTCATGCCAATGACCATGAAGATGAAGATCGTGCTGAACGCCGTCGCCCAGACGTTCGACCGGTTCAGCGATCAGCCGACGCACGTGGAAGAGCGCAAAGGCCAGTTCATCTATGTGATCGAGAAGTGCCCGGTGTGCTGGGGGCGCACCAGCGACAAGCCGTGCTGTCACTTGGCACAAGGAATTCTCGAAGAATCACTCACCTGGGTCACCGGCGGCCATACCTTCCACATGGAAGAGATCGAGTGCCGCGCCACCGGTGGCCAGTCCTGCATCTTTGCCATCAACAAAGATCCGGTCGATTAGCCAGCATCTGCGCCCCGTACAAGCGCTCGTGCCGCCACTTCCCACGTGAATTCTGCGTAATGCGAATGTAATCCGTGGGCCTTGAGGCGGTCGAGCGCTAATCTGTATAGTATAGGGGTGTTTCCCCGGAGGAGGTCTACCGCCCATCCTCGCCCTCCGGCCGACACAACGGGGAGCTGCACATCGATGAAACGAATTGTTCTTCGCGAGCGGACGCTCATTCCCCCCTTCGGCGAGCCGGCGCGCGACCTGCGGGTGCTCAACAAGCCGCTCTGGCTGCTTCAGCGTGACTTGCTCACTCCGTTCTGCCGCGGCGCGCTCGAAGTGGACTCCCTTGCCGAGATCCCACCTGACAACGATGAACTGCTCGTTCACCGCGATAATCTCTTCTTCAACGAGGCGCTGATCAGCGCCTTTGTTGCCCAGGCGAAGGCCAGCGGCCATGCCTGCCAGATTGCATTTGCCGCCGGCGACAAATCGATCACCACCCACGCGCTTCAGCTGCAGGACGGTATTCAGTTTGACCCACGGCATGGTGTCTACCGCGCGGATCTTTACTACTATCCCAATGGTGTTGTGGATGATCCTGCGCCGCTTGTGATCGACACGCTGCCGCGTGAGATGGGCTATTACCACATCCCTAGCTACATGGCGCGTCACGGCGATCTCGTGTTCCAGGTGCCGCTGCGCGCGTTCCTCTCGATCGAAAGCTGGGTGCAGCTGTTCCTGGCCAATTCGCCGTTCGGCGTGTTCCAGTGGGGCCGCGCTCACGAACAACTGGTAGAAGAGAGCTGGAAAGAGAAAGTGCTCGTTTCGCTGACGACACTCGCCGACCGGTTGAACCCATTCGGGCCGCGCTGGCGCAACCACTTCTTTTCGAGCTCGCGGCTGGTCAAGATCGGCAAGAACTGCTCGATCGATCCAACGGCCCAGATCCACGGCCCCACAGTGATCGGCAACAACGTCAATATCGGCGCGGGTGTGACGATCACCAATAGCCTGATTGGCGACAACGTGACGATCATGCAGGGATCGCAGGTGATGCTGAGCGTGGTGAGCGACCGCTGTTACCTGCCGTTCAATGCCGGGTTGTTCATGTCGTCGCTGATGGAAAACTCCATGGTGGCCCAGCTCAGCTGCTTGCAGATGTCTGTGGTCGGTCGCAACACCTTCATTGGCGCGGGCAATATTTTTACTGATTTCCATCTGCGCGGCCAGCCAATTCGCACCTTTCATCAGCGCAAAGGCGCCGCCAAACCCGAGTTGACCGAAGTGGGGCTGCCGGTGCTTGGCTCGGCGGTTGGTCATAACGTTAAGATTGGCAGCGGCTTCGTCTTTTACCCGGCGCGCATGGTGGATTCGAGTACCACAATGCTGTTTACCGGCCCGGACGCTGCGGTAGGCCATAATGTCGTCCACGTCCCCGGCCCGGACGAAGATGAACTCGATGACAACGGCGAGCCGCGCCGCACAGTGTATGAATGGCCACGCCGTGTAGACCCGCCCGATGACGACAGCCGTGAGCCTGAACGGCAAGACGCGATCGAGCCATTGCAAATGACGCTCCAGTCGTCCTTCCCTGTTCGGCGCTAAGAGGAGGCACACTCAGTGACCAAAGAAAAGATCCTTGTCGTCGAAGACGCACCCGATATTTCGAGCCTGCTGAAGATCTATTTCACCTCGCAGGGCTACGAAGTGATGACGGCGATGCGTGGCGCTGCGGCGCTCGACATCTGCCGTAAAACACCGCCGAGCCTGGCGTTGCTGGATGTCAACCTGCCCGATATGGAGGGCTACGACATCGGCAAAAGCCTGCGGCAGGGCACGCGTACCCGGCATATCCCGATTATCTTCCTGACAGCGCGCGGCGAGAAGCAGGATCGCCTCAAAGGGCTTGGCGAAGTTCAGGCCGAATACTATATCGTCAAACCGTTCGATATCGAAGAGGTGCATACGATCGTCAAGGGTGCGCTCGATCGGACGCGCCAGAAGAACCTGACGCACCCGGTGACGAACCTGCCCACCGCCGAACTGATCAACGAGCAGTACCGCGCGCTGCTTTCTACCGACGGCTGGGCATTGGCACAGGTGCAGATCAATGGCTTCGATGCCTTTACCCAGCTGTATGGTGCGGTTGTCGGCGAAGACGTGCTCCGATTCACCGCACTGCTGCTCAGCGAAGTGATGAACGAGCACGGCCGCCCCGAGGATTTTATTGGTCAGATGGTGGTTGGGCCGGCCTTTGTTCTTACGAGCTCGCCCGATGCCATGCCACTGATCGTGCAACGTCTGTGCGAGCGCTTCGACGCCGAAATTGGGCTGCACTACAATTACAAGGATCGTGTCAAGGGCACGATCACCGTGGTAGACGATCAGGGTACGACACGGCACGTTCCGCTTATGTCGCTCTCGGTGGGCGTTCTGAACAGCAGCGACGGCCCCTTCTATGACATCCGCGAGCTCAGCGAGACAGCCGAAGAAGTGCGCCAGCGGGCAGTGGCCGAGGCGCGCGAACAAGGCAAGAAAAGCAACGTGAGCTTCGGGCGCTGATAGCCGAAGGATGTATGGACACGACGACGACGGCGCCGGTGGTGCGCGCCTGGGAGCTTCTGGCAGCCCTCGCAGCCTATAGGCCGGCCGATCGAACCGTACACGATCTCGTACAGCAGGTTGCGCTGCTGGCGCGCGACCACCTCACTTGCCCGTGGGGCTTTATCGTACTACAAAGCGCCGTAGGCGAAAGTTTCCGGATGAGCTGGGGGCTCGCAACCGACGAGCTTCAGCGCATCGCCAGCCGTAACGGCTTTCCCCTCCCAGAGAACACCTTCGAAATTCCGCTCCATCACAACGATGACCCGGTGGGTGCCATCATCCTCGGTGGCGGCGACGATCCAAGCGTTCTTTCGGCTGCGTTCCTGGTAGCGCTCCGCAACCAGGTCGAGTTGTTGATCGCGCTGCAACGGCACGAAGAAGACCAGCAGCCGCGCCACCGCCGCCAGCAACTCAAAGCGCTCCAGCGCATCAGCCGCGAGCTGACGGCAACGCTTTACCTCCACAACATCCTCGGCTTCGCACTGCGCGAGTCGCTCAAGGCCACGCACGCCAGCCACGGCTACGTAGCGCTGCGAGGGTATGTGGCCCACCGCGAGGAATTCGATCTGGATCAGGACGAAGCGCTTGGCGTTACGTCCACGCCGCAGGTGTACATCGCATTGCGAGCAGTGGAAGAAGGTGGCTCGATCCGCGTTGTTTCGGCGGCCGGCTATGCCGAAGCCGAACAGGAATTGCTGCTGAACCAGGAAGTGAGCGACAACACCACGCTGGCGGAAGTGGTGATGGGCAGCGGCGAACCGGCGGCAGTCGAAGTGTTGAGCGGTGACGATCGACCACGCGGCGTTGGGCCTGAGGTCGTTTCGGCACTGGTGGCCCCGATCTACTACGAGGCGCAGGTGATCGGCGTGGTGAACCTGCATAGCACCGAGGCGGGCGTGTTCGACCGCGATGCGCTCGAATTCACGCGTGCCGTAGCCGATCAGATCGCGCTCGCAATTGGCAACGAAGAGCGCTATTACGAGCAGCGCCGTCAGCGCGCACTGCTTCAGCAACGAGCCGGCACGCTCAACGAAGTGTTGCGGATCGGCCAAGAACTGCGCGCCGACAGGTCGCTCGACGATGTGCTGGAACAGATCGCCTTTAGCGTCGCCGAGACGGCACGGTTTCGGACAGTGGTGTTCTACCTCAGGGAGCCCGAGAACCAGGAGCAGTTGCGCCCGATCGCCGGTGCCGGCCTGCCATTGGCCGAACTAAGCCGGCTGAAACGCGCGCCGCTGCGGCGTGCCGATGCAGAGCACCTGCTCGACCAGCGCTATCACCTTGGTCGCTGCTCGTATGTGCCGGCCGAAACAGCGCGCGAACTTGGCGTTGCGCTCAACCGGAGTACCGCCGAGTTCGAGCCGCGCCCGGCGGTCGAATGGCAACCAGGCGAACTCCTGGTGGTGCCGCTCGAAAGCACGCAAGGTCAACTGGTTGGCCTGATGGTGTCCGACGAACCATACGACCGCCAGCGCCCCACACGTCGCAGCGTCGAGCCGCTCGAAATCTTTGCCGATCAGGCGGCAACAGCGATCGAAAACGCCATTCTGCTGCGTGAAGCGCGCAACCAGGCCGAGCAGATGACCGCGTTGTTCCGCGTGAGTAGCGCCACGGTCTCGACACTCGATCTGGACGAGTTGCTCGAAGGCACGTACGACGAGATCGTGGCCTATATGGGTGTGCCGTCATTCATGTATGTGGCCACCTATGATGCGCCACGCGACACAGTGCGCTTCGAACTGTTCAAGCGCGAGGGGCGCAATCACGCACCGCACCACAAGTCGAGCGGCCCAAAGAGCGGCCTGACCGGCTGGATCATCGATCACGGCGAGGTGCTGCACACACGCGATATCGGGCAAGAATCGCTGCCGGCCAAACCGGTGTGGCTCGGCGAGCCGGTGCGCTCGTGGATCGGCATTCCACTGCGGAATCAGGAGGCAGTGCTCGGCGTCCTTTCGGTGCAAAGTTTCGAGCCGAACGCCTTCAGCGCGCACGACGAGCAGTTCCTCACCACACTTGCCAATCAACTGGCGCTTGCGCTCGAAAAGGCGCGCCTGTTCCGCGAACGCGAGCGACGCATCAATGAACTCGACATGCTCAACCGCATCGGGCACATCACGAGTTCGACGCTCAACATGGAACAGCTCTTTGCCCAGGTATACACCTGCCTGGCCGATTTCCTGACGCTCGACTCGTTCTTTGGCGCAGTGTACCATTCAGAGCGCAACGAGTTGACGCTGAGCCTGATGGTGGACGAAGGCAAGCATACGCTGGCTTTCGTGAACCAGCCGCCGACAGAAGGCAGCCTGAGCGATTGGATCATCAGCAACCGCCAGCCGTTGCGCTTTGGCGACCTGCGAATCGAAGCTGCGGGTACCGGCCTGGTGCCGCCCAGATTCGGCAACCTCGAACGCCAGTCGGCAGCCTGGCTTGGCGTACCGCTGCTGGTGGGCGAGCATGAGGTGGTCGGCGTTCTTTCGGTACAAAGCTACACACCCGATGTGTATGGTGATCGGGAGCTGTCGTTCCTCTCCACCGTGGCCAGCCAGGTAGCGCTCGGTGTGCAAAACGCGCGCCTGTTCGAGGAACGTGAACGCCAGATCCAGGAACTCGACGCGCTCGGCCGGATTGGGCGCGTGACAAGCGCAACCCTCGAATTACGCCCGATGATCGAGGGGCTCAATCAGGTGTTGCACGATGTGCTCGGTGCCAACACCGTGAGCCTGACGGTCTTCAATCACGACCGCAGCATGGAACGCAGGCTGGTGGCGGCCGGCGCCGGCACGATCCTCGATACGCGCGGCGAGCCGGTGATCGACGAGAACGGCGAAACGCTGGCGGGCTGGATCGTGCGGCACGGGCGTGCGCTGCGGATCAGCGACCTGACCGAGGTGAATCCGCCGTTTTCCGACGCCGCGCTGCTGCGCGCCGATGCCACTGAGCCGGCACGCGCGTACCTCGGCATCCCGGTGCTGGCCTATGATGGCACCCCGATCGGTGCGTTGGGCGTCACCAGCCAGCGCCCTGCGTCGTTCAGCGCACGCGACGAATCGTTCCTGATGGGCGTTGGCTCGCAGTTGTCGCTCGGCATCCAGAACACGCGCCTGTTCGCCGAGGCGCAGGGTAGCGCCAGCGCACTGGAAGGAAAAGTCGGCGAGCTTTCGACGCTGCTCCAGGCTGCCCAGGTGCTCAGCTCCTCGCTGAAACCACGTGAGGTACTCGACACCTTGATGGAAATGGTCGGCCGGCAGCTGATGGTCAATACCGTGGCGCTCTGGACAACCGGCGAAGACGGCGTGCTGATACCGGCGGCCATGGCCGGCATACCGGCCGATGTGGCCGCAACCTTGCGCGTGCCGGTCGGGCAAGGGCTTACCGGGCGTGTGGCGGCCGATAGCCGGCCGTTGGTAGTTGTGGATGTCGAGGCTGATGGGAGTTCGCTCTACCCGGCCTTCAACCGCAGCAACCAGTACACATCGTTCATGGGCGTGCCGGTGGTGTACCAGGAGCACACGATTGGCGTGCTGAGCGTCATGACCGTCCATCGGCGGCGCTTTACCGATGACGAAGTGCAACTGCTTGCCGGGCTTGCCGACCAGGCGGCGATCGCGCTCGAAAACGCGCGCCTGTTCGATGAGCGCGAACGGCGGATCGGCGAACTGACGACCATCAACCGCATCAGTCAGGCGATCAATGCCACCCTCGATCTGGACGAACTCCTGATTGCGCTGCACAACGGCATTAGCGCCGTACTCGATACCACCGAGTCGTTTGTGGCACTCTATGACTCACGCACCCGCCGGATCTCGTTCCCGCTGGTTTTCGACCATGGCATACGCCGGCTGGAAGATGAACACCAATCGTACATCATCGAGGACAACAACGGCCTGACCGACACGGTTGTGTATGAGCGGCGGCATCTGCTGCTACGAAGCCAGTCCGAAGTGGACGCGATCTCGCCTGTGCCAACACCGCCTGGCGAACTACCGATCTGCTCGTGGCTCGGTGTGCCGATCGTGCAGGGCGACGAAGTGTTGGGCGTATTGAACGTCCAGAGCTACGAGCCGGGCAAGTTCGATCAGGACGCACTGCGCTTCCTCGCCACAGTTGCCAACCAGGCGGCGATCGCGCTCAACAACGTTCGTCTATTCCGCTCCGAACAATCACGCCGGCGGGTGGCCGACACCCTGCGCGAGGTAGCGCTGACGCTGACCGGTCTGCTCCGGGCCGACGAGATCATGTCGCTGATCCTCGACCAGCTTGCACGGGTCATTCCGTATGACACAGCTTCGCTCATGCTACGCGAGGACGAGACACTGCAGGTAGCGGCGGCACGCGGCTGGGAAGGGCCGGTGCGCGACGCTGTGGAACAATTGCGCTTCCCAGTGGACGATGACCCGTACCTGCGGAGCGTGGTACGCGGCAAGCGCCCGCGTGCTGTGTACGACATCCGCGCCGAAAATCTGCCGTCCGACGCGCCGAACGACGGTACCGAGCACATTCGCGGCTGGATCGGCGCGCCGCTGCTGCTGGACGATGAAGTGATCGGCGTGTTGAACGTCGATAACCGTACGCCAGGCGCGTATACCGACGACGACGCCCAGATCGCATTTGCGCTGGCCAGTCAGGCGGCACAGGCCATCCGCAACGCACGCCTGTTCACCGAGGTACGCGGCTTCACTGCTGAACTCGAACAGCGGGTGGATGAACGCACGGCGGCGCTTGCCGACGCCAATGCCCAGCTCTCGGCCGAGCGCGACCGGCTGCAGGCGGTGCATACGATCACGCTCGAACTGACCGCCAGCCTGGATCTCGAAAAAACACTCAACCAGGCGCTTGGGCTGACGGCAGAAGCGGTGGGCGCCAAGCGTGGTTCGATCATGTTGCTCGATCCGCAGAGCGAGATGCTCACCTGCCGCGCTGTGCTCGCCAGCAATGGCATGGTTGAAACCACCAATCTGCCGATCGTCTTCGAGCGTGGCCTGGGCCTTTCCGGCTGGGTGATGGAGCAGCGCGAGGCGGTATTGATTGCCGATGTACGCACAGACAAGCGCTGGCTGCGCGAGGAAGGCCGTGCCGACGAGGTGCGCTCGGTGATCGCCGCGCCGCTGCTGACCCAGGATGGGCCGCTTGGCGTGCTGATGCTGTCTAGCCCGCGCGTCAATTTCTTCAGCCCCGAACAGGTGCAATTGCTGGCCACAATTGCCAACGAGGTTGCGATCGTTATTCATAATGCCACGCTGTACACGGTGATCAACGACATCGCCATGGAGCGCGGCGAGCTGTTCGCACAGCAGCGCGAGGAGTACAGCAAGAGTCAGGCGATCTTGCAAAGCCTCGGCGAGGGTGTGATGGTGCTGGACGAGCAGCAGCGTGTGGTGCTGGTGAACGCCGCCGCCGAGCAGATTCTCGACATTCCGGCCAGCTACCTCGAATCGCAACCACTGGCACAGCTGCTGAAGTACGACGCCGCAACCGGCGACCGTGCCGAACTGATCTTCGATGGACTACGGCAGGGGTTGCAAGCGATTTCGGATCAGGGGCGCAACCATAACCGGCTGCTCGAACTGCCGATCCCGGCACAGACAATCGCGCTCAACTTTGCACCCTGGATGGACGCCAACGGCCGGTTGTACGGCAGTGTGGTGGTGTTGCGCGATATCACGCGCGAGATCGAGTCCGACCGTGCCAAGCGCGACTTCATCTCCAGCGTTTCGCACGAGCTTCGCACGCCGCTGACATCGATCAAGGGCTATGTGGACTTACTGCTGCTTGGCGCCGCCGGCCAGCTCAACGAAGGCCAGCTTTCGTTCCTGAGCGTGGTCAAGAACAATGCCAACCGGCTGATGGATCTGATCAACGACATCCTGGAGATCGGGCGGATCGATTCGAACAAGATTCAGCTCAACTTCGAGCCGGTGGATGTTGTGCTGGTGTTCCAGGATGTGCTGCAAACCTTGCGGGCCGAGATCGACAAAAAGCAACTCGGCGTTGCGCTCGAAGTGGCACCCGATCTGCCGCTGATCGTGGCCGATCCGCGCCGCCTGACGCAAGTGGTACTGAACCTGTTCTCGAACGCGGTCAAGTATACCTACCCGAGCGGCAAAGTCGCGGTGCGTGCGGCGATCAACCCGGGTGGATTGTTGCAAGTCGATGTGGAAGACAACGGCGTCGGCATCACGCCCGAGCAGCAGCAGCACCTGTTCCGGCGCTTCTATCGCGCCGACAACCCGCTGCGCGACGAGGCCGGCGGCACGGGCCTTGGCCTGTCGATCGCCAAGTCGCTGGTGGAGTTGCACAGCGGCGAGATGTGGGTCGAGAGCGAAATCGGCAAGGGCAGCACGTTTAGTTTCATTGTGCCAACCACGCAGCCCGAGCAGGACGAGCAGAGCGACGGTGCAGACTAATACTACAGTTGTCGTTATGCAGTTGGCCCTGCAAAGCGGGGGTTTGGGGGTCATAGACCCCCTCAAATGGGGTCTTTTCTAATTCTTTTGGAGAGGTTGCACCCCTCCAAGCCTCCGAGCATAGCGACTGCAACCGTATACGGGCGACCTACCAAGAGCACCAAGGCTGAGCTGTGAGCGCGATCTATCTCGACAACCGATTACTGCACTATGAGCTGGTGGGGCGGCGCGGGCAACCGACGCTGTTCTTGCACAGCTGGCTTGGCTCATGGCGCTATTGGTTGCCAACGATGGATCATATATCCGAGCGCTACCGCGCCTACGCACTGGATTTCTGGGGTTTTGGCGAGTCCGACCGGCGCGACAGCATGTTCAACCTGGACGAGTACAGTGCGCTGTTGCTCGGCTTCATGGATAACCTTGGGTTACAGCAGGCGAGCCTGGTTGGGCATGGCCTGGGCGGAATGGTCGCAGTGCATACGGCGGCCGAGCATCCCGAGCGTTTCACCAGGATCATGGCAGTGACAACGCCGTTTCATGGGACGCAGCTGCAAAGCGTGGTGAAACCAGGCACGCTTTCGCGGATCTTTGGGCGTGCGAATCCGAGCAACATCTGGGCACGGCTGGTACGCCAGTTGAATGTGGACTACCCGCACGTGCTGAACGAAATCATCGAGGACACCGATAGTCTTTCCGAGAGCGTGGTGCAGCGCGTGATCGGCACCGTGCTCGAAAGCGACCTGCGCGCGGATCTCGCGCGGCTCAGCGTGCCGCTGCTGGCAGTATTCGGCGAGAAGGACACGATCGTCAGCCCCGAGCAGGCGCGCCACCTGCGCGAGGATCACAGTGTGTTGCAGCAGGTGATCCGCTTGCCGAAATCGAACCACTTCCCGTTCCTGGATCAGCCGAACGTCTTCAACCGCCTGTTGATGGACTATCAGGCGAGCGCAGGGACACAGGTGGATATCAAGACCGAGTGGCGGAGAAGGGTGAGTCAGTTGGAGTATATCTAGCTTTTCCGCTCACGCGGGGAGGTGCGGAGGGCTTCGCCCTCCGCATTTTCTTTTCTTGGGGGCCGACGGCCCCCAAACCCCATTATAGGCGTGACCGCTCTTGGGGGCCGACGGCCCCCAAACCCCCACTACAGCCGCGACCGCGGATCGAGCGCGTCGCGCAGGCCATCACCCATGAAGTTGATGCTAAGCACGGTGAGGAAGATCAGGGCACCGGGGATGAGCGCGAGGTGCGGCGCGGTTTGGAGGAACTGGCTGCCGTCGGTAACGAGCCGCCCCCAGGTTGGCGTATCGGGCGGGAAGCCGATCCCGAGGAACGAGAGTGTGGACTCCTGGATGATCGCATTACCGACTTCGAGTGTTGCGGCGACGATCACCGGGCTGAGGGCGTTCGGCAAGATATGGCCGAACATGATCGCCGGCTTACGCACGCCAAGCGCAGTGGCGGCCTCCACGAATTCCTTCTCTTTGAGCGAGAGGAACGTGGCCCGGACGATACGGGCGGTAGACATCCAGGCCAGCGCGCCGATCATCGTGACCACAATCACGAAAATGCCGGTTTCGGGGCCGAGCGCTTTGGTGACCGGCTCGCGGAACAGATAGACCGTAAGCAGCAGCAACGGCAGGGGCGGCAACGAAAGGAACAGGTCGGTGATTCGCATCAACACCTGATCCACTGCGCCGCCGAAGAAGCCGGCAAGCGCACCGACGACGGTGCCGATGCCGATCGCGATTGCC
>Ga0224722_1001699_pt1 | contig 12069 bp, 12 predicted proteins | sample Balambano_FR1_Me_FD_161646 | JGI IMG/M metagenome (GOLD analysis project Ga0224722, IMG submission 161646) | Freshwater sediment microbial communities from Lake Towuti, South Sulawesi, Indonesia - Balambano_FR1_MetaG | ecosystem: Environmental > Aquatic > Freshwater > Lake > Sediment | place...
TCATCGGTGCTTTGCGCCATGCCGCTTTTGACGCCCTGCGCCCCACGCCACAGGTTGCCTCCGCCGATAACGATGGCGATTTCGACGCCGAGATCATAAATCTGCTTGACGCGCTGGGCGATAAATTCGGCGCTGTTGGGGTCAATGCCATAGCCGCGTTCAGACGCAAGCGCCTCGCCGCTGAGTTTGAGGATAATGCGCTGGTAGGCGGGAGAAGCGGGTCGGTTTCCGTCGGGCATCATCATGCCGGTGTCTCCTTTCCGAATTAGAAGCGAACGTCAGAAGGCAAAAAAAGAGGGATCAACCGAACGGCTGACCCCTCATTCACGATCAGGCAACTGCACTCGTCAAACCAGCAATGCTGCCATGAATAACGCATTACTCGCCCGAATCGGCTTCGCCCGATTCGCCCAGCGTGAAGCAGGCGAAGCGGCGAATTTCGATGCTCTCACCCGTTTCAGCGACGGTTTCGGCGAGAAGCTGGGAGATCGACTTGGCGTCATCCTTGAGGAAGGGCTGTTCCATCAGGACAATTTCCTGGAAGAACTTGTCCATACGCCCGTCCACGATTTTATCTGCGACGGCTTCGGGCTTGCCCTCTTCCAGCACACGGCGGCGCTGAATTTCACGCTCCTCCTGAACGACCGCCGCAGGCACATGCTCGCGTTTGGTGTACATCGGCTTGAGGTTGGCGATATGCAGGGCGATGTCCTTGCAGAAGGCGCGGAAATTGTCGGTATTCGCCACAAAGTCGGTCTCACAGTTGATTTCAACCATGACGCCCAGTCGGCGGTTGAAGTGCAGATACGTTTCGATCAGCCCTTCATTCATCGCCCGCCCCGCGCTCAATTTCTTGGCGGCTTTGGCAATTCCTTTTTCGCGCAGATAATCGGCAGCCTTTTGCAGATTGCCGTCAGTGGATTCGAGTGCTTTCTTGCAGTCGAGCGGACCCGCGCCCGTCATCTCACGCAGGTCTTTGACCATTTGTGCAGTTACAGCCATAATGTCGGTTATTCCCCACTCTCTTCAGTCAATGTAAGGCGCTTTCCCTTGATCTTTGCCAGCGTGGACGCACCCAGGAACGCCTCATCGCCCTGTTCCTGATCGGCGAGATTGGCGAAGCTGGGCGTTGAGAACAAATCCTGTTCGGGTTCGGCGCTGTCGTCGCTCTTTCGCATATTCTTGCCGTCCAGCACAGCATTAGCGAAGGCTTCGAGCAGCAGCTTGATCGAACGCACCGCGTCATCGTTGGCGGGCAGGATGAAATCCACGTTATCGGGATTGCTATTGGAGTCGGCAAACGCCAGCACGGGAATATGCACGGTGTTGGCTTCCTTGACTGCCGTCGTCTCACGGTTGGTGTCAATCACGATGATCAACTGCGGCAGCTTGCCCATATTGCGGATACCGCCGAGACGCTCCTGCAATTTCTCGATCTTACGGTCAATGAGAAGCTGTTCCTTCTTGCGAAGCACGGCATAGTCGCCCGCTTCACGCTTCTTCTCCATAGACTTGAGCGTATCAATCCGCTTGCGGATCGTCACCCAGTTGGTGAGCGTACCGCCGAGCCAGCGCGTATTGACATACGGCATTCCGCAGCGATCCGCTTCACGGGCGACGGCTTCCTGCGCCTGACGCTTGGTGCCGACGAAAAGCACCGAGCCGCCTTTCGCCGAAATATCGCGGATCATGTCGTAGTATTCGTTCAGATTAACAATGGTCTGTTGCAGGTCGAGGATATGAATCCCGTTACGCTGCATATAAATGTACGGCTTCATCTTGGGATTCCACTTGGTCGTGCGATGACCGAAATGAACACCCGCTTCCAGAAGCCCCTTCATGGAAACCTGCGAGGGCATACTATTCTCCTGTGATTGGTGTTTAAGCGATCACGTCGTTCATCCCCGATGGCGAATAAGAGCAGGCAAATATTCACCTTTCCCCAACACCAGCCGCCGAGTCCCGACGTGTGATCATTATGTGGGCATTATATCAGGCGGGATCAGCGGGCGGCAAGGGCGGGGAATCGGAGAAACGTATCCTTCATTTTTATCTCAAAGAACGCAAAGGCTCAAAGGACACAAAGAAATTTAAAAAAAACCTTTGAGCCTTTGCGTCTTTGTGTCCTTTGTGATAAATCCTGTGATTGCTCATGCTCGCGTGATACAATCAAGTGCAGACTTATAGTAGGGAATACACTAACCATGCGCTTGAATGTCGGTCTGGCGCAAATGTACCCCAAACTGGGGGATGTGCCGCGCAATCTGGAAAAACATCTGGCGCTGATCGAGCAAGCCGCCGCACAGCATGTTGATCTGCTGATTTTCCCTGAACTGTCGCTCACGGGCTATCAGGTGCAGGACCTTGTGCCAGAGGTCGCCATCCGCGCTGAAGTGGATGATCCGACGTTCGCCGCGCTTCTGAGTGCCAGCCGGCAGCATCAGATGGATATAGTATTTGGCTTCGTCCACCGCGATCAGCGCCAGCGCTTCTATATCGCCAGTGCCTATGTCTCTTGCGGAGACCTGCTCCACATTCACCACAAGATGTATTTGCCGACGTATGGCATGTTTGATGAAATGCGCTATTTCGATCAGGGCGAAACGGCGCGGGCATTCGATACACGCTTCGGGCGCGTCGGTATGTTGATTTGCGAGGATTTCTGGCATATCTCACCGCCATATCTGCTGTGGATGGACGGCGCGGATGTGCTGATTTTCTCCAGCAGCAGCCCCAGCCGCGGGCTGGACGCGGGCGATAAGTTATCCGGGTCGCGCTGGGTTGAACTGGTCAATCAGGCGTATGGCAGCATGTTCACCACCTACGTCATCCACTGCAACCGCGTCGGCTATGAAGACGGCAAGAATTTCTGGGGCGGATCATCCATCGTTGACCCGAATGGCGACTTTCTGCTGCACGGGACATACTTTGATGAAGCCCTGCTCACTCAGGAAATTGACCTGAACGAACTGCACCGCACGCGCAGCCGCCTGCCCCTGCTGCGCGACGAACGCCCGGAAATCACGCTCAGGGAACTGGGGCGGATTGTTCAGAAAGGAGAAGGATAGTTAAAAGGTGAAAGTGAAAAGTTAAAAGTGAAAAACACGCCACATCTGTGCATTTACTTTTAACTTTTAACCTTTAACTTTTAACTCCCCAAAAAATGCCCCCCATCACCGAACGCCTCACCATCAACACCGGCATTGCGCGGCGGATGCTCACCGAATTTATCGCTGACGAGATTCACAAGGCGGGGTTGAAACGCGCCGTGATCGGCTTAAGCGGCGGCATTGACTCGGCGGTATCGGCTTATCTCTCGGCGGAGGCACTCGGCGCGGAAAATGTGCTTGCCGTGCGGATGCCCTATAAAACGTCGTCAGAAGACAGTCTGACCGATGCTGACCTGATTATTCAGGCGTTGGGGCTGGCACAGCTAACGGTGCCGATCACCGATATGGCAGACCCGCTTTTCGCGCAGTTCCCGGATATGAGCGCGGGGCGCAAAGGCAATGTCATGGCGCGGCTGCGGATGACCGTCTTGTATGATCAGTCCGTCGCCTTCGGCGGGCTGGTGATGGGGACGAGCAACAAGACGGAAATCCTGCTCGGCTATTCGACAGTTTATGGCGACAGCGGCGTGGCGCTGCAACCCATCGGCGATCTGTACAAGACGCAGATTCGCCAGCTTGCGTCGGCGCTGGGCGTGGTCGAGTCGGTGCGTGTCAAGCCGCCGTCGGCTGACCTGTGGCAAGGGCAAACCGATGAGGGCGAGCTTGGCTTCACCTATGCTGACGTGGATCAGGTCTTATATTTGCTGGTGGATGAACGCTACACGCTGGAAGAAGTGGTCGAAGAAGGATTCGCCGAGCCGTTCGTGCGCGATGTGTGGCGGCGCGTCAAGGCGAATCACTACAAGCGCACCATGCCGAATATCGCCAAATTGGGCCGCCGCACCATCGGGCATGACTTCCTGTTCCTGCGCGACTGGGCGTAAATCTGCGATATGGAGTTTTAATGCTGTTGAGCTATACTGGTTTCCGAACTTGATCAGAGGAGGAAACAATGGCAAAAGGACCAGTTCAATACGTCATTATCGGCTTTGAAGGCACAGAATTTCGCGGTGAAGCGCTCAAGGAACTCGTCGCGGCGACGGAAAAGGGCATCATCCGCATCATTGACATCGTGGTTGTCAAAAAGGATCTCGATGGGCGGCTGACTTACGTGGAAATTACGGATGCTGACCCCAGCACAGCAGCGCTTGAGCCGATTATGACCTATGTCAGCGGTATGTTCGCGCAGGATGATATTGACAGCGTCGCTTCAGTCCTGCTGCCCGGCACGTCCGCTGGACTCCTGCTGGTTGAGCATGTGTGGGCAGCCGGTTTTGTTGACGCGATTGTGAACATGAATGGTGTGCTGATCGATTCGGGCTTCGTTCCGCGTGATACGCTCGAAGTAGCAGAACAGTCTGCCGCAAACAGCTAACGCTTGAAACCTATATTAAAGGAGAAACCACCATGATGATGAGAAGAAGAGGTCACCCGATAGCACGCACCATGGCGACGACTGCCGTTGTGGTCGGCACAGCAAATGTCGTCAATAACGCCATGGCGCCAAAACCGGCTCAGGTTTCACAACAGGACGCCGCCGCGATGCAGCAGCAGGCGTATGCTCAGGGCGCACAGGATCAGGCAAACGCCCAACAGGCAGCCGCGCAGCAAGCCGCAGCAGCACCCGCCGGCGGTATGACACAGCAGCAGATTAACGAACTGCAACAACTGGCTCAGCTGAAGGATCAGGGCATCCTCACACAGGAAGAATTTGACGCCAAGAAAAAGCAGATTCTCGGTCTGTAAGCAGCACAAGCCAACACAGTATTTTGTAGAGGGCAGGAGTGATCCTGCCTTTTGATTTTATGAAGGAGATTGAAGATGAAACAATTGCCTGTCATCGTCGGGTTGATAGCGTTGTTCAGTCTCGCCGCACTGCCCATGTCCGCACAGGAAGGGGAGATGGATATGACCCATTATATCGAATGTGAGTCAACTCTCGTCATGATTCAGGCGATTACGCAGGAAGCGATGGCGGAAGCCACGCCCGAAGCCACACCTGAAATGACCGAAACGCCGCTGCGCTTCGTCGAAATCACCCGCCCGTTTGACGGCATGGGAACGCACACTCAAATGCTGCTGGTGGAAGGCATGGCAGGCGGCGCGTTTGAAAATAACATTGTCGTTCAGGTGATGGACAGCGAGGGGACTGTGCTTGCCGAAGCGCCTGCGACGGTGGACACCCCCGAAGTCGGCGGATCGGGACCCTTCTCCGTCGAAATGGCACTGGACGCCGAACCCGGGACAACGCTTACGATCACCGCCTTTCAGCCCGCTGTCGCCGATGGCGAGCAAGTGACCATCTCGGACACGGTGAATATGGTCGTCAGCCCGACGGCGCGTCCGTTAAGCAGCCTGCTGATCGTGCAACCCGATGATCCGATGCTGGCAGAAGCCGATGTGTGCGCGGCGGCGGAAGCAGCGATGACCAGCACCACGACGCTGCCCATCGTCATCAACAATGTGATGGCGATTCAAACGATGTCGCTGCCGCCGTTCGTCAATGTCAACATTCAGGCGGCGAAACCGTCGGTTTGCCCGCTGCCGCTTCGCGCCCGCATGACCGCGTCCGAAGCCGTGTATACGATTGAACTGTACTTTGAGGATACGGGACCCGTCCCCTGCACCCGCGATCTGCGCCCGTTTGGGTTGATCGTGCCGCTGGGCATGGTCGAAGCGTCGCCATTTACAATAATCGTCAATGGTCAAACCGTGCAGTAGAGGGTAGTCCCTCACTCCGCATCTGAAAATGTCTCGTGTAGGGGCAGACACGCAGGTCTGTGCCCCTACTCCGCTTTGCGAAGCACGTTGAGCATGGCAGCACCGTATTGTTCGAGACGCCATGAGGTGACGCCCTGCACGGTTCGCAGGTCGTCGAGTGTGCGTGGGTTCGCTTCAGCCACCAGCCAGAGCGTATCCTTGGGGATAATCACGTCGGATTCGATGCCGCGTTCCGCCGCCAGCGTTTTGCGCCATTCGCGCAGGGCGGTATAGCGCTCAACGACGACGGGATCAGCGGGTGGTTCTGGCGCGGGCGGGCGCGGCGGCCTGGCTGCTTTACCCGCAGCGACTGCCGCGAGGATGCGTCCGCCGTAACGGTGCAGCGTCCCCTGACCAACGCCTTCAACCTGTTCAAGTTCGGCAAGCGAGGTCGGTGTGACCTGTGCCAGCGCCAGCAGCAGCTTATCCTGCATGACCTTGAACGTCGGCAGGTTGCGCTGCCGCGCCAGTTCATCACGCAGCAGATATAGTTCGCGCAATACGGCGGATTGGCGGCGCGTCAACTGATTGGGCAGGGCAAGCCGCCAGTAGCCTTCGGGATCAAATTCGCGCCGCGCCGCGTCCACAAGCGTGAGTTCATAAAAGGCTTCGCGGGCATCCTGCCAGCGGTTCATCTCGGTAAGGCGGCGGGCGAAATCGTCGCGCAGGGCAGGCAGGTAATGGGTGTCCATCTGGGCATAGAGCAGGCTGTCCGCGGGCAGGGGACGCCTGCCCCAGTCGTCGCGCTGGTGGCTCTTGTCGCTGGCGATGCCGAGTATTTCGCTCAGTAATGCACCGTAGCCGAAGTTCTTCATGCCACACACCCGCGACGCGATCATGGTGTCGAACAGATTGTTGAAAGCGAAGCTGAAATCACGCTTCATACATATAATGTCGTATTCCGCCGCGTGAAAGACTTTCTCAATGATCGAGTCCTCAAAAAACTCGCCCAGGGGTTCTATTTTGACGCCAGACAGCGGATCAACCAGATAATCCGTCACTCTTGTGGAAAGCTGAATCAGGCAGACGCGCTCACGATAGGCATACATGCTGTTGGATTCGGTATCCACGCCAAGCAGCGGATCGCGGGCGAGTTCATCGCGCAGGCGCGGCAGAACGTCACGCATCTGCGCCTTGTTACGGATGTAAAGAGGTTCGGGCAGGGCGGGCGAAGTCATAGCCAGTGCCGCACCCGAAAATACGCCAGCATGACGCCGCTGATTCCGAGCATGATCAGCAGGATGATCCAGAAAGCATCCGGATTCGTTTCCAGTGGCAGGCGGACATTCATGCCATAGATTCCCGCGATCAGGGTTAATGGCAGCATGATCACCGAGAAAATCGTCAGGATACGGATGACATTGTTCAGACGATGGGTGAGGAGCGAATCCGCTGTACCGGAGAGCGCGGTGATGATTTCGACCGTTTCATCCATCACGTCGCGGGCTTTCTGCGCGTGATCCACCACGTCGTCAAAATAGTCCTCCAGTCCGTCGGGAAAATGGCTGCGGAGCTTGCTCTCGGTTTGCTGAAGGATCGGCACGTTCAGGCGGATGACGCGGCGCACGGCGATTGCATCGCGGCGGATAAAGGCGATGTCGCGGATCAGGTCAATTTCGCTTGCGGGGTCAAACAGGCGTTCCTCAATATCGTGGACTTTGGCGTTGATCTTGTCGAGGATCGGGAACAGGTAATCCACCAGGCTGTCGAGCATGAGGTAAAAAACGTGCGCCGTGCCGCTTTCGAGCAGTTTCGCCCTGTTTTCGGCGCTGTCCTGGCAGTGCCGCGCCATTTCGAACAGCGGTTTAAGTTTGCCATCATGCACGGTTACGATGAAGTCCCTGCCGATAAAGAAATCCACTTCGCTGGCGCGGGTCAGGCGGGTATGGGCATCCCAGAGCGGAAACAGCATGACGATGAAAACATAGTCGTCATGAACATCAATTTTCGGGCGTTCGATATGGCTGAGGACATCCTCAAGATTCAATTCGCTGAATTGAGGGAATGCCCGGCGCAGCCCCGCCATATCATGCAGGGCGGGATCGGTCACATCAACCCAACTCAGGCTGCCAGCGGCGAATTTCTGTGTCGTCATAGATCATGATTATGTGCATGACAACAGCATACGGGCAAGATATAATCTGCGCGAATTCTGCTTAGAAATTTTTGACACTCACAGGCGATTGTGATACATTTAACAAGAGGATTTTAAGGAGGTCGCGTTTCTATGGCAACGATTAGCGCCGCGGAAACCACTGCGACGGTTCAACGGTCAGCTGAACCCAGTGTACAGGTGGCAGTGCCGAGCCGCCGCGAATTTTTATATTACGTCTGGGGCGCATCCATCATTCTGCTGCTTGGCGAAGCGACGGCGGCGCTTATCTGGTTCGCGCTGCCGCGTTTCAAGGAAGGCACGTTTGGCGGCATCTTCAATTTTCCGATTGATAAAATTCCAGCGCAGGGCGAGGCACCGTATAATGAACCGGCGGGGCGCTTCTGGGTGACGCAGTATGACTCGGGGCTGGCGGTATTGTTCGGCGTGTGTACGCATCTGGGCTGCCTGCCCAAGTGGGTGCCCAACACGGATCGTTTTGAATGCCCGTGCCATGGCTCAAAATATGCCAATTCCGGTCAATGGCTGGATGGACCCGCACCACGCAGCCTGGATCGATTTCCGATTGTCGTGATGTTTTCGGATGGCACGACGGCGGTGACCGATACGGACGGCGGAACGATTCCGTTAGAGGGACGGACGATTACCAGCATGCGAATTGATACCGGTAAACGGATCAAGATGCCGGGTCGTTCGCTGCCGCCGAATTCGCCGAGTTCGGTCTAGTCTATTCGCGCCGAAGTCCAGCGTTCGCTGGCTTCTGCTTTGTGTTTGAACGTGGTACAGGTCTTTAACTTTTTCGCATAAAGATCGTTCGCTCCGGGTCATGTAGGAGTTTTTATGTCTGTACTCCCCTTCCCATCATTCCTTGATGATGTCAAGGAAAAGGGACTTAAGCGTGCAGCCCTCGAAGGCGTGAATGAGGTTACCGAGCGCATCACGTCCGGCATGAATGTGCAGGATATTCGTGAAGCGCTGCGTGGTGAAGCGGCGAGCCGCAAGCCGAACCCGCGTTTGCAGCCTCATGCGGATGGCTTCTGGCTGCACATGCGCCCCAGTTATTTTCATCGCTCGGTCACGGGCATCTATCCGACCTTCCGTTTAGGCTGGCTGTCCACTTACTTTGTCTTTTTTGAGACGATCACCGGCATCCTGCTGATGGTGTGGTACACGCCATCGCCCGAAATCGCCTACGGCAACATGCTGGCGATCATGAGCGAAGTGCCGCTCGGTCAGTTCATGCGCGACCTGCACCGTCTCGGCGCGGAAGCGATGGTGATCATTGTCTTTCTGCACATGTTGAGGACATTCTTCACCGGCAGTTATAAGAAGCCGCGCCAGTTCACCTGGTTTACCGGGTTTATCCTGCTGTTCTGCACGATGTTCCTCAGCTTCTCCGGCTATCTGCTGCCGTGGGATCAACTGGCATTGTGGGCAGTGACGATCGGTATATCCATGATCGAGGCGGCACCACCGGAAATCGTCGGCACGAACCTCAACCTGCTGCTGCGCGGCGGACCCGATATTGGCGCGAACGGGTTGCTGCGCTGGTATCTGCTGCATGTGCTGGCGGTACCGGCGCTGCTGTTCATCTTCACTGGCGTTCACTATTATAAAGTGATCATTCACGGGCACAGCCTGCCGCCAAAGCAGGAAAATATCGGTGAAGACACCGCCAAGCGCGTACCGCTGGACAAGCGCGTGTATTTCATCCCCGACGTCCTGACCAGCGAAATCATGTGGATCGCCGTGACGACGCTGATACTGGTGGTGTTATGCGTCTGGTTCTTCCATGCGCCGCTGGAGGCACATGCCGATAATCAGGCGACGCCGCTCGGAACAACTGCCCCGTGGTACTTCCTGTGGCTGCAAGGTGGCCTCAAGCTCGGTGATAAAATCTTCTGGGGCATCATCTTCCCGACGCTGGTGATGGTGTTCCTGGCGGTCATGCCCTACCTGGATGTGACCAAGAGCCGCCGATTCGCTCACCGCCGGTTTGCTTTCACCGTATGTTTCCTGCTGCTGTCAGCGCTGGTCGCCATGAGTTATATGGGTCTGGCTGAGTTCGGCGTGAAAACATCCGCCGACTCGGAAATCATTCATGCCATGCTGATGGAGCCGGCGCATAACCACATGGGGGTGCTGCGCCCGATCCCGTATGAGCAGCTCACGCCCGGTCAGTTCACGACGGAACAATTTGCCCATGAAGGGGCGGATCAGGCGGAAGCGGTCGCGGCGTTCAATACGATGTTGCAGGAAAGCGGCGATGCTGAACTGTTCCGGCAGTATATGGAAGTGAACCAGCATTTGCCGCTGCCCTCGATCAATTTCATCCCTGTGCCAGCCGACGCGCCGGAACTCGCCGCCGGGCTGCAAGAACTTGGACACGAAATTGCCGGTGTACCGAATGAACTGCCGAATGCCACCGGGACGATCATCGTAACGCAGGTTCAGGAAGGTTTGAAGCGCGTGGATGTGGTGATCGTGTGGGATGAAGTCCTCATCGAGAATGGCAACCCGGTGCTGGATGCCGAAGGCAACCCCGTGATGGTGCTGGATGAGGAAGGTAATCCGGTACGCCGCATCAACGGGCAGTATATGTACATCCATGAAAATTCGCAGTATTTTCCAGCACCGGGGGCTTAGTCCGTGAATTTGCAACGGCTTCTCTTTGAACGTATAGATCACCGTATTCTCGTGGGTACGGTGTCATTTCTCGCCATCATGGTGTTGGTGGGTTGGGTCGCCATTAATGAAGGCGCACGGATGACGGCATTTGAACAGCAGTATCTCGCCCGTTCGATTGAACGCGGTGCAGCGCTGTTTGCGTCGAACTGTTCACCGTGCCATGCGACAGATGGGCGCGGCAATCTGGGACGTGCGCCCGCTTTGAACAGCCCGTACCTGTTCGGGCATAACTTCCTCGCAGAAGTTGATGCCCAGATCGAAGCGCTGGAAATTGAACGCGGCGTGGCTGGGACCAATGGCGATACGACGCGGGTTGGCGAGATTGATACCGAACTGCTGTCCCTGCAAGCCGAACGTGATGGCTTGATCGCGGAGATGGCACCGGCAATCGCGCTCGGTTTTAACCCCGATGAGTACAGTCGCCTGAGTTCACTTGGCTGGGGCAGCACGCTGAACGACTTTGTGTTCAGCACGCTGTATTCGGGTCGCCCGGTCAGCGAAAGTTACTGGCCGCAGCCGATGGTGGCATGGGCGGCAGAAACGGGTGGATCGCTGCGTACTGATCAGCTTCAGGACATCACCAATTTTATCCTCAACTGGGGACGCGGTGATGACTGGACGATTGAAGACCTGAACGCCGTGCGCCAGTTCCCGATTTATCCGGTGCAGCCGACAGGCGGTGACACGTCCGGCGAACCGGTGATCGGCGCGGACACCGAACTGGCGGTGATTATGGAGAACCTCGATCCGCTGACGGGCGACCCGCAGAACGGGCAGACGCTGTATAACAGCGCCACCTATGCCTGCTTCGGCTGTCATGGGGCGGGCGCGGGCGTCGCACCGCCAGTTGAAGGCACCTGGACTCGCGTTCAGGAAGAGCGCCTGGCCGACCCGTTGTTTGCGGACTACACGGGCGAAGCCTATCTCGCCGAAAGCATCATTCATCCGAACGCCTTCGCCGCGCCGGGCAACTGGAGCGGGATCATGCCGGAGAACTTCGGCGACCGGATGACGTACCAGCAGTTGGCGGATATTATCGCGTATCTGCAAACGCAGGATCAGCCGATTGAATAATCGAGCGAGTCTAAAGGAAATCTAAAGGAAATCGGACGCGCTGGCGGGCGTCCCTACAAAAGGCAGTTCGATGTAGGGATGTGCGCCAGCACATCCGCAAACTAAAGGAAATCTAAAGGAAATCGGACGCCCGCCAGGGCGTCCCTACAAAAGGCAGTTCGATGTAGGGATGTGCGCCAGCACATCCGCAAACTAAAGGAAATCTAAAGGAAATCGGACGCGCTGGCGGGCGTCCCTACAAAACGCAGTTCGATGTAGGGATGTGCGCCAGCACATCCGCAAACTAAAGGAAATCTAAAGGAAATCGGACGCCCTGGCGGGCGT
>Ga0224722_1001700_pt1 | contig 12067 bp, 11 predicted proteins | sample Balambano_FR1_Me_FD_161646 | JGI IMG/M metagenome (GOLD analysis project Ga0224722, IMG submission 161646) | Freshwater sediment microbial communities from Lake Towuti, South Sulawesi, Indonesia - Balambano_FR1_MetaG | ecosystem: Environmental > Aquatic > Freshwater > Lake > Sediment | place...
CCAGCAACGATCACCACCTCATGAAAGCCACTCGCCACGGCCATTGCACCCAGGCGCAACGCCGCCCCACCACTGGCACACGCGGCTTCTACTTTGGCCGCTTCTATGCCATACAAACCACAAGTGTCAGCCACCAGCGTGGCTAGATGCTCCTGATCAAGCAGCGCGCCGCTGAGCATATTCCCGACAAAGAGCGCATCCGCTTGGTCGATGCCCGCATCGGCCATCGCCGCCGCCACCGCCGTATAGGCAATCTGCCGCGCCGACTGATTCCACAACTCGCCAACTGGGGATTGGCCGATGCCGACAATTGAGACATTACGCATAGCTTTGCTAACTCCTGACTAGATTCTAAAAAGTACTGCGTAATCTGTAATTCGTAATTCGTACTGCGCCGCCAGCGAATTACGGATCACGCATTACGCATCACGCATCACTTCAAAATATAGTATGTCGCTTTTTTACTGCCAATGCGTATCAACATGTTCTTCTCCACCAAATCCGCCAGGTCACGGCGGATGGTTTCGGGGCTGACATCGGGGACAAGCTCTTGAAACTCGCTGTTGGTGATGCGGCCCTGGCTTTGGACAAAGGCGAGTGCCCGTTCTTGGCGGTCATTGAGAAATTGATGCGCCCATTTCTGCCCTTGAGGCTGTGGGCTGACCAGCGCATCACCCGCCGAGGAGAGCGTCACTTTGAAGCCAGCCGTGGTCTCTTCAAAGAGCGGGGCGGGCAGACCAGCCTCCTGCATGGTGGCGATCATGCGGTCGATGCCATAGCCCAGCCGTTCGATGTAGCCGAGGTCGCTGAGGACGGCGACGATGGCTTCGTTGCGACTATAGCGTTCGTCCTTGAGGTTGGCCAGCGTTACATGGCCCGGCAGACGGCCAGGGCTGTAGACCTCCAGCCGGTCATGATACATCAGCAGCCGGATGCCTTCACCACGGATGCTGTAATCGCGGTGCGCCACGGCGTTGACGATGGCCTCGCGCACCACAGCCAGGGGATACTCGGTGGTCTCGACGCGCGCCAGGCCGTTGAGCTTCATGCCCCGGCGCATGTTGCTGACCACAAACGCTTCAGCCTGACGCAGTTGTTCCGCCAGTGTACCGCTCAAATCCTGGCGCACAAATTCATCACCCATCTGTGACCCCATATAGCGGACACAGATGATTTCGGCGCTACGCAAAAAACGCTGCGGCGTGCGGCCAAAGAGCAAGATGCCCGCCACCGTCGGCATCATGGGCCCGCCCACAGGTGAAGTCAAACAGCCGCGGGCCAGCAAAACCTGCGTCAGATCGTCATTGGGCGCAACGGCAATCCGTTCTGCATAGCGTTCGATCCACTGCGGGTCTAAGTCGGCGATCGTCGCGCCCTCGACACCTGTGCTTTCAAAACCGGCATCGCCCCGTTCGAGCAGCAAGCGCCGCAGTTCAGGCGTAGTCAACGGACGATTTTGCGCGGCGGTGCGCGTCCAGTAGACACCGTGCAAGTTGTAGATGTGCGGCAGGCCAGGTGGCACTTGCACGATCACAACTTCTCCGCGGTCGCTGTCAGCGATCTGTGGAGCTGGCAAGATCAGCGGTGGGTCGGCCAGAAGGGTGGCTTCAATCACGGCTTCGCGCAGGGCGGTTAGATCGCTGTTTTTCTGCGGCACACCCTTGCTGGTTACGCCCAGCAACACCAGACCACCGTTGGCGTTGGCCAGTGCAGCTAAGGTTTCGCCAATGGTGCGCTGATTCGCATTCGCCGCCACAAACGCAACATGATCGCTTGGCCCCTGGGTGAGTAGTTGACTCAGTTCGTCCGCAGCAAGAGATGGTAGATGACGACGGATCATGGCTAGTGCTTGTTCAATCCTGGTCGATAAAATCATGACATTGTACCGCAATCTGCCCGCTGGGAGCCGGAAGAGGGTTTACAGTTGCGATCAATAGCCGCGCGGGGGTTGGCGGGTCAAGCCGCGGCGGGTGATGTTCAAGGACAAAGAGAAAGATCTGCCTTGTGACCACCGCTTGGTTGCCCTCTTGATAGAGCAGATTGGCACAGACCGAAGTTTTCACCTGATCACCGCGCGCCGTCGCTGCCGTCAGGGTATCGGCAACCGTCCGATAGCCCACCGCTTCATCCACCAGCAACAGGGCCGACAGATTCAAGCTGCCATCGATGGTCGATTGGGCGGTTGGCTCGGCCAGCAACGCCGTTCGCCGCTCAGCATGACGCAGATAGGCCAACACTACCCCTTCGGGATAAAACGGATGGGCTGGGCTGCCGGCGCAGAAGAACAGCCCCAAGTCAGTCGGCACAAAGACCAGCGACGGACGATAGATATTGGCTGGCGGTGGGGTCGGTGCAGCTCGGTCATAGCGCGTTTTGCGACAGAAGAGACTACGGTTGTTGAGCGGTGTACTGCCAATGATCGAGGTGATCGGAGTAGGGCTGCGTGCCCAGACCTCCCAATCCAGCCCTTCAAATCCGCCTGGTGCATAGAGCTGGGTGACCCCGTAGCCGTCGATCACATTTTGCCACCAAGCAAAGGTGAGATAAGTATTGCCGCCCCGCACGATCAGGGTGTCGGGCTTGGCAACCTGGCCGAGCAGACCAGTCGTTTGATAGGCGACTTGGTAGACGCTCACCGCCTCTTGTTGACCGGGCGCAGCGATAAACCCTTGACCGGCTCCCTGCCAGTAACTCGGCAGCAGGGCATACGGGTTAGGGAAGATGGTTGGCCGATCACGCGCCAGTTGGCCTTGCGCGTCGACCACCGTCTCCGTCTGCGGGTCGAGGATCAGCGCACCGGTTGGCCCACTGCCGTTGACTTGATCATAGGTATAGAACAACAGATACTCGGTAGTCGCGTCGCTATCAATGTCCACGGTGCGCAGTTCGCCCACTGGTTGCCATTCAGCCGGAAGAAAATCGGTCAGATTGAGCGCAACGCGTTCTGTTCCACCCAATGAGAGACAGCCACTGAGCAGCGTCATCAACAGCGCTAGAATGAGGGAGCGGTTGCAACATCCGCAGCTAGACACAAGGGTTCTTCTGCTTTTCTGACCTGCGTTGGGTATCACCAGTGGTATAAGGATTATTGCCGTCTTGTTCGAGTTCGTTTGCGGCGCGCTGGCAGCGGCGCTCCTGACCCTGCATCAAGAATCGCGTCGACTTCATCAGCGCGCAGACCAACGATGTCAGCAATCAGTGAACGCTCAAAGCCGCGGTCGTGCATTGCTGTGACGATCTGCTGATTGCGCTCAGCACGGGCTTTGGCTTCGCCTTCAGCGCGCCCGCGCGCTTCGCCAGTCTTTAGTAATTGTTCGCGATCGCGTTCGATGGCCTTGATCAACATACTCTGCACCTCCTCGACATTGGCATACTCCCGCTCGATCACTGCTAGGTCTACCGCCGGGCGATAGCCCCGCACCACCAACTGCTCAAACCAGTTCAGGAAGACCTGCACCGCCTGCCGGTCCGGCTCCTCCTCGAACAGGCTGACTAGCGGGCCGTAGAGCAGCGACAAGTCGTAGTGCGCCTCGGCCAGGAACAACAGCGAGATGATGCTGCGCTGACGGAGTAATGCCTCCCGGCTGTACTCGTTCTCGGCTAGCTTGAAATACTTTAAACTTAGCCGGTACTCACCGAGCGCTGGTTCCCGCTCGATCAACGCCGCTACCTCTTCCGGGGCCGTCCAGCGTTCCTCGCCGTTGTATAGCACCAGCGGAAAGAGCGGGGGCAACAGCCGCACACCCGGCTGCGTCTCCACATAGTCCAGGTAGAAGCTGCTGGCATAGTGCGCCACCCGCACCGCCATGAATCGCTGTACTGTCGATTGAAACTCGATCAGCAGGTAGAAGTAGACCGCCCGCTCGCCCGTCTTGAACGGCACTTTGTAGATCAGGTCACTCTCGGTCTCCTTGTAGTGCTCGGAGACAAAGGATTTGTCGACGCGTTCCGCCCGCTCGAAGTCCAGTTCCCGCACCCACTCCTCTTCGACAAAAGTCTCGATCAGTTGCCGGAAGATCGTCCGGTTGCTGAAGAGCCGTTTGTACCCGCTGTCGTGGATGCTCATGCGCCTATTGTAGCGGATTTTTCCTTACGCGTGAAATTACTCCTGTAGTAGGTCACAATTGTGATAGACCCGATTGATTCGCTATAATGCAGTCATGAGTCAGGATCTTACTCCTCTTGCCACCCATACCGCTCCGGTCAACAGATACGCGTTGGGGCGGCGCGTTGGGTTAGCTGTCGGCGGGGCGCTCTTGGCTGGCGTGGCGTTGGGGCTGCTGATCCTCGCGCTGGTGAATCGCGTGGGGGGCGCGCTGGTGACGCTGGCATTGCTCTTGGCCGGTATTGGGGGCGGATTGGTCGTGATCAATCTACGGCAGCTGTTCTGCGATGCAACAACGCCCATCAGTGGCTCACCGACAGTTCTGCCCGTAGCTCGCCAAGCAGTTGCACCGCCTGCTCTACCGGCGCCATCATCCCCCACCGGTTCAGTGGTTGCAGTGACAAAACACCCCGGCCCGCGCATTGTGGCCATTGGCGGTGGGACGGGGATGCCGCAGTTGCTGCGCGGGCTGCGCGCTTATACCGATGACATTACGGCGATCGTCACCGTGGCGGATGATGGCGGCAGCAGTGGGCGCTTGCGGCGGCAGATGGGTGTGCTGCCGCCGGGTGATTTCCGCAACAATATCGCCGCACTCAGCGACGCCGAAGAGCTGATGACCCGGCTCTTGCAATATCGCTTTGCCGACCAAGATGTGGGCGGTCAGAGCAACGAGTTGGCCGGTCACAGCTTTGGCAATCTCTTCATCACCACGATGGCGGCGGTGACGGGTAGTTTTGAAGCAGGGCTGGCCGAAAGCAGTCGCGTCTTGGCGGTGCGCGGCCGTGTCCTCCCCAGCACACTGGAACATGTCACGCTCTGTGGCGAACTCTGTTTCACCGGGCCAGATGGGGGCGAGACCTGGCGGACGGTGGAGGGCGAAAGCAACATCACCAAAGCACACGGTCGCATCTTGCGGGTCTTTTTGAAACCTGACCAGCCGCGCGCCTACCCGCAGGTGATTCGTGCCATTTTGCAGGCGGATCTAATCGTGGCGGGGCCAGGCAGCTTTTTCACCAGTGTGATGCCCAACCTGCTCGTACCGGCCATCCGCGAGGCAATCTGTGCCTCGACAGCACCCCGTCTCTATCTCTGCAATGTGGCGACGCAAGCCGGGGAAACAGACGGTTACTCGGTCTCCGATCACATGCGGCAATTGCGTCATCATGCTGGCGAGGCCTTTACAACAGTGCTGGCCAACGACCATTATAACCCCATGACAACCCCTTCGGGCAATGCACAGTGGGTTACCCTGCCTGCGCCCGATGAGGTGCGCCCCTACCGGCTCTTCACGGGCGATGTAGTGGACACGACTCATCCCTGGCGACACCATTCGGGCAAGCTCGCCGCGCAGCTTATGGCAGTGTACGAAGAATTGCGCACTGAGAAACAAACGATTACACGCTGATCGACAAAACAAATCAAAGTGGCAGAATCGCGCAGTAGCCACGCCGCAACGCTGCGATGTTTATCTGTTTTGTCGCTCAGTTGCTGGCGCGGCTGGTTGCCATTTCTGCAACCGCTTGCGTGAAAAATGTCGCAACTTCGGCAGCTGTGGTAAAATCGTATGTTGGATAGCAGTCATGGACATCCAGATACGATTAGATTCGCGTTGGTACGCGCTGGTTGTGAATGTCTGTTATCAGTCATTTATCGACAATCGTGCATCATTACCCGCCTGTTGACCAATTTGCTTCTTTTGAGGAGAAACCATGGCGAACAAATTGAAAATCGGCATTAATGGTTTTGGGCGCATCGGGCGCCAAGTGACGAAGGCACTGAAGGAGCGCTATCGGGACGCGTTTAACCTCGTGGCCGTCAACGATGTTGGTGATGTCAAAACCAATGCCCATCTCTTTAAGTATGACAGCAACTACGGCGTCTATCGCGGCGAAGTAGCCGTCGATGAGGGCGACCTGGTGATTGATGGCGACCGGATCAAAGTGTTGGCCGAGCGCGACCCCAGCAAGTTGCCCTGGGGTGATCTGGGCGTCGATCTGGTGATCGAAAGCACGGGTCTCTTTACCGCCCGCGAAAAGGCGGCACTGCATCTCACCGCCGGAGCGAAAAAGGTGATCATCAGCGCACCGGCGAAGGGTGAAGACATCACCGTCGTGATGGGCGTCAACGAGCAGAAGTATGACCCGGCCAAACACCACATCATCTCTAACGCCAGTTGTACTACCAACGGGCTGGCCCCAGTCGCGAAGGTACTCTACGAGTGCTTTGGCATCGAAAAGGGCATCCTCACCACTGTTCATGCCTATACGAACTCGCAGCGTTTGCTCGATCTCTCCGCCCCGGATCTGCGCGATGCACGCGCCGCGGCGCTCAACATTGTGCCGTCGGCCACCGGTGCGGCGCGCGCCGTCGGCCTGGTGATCCCCGAATTGCAGGGCAAATTCAGCGGAATGGCCTTCCGCGTGCCGACCTCGACGGTCTCGGTGGTGGACTTTACCGCCGTGCTTGGGCGCGATGCGACGGTTGAGGAGATCAACGCCGCCATGAAGGAGTACGCTGAAGGGCCGATGAAGGGCATTCTGGGCTACACGGAAGAGCCGTTGGTCTCTTCTGATCTGAAAGGCAACACCCATTCCTCGATCTTCAGCGCGCTCGATACACTGGTCATCGGCGGCAATCTGGCCAAGGCCATCTCGTGGTATGACAACGAATGGGGCTACAGCGTACGCGTCACCGACCTGGCGAAGTTTATTGCCGATCAGGGGATTTAATTGTAATGCGTGATGCGTGATGCGGTTGCACAGCGACAAATTACGCATTACGCTTTACCTCTTAATCTACGCCTATGAACAAGCAAACCATCAAAGAGATCCAGTGGGCGGGCAAGAAGGCGTTGGTGCGGGTTGATTTTAACGTGCCGCAGGCCGACGATGGGCATATTACCGATGACGCCCGTATCCGCGCCGCTCTGCCGACGATTCAATATCTGCTCGATCAGGGCGCAGCCGTTATTTTGATGAGTCACCTGGGGCGGCCCAAAGGTGGCCCTGACCCCAAGTACAGCATGAAGGTGACGGCCGACCATCTGGCGACCTTGATCGCTGCACCCGTGAAGTTTGTGGCGGCTACAGTCGGGCCAGAGGCCAAAGCCGCCAGCGATGCGCTCCAGCCCGGCGAGGTCTTGGTGTTGGAAAATACCCGCTTTGACAAGCGTGAAGAGAAGAATGACCGCAGTCTGGCGCAAGAACTGGCCGAGCTAGGCGACATCTTCGTCAACGATGCGTTTGGCAGTGCCCACCGTGCTCACGCCAGCACCGCCGGTGTGGCGGAGTTTCTGCCCGCCGTCGCCGGTTTCCTGATGGAACAGGAACTAAACTACCTCGGCACGGCTCTGGAGCAGCCGCGACATCCCTTCATCGCCATCATGGGTGGGGCCAAGATCAGCGATAAGATCGCTGTCATTGAGAACCTGTTGAGCAAGGTCGATACGTTGCTTATCGGCGGGGGCATGGCGAATACCTTTTTGGCTGCCGCAGGTTATGAGATGGGGGAGAGCCTCGTTGAGGCGGATGCACTCAAAACCGCCGAGGTGCTGATCAGCAAAGGGGCAGGGATTATTCAATTGCCGGTTGACCTGCGGGTGGCAAACCACTTTGCCGCCGATGCTGAACACCAAGTCGTCAGCATTGAAGATGTGCCCGCCGGCTGGATGGCGCTGGACATCGGCCCCGCCACCATTGCCCATTATGCCAATTACCTCTCCGGGGCCAAAACCGTAGTCTGGAATGGGCCGATGGGCGTCTTCGAGTTTCCTGTCTTTGCCCAAGGCACCGTAGCCGTTGCCGAAATGCTCGCCTCGCTACGCGGGGCCACGACCATTGTCGGCGGTGGCGATAGCGCGGCCGCGGTACGCCAAGCCGGGCTGGATGCGAAGATGACCCACGTCAGCACCGGTGGTGGTGCCAGCCTGGAATTCTTGGAAGGACAAGAGTTGCCAGGCGTGGCTGTGTTAAATAACAGAGATTAAGCGATTAGGGAGATTTAGGCATCTTAATCTCCCTAATCTCCCAGTCTCCCAGTCTCTATACACTTATGAACTTCTTCAAACGTCTTGCCAATCTCTTTACCGGCGGTGGGCGCACGGGTAGCGATGAGCGCATGTTGTCGATCTATCTGCTCAGTCGGCGCTGCAACGAGCCGCTCATCGGGCAGATCGACCGACTCAACGAACTGAGCCAGAGCGAGGAAGATGCTGACGGGGCCTATTATGCGCGCAAAGTCTTCCGCACCTCGGGCCGCCAGCGCTGCTTTGACCAGGTTGAAGTCGAACTCTGGTTTGATACCAACAAGCGCGTCATCCGTCATGAAGTAACGGGTGGGCGCTGGCTCGAGGCCGCCGAGTATGAGCAAGAGTTGGCCCGCTTCAATGCACCACCGGATGAGAGTACGCAGGTAGACAGGTAAACCTATAGATAACCTGTGTACTTGTCTACTGTCTACCATCTCCGTATCAACAGGAGCTACATCTATGCGCAAGCCGATGATGGCTGGCAATTGGAAAATGAATAAAACCATCCACGAGGCCGTAGCATTGGCGCAGGCCATCCACGAAGCGGTGGCGGCTTATGATCACGTTGATCGCATCGTCTGCCCGCCGGTTCTGGCGCTGTCGTCGGTACAGACGGCGTTGACCGCTAGCCCGGTGGCGCTCGGGGCGCAGAATATGCACTGGGCGGAAAGTGGGGCCTACACAGGCGAGATCAGCCCGACGATGCTCAAGGGAGTGGTTGAGTATGTAATCATCGGCCATAGCGAGCGCCGTCAATATTTTGCTGAAAGCGATGAAACCGTCAACAAAAAGATCCACGCCGCCCTGGCTCATGGCTTGATACCCATCGTTTGCGTGGGTGAATCGCTGGCCCAAAATCAGGCCGGCGCGACCCAGTCGTTTGTGCGCGGTCAGGTGCAAGCCGGCTTGGCCGGGCTGACTGGCGACCAGGTGCAGGCGCTGATCATCGCCTATGAGCCGATCTGGGCCATCGGCACGGGGCTGGCCGCCACCGCCGAACAAGCTGGGCAGATCTGTGGTGAGGTCGTACGAGCCACGGTTCATGAGCTCTATGGCTCCTCCGTAGCTGAGCGTACCCGTATCCTCTACGGCGGCAGCACCACGGAAAAGAACATCGCTGAGATCATGGGGCAACCAGCCATCGACGGCGCGCTGATCGGCGGAGCCTCGCTCAAGGTGGAAAGCTACAGCGTCATGGTGCGTATTACCCATGAGTTATATGGGTGATTGAAAAGATAGACAGGTACACCTGGCCAATACGTGTGTACCTGTCTACTTATATGCCCCCCACCCGCTTGACGACGATCCCCGTTAATGGTATTCTTGCGTCTGAACTGCTGTTGTGGATGCCTGCGTCGACCAGGCAGAGATCATCTATTTGCTCATGGATCGTCGCTTCCTCCAACCCTATCTGTTGCTAGCCTGTGCCCTGATCGTCTTCGCCGTGCTAACCTGGCCGGTGTGGAGTTGGCTGTGGGGCGAGTGGATGGCGAACGATTATTACAGCCACGGCGTGTTGATCCCACTAGTCTCGCTCTTTCTGGCCGTACAGCGTCTGCGCAACGACAAGGGTGTACAATTTAGCCCACCCCAACAGACTTGGCCCGGGCTGTTGCTGCTCGGGATCAGCTTGGCGTTTTATCTTTACTTTTACAACGACAAAGCCTACTATCTAGCTGCCTTCGCCATGATCGGGCTGATCGCGGGGCTGGTGTGGAGCTTTGCCGGGCGGCCCATTACCCAAAAGCTGCTCTTCCCACTGCTCTATCTGGCCTTGATGGTGCCCTTACCTTTTGTTGACCGAGTCACCCTGCCACTGGCCCTCTTCACCGGGGTCTGTGCTGGGGAGATGGTGCGCATCTTGGGGTTGGATGTGACCATTGTTGGGAACTCGGTCACTCTGCCCAACGCCGACTTGGTGATCGGGGCGCAGTGCAGCGGGATCAACTCGCTGATTGCTCTGACTTCGTTGATGGCACTGGCGGCATACTTACTGGATGGGCCACTCTGGGGGCGCTTGACGTTGGTGGCAACGGCGATACCGCTGGCGATTCTGGGCAATATCCTGCGGGTGGCGTCGTTGCTCTTTGTCGCCCGCTCGTATGGGGCCGAAGCTGCCTTCGTCTATTATCACGACTACTCTGGGTTTGTCTTTTTCGTGGGTGTGATCGCGTTGATGTTCCCACTGACGCGGCTGCTACAAGCGCGTACCTTTCGCCTAGAGGTCATTTAATCTCGAACTGGTTTGAGGGTTGTGTAGTGCTTATCTATTCTCTTGGTGTCACTTGGTTGAATACCTCTTTGCGCAATGGTATCATCCTTGCCCTGCTGGGGCTGGGTGTGCTGGTCGTCTACCTGCCGGAATGGGCCTCGGCTGTGCAAGGGCAGCCGGAGGCGCAACCAAGTGGGCGCTACAACTATATCGCCGACCTGGACTTCTGGCAACGTACCGAGCGCGAGCGCACCATTCAAGCGTTGACACGGTTTGACCTGGGCAGTGATCTCAACCACGTACCGCTGACCGTTGGCGACTGGCGCGGGGTGGATGCACCAGAGACCAACCGCGAGGTCATGATTCTGTTGGAGCCAGAGCAATATGTGCAGCGCTTCTATCAAAACAGTGCCGGACACTATCTTTGGCTCACCATGATCGGTGGGCGTAGCTCGCAGCCCTTCCACGCCCCAGACATCTGCTATGAAGCGGATGGCTGGCAATTCAATCTAGGGTCAAAGGCCATTCCGCTCACGGATGGTGGTGAGGTCTATGGACTGTGGTTGGAAGCCGAAAAACTTTTTCCCGATGACCAGGAAGTCACTGAACATATTGTCTACTACTTCTATCTCTTTCCGGATCAGCAACGCAAGCTGGCCGATGGGATCGTCCTCTTCAAGTTGACTTCCCCGCGCTACGGCAGCGTTGCTGAGACCTTAGAAATACACGGGGAGTTTGTACGCCAGTTGTTCTCAACTGCCCATAACGCCGTGTAATATTGTCGTACCACCCACCATATCGCCACCTCAACGCACAAGCTGCTTGGCCGGTTGACCTTATTTTTGCATTGATTGATTTGTCTCTACGCCAAGTTTTGCCAGAGTTGAGGTCGTTGCTATGGGTTTCAGACACTTTTTTGCCACCGTTGGGTTGCCAACCCTGTTGTTTGTGCTCAACAGTTGTGCTACTGGTGCCACCCCACCGCCCGTGAGGAGCGACATCGGCTCTTGTACGCTCGCGCTTGATCCAGCCGTGGATGACGAAGGGGCGATTCGCGCCATCCTGGCCGCCGAAGGGACGCTCGTCGTCGAACAGGAGATCGAGCGGTTGATGAGGCTCTGGGGTGAAGGCAGCCGGGTGGTCAACGCCAAACACACCCCGAATGAGCCAGGCGATGACCAACTCTGGCTCGACAAAGACGCCATCCGCCATCGCTACGTGCGTACCGTCTTTCCGGGCGCGCCACAACAAGCCAGCCCAGCCGATCTGATCATCACCCTCCAGGGCGACCAAGCGATTGTCACCGCCACGACGCAGATCGGAAATGAAATTTCACCTGCCGGAGACCGCTGGGAGTTGACGCAAGTGGGGGAATGCTGGGTGCTCATGAGCCTGACCTACAACTTGGAACCGGCGGCGCAGTAGCCACAACGCCATCAATCGATTTATGGATATGGGGGAGTTTGGCGGCGCATTGCCCTTATTGGTTGGATTAGCCCTGGCCTTAGCCATTTTGGCGTGGCTCAGTCGCCAAATCAGCCTGCGGGTGCAAATGGTCGTCTTTTTGACCACGCGCTCGGCGAACCTGGCGATGCTGGTGCTCTTTTTATTGCTACTGCCTGGTATTTTTGTCCATGAAGCGGCCCACTGGCTGGCGGCCAAAGTGCTGGGGCTAAAGACCAGCAAATTTCGGGTGTGGCCGCGCCCCAAAGGCAAGCAC
>Ga0224722_1001701_pt1 | contig 12064 bp, 15 predicted proteins | sample Balambano_FR1_Me_FD_161646 | JGI IMG/M metagenome (GOLD analysis project Ga0224722, IMG submission 161646) | Freshwater sediment microbial communities from Lake Towuti, South Sulawesi, Indonesia - Balambano_FR1_MetaG | ecosystem: Environmental > Aquatic > Freshwater > Lake > Sediment | place...
GAATTGCTGCATTATTTGAGTGGGCAGGATTTTCTATAGAAGTTGGCGCCTTATTTGCTGGTGTTGCCCTTGCAAGTTTGCCTTATGCACAAGAAATTAGTTCTAGACTTAAGCCACTAAGAGATTTCTTTGTTGTTGTGTTCTTCATAACCTTAGGTCAAAGCTTAGAGCTTAGCAATTTATCATCAGGACTTGTGCCAGCATTAATATTGTCTGCAATCGTTATATTGTTAAAACCAACTGCAATTATTTCTTCACTTGGCGTATTGGGCTACCCAAAAAGAGTAAGTTTTAAAGCCGGAATAAATTTATCGCAAATTAGCGAGTTTTCTATAATTTTGGTTCTGCTAGCCGTTAGCTCTGGGATTATTGACGAACAAATTAGCACAATAATTACACTGGTCGCAGTCATAACAATAACTACTTCGACATATCTAATGCATTATGACAACCAATTGTTTGCGCTGTTCGATAAAATTAAGTTTAAAATGTTCGAAAAAGAAACAGTCCACAGAGAAAAGCGCTCAAGAGTCAAATACCCAATAATCTTATTCGGATACCATCGTGGTGGACATGAATTCATCAGCACCTTTAAGCAAATGAGCAAAAAATATATTGTTATTGATTACGACCCGACTGTTTTGGATGTATTAGACCGCCAAAGCATACCTTATGTTTACGGCGATGCAACCGATTTAGAATTACTTGATGAAGTAGGAGTAGAATCTGCCAAATTAGTTATAAGCACTTTTAGTGATTACGAAGTAACCCATCAATTGGTAGCAAATGTACAAAGAATAAATCCAGATGCCGTAATAATTTGTCATGCAGAGAACCAGAAGGAAGCTCTAGAACTCTATGAAACGGGAGCAACCTACGTTATGATCCCGCACTATATTGGATCAGAAAAAGTCAGTGCTTTTATAAAGAAAAAGGGCCTAAACAAACAAGAATTTGAACAATTTAGAGAAAAGCATATTGGTAGATTACGAATTCATAATGAAGCCATCAGTTCTTTAGATATTTAGTTTTTTCTGTATAAATTATTTTGATCAATGTATTCTGATACGGCTTTGGGTATCCACATAGATTTGTTTTCTAATTCTAAACGCACATCGCTAGAGGAGTGATGTGGATACATCGACGGCATAATAGCTACTACTATGCCTAAGGCTTTGGCATGATTAGTAATTTTTCTTTCGGTAATCTCTTTGCGCTCTACGACCACTACATAGTGTTTGAGTAATTTGTCCAGGCTGTTCCAGCTCTTGTTATTCATTTTCATGAATACATCCGCTCCAAAAATGAAAAACAATTCATGTTTCGGAAACTTTTTCTCTAAATAATTTAGAGTCTGATCTGCACTAAACATGTCATCTTGTGTTTCTAATTGCCACAAACCGACCTTACCGTTTAGGGCAAGATCCACCATTTTTATTCTGTGCTTTAGGCTAACTGGTAGTTTGTTTGACCAGGGCTTTGGTTCAACCATAAAATACACAGCCTCTAGCTCTAGAACTTCATAAGCGAATTCAGCTACAGCAACATGCCCATCATGTATTGGATCAAAAGTTCCCGCAAAAAACCCCAACCTTTTCACTCTGGTGCTCCTTCACAGCATTTTGTATTATGAGACACCCTTTCAGGGTTTCTCGTCGTGGCGGACCGCGAAATAAATCCGACGGTTAGGACTGCTCTTCCCGAACAAATCTTAAGGTTCATTGTGGAGCACCTTCACAACACTTGGTTTTGTAGTGACATTTTGGGCACTCGTAGTGTCCATGCACGGGATAAAGCGGATAGTATTCGCAAACTTCACAAAAATATTCTAAAGAGCAAACTTTATCTGTACTGTCGATTTTATTTTCATCAATCATCGATTTACAGTCACCTTACACGCCGGGCAATGAATAGTAGCTGGGGTTAATTCAGCCGTTACAATCTCTTTACAAAACGGGCAAGTCACGCAAGGCATCTTAGTTGAATCCTTACTGCTGATTCGATCATGGTCAATATCGCAAAGTCCATTACAATTTGCCTTTTGATGGTGGTATTTGTCTGTATTAAGGTATGTCATTTTAGTCGCTTACACAGCCACAAGCTCCGTAATACTTACCCTTTCTACACTCGGTCTTAACATTTTTTTCTCCACACTTTGGACATTGCTTGGAGACAAATTCGCAATCTTCTGTCACCGAGCTTTCAGATTCATTATCGTCCTGTTGGCTATTTAAATCAAAGACATTGTCTGGGTTTAGAGAGTTTGTTCTTGCACCGTTCGGACAAGAACTTGAATTACCAGCTTGGTTAATTTTACTTTGGAGAATCATTAGATTGCGCTGAAGATTCAGATCTATGGGCTGATCGGTCCGAAGAAGCGCCCGTGCGTGCTCAACGTGCCACGAAGCTTTTTCGCCCAACACTCTAGAGTCTATTGATTTATCAACTACTATCCGACTTTTTAGTAATTCATCGTTATATTCAGCCAATTTTGCTGTTGCTTCTGTTGGGTTTGTTGCGTTGAATAAAACCAGCTTATCAACAACTTGCTCAATATCTTTCGACATATCTTCCGATATCTTATGGCTCTGCTGTAACTTTGATAAGTATTCGCTCATACCGATTTTTTGGTCTGAATTTAGACCAAAAAACTTTTGTTTGCCTGTTACTTCACCGGCTGCTTCGTCATAAAGTTTTGCAACCGAAACAGCTAATTGTGGAATTTTAGTTTTAGGAATAATCAAAGGTCTAGATAAGATATCTTCCGAAGATTCATCTGAATAATCGACACCAAGTTTTTGCGCCAAATTTACTATTGCTTGCTTATCAAAGGCCTCCCCGCTCAGGTTTTCTCTACCCGCAACAAAGGCGGACTGAACTACTAACTCACCATCTTCTCTTTCTGTCATAACCTGAATTGAAACAGATCGAGTGTGAACAAAAAAACCGACGTCTTCAGCTTCTTCATCACTCATACCATCATGAACCATTGAAAAAACGACTCTTGCGTTATCGTTCAGGAGACCGCTATTGGCATAATACTTGTCTCTAACACTGTTGAGGGCTTCGATTTTTGCTCTAGCTTTTAGTTTTTCATTATCGATAAATCTTAAACTGTTTATGTGAACATCCTCTATGCTTTGACCATACTGCTCAATCTCGCCATCTGTTCGCTTTTTTAGCATAACCTCAGAAATAAAACCAGATTTATATGCTCTTTCAAAATAGTCAGTTGCCACGTTACTCCTAATCATTTCGCGAGCTAGGCGATCTCCATTTCGGGCAAATTCAAGCGCTTCACTCAAGTTGCTTGGCAAGTTTGATTCAATATCAAATTCATAAACTGTCTCAACTTGTATCTCTTGACCCACAGCTATGTTGCCAATCAAACTTTCCGCTCTTTTTTGCAGAAGTACATCTACCTGAAGCTCTCTTGCTTCTATAACTGATCCAACTAACTCTGACAATTTAAATACCCTCTTTTTTTCCTAAGCGAAAAAGAGGGCTATATTCAAAAAATATTGCTTACTTGTTCCTGCTCGGGAGACTTCTTATAAACCAGCTCGGACTTTGACCGTTGCGGCACAGTGAGGGAATTTCACCCTGCTTCCAGTTGTTTTTGTTGTAAATAGTTTACTGTTTTCAGCTAACCAATAGTAGTGTAGCACCAAAAACAAACACTACATATAGAACCAATATAGTATTTTTAGCTACACTTCTGTTAAGATACATATCACTATGATTGAACTGTTACCAAAAACGCAAAGGGAGATACAAGAAAGCCTTCATCTAATCGCAGAAAAGCATGCGGCTCGATCCGATGGATTTCTAGAGTTATTGCCAATAGATCCAGAGGAATACCCAGGACAAGCAATCACAAATTATATGATTAAGTCCGATTCAGTTCTTGAACCAAACCAAGCTGACACATTTGCAGCCGGTGTGGAACCGAGATATCCAGATCTAATCAGGGCTTTCGATGAATATACAGATGAAAACAGCGAGACATTTTCCAGATTCTATAATATAGCGCAAGCGGTTCAAGCTGGAGAGAATATTGTAAATGGAACAGACCACGCAGAATTAGTTGATATAATTTTTTCTCATCTTCATTTTGTAAATCGACTTAGGAGGTCTCAAGAAGCAAAAGCAAGAGAACTAGGTGATAAACCAGAAAAACACGCCCTTAGAAGTGGTCTAATTGTCAGCAAAATGATCGACTTTCTTGGTGTTAATGCTTACGGCACAATCACCCCAGTCAGAAATTTGCTAGAACTAGGCTTTGACAGAACCTATCTTACAATTCCGAGAACCGGAAACAGTGAAAGCCTTTTCGAGAAAGGCGCAATAAAAACATACAACCGCGTTGTACGCTCAGAAATTAGTGGTGATTTCAGAAAAAGACCGTTCTCAAACAGACATCCGATGGTGCTTGGGGTTGCCCTGCCTGGAACCGTAAATAAACAATCACTGGACGATCCAGAAGTGAGCGTGATCGGTCGTGCTAATGAAGGTATCCTAGATTTCGCGAAAGATGCATTAACTGTAATGACGGCTATTCGGATGAGGAATAGCGGTTCAAATATGTACATTGATGAACTTATGGAGAATTTGTACTCAGCACAAAAACTACACTCAGCCGTCGGAAGATTAACTGTTGCGATCGGGGAACTCGACGGCAAAAAGTATATTTATGATGAGTTTGGAAATACCAAAACAGTAGAGCCAAAAGATTTCAGAATAAAGGATTAAGGGGCTGGGGTTTCTGTTGATTTGGTAACAGCGATAATAATTTCTGTTTGATCACCCGGAGTTATGCTAGCCGGCAAAGTTGATCCAACTTCGTATCCTAGTAGTTCAGCTATACTCTTAAGTTGCTCTGCTTGATCATTATCTACATCAAACACAAATGCTTGCTTAACCGAATCATCAACTTTTTTAGTAACTGTTATCTGTTCACCGAAGGCTGACAACTTCTCTTCTACTTCATCTACAGCTTCTTGAGATCCTATCAGTTCGACTGCAACCGGCACAGAAACAGTGGCGGTTTTGACTACGCGTTTTTCGCTCTGTCGATACAACACGTTTAATCGTGCTTTGCGGTAAAAAAGCAGATAGTCCCCTGTTTCGGCGTTATCAAATGCCGGATATTGGGTTTTAAACTCGTCTTTGTTTGTTACTATTGCAACAACTGGTTCTTCTTCTGGCAAATCGAAAACTTTGTTGATTTCTGCTACTAGGCGCTTGTTTTTCTCTTCTGTTGTTAGGGTGATTTGTTCGTTTAAATCTTGGTTATCGGTGTACAAATAGGCAGTTGCCCCAATTAGCCCAAAGACTAATAGCACATTGGCAACAATTAAAATTTTCTTACCTGTTGATGTTTTTGCCATATAGATACATTGTACAGTAATTAGCTGCTAATTATGGAGATTATCTAATCTCAAACTGAACTTTAACTGAGTATGGGTACTCTGCTTCGCCGGCATTAATCGGCAAACTGGTTGATTTAACTTCTAAACTACCAGAATCATAAGCCATAATTGGCATTGGCTCGATTCCCTCGCCTGATTCACTGATACTTATAACTTTAACGACTTTAACACCTAGATTATTGGCTGTTTGTTCGGCTCGTTTTTTGGCGTCTTCGACTGCTAACGTTGTTGCTTGATCTCTAAGCTCTTTTTCTGTGACTTCTTTAAATCCACTCATTGGCGTGATTTGGCCAGTCGATCCCGAAGTGACTAAATAGTCTTGAATCTTCTGCGCCAAATCCTTGTCTTCGACCGATAAAGTCATAAAGACTGAGTGCTTATATTCTCCGGTGGGTCCATTAGAGCCATAGTTTTCATAGGACGAAACTTGCGTTTGAATTCCGGCGTCACCCAAACCTAAATCTTTTACGGCTTTCACTACTTCGTTCGTTTTCAGAGTAATAGCTTCCTGCGAATCGGCTTCATAAGTTGGATTGAACACAAAAGAATCTGGCGCACGTTTGATGGATGCTTGACCGGTTATCTCAATTGTTCTGGGATTATCCGACACCGACTGCCAAGGCTTTAAATAAACAATGTAAGCAACGAGCGTAACTGTCAAAATTATTAACACAATCGACAGTAGTTTCCAGGAAAGTGTTAGAGTTAATTTTTTTTCTTTTTTAGAATCAGATACTTCGGCCATTTTGATCTCCTATATTTGTCAATTTAATAGTATCGTAAAATACATAAGCATTACCACTTTAATTAAACCAAAAATACGATTACTAGCCCGGCAACAACAAAACGGTAATATGCAAAAGGGACTAAACCAACCTTGCCAATAACTCCAAGCAAAAACTTAATAGCCGAAAGTCCGCTAAATAAAGCCGTCACCATGCCAACCAAAAGAGGCAAACTACCGTTTGCCGAAAAATCAGCACCTTTTAGTAATATCCCTAATGCCGATCCAGTAATGATAGGGATTGCTAGCAGAAAGGAAAATTTGGCGGCTTGAACCCTGCCCAGCCCAACTGCTAGACCGGTTGTAATGGTGGCGCCAGATCGTGAAACACCAGGAATTAGCGCCAAACACTGTGCAAAACCAACTAACAAGCCCTGTTTGGTTGTGACTAGTTTGTTTGAATTGTTGTTCTTAGAATATTTATCAACTACCAGCATTACAACTCCCACGCCGGCTAACGCAATAGCCACTATTAGCGGCGAGCGTAAATTATCATCTATAAAGTCAGAAAACAGCAAACCAGCTAAACCTGCCGGAATAGTCGCAATAATTAACAATCTAGCTAATCTACCGTCGTCGTTTTTGGCTAGCGCGTTTTTTACCAGTTTCATAATGTCGTTTCTAAAAAACACTAATAGTGCAATCAGAGTTCCAAGGTGTAGTGCAATATCAAACGCTAGAGTGTTTTCAGTCGACCCGAACATATCATGCAACAAAACCAAATGACCAGAGCTAGAAACAGGGATAAATTCGGTTAAACCTTGAAACAGCCCCAGTATAAATGCTTCAAAAATAGACATGATATTAGTATATAGGAGTTAGGAGTTAGTATCTAGGAACTGTTTGACTTTTTTATCAAATTTTGCTATAATAAAGTGATTAAATAAAAAAATAAACATCATGCCAGAATCAATACCAACCCCAACAGAAACTCCAGCTGTACATATCAATATGGGACGCAAGCCTAAGGCTGCTGATGTTCCCGAAATACATATAAACATGGGACGACCCGAATCAGGTTCTGGTTTAATTGGTCTAGAGGTAGAATTAGTGAGAACAGTGTCACACGATACGCTTGATGACTTCTTGTCACATATTGAAGCGGGGGGCGTATTCAAATCCCATGGAGAACCAGTGCGTGCTGTACTTAAACCAAATGGAATGTATGATTTAGTTAATGCAGAAACTGGAGTGATCAGGTCAGGAAATGTTCCTAAAGGCAGAATGAAAACAAGATTTGATGCAAAAATTACTGAAGATCCAAGTGCATATACTTACTAAATGTGATGTAAACTAATATTATGAGTAATACTTGGTGGTTAGTTAAAGCTGATCCGAATAGTGACTATTCTATTGATGATCTACGGCGTGACGGAGAGACAGTATGGGACGGCGTGCATAATAATGCGGCTATTTTGCACATCCAGAAAATGAAGGTTGGCGACAAAGTATACTTCTATCACTCGCAGAAAGAAAAATCTATTGTTGGCTTGGCTGAAGTATCCAGCGAACCATTTGAAAACAAAGCCGATCCACGTCGCTCCTGGGCTATGAAAATTAAATTTATAAAAAAATACGACAGACCCCTGCACTTATCAACAATTAAAGCTTCTCCGGAGTGCGCTGATTTTCAGTTAGTCACAATTGGTAGACTATCAGTAATGCCGGTGCAACCAAAAATCCAAAAATGGTTAGAGGCGCAATTAAACTAATGCCTAGTAGTGAGCTTTCTGCAATGTTCTGTTATGTATATGTTTTAAGGTCTCTATCTAGTGAAGAGAAGTATGTCGGTTTTACTCATGATTTACGAAGACGAATAACAGAACATAACAAAGGTCTAAATAAATCTACTAAGCCATACATACCATGGGAAATAATTTACTACGAAGCACACCGTAACGAACTTGATGGTAGACGAAGAGAAAAGTATCTCAAGTCTACAAATGGACGACAAGCACTACAAAAAATGTTACGTGAACAATTAAAGCCGTCCGAGCTTCAAGTTCAGCAGAAAGTCTACAACTAGGATGGCTACGCGTTCTAGAAAAGAAGCTCTGCGCTACAGAAAAGATCTAAAAACAGATCAATATGATGATTGTGTTTTTTGTTTGATCGAAAGAGAGCAAGAAAGAATTATAGAAAAAGCTGATAACTTTTATGTAATTAAGAATAAATATCCATATTCGCATTGGGATCTTCAAAAAGTAACCGATCATTTAATGATAATCCCCAAAAAACACACCGACACCCTAAGCGATTTGACTTCTGATGAGGCGGTAGAATACGTGAAATTGATAGGATCCTACGAATCTCAAGGCTATAGCGTGTATTCACGAGCTCCGGTGTCTGTCATCAAATCTGTTGTACACCAACATACCCATTTGATTAAAACTATTCCAGAAGAATCAAAACTACTGGTTTACGCTAAAAAACCTTATATCCGAATAGCAATCTAAATCGCTATTGACAATTATGTATACATAACATACAATGTATACATGTCAAATATACAATACACAATCAGAAAAATACCAGTTCCTGTAGATCAGATACTCCGAAAACGCGCCGAAAGAGAGAATAAACCATTTAATACTGTTGTGATTGAAGCTCTAACAGAACAAACAACCGGAACAAAGAAACCTTCACTCAAGAAAAAAAGTGCTCTAGAACGATTGTGGGGTGCTAACACACTTGACGCTGGTTTTTACGAAGCTACAGAAGAACAGTCCAAGATTGATCCGGAAATATGGAAATAGGGTTCGTTTTAGATACTAGCGCCTACTCAGAATACGAAAGAAAAAATTTAAAAGTCGCTAAATATATGAATTCGGGCAAAATTATGTATATGCCTGTTATTGTGCTTGGGGAGCTCCGGGGGGGATTTTTAAATGGCAGTAAGCCACTCAAGAACGAGGATATACTTAACGATTTTCTAAATATGCCAAACGTGACTGTTCTGAAAATCACAGAAAAAACTACTGAAATATATGCAAAAATCTATGCATCCCTCAGAAAAGCTAGTACACCAGTTGGCACAAATGACATGTGGATCGCTTCGATCTGTATAGAAAACAAATTGCCCTTGCTTACTTTAGATGCCGACTTTTCAAAAATACCTGGGCTTAAAATCTTAGAATTATAGTTTGACCTTCATTATTGACGGCAACCGTTTATAACCGTATAATCTACCTCTGATGATGTGTTCCTGTAGCCTGCATCGGGAAGAGTAACTAGACTTGCCCCGCAGGGGTCGATTTATTCGATCGAGTGATGAGAAACCCAGAAGCGGTTTCTCATAAGCGTCAGCGTTATTCCCGAGTAGCTCAATGGTGGAGCAAGAAGCTGTTAACTTCGAGGTTGCCAGTTCGAGTCTGGCCTCGGGAGCCAAAATGATAGGACCATCCGAAAGGGTGGTCTTTTCTTTTTGATTCCTCTAGGCCATTCCGAACTGGATTGGTGTGAAACACCCAGTTCGCTATTTAGTCATAATCCCCATACTTTTAGGGTGGTTGGATTAAATATACCTTAGTATTCTGGCCTCCCCGAGCCAAGTATAAACACTATGAAAGCATGGTTTTTTGTATTTTTATGAGACAATTCTATGTATGAATACCGTACTTGCGTTTGTTAACACAAATAGGTGCACAATCGAGCAAGCTGCACGTCAAGACTCAGCCCAAAAATTGGCTATAGTAGTAGTTCTAATTATTTTATCCATTACAGCATACTTGGCTTATAAATCAGCTAACGCTGAAAATAACAGATCTATTATCTTAATAGTCGTATCTGGTCTAATAATTTCAGTTGTTGCTTATTATGCTATTGGTTTATTTTTTGCCCCTTGGTGTCAGTAAATTCGCATCACGTCCACAACTGCGAGATAAAATAAGAAAGGATCCATCGGGTCCTTTCTTATTTTATCTCGCTGAGTCAGACTTGAAATGGATTGGTGTGAAACACCCAATTCGCTAACTCCCTGCCAACTGGTTGGTAAACGGGCGGATTACCATATTTCTGGCCTCGGGAGCCAAGCCAAGAAAGACAAAGTCAGAACCGTTAATTCAGTTCTGACTTTTTCATACCCAGAGTAGAATCTAATTGAGGTTAGTATAAATTGTCTAATATGTTTCAGCACTCAGTAGCATTTGTTCTAAGTCCTCTATCACTTCTACATTGTTAGCAACATTGCATAGAGTACCCTTGTGTTTCCATAGATACAGATTCTTGCCGTCGGTGTTTAGCGTGCTTAGTAGAGAATATTCTTCTCCGTGGTATGAAGTTATATCTTTATCGTAAGATAGTACAAATAGCTTATTGCAGTTCTGTACACCCGGAACTCTATCGAATAGTTGTTGTCCTTCTGGGACACCCCATTGGTTGTATTGATAAAGTTCTGCTATAGAGTCTCTCTTTATTGTGTCGGAACTGATAGTTATTGAAGCCTTGATATTACTATCTGGATCTTCTTGATTATAAGCATATACAATTTTTTGATTGTTAATTGTTTTAAACCTTAGTTTTGCTTCAGGAATATATTGGTAAGTGTTTTCGGGTGTTAACGGCGCTTCACGAGTCAGGTTTGATATTGCTGAATTAATCATATAAACAAGTTCGGTGGATGGAAGATTCCAATTTTGAGTTCTTGCACTAGTAAACAAAAACAAACCTAAGATGGCTATTGCAAAGATTACTGTTTGAATACCTAATGTAACGAAGAGAAACTTTTTTGAGACAGCTTTGTTTTTTTGTTTTTTTAGCATAAATACAACTATACGCCAAAACAGTTCTGATAGCACATTAATTATCGATTAGTAGATTTTTTATAGTAATTATAACTCCCCATAACCGTGAGCCGGGTTAGTTGTTAAACTTGAGTTGATACTCGTATTAAATAAATTGGATAATTTCAAACTCAGTTTTGTTATAGTCATAATATGGATAGTCAAGTTGCGGTAAAGGCGGTAATAAAAAATTCGGACGGTAAATTCCTTATAGTTCGAGAGGGTGAAAGATGGCAAGCGGTTGGTGGTCGCCTAGAAAAAGGTGAGAAATTAGAAGACGGATTAAGGCGTGAAATCGAAGAAGAAACCAGTATTACTGATTTAGAGATCGGTAAAGTTATTCACGTTGATGAATGGTTCGCAAAGCCCGAGGGCGAATTAAAGCATATCGTTGCGCTATTTTATCTATGTGAAGTTAAATCTGACACTGTGCGACTAAGCGAAGAACATCAAGAATACGCCTGGGTAACTGTTAATGACCTTGAAAAGTATGGTAGTAATCTAGAAAAAGAGATACGAGAAGCAATTATACTAGCAACTATGTAGGCACATGTCGGTAGCTATAACAACTAGGTTCACTGAACTAATCATGGATAAAAACTAAGCTACCTTTGATACTATGTAATAAGTATATTATGAAAACAGTAATACTCTTTCATGGAACAGATGGCAACTCAAATAGTGGATGGTTACATTGGCTAAAAATAGAACTTGAGTCACAAGGTTTAAAGGTATGGGTTCCTGATCTTCCAAACGCCGGTAACCCTAGTCTCAGAGAGTGGACAGAATATGTAAATTCGTATACGCCTCTAAGTATTGATAAAGAAACGCTATTGGTTGGTCATTCCGCTGGAGCTGTACTTGCTTTAATAATTGCGCAGTCACAACCCGTTAGACAAACTATTTCTGTGGGGGTTTTCAAAGACCTTTCTTTTCTGCACGAAAAACTTAATTGGCACGCAAATGATCGATTTTTTGATATAAATTTTGATTTTGAGGCAATCAAACGAAACGCAAGCTCAAGACTTTTTATTCATTCAGATAACGATCCATACTGTCCTTTGGAT
>Ga0224722_1001702_pt1 | contig 12059 bp, 10 predicted proteins | sample Balambano_FR1_Me_FD_161646 | JGI IMG/M metagenome (GOLD analysis project Ga0224722, IMG submission 161646) | Freshwater sediment microbial communities from Lake Towuti, South Sulawesi, Indonesia - Balambano_FR1_MetaG | ecosystem: Environmental > Aquatic > Freshwater > Lake > Sediment | place...
TATAAAGGGAGGGGGGAGTATATCTTCATTAATTTGATTCCCCCTCCCTTTATAGGGGAGGGGGTTAGGGGGAGAGGTTCCCAAAGCGTCCTTGAATCCTCGTGTCGCTGGCAAATCGCCACACTGCGCCTTCAGTTCTGCAAGGGAGATGCGCGAGAGCAGAGCATCTATCTCCTCGTGTTTGGTTGCTAAAATCCTCTCTAAAATCGTCCCCGTCATGCGCTTGCTGCTCCCAATTTCTGTGTGAAGGCGATAAATTCATCCAGTTTTGCGTTAGCACTACCGCTCGTAATAACCGCCTCTGCCTTGGCGACCCCCGCCCCCAGATTCTCCACGACTCCTGCGACATAGAATGCTGCCGCCGCATTCGCAAGGACAATCTCTCGTTGCGCCTGAGACGAGGTTCCTCCCAACACAGAGCGCAAGAGGTGTGCATTGGCTTCGGGGGTTTCTCCAGCGATAAGACTCTCCGGGTCTGCCGTAGCAAGATGGAGTTCGGTTGGAGTCAGTGGGTAGGTGGTGACAGCACCATCGCGTAGTTCGGCTACCGTGGTAGTTCCCATCGTCGAAATCTCATCCAAGCCCGGTTCACCATGCACCACCAGCACTCGTTCTGCGCCCAATCGCCCTAGAACCTGCGCCAACGGCTCACACAACAACGCATCGTAGACTCCAATCACCTGTCGAGTGGCTCCTGCCGGATTGGTTAGCGGACCCAAAAGGTTAAAGACCGTGCGAAATCCGAGTTCGGCACGAATCGGGGCAGCATACTTCATCGCCGGGTGATGCGAGCGGGCAAAGAGGAAACCGATTCCCACCGTGTCTATGCAGTGTGCCACGGCTTCGGGGACCAAGTCTAGGCGTACTCCCAATGCCTCCAAGACATCTGCTGAGCCACACTTGCTGGTAACACTCCGGTTGCCATGTTTTGCCACGGGAACACCTCCTGCTGCAACAACAAACGCTGAGGCAGTGGAGATATTAAAGGTTTTTACTTTATCTCCCCCAGTTCCACAGGTATCTACGAGGGGGCTACGGTGTGTGGTCACGCGGAGCGACCTTGCCCGCATCGCTTCGGCAAACCCAGTGATTTCATCCACTGTTTCACCTTTGATACGTAGCGCGGTCAGAAACGCCCCGATTTGCGACGGCGGTACATTGCCGTCCATCAGGGAACCCATTGCCTCCGCCGATTCGGCAGTGGTAAGAGATTGCCCGGCAATCAGTTTTTCCAGTGTCTGTTTCATAGATTGAGAAAGTTCTTTAAGAGTTGGTATCCGTGTTCGGTGAGGACGCTCTCCGGGTGAAACTGTACCCCTTCCACAGGTAGAGTTCTGTGCCGCACGCCCATAATCTCCCCTTCGGCGGTTTCCGCAGTGATTTCCAAGCAATCTGGCAAGGTTGCCCGCTCAATCAGTAGAGAGTGGTAGCGTGTTGCGGTAAAGTTCTGCGGTAGGTCTGTAAAGACACCCATATTGGTATGCTGAATTGGGGAGGTCTTACCATGCATTAAGCGGTTCGCACGAACAATATTCGCCCCAAAGGCATACCCAATACTCTGATGCCCCAAGCAAACCCCTAAGAGGGGAATCTTACCTGCGAAGTGCCGAATCACCTCTACCGAAACTCCGGCTTCCTTGGGAGAGCAGGGACCGGGAGAGATAAGCAGGTGGTCGGGTTGACGCTGTTCAATCTCCGCCGAAGTAATAGCATCATTGCGATAGACCTCAATTGTCTGCCCTAACTCTCCCAAGTATTGCACCAAGTTATAGGTGAACGAGTCATAATTATCTATAACAAGTATCATGGATTACTCCTCTGTATCCGGGTCAATCCCCAACTCCCGCAGTCGTGCCGCTAACTTTGCCGCCTTTGCTTCCGCATTATTTGCCCGTGTTGCCTCCGTATCTGCTCGCCTGGCTTCGGCTTCCGCACGCGCTTCGGCTTCACGGCGCAGGGCAAAGACTTCCATGTACGTCTTAAAGCGTTCCCCATCGGGGCGGTAGACGTGCACCGTGCCGTTCTCGCGCACAAAGCGGATACCTAACCGGGGACTGGTAAACGAATCCTCCAACGGTACTACCTCAAAGAGATCTGTTTCTAACGAACGTATCCAGATATTGAGTTCAATCTGCTCTGGGTCTTGGCGTTGATAGTCAGGGGAGAGCAGATAATACTCCTCGGTTCCGTACTGTTCATAGAAGTCCCGCTTTCGTGCCATCTCTCCCGGACGGTTCCCCGGTGAAAGCACTTCAAAAACCACCTGAATCGGAATATTCTCCTCCTCAAACTGCTTGTACGACCCTCGATAGCCCTTTGGTCTGCCGAAAGCAACAAAAGCATCGGGAGCGTTCCGAATCTCTGGGTGTCTCTCTACCGGATACCACAGCATATCTCCGGCGACATAGACATCGGGGTTCTCCCGTAACATATCTTCCAAGTTCCATTTTAGAGTGGTAATCCACTCAAATTGAAGGTCATTTTCTGCCATCGGTTCTCCATCGCTATCGGGGTAGATAACTACTTCCTCACCGTTGCCGTTGTTGACGACCTTCGTCTCCACCAAATCGCCGATAGAGCGTATCAAAATGGGCATAGCCGTCTCCTTTCGTATTCTTACTCTAAGCCCTGTTCTGCCATCTCAATCGCCCGCCGAATCGCGTTCGATTTATTGATAGTCTCCTCATACTCCAACTCCGCATCGGAATCGGCAACAATTCCACCACCTGCTTGAAAATAGGCAATCCCCTCTTTCGCCAACATCGTGCGAATGGTGATACAGGCATCCAAGTTTCCGTTGTAGGAAAAGTAGCCGATGGCTCCTCCATAGATACCGCGCCGAGTGGGTTCTACCTCCTCGATAATCTGCATCGCCCGTACCTTCGGTGCCCCGGAGAGCGTTCCTGCCGGGAAGGTTGCCCGTAGCAGGTCGAATGGAGTCTTGTCCTTCCGCAGAGTCCCCGTAACATTACTGACAATATGCATTACATGGCTATATTTTTCAACAACCATAAGTTCATTGACCTTAACCGAACCGTACTCACAGACACGCCCAATATCATTACGTCCGAGGTCTACCAGCATAATATGCTCGGCACGCTCTTTTTCGTCGGCTAAGAGTTCGTCGGCAAGTGCCTCATCCTCTTCCGGGGTTGCCCCACGTTTGCGTGTCCCCGCAATCGGACGCACCGTGACTTTGCCCTGTTCCTGAGTGACCAGTATCTCCGGGGAAGCCCCCACCAGTGTAATTCCATCATCAAAGGACAGGTAGAACATATACGGGGAAGGGTTTAAGGAGCGCACCGCACGGTAGACATCAAAGGTGTCCGCGTGTAAGGGGCGGCTAAAGCGTTGCGCGATAACCGCTTGGATAATGTCTCCGGCAGCAATATACTCTTTGGTCTGCTGAATCATCTGCCGATACTGCTCACGGGTCACATTGGACTTCTCCCCCCAATCCCCAAGGGGAGAGAGGGGGTCAGCACCGGGAGGCGAAGACGGTGTGGTGGTAGTGGGTTGACGAAGCATTTGGATTAACTCTTCGATTTTGGCAACGGCTTCATCGTAGGCGGTATCGGGGTCGGTGTCAGGGGTAAGGCGGGCATTGGCAAGGACACGGAGACGATGACGAACATGGTCGAAGATACAAAGGGTATCGGTTAGCAACAGGTGAACATCGGGCAGTTGCAGGTCATCCGTGGTGAAATCGCCAATCGGTTCGATAAAACGCACCCAATCATACCCGATATAGCCGACTGCCCCTCCCACAAACCGAGGCATTCCCGGTAGTTCTACATAGCGCACGGGCGCGAGCAGTTCTTCCAACAGATGCAGAGGGTCTTGCCCCGGTTCTAAAATCGGTTCGCGTATTGTGCCACCTTCGGTGATAGTGACGGTTTGCCCTTTGGCGCAAAAGGTAAGATAGGGGTCTGCACCGAGGAATGAGTACCGCGCCATCCTCTCTCCGCCTTCCACCGATTCTAAGAGGAACGCATTGGGGCGGTGTGCGAGCTTTTGGAAAGCCGAAACCGGGGTTTCCCTGTCGGCGAGAATGTCCCGGTAGACAGGTATCAGATTGCCTTGTGTGGCGAGGCGGCAAAACGTTTCCCTATCGGGAAGAAATGCAAAATCGGTGCGTATCGTAGACACAAGCGTTTCCTTCTTTGAGGCTCTCTGCGATGATTATAGATTTGTTGAGCATTAAATACAAACCCAAACAACAAAAAGGGAACCGTCCCGTCGGACCGTTCCCTGTGTAAAATCGTCTGCGTTGGTGTTTATGTTCAGGCGAGTGCCGGGAGCGGCAACGACGAGATATTATCGTTGCGCCACCACCATCCCTTGCTCAAAACCACTGTCCCTCGCATCTTGCGTACAGCGTAACACGGAGTCTCCTGCTTGTCAAGCCTTCCCGATAGGAGCAAGTGAAACAGCACATTGGTCAAATACCGCCATTTGGGTAGGGGTTCCACGGTTCGCTTCGGTATCTTCTGCCCCCACTCCCGAAAAGGCAACGGTAAAGCCGTGTGTCGCTGCCACAGCGGTTGCCCACTCCTGAAACTGCGAACGTGTCCACTCAAAACGATGGTCAGGGTGGCGGAACTTCCCTGCCGGAAGCGATTTCCAGACCGAGTTATACTCACCGTTCGGTGTTGTCAGAATTACCCGACGTGGACGCGCAAACTCAAAGACAACGCGAACTAATGTCTGGAGACGCTCGGCATCCAGATGTTCAATCACCTCGTTAAGTAGAGCGACATCATAGCCCGTCAGGCGTTCGTCCCGATAGACCAGCGACCCCTGAAACAGTAGCAGGCGTTCCTGCTCCCGTTCCGAAAGTCGCTCCACTCGTAGCCGTCGTTTTGCCTTCGCCAGTTCTACGGGGGAGACATCCATCCCTGCCAGCTGTTCCAAGGCAAGTTCCTTCGCGTTCCAGAGAGCAGACAGGGTACGCCCCTCTCCGCAACCGAGGTCAATCACACGTCGGGCAGGGGGTTGCAGTTCGGCGACAGCGATAAGGGTTGCCGCGATTCTTTGGTCATTCAAGCGAACGGGAGTCTCTAACATCTCCTCCCCAACTCCTGCCTGCATGATGCTATCCGCTTCGGCTTCTGGGGTATTACGCTCCTCCACCTCCACTAATCGGGCTAATGCCGAGTCAATGAGTGAGGCACGGAAGCGCAGGTAACGATTGGTTATCAACTCTTTTTCTGGGTGATTTGCGAGCCAACCTTCGCCACGGGTCAGGAGTTTTTCTACTTCGTCCTCGCCGATGTAGTAGTGCTTGGCGTTATCCAAAACCGGAATTAGGACATAGAGATGGGTTAGCAGGTCGCGTACAGTCACTTCGGCGGTAAGGGTGACATGGTGTTGTTCGCTCATGCCCCATTCGGGAAACGTTGTGTCCAAAACCCCTACGGCTTCGGTCTGTACTGTATAACCTAACGGTTCAAAGAGCCGACTTATTAGCGTGGTATTTCCCGACAATCCGTACAACGTCGCAGTGAGTGGCAGTCGTGCAACGACAAATTCTGCTTTCTCCTTTGCTTGCCCATTCAGTGCGGAGCGGAATGCTTCGTTGAGCGCAACGGAGAGAAGCGACGATGGGACATAAGGACGTGTGGAGACATACTGCCCCAACGTCCCACCACTCTTTCCCCTCCCTCGCACTAGATTCACGGGGTCTACCGTCACCTCAATAGCGACAGTACAGCGTTCTGGGGTGGCTTCTGGGTAGAACACCCGAATTGTGCCATACGAAAACTCTCGTTCAAAGAGCGAAATCGGGTTTTTATGTAGCAGGAAACCCAAATCCGTGGCTTCTCTGGATAGGTTCGTCGTTGTATGCGTAATGGTTAAAATCATCAGTATCTCCTTTCCTGACGAGCATTGGTGGAAGGCAGAGGTTTACAAACGCGGGTCTACCGGTTCGCTTTCTAAGGACAGAATGGAAAAGACGCACTCATGGACGCGGCGGAGTGGTTCTCGGCGGATAAAACGCTCCAATGCCTCCACTCCCAGCGCGAACTCCTGTAGTGCAAGACTGCGTTTTCGCCCCAAGCCACGCTCCTTTAACCGAGCGAGGTTCTCAGGCATGGTATACTCCGGTCCGTAGATAATCCTTAGGTATTCGCGCCCCCGTACCTTGACTGCAGGTTGCCCTTTTGCCGGGATAAAGACTTCGGGCTTTACCACCATCCCCTCACCACCACAAGCGGTTTTCTCCTCCCACCAACGAACTCCACTCGCGATAGATTCTGCCTCCGTTGTGTCTACAGTTATCCATTCGGTTGCTTGAAACAGAGGTGAGACTTCCGCAAGTCGTGCCATCATTTCCATATGCCACCGATGAGGGCGGTCTAAAAAGGTCTGTCCCTCTCCGGCAAGGACATGAAACGGGGCGATTTTCAAGTCTGCTACCCCGTTTACCTGCCAACAGTATCGCCGGTACGCCGTTCGGTAGTCTCGTAGTGCCGAGAGTCGAATTTGGGTGCGAGTCCGGTTCTCCTCCGCTCCGGCAAGCCCGCGCTCCTCTGCCTGTTTCCACAGTCGCTCTGCCACGCTCAGAACGGCTTCTCCCGCTATGGCAACGGGTGCGTACTGCTCTCGAAGCAAGCCCTGTGCCTTTGCGTTCCACGGCATAATCTCCGCATCGAGGCACACCCAATCGGTATTCCACTCTGCCCAGAGATTTGCCCGTTCGAGTGCCTCTCCTGCCTCAGTTAGAATGGCGGCTGTCCTCTCCGGGTTGTCAAAGAAGGGACGACCCGTTCGCGTGACCATCACACCCACTTCCCCCGTGGCTGCCCCAAAGCGTTGGCGAGCAACCTCTGGATTCCGGCAGACCACCAGAACCGCCCGTGACCCCATGTGCTTCTCTTGGCAGATAACCCGTTGTTCGCCCTGCGATGCAAAGCAAGCGAACGCCTCCTCTGGGTACTCCAGAAAGCCCTCTTTCTTTGTCGTTTCCACCGGGGACATCGTGGGAGGCAAATAGAGCAGCCACCGAGGGTGAACTGCAAACCGGCTCAACACCTCCAACGCCGCCGCCGCGTTCTCCTCCGCAACTACCATACGACCCCGCAGGCGCGTCTCTACCGTCCTTCGTCCCATAAAGTCCGCAATATCGGGAACATCATCCAAACGCCACTGCTCCGAGACCCCATCCGTTTGGGGCAAGAGAGGTCGTGCCGATTCAGCATAGGTCGCCTTGGCGGATACGGAAACGGTCTGCCGTTCGGGGTAGCGTAGTGCCGTAAGTTCTCCCCCGAAAACACACCCGGTATCCAGATTCAGGGTGTTGTTTACCCATTCCAGACCGGCAGTGGGAGTATGCCCATAGACAACCATTGCCTCCCCTCGGTACTCCTGCGCCCAATCCCGCCGAATCGGTAAGCCGTCGCTGTCGGTTTCCCCAGTAATATCCCCATAGAGAGCAAAGGTTCGCAATGTCCCTGAGGAACGTCCGTGCATACTCTCCGGCAATCCGGCATGCGCCACCACTAACTTGCCCCCATCCAACCAAAGGTGCGTTGGTAACTCCTCGATAAAATCTACAAAAGCACGGGTGAAAGTATCCTGCTCTGTATCGGGAAGGGCGTGAATCTGCGCTAAAGACACCTCCAAGCCGTGCTTGATTTCTGTCTTGCGTCCTTGCAATGTTCGCTTCAGTTTATCGTCATGGTTGCCGGGAACACAGAAAGCCGTTCCTGCCTGCACCATGGATAGCACTAAGCGCACCACACCCACAGAATCGGGTCCTCGGTCTACCAAGTCCCCCACAAAAACGGCACGTCGTCCTTCCGAGTGGCTCCATACACCTTCGGGGTTGGGAGCATAACCAAGCAGTCCCAACAGTTCCAGAAGTTCCTCTAAGCACCCATGCACATCGCCGATGATGTCAAATCCTCCCGTTTCTGAGCGACGGTCGGGGCGCAGGGGAACCGCGTCAAAGGTCGCAGCCTCCATCGCTTCCAAACCATTGAGGTGGTAGACATGCCGAAAGCCCTCACGCTGCAAACCTTTGAGTGAGCGACGCAGTTCGCGGATATGACGTTCGACAACATGCTTTCCAAAGTTACGGTTGGGACGGTTCACGTTCCGCTCGTGGCAAATCTTCTCTGGTACATCTAGGACAATAGCAACGGGAACCGCATGGTAGCGTCGTGCCAACTCCAACAAGGGTTTTCGTGCGCCCTCCTGAACATTGGTGGCATCTATTACTGTCCGTTTCCGGCGGCGCAATCGAATCGCTGTCAGGTGGTGCAAGGCATCAAAGGCATCTTGGGTGGCAGATTGGTCGGTTTCGTCATCGCTGACCACGGCACGGAAATAGTCAGAGGATAGAATCTCCGTGGGCAGGAAGTGCCGCTCGGCAAAGGTGGACTTCCCACTCCCCGAAGCCCCCATTAGCACCACCAACGAAAAATCGGGTAACTCTATCGGCATCTCGTCTTGTGTCTCTCCTAAAGCAGTCTGCGGAAGCAATCTTCTCGCAACAGTATCGCAACAGTAGTATAGCCTGTTAAATGCCCGTAGGTTCCGATTTCTGAGAGAATCTAATGCGGGTTGTCTTGATGGTGGCGGAGTTCTTCTTCGTAAGGTTCGGTGTGTATGACGACATGGACATTGGGCAGAGTAGCGCGGATATCATCCTCTAAAGCCTCGGTCAAACGGTGTGCCTCCCGCAGAGACATCTCATCATCCACCTGAATATGCACGTCAATATGCCGGTGTGAGCCAGATTTGCGAGTTCGTAGTTTGTGCCATCCCAGTATATCGGGGTTATTGGCGATAACTGCCTGAACCTGCCGAACTTCCTCTTCAGGGAGCCGTTCATCCAATAGGGGGCGGCACGCGGCGACCAAAATCATCCAACCTGTTCGCAAAATAAATAGGGCGACCACCAAAGCGACTATCGGGTCGAATCGGTTCTCCCCGGTGATTGCCACTAACCCCAATCCGACCAAGACCCCCAACGATGTCCAGACATCAATCTGTAGGTGGTGGGCATCGGCTTCTAATGCAAGGGAGTCAGTTTCTCGTGCCACCCGAAACAGATAGCGCGAAACAACGATATTGACTACCGCCGAAATTCCCATGACGAGAATCCCCCACATAACCTGTTGTGTTTCTTGTGGGTGTAACAAGGCATGGATAGATTCGTGGACGATGTACCCTCCTGCCGCCAAAATCAGGAGTGCTTCCAGCACCCCGGAGAGAGACTCCATCTTGCCATGACCAAAGGGGTGCTCCTCGTCGGGGGGAGTATCGGAGGCGCGAACAGCAAAGAAGGCGATGAGGGCGGCAAGGAGGTCGGTGGCAGAGTGTATTGCCTCCGAAATAACTGCCACCGAACCGATAGTTAGTCCCACCCCCAGCTTGAGAGCAACTAAAAAGAGGTTGGAGACAATAGAAAGACGCGCTGCTTGCGTCTTTTCCGTGGTGGGAGTCGCTTGCATCGCGTCTATTTCCTACAGGGTACTTTGTGCGAAGGGTTAGGTTGCCGGGGCAATAACGATATATCGCTCTGGCTCTTCCCCCTCGGAGTAGGTGCGAATACCGGGAAACTCCGAGAGTGCCTGATGCACTATCCGGCGTTCCAACGGCGAAAGAGGGTCTAAGACCGCCTCTTGCCCGGTGGCTTCTACCTGTTGGGCTAACTCGGTGGCTAAGTTTTTCAAGGTCTGCTCACGGCGCACACGGTAGTTATCCGCATCGAAGGTGATATGAAAACGCGAGTTTCCCCGTTTATGTACGGAGAGGAGTGCAAGATACTGCAACGAATCTAAGACCTGCCCCGCACGTCCCACAAAGAAACGCGAGTCGGGACCGGTGAAAGCGATGGTCACACCCTCGGCTTCGTTCTTCGCTACAACGGCTGTCATGTCCATTCCTGAAGCCTCGGCGACCCCTTGTGCAAACTCCAACGCTCGCCCGACTAACTCCTCCTGCTCCGCATCCATCGCCATTCCGGCAAACCCCTTTTCCAAGATTGTATAACGGTATTAGTTCGGCAGACTATCTCTTTATCCTTCTTCGCGATTTCTGAGAGACCAACCGCTTTGTTGCACGATTTGACTTGTTTTCCGTGCCGTTGGTTCCCACAGTTCCTGAGGAGGTGGCAGGGCTATCCGAACTATCTTCCCCTTTTACCACTAACGGCGGTAACTCTGGTAGGGTGCGGTAGATTATCTGCTGTTGCACCAAACCCAACACATTCGAGGCAAACCAATAAAGGACAAATGCCGATGCTATTTGCCACTGCAACATCATCACAAAGAAGATGATGGGCATCATTACGGTCATCATCTTCTGTTGCTCTGCCTGCACGGGGTCTGTGGGTGTGGTGGTAGGCATCAACTTGGTTTGCAGGTACATCGAAATCGCATAGACAATCAGAAGAAGCAGGTCGGGTTCCCCTAAGTTGTGCGCGATAGCATGGGCAAATGGGAAGGGCCACTTCGCACTTACCTCACCCAGAGACGGGGTCATCCAGAGGAAATGGGTGTTGGAGAAACGGAACTGGTAGTTCAAGATGACCATGTACATGAACCATGTCACGGGCAGTTGCAGAAGCATCGGGAGACATCCGGCAAACTCGTTGACCCCATGCTCGCGCATAAAGGCTTGCCGTTTCTCCATAAACTTCTGTGGGTCCTCCTTGTAACGCGCCTGAAGTTTCTGCAACTCCGGCATATAGCGTTGCATCTCCTTCATATTCTGGTACTGTTTGACACGCAGGGGCCAGAGAACTACCGTGACAATCACCGCAATCGCTAGTATCGCGATAATCGGAGAGTATGCCGGATTGTTCCCGAAGAGATGCACCAAAAAGTCCATCACCTTGTACTGAATAGACTCCGAGTTCTGCTTATCAATGCGCTGAATCATCGCTTCATAGGCGGCTTGTGCGTTGGGATAAGTTTCAGGAGCCGTGGTGCTGTTATACTGCTTTAGGGCGTTCTTAAACTGCAACTGTGCCGCCATGGGGTTGCCCGCACTCTTTTCCAGTGCTTCCACCTGCTCCATGACCGCTTTTAAGCCGTTGTCGCTCCCGGCAAACTTCTGCGCTACCGCTCCATAGTAGATAGCCGTATCGTTCCATAGTCTGGCGGCTTCGGACTTATTGCCCGCTTCCTCGGCAGCGCGTGCAGCAGCTTCTTTTGTCTCCCCGGCTTTGAACGCCTCTTCGACTGTATTGGAAACAGGCGGGGGCGGCGCAAGAGGTCCACACCCGGTCAGCGGAACAAGGACGACAAAAAGCGAGATTAAAAGAAAAATTCGTAATGAATGAAGTAGTCGTATGGGTTGTTTCAACGGCATCCTACCTAATTTCTGAGTCATCTTTTGGCTTATCAGTTGGATAATCGGTTGCGTAATCGGTTCAGAAAACAGTATCGGTTCAGCAATATGACACAGTTCTTTTCAGAATACCCGATTCTAAGACGATTAGCGAATCTGCGAGCAAATCTGTATCGGTTGTCTGTTGGGCAAATTCACGGCACAGGGTCGTACCCTCCCGATGAAAAAGGGTGGCAACGGCAGATACGGCACACTCCCAACCAGCATCCTTTGAGGGGACCATGCTTGGCGATTGCCTGTGCGGCGTACTCGGAACAGGTGGGGTGAAAGCGACAAACCGAGGGCATGGTACGGGAAAACTTTTGGTACAACCGAATCATCCCGATAAAAATCGTGCCAATCGCCTGACCAATCGTTACAGCAAGCCGTGGTTTAGCCACCGTTTGTGCCACTATTTCTCCCTCTTCTGCGTTGTTCGCCGCTCTATCGTCTGTCCTATCGGACACATCAACAGCAGTAGGGTTGCACGACTCGGTATCGGTTGTTTTCTCATCGGTGGTTCTTGGGTTGGTCATACCGCCTCTTCTTCTCCGCCACCGCTTCCTATTTCTGGTGTATTTATTGGTATATCGGTGGTATCCCGGTGAAAGAGACGAGCGCGTTCTGCCAACTGTTCTACCGCAGAACGAAGTTCCTCAAAGGTCGCCGTTTGGGAACCCGTGCGTGCCACCAAGACCACATCGAAGCCCGTGCGC
>Ga0224722_1001703_pt1 | contig 12051 bp, 10 predicted proteins | sample Balambano_FR1_Me_FD_161646 | JGI IMG/M metagenome (GOLD analysis project Ga0224722, IMG submission 161646) | Freshwater sediment microbial communities from Lake Towuti, South Sulawesi, Indonesia - Balambano_FR1_MetaG | ecosystem: Environmental > Aquatic > Freshwater > Lake > Sediment | place...
CCTCCACCAAATCCAGGCCGGATTCTTCACTGATTCGTCTTGCCTCCAGTGTAGAAACAACACCCAACTGATTACCTTCAGCATCGATCAATCGAACCTCTGGAACTCTAATGTCCTCATTGATCCGCAGTTTCTTATCTGTGCTAATTCTCTCTTCCTCCTAATCTATATCTATACGGCCTTTACGCGCCACAGCTTCACCAATTAACGCTAAACATTTCTCCACCGGCAAACTACCTAAATCAGTACCCTGTAGCGTACGCACAGATACAGTTCGTGTTTGAACCTCTCGATCCCCCACTACCAATAGGTAGGGGACACACTGCAATGTGTGTTCGCGGATTTTAAAGCCGATCTTCTCATTTCTCAAGTCCGATTTTGCTCTAATGCCCTGTTTTTTCAAAAAACCTACCATTTCTTCGGCATATTCCGCCTGACGATCAGTAATATTGATAACTATAGCTTGTACAGGGGCAAGCCATACAGGTAATTTACCAGCGTAGTGTTCTAATAATATACCAATAAAACGTTCTAAGGAGCCTACGATTGCACGATGCAACATAACAGGGACCTTTTTACTGCTGTCTTCGGCAATATAATACGCCCCTAAACGAGGAGGCATAGCATAATCTATCTGCAGAGTACCGCATTGCCAGGTACGGCCAATGCAATCTTTCAAATGAAATTCAATTTTTGGGCCATAGAAAGCACCTTCGCCTGGTTTCACTTCAAATGACAAGCCAGCATGACGAATGGCTTCACTAAGAGCCTGTTCTGCATGGTCCCATAGCTCATCCGTACCAATTCGTTTTACTGGCCGAGTAGCTAATTTAACAATAACATCATTAAAACCGAAATCTTTATAAGCATCTAACAAAGAACGAATAAAATGCACTGCTTCATGTTGAATTTGATCTTCCGTACAAAAAATATGGCCATCGTCTTGAGTAAGCTGCCTCACCCGCATTAATCCATGCATTGCGCCCGACATTTCATTGCGATGAACACAACCAAATTCAGCAAAACGGAGCGGTAAATCACGATAACTTCTTAAACCTTGTTTAAAGACTTGTATATGACAGGGACAACTCATAGGTTTAATAGCATATTGACGATCATCAGCGTGAACAACAAACATTTCTTCGCCAAACATATCCCAGTGTCCTGATTTTTTCCATAACTCAATATCAACAACTTGCGGAGTAACGATTTGTTCATACCCATTTTCTTCTACGCATTGACTAATGTATTGTTTGATTTGCTGATAAATAGTCAGTCCGTTAGCATGCCAAAATACCATGCCGGGCGCTTCTTCCTGGAAATGAAATAAATCCATCGCCTTTGCAATTTTACGATGATCGCGTTTTTCGGCTTCTTCCAAATTTTTAAGAAACCCATCTAATGATTTTTTATCTGTCCACGCTGTACCGTAGATGCGTTGCAGCATTTCATTGTTTGGATCACCGCGCCAATAAGCACCCGATACTTTTGTCAGTTTAAATGCTTTTAATTTGCCTGTGCTTGGCACGTGCGGGCCACGACAAAGATCGATAAAGTCGCCTTGTTGATAGGTAGTCAATTCCTCATTTTCTGGAATGTCTTCAATAATTTTAGCTTTGTATTCTTCGCCGATTTTACGGAAAAATGTAATTACCTCTTCACGTGACACAACTTTTCGTATCACTGGAAAATCTTTGCTGGCAAGTTCGTGCATTCTGGTTTCAATGGCAACTAAATCTTCTGGAGTAAATGTTCGCTCAAATACAAAGTCGTAATAAAAACCATTTTCAATTACAGGACCGATTGTGACTTGAGCACTGGGAAACAATTCTTTGACGGCTTGGGCAAGTAAGTGCGCCACAGAATGACGTATAACTTCTAGCGCAGCCGGGTCTTTATCGGTAACAATAGATACCACCGCATCTTGTTCTATCAAAAATGAGGTGTCAACCAGCTTACCGTCCACTTTTCCAGCTAACGCTGCTTTAGCAAGACCAGCACCAATACTCGCTGCAATATCTGCAACAGTGATTGGATTTGAAAATTGTTTTTGGCTTCCATCTGGAAGAGTAATTGATATCATTTTTTCATCCATTCCCTCACCCCTTGCTCTCTCCCGCTTGCGGGAGAGGGGGAGTTGGTAAGAATCTATATTTTATTGGTAGGCACGATTGGGATCGAACCAACGACCACCACCATGTCAAGGTGATGCTCTACCACTGAGCTACGTGCCTAATTTTCAATAATTAAATTTGGCCGATAAAGATACCATCACTAAAAAAGAGACGCAAGGATCTGATATAATAAACACAAAGGAGTGAGCTGTATGAGTTATGAATTCGCTACAGATGATGATGGTAAACCGTATATCAAGATAAATGTTAATGGCTACGCCCTATTATCAAATCCCATGTTGAACAAAGGCATGGCATTTCCGCAAAATGAACGGGAAATTTTCAACTTAATCGGTTTATTGCCCCCCAATGAAACCACTTTAGCCATCCAGCGCAAACGTTCTTACGAAATGTGTAAAAGCAAAATGTCCGACTTAGAAAAATATGTCTATTTGCGTGATTTGCAAGATTCGAATGAAACATTATTTTATAGTTTGCTATGCAGTCATATTCATGAACTAATGCCTATCATTTATACGCCTGTCGTTGGATTGGGATGCCAGCGTTTCAGTCATATTTATCGACGACCACGCGGTTTATTTATTTCATATCCAGATATAAACCGTATTGATGAAATATTGCGTCATCCACGATTTAATAATGTAAAAATAATTGTTGTGTCTGATGGCGAACGAATTTTAGGATTAGGCGATCAAGGCGCTGGCGGGATGGGAATTTCTATTGGAAAATTAGCTCTTTATACAGCGTGCGCAGGAATACATCCAACCTTAGCATTACCTGTTTTATTAGACACGGGCACAGACAATCCAGATTTATTAAATGATCCACTTTATATCGGTTGGCATCATAAACGCATACGAGGAGAAAAGTATGATGTATTCATTGATGCATTTGTTAACGCAGTAAAAAAACGTTTTCCGCATGTATTATTGCACTGGGAAGACTTCGCTCAGCAAAATGCAAACCCGATTTTAAATCGTTATATGAATCAACTTTGCACCTTTAACGATGATATACAAGGCACCGCGGCTGTTGCTGCAGGAACATTATTTGCTGCAATTAATGTAACCGGCACAGGATTACGTGATCAGCGTATTGCAATCGTAGGCGGAGGTTCGGCTGGATGTGGCATTAGCGCCCTCATTTTACGCGCTATGATTGAGGATGGGTTATCTCTATCAGAAGCAAAATCTCGTTTTTATATTATCGATAAACAGGGATTATTAGTTGAATCGATGACCGAGTTACTCCCATTTCAAAAACCCTTTGCACAGGCAAAAAATAACATTTCCTCTTGGCAATGTGATAATCCCAATAAAATCACATTAAAAGACGTTGTTAAAAATGTGCATCCCACTGTATTAATTGGCACATCAAGTCAACCCAATATCTTTACGGAAGACGTTGTGCGTGAGATAACAAAACACATCGAACGTCCTGTTATTTTTCCTTTATCAAACCCAACCGCCCTCAGTGAAGCAACACCCAGTGATTTAATGAAATGGACTGATGGAAAAGGAGTGATAAGCACAGGCAGTCCATTCAATGATATTATTAAAAATGGAAAATTTTTTCGCGTAGATCAAACAAACAACGCCTATATTTTTCCAGGATTGGGATTAGGCTTAACTGCTGTGAAATCGAAACTGATCACAGAGTCCATGTTTATGATAGCCGCTAAAGCACTCGCTGAATGTTCGCCAGCAAAATTAAACCGGGAAGACAATCTACTGCCTCCATTATCAAGCATTCGTGACGTTTCCTTTAAAGTTGCTTTAGCCGTGGCAAAGGAAGCAATGGATTCTGGATTAGCTGATTTTGATTCAAAACAAGATTTAGAAACAGTGATTCGCAATATGATGTGGGTACCAGAATATTTGCCCTATAAAAAACTCTAATGGGGGATTGATTCTATGTCCAATGATCGCTCAAATTCGAACAATCCTATCTATGGCAATCAAAGAAAATGGCAACAATATAATACAGAACAAACCAATAAATTTCACAGAATTTTACATTTTTACGATGCTTGCAAGAAGGGAAATTGCAAAAGAATTAATGCCAAATGAGTATGAATACAGAGATCAATTCGGTGAACTCAGAACTTCTGTTTCGATTGAAACAGTAGATGAATCGCCTAACAGAAAAGATCAAGCGTGGGAACGTTATCGTCCTCGCATTGCAGATATAGTTAATAATCATATTTTTCCCGAGATAAAAAAACAAATAGCCAATCGCTTGAGTTCTGATGATGCAGAAACACAAATTAACACCGATCAATATCAATGCACGTATTATCATCCCGATAATCCTTATTTTTTGTTCAATGCGCAACGGGATTTATTTAAATTGACAAGACAATTAGATCTCGCAAATGAATGTAAAGAGTTAGGTATAGAAAATCCATTTGGATCATATGTCATTGAATTATGCACTCTGCGTGTTTCTCAAACCGACCCTCAATCACCGCACAAGAGAATCGAAATAAATTATCCGGATTATGCAGATGCTACTCCTTCAACAAGACGCAAAGCTGTCTTTTTTTTAGCGAATGCTTATTTTAATAAAATATTAGCACTTGATTTGTCTAATAATGCAAATGATATCGCTATGAATTTATAAAATCATTTTTGCCAGAATGGAATAAACATTTACTTGATGCAAATAAGAAAAAGCGTAATCGTCCTGCTCGCCTGTCTCCAAGCGAACTAATCACTATACTGGTTCACTTTCATCAATCACATTATCGTAATTTCAAGTCTTTTTATCTACTCCATGTTAGGCAACACTTGCGCTCAGAATTTCCTCAACTACTTAGTTACAATCGATTCATTGCGCTAGTGCCAACGGTATTTGCCCCGATGTGCGCTTATTTGCAAAGTCAAAAAGCTTCTTCAGATGGCATTGGTTTTGTTGACTCAACCCCAATTATTGTTTGCTATCCCAAAAGGATTTATGGTCATATTTTCTAGGGGTTTACAATTAATCACAGGTATCAGAGGAAATATGAAAAATAAATTAATGCCATTATTCGATAAAATTATTTTGCGTAAGCGATCAATGATTGAGAGCATTAATAATCAGTTAAAAAATGTTTTCCAAATTGAACACACGCTGCATCGTAGCGTGCTCAATGGATTTATTAATATCCTCTCTGGATTGATTGCTTTTACACACCATGAGACAAAGCCCAGTTTAAAGCTTAGTGAGGCAGAGATGAGGTTGATTGATAATGCTGCTTAACCGGAACTCGCATTCTTACATTTATTTTATCTATTATTAGTAGCACGGCTATGGATTCAAATGTATTCATTAAAAAAACGAAGATTCTTAATTCTTATATTGATTTCACTGTTGAAAGATTATTAAAAACATTTAAATAATTAAATTTATATCGAAATAATTATTCGTGTCATTGGCAAGAACGCGCTGTTATTATTCTGGCTGATATGGATTATTTATACTATGATAGCTCGCCTTGTGGCAGATTCTACCAGAAAAATATTTGCAGATGTGGGCTATCTAATTTGATGGAGTATTTTTATGTTACAATTTAGAAAGTTAAAGAATTTTATTTTATTATTTTTTTTGTTTTTAATTAATGTTCCTGTTTATAGTAAATCCGTTGATGTTGATCAATTATTCCGAAATGCCAATTTGCAAAAATTAATTGGGACCAATATGCCTGTTAGTCTTGAAGCACAATTAAAAAATCCTCATGCAAAAACGCATCATATTAGCGATATGGATGATTTTGTTGCGATAGGTGTTATTGCCCCACTCTACTATACTGTTTTCACTGAGTTTGATCGGAAGCAAACTCTTATTCACACAGCACGTTATGATAGTCCATGGATGGGTGTTGCTGAATTTAATCAAAAAGAAATCCCGCAACTTTCTTTACAAGATGGTCTATATGCCATGCAGGCTTGCATGGCGCAATCAGGTGAACCTGCACCTGATGATATCATGCGTGTTATTGTATATAAAACCCTTAACACATCAGAGATGATTTATGACTACGTGTCTCAAGATCCTTATTTCCCGCCAGGTATTTGCAGAGAATTTTTATATTCACCCTCAACAGGAAAGTGTCAAATAGGAATGTTAATAGATTGCCGCATGGATATTTAATTATAAATTAGCAGATGCTACCGATGTTATATTTCCGTGTAATCAAGCAAATCAGATTGATCACGGAGGTTTTGCAATTGGTCTTGCCAATAACGCGCGGTGTTAAACCAGGGAAAATTTAAAGGAAATGCGGGATCTTCCCAGCGCTTTGCCAGCCATCCAGAATAATGGATCATGCGAAGCGAGCGCATTGCTTCAATCAGTTGGAGCTCTTTAGAATTAAAATCATGAAATTTCCGATAGCCGCGCAAAATGTGATTTAATTGTAATTCGGTATCATGCTTGCTTCCCGAGAGCAACATCCAAATATCTTGTATTGCAGGTCCCATAAGACAATCGTCCAGATCGACAATGTGTGGCCCAAGATTGTTCCACAACACATTGCCAGCATGACAATCACCATGTAAGCGAATGTAATTTACTTGATCTACTTCCTGAAAACGCTGCTGTATTTTTTGCAAAACTGTTTCACTAATAGCACAAAAATTTTGTTTTAATTCATGCGGGATAAAATTATGTTCAAGCAGGAAATGATAAGGTTCATGGCCATAACTTTGCGTATCCAGCTTCATGCGATGCTGAAATGGCCGACAAGCCCCAACGGCATGTAATCGCCCAATAAACCGACCCATCCATTCTAATTGCTCTAAATTATCTAACTCTAAAGCACGGCCGCCTCGTCGTGGAAATAATGCAAAGCGAAAACCTTTATACGTATGCAGTGTATTCCCGCTAGGAATAGAAAGCGGCGCAATCACTGGGATTTCATGAGCCACTAATTCTAATGCGAATTGATGTTCTTCGAGAATAGCTTCATTTGTCCAGCGAAAAGGCCGATAAAATTTCACGATGAGCGGTTCAGCATCTTCTATGCCTATCTGATAAACGCGATTTTCATAACTGTTTAATGGAAACAAGCTTCCTGTGCAACGAAAACCGAGGCTTTCGATCGCATTTAAGATGAGGTTCGGTTCTAAATTCGCGTAAGGTGTATTAAGGTTTGTCGTCAATTCATCCTCACCACCGCGACTTGGTCGCGGCATCCAGAGCGGTTTTTTCCGAAATGCCGGCTTCTGGATCCCGCGCATAAAGCGCGGGACGTCGGGACTTTGAGCCTAATTGACAACACATTTTAGTTTGATTCAAGTTGAATAGCTTCATTATAAAGGCGAAAAAAATTCATTCCAGCATCCTAAACATTTTCATCTCTTTTAACAAGAGATCAATTTTCTGATTTCATCAGACCTCTTGCCCAGCTGCCCAACCTGAAGACCAGGCCCACTGAAAATTATAGCCGCCTAACCAGCCTGTTACATCCAACACTTCACCAATAAAAAACAATCCTGGAAAATTCAACGCCCCCATCGTTTTTGATGAAATCGCATCGCAATCTACGCCACCTAATGTAACTTCTGCTGTGCGATAACCTTCAGTTCCATTGGGTTTTTCCGACCAGGCATTGAAGATTTTGGCAATTGTTTCAAGTTCTTGATGTGTGATAGTTGCTATTTTTTTCTCTGCTATAGTAGAACTTAAAAAGGTTTCAATTAAGCGTTTTGGCAAGTATTCTGCAATAATAGATTTTAATTGTTTTTGTGGCTGAAATTGTTTTGCTGATTTAAGCATTGTGAATGCATCAATCTCTGGGAGCATATTAATTATAATGTCTTCGCCATGTTGCCAATAAGAAGAAATTTGCAAAATAGCGGGCCCACTCAAGCCACGATGTGTAAACAATATATTTTCACGAAAACTAATCTGTTCATTGCTAACAAGGCTGTCCACTGAAATACCGGAAAGTGCAGCTAGCATTTCTTTTTTTTTCGGATGAAGCGTGAGCGGTACTAATCCGGCACGGGTGGGCCATACTTTAATCCCAAATTGCTCAGCAATTTTGTAGCCGAATGGGCTTGAACCCATGGTGGGTATTGATAAACCTCCACTTGCGATCACCAAGGATTGACAATGAAAATTTCCGCGGTTACTGATAATTTTGAAATGATGATCGCTGATTTTTTCAATTTTCTCTATATCAGTATTTAAACGAATTTCTACTTCAACTTGTTTGCACTCGGATAACAACATATTAAGAATATCTTGCGATTTACGGTCACAAAACAATTGTCCTAATGTTTTTTCATGAAATGAAATATGATGTCGTTTCACCAAATCGATAAAATCCCATTGCGTATAACGACTTAATGCGGATTTACAAAAATGTGGGTTATGGGAAATATAATTTTCATAACCAATATAGTAATTGGTAAAATTGCAGCGACCGCCTCCAGACATGAGAATTTTTTTGCCTGGTTTATTCGCTCGCTCAAATACCAAAACTTTCCGGCCTCGCTTGCCTGCTTCTATTGAACACATCAACCCAGCAGCACCCGCACCTATAATCACAACATCAACTTTTTCCATAGATGACAACAACCTCTATCCAAATTGTCGATCTAATTCGTTGTGAATTAAAACAACGCATTGAGAGGCAAATAACATTTTTCGCCCGAGACTCATTTTTGTCAGTCCTCGCCGCTCTAATACTTTAATGCTGTTTTTTGGCATAGGGAGATGATCGCTCAACACGAAAACGCCCGATTGTTCAAAGTTGATAGATCGAATGTCTTTTCCTTTTTTATCGAGCAAATAAACGGAGCAATGTTCTTGCAGCCTCTGCATTAAGGTATCAAATCCAAAGCCACAAATCTCAATTCCTGGTTCAATTGTTTGGATATTGCCTTTTGTAACCTTATTACCCCGTGCCAATGCAGAGGAAACTACTTCAAGAATAGCATATTCATGAAACCCTGGAAAAGAAAGCCCATTGTTTGATGAAAATTTTAAAGTTCTAGGAAAATCCGGCGTGCTATCAAGAACGACGTAGACTTCCACATCCGTTCTCATCCCATTCGAAAAATAAAAAGCATTTGCTAATGTATGAGCAATGATCTCGAAATGTTCGCGAGATCCAACTTGAGAAAATACTTTGTCAGCGTCAACTGTTCCTTTTCTAGCACGTATAACGAAGGCACGCATTTATTTTACCTTTACTTCAAATTTATCTTTAAAATCTTAGATTCTACCCACTTGAACCATAAATCAGGCCTATCAAATTCTTCTTCCGAAATAATTTTTTTTTCTTTGGCGGCATTTTTAATAGCAATCTCAAAAAATTTTCTTCTTTCTTTTGTTTCAGCATTTAATAAATAAGCATAAGCGTTTTCTAATGCCGGATTATCAATAAATAAGCGTGGTCTTTTTTGCGGGATAATTTGACTTGCATTTTCAATATTAAAAAGATTTTTTTTAGTGGCCATTTCAAAAATAACATTTATTACTTTCATTCCTTTTCTTGCTGTATGAAATTTAACAGCAAAACTCGCATAGGAATTTATTTCCTTGATTGCAGGGGTTAAAACAAAACGATCGAGATCATTATAATTAGACAGCTTATTATCCGGAATATGCAAGCGGCTACGCAAGTCAGCTATTTCTAAAGAAATTTGTGTTTGTTTTGAAAAATGAGCTTCACTTAAAATTTCATACAGCAAGTTACTATATTTTTGAGTGAAGTGCGCCTGGATTAGACATTTTTCTAGCGTAAGTGAATGAGTAAATAACTGTCGGCAATCAAGTGGATAAGAATAATATAATTTGCCCTGGAGTTTATCCAGTTCAGCTCTTGCTAATAAATTGGTTATTATCCACTCTCCAGATGGAGTTTCAAATTCGATTAGTGTCCTCATTAATCTTCTTAACGATTCTTTTAAACGATCGATTGGTGGCAAAGAAATTCCATACACCCCTTCAAGTTCAGTTAATGAAATTTTAAAGTCTAATTGCTTAGACAGCCCATTAAATGCGTTATGTAACAAATAGTTATAAAGCCGGCGATCAGAGAGAGCCAGCTCAGTTGAGCTATGCAGCAGTAAATTCTTTACATCTATATTAGTCATTTTCTTCCTAAGCGAGCCGTATTGCGAGCATTGACATATTTAAACTCGTAATATATAATAACACTAACTTCTTAAACAAAACGAGTGATTTTATGAAAGCATTATATATCAATAATCATGCTAAAGAGACAAGTAATACTAACATTGACCTAATTGAACGCCCAATGCCGCAAATCAATGGACATAATGAATGTCTGATAAAAATAGTTTCATCAGGAATTAATCCATCAGATGCTTTAGCTGTTAAAGGATATTTTAAACATGCCGTTATTCCAAGGATACCGGGTAGAGATTTTACCGGTGTTGTGATAGATGGCCCTTCTTATTTGATTGGAAAATCAGTTTGGGGAACAGGCGGTGCTGCGGGTATTGATTTTGACGGCACGCAAGCTCAATATATAAAATTGTTTGAACACGAAATGTCAGAAATTCCAGATAATCTTGATCTTGTGACTGCGGGTGTTCAGCCCCTGCCCTATGTAACAGCTTATTATAGTTTAGTAAAACGCGCACAAATTAAATCAAATGAAGCAGTGTTAATTGTTGGAGCACTCGGTCAGGTTGGCAGTGCTGCTATGTCCATCTGCCATTGGAAACAATGTAATGCGATTGCTTTAGTTAAAGGAAAAAATGAAACCGAACAAGCCATTCAGATGGGGTGGAATGCGATTAATTCCGAAGACGAAAATCTTTCTGAGGCGATACTTAAAGCAAATAATGGGCATAAAATACAAGTTATTCTAAATAGTATAGGAAATATTTATTGGAAAGATTTTTTAAATTCATTATCCGATTTTGGACGGATCGTTACAATTGGTGCACGTGAAAATACACGTGAAACAGCTATTAATTTATTTGATCTTTATCGCGCAAATCAAAATATTATTGGCATAAATACTGTTTCTTTAAATTTTAGTCAAAATGCAACATTACTGAACGAATTAAAAATAGGCTTTGAAGAAAATAAATTAATACCACGTATAGTAAAACCATTGAAAGTGTACACGATGGAACAAGCGAACCAAGCATATCAGGAAGTTATTAATGGGACTCAGAATCGTGTCGTTATACAATTTAATTAAATGGCAGGTATGTGATGAAAATAAATATCGAAAATTTTACTCAGAAAGTCTTAAGTGCATATGCTTGTATTGATAATCCTCGATTAAATAAATTAGTCGCTTCACTTATTAAACACTTGCATTCTTTTGTGAATGAAGCAAATTTAACTGAAAAAGAATGGGAATTTGCCTGGGATTTTTTAGCTAAAATGGCAAAATTTACGCACGCTGATCGCAATGAATTTTTGTTACTTGCAGATGTGTTAGGAGTAAGCCAACTGATTGAACAGATTAATCACCAACGACCGGCTAATACAGCAGGATTTGCATTAGTCGGCCCTTTTTATCGCGCTAATGCACCCATTCGAAAGCGAGGCGAATGCATCGCAAGCATGGATACAACAGGTAAACGAGTCAGAATATCAGGAAAAATTATTGACTTATTAACTGGCAATCCTATTCAAAATGCCGCATTAGATGTATGGCAAGCTGCAACTAATGGGCTTTATGAAACTCAGGATCAAAATCAACCTGATATGAATTTACGTGGAAAATTCAAAACAGAAAAAGATGGAAGTTATGAATTAGTGGCATTAATGCCAACGCCTTATCCCGTTCCTACCGATGGACCTGTAGGTGAATTATTGAAAATTGCTAAACGCCATCCCAATAGACCTGCTCATATTCATTTTATTGTTTCAGCGCCAGGATACGAAACACTGATAACCCAAATTTTTGTTGAAGGGGATAGTTTAGTTAAGACAG